>Ga0207952_1001352_pt1 | contig 10594 bp, 12 predicted proteins | sample SubbioR12Aug_8Ca_FD_184831 | JGI IMG/M metagenome (GOLD analysis project Ga0207952, IMG submission 184831) | Serpentinite rock and fluid subsurface biosphere microbial communities from McLaughlin Reserve, California, USA - CR12Aug_8Ca (SPAdes) | ecosystem: Environmental > Terrestrial > Deep...
TCCTGCTCAGCCATTGACTCAGGCGTTGGCAGCATCTTGCGCAGCTCCGCAACTTGGGTCTTGGTGTCGGCCAGCTGGCTGAAGGCCTTGTGCATCAGCGTGAAGCGGTCCTTCTGGTCGTAGTCCTTTGCAGATTCAGTGATAAATAGCTTGAGTTGATCGCGTTCGCCTTCGTCTTCCCAGACAGGCGTGATCTTCTCAGCCAGCTTCTCGGCATCCTGCAGGGCCTTCTGTGTCCACTCATCCCGTGTGCGCTTCTCTGCTTGCTTGTACTTGCCCAACTCGCCTTCGGTGACAGCAAGGCGCTCCAGTGTGGTGCCAAAGAGCTTAGAGTAGGCCTCATCCCGCGTGGCCATGTCCTGCTCGTATTTCCTCATGTCATCCGGGCTGGCCTTGGTCTCGGCAATCACCTTGAGCAGAGCAGCGTGCTTGTGTGCGGCATTGGCGGCAGGCGCTGTCGTGGTCTGTGCAGGAGCTTCCATGGCTACGGTGCTTACTGAGGATGGTGAGCCAAAGCCCGCAGTTAATAGACTTGCGTAGACTTCCCACGCTGTCCGATCACCCGCTGCAGCCACACTGATAATGTTGGCCTCTGGGTAGAAGCCCTGTTCAACCAGTGAGATCTCCCGCATCCAGCGGCTCTCCGGCACTGCAATCTTCTCTTCATCTGGCGCGCCGGGATTCGCCGCTTGGCCGGTCCAGTGCATGGAGAGCATGGGGATGCGTTTGCTCAGCAGGTCATCGCGAATCTTATCAAAAAGCTTCTCGCCAATTTCATTTGGCCCGCGGATCTTCCCCTGCACCACAAGATGCTCCTCATCATCAATCCAGGCCCGCTCGATGTGACCAATGCGCTTGTCCTTCACCACTTTGTCGTCTTTGTGATTGTAGCGCACTTTGGTGCCCACCAGCTCAGTGGCCAGCTGCTTCAGGTCATCGAGTGTGAAATCTTTGTTCTTGGGCCCCCGATCCGGCCGCGCTTTGTACACTCTGCCCTCAAAGGTGATTGGCCGCCGACCCATGTGCTCAGAGTCTATAATATGTTCTCTGCAGGTTTATTCTTCTTTCGCGCGCTGGCAGCAGCAACAGCAGGCATTCACGAAGCCGCGACTGCAGCAGAAACAGCAGGTGATGCCAATGAAGGTCGTCAGGATGGAGATGGCTTCGAGCACAAACACCACCATCATGTCAGTGGTGACCCAGGACATTGAACCGCGTATGTATGGCCGCTTGAAGTACCACTGGTGAATGTAAGGAGGCGCCAGGTAGGCCACAATGGCCATCATGATGAGAATGGGCAGCACCACGCTGACTGTGATGTAGGCACAGCTCAGTCTAGCCGGAGCCCGCCGCCGCGGCAGGCCAGTAGTCTGCAGCACACATGTCTGGCACTTGACAGTGATTCCGCGGCGCCGCTGTGCTGCGACACAAGTGCGGTGCGCGATGAAGTTCGGACAACAAAGTTCAATGAATACATCATAATCGCGCGCTGGTGTATTGCAAATTGCACACAGTGTTTGCTGCTCATTGTCATGCTCCGGCGTCACCTCAACCGGCCCGGCAGTGTGCAGGCTGTCGCCAACGATTGCACTCATCCGCACCAGTCTGAGTGCTACTCAAAGCAGTCGGAAAGCCTCTACTGGCACTTGAATTTCTTCAAACACCTGGAACAGCTGCCAGAATTGAAACTGCCAAATGCTCAGGACTTCACACTGCACCGGCGCTGCGCTGAGACCAATCTGCGGCGCCTTCAGGAGAACTTTGAAGTGAACAACCCACGAACTCACTGGTGTCGACGTGTGGTTGGTGATCTTTTAACTTTTAAAGAGGCCGATCTGATTGCGCACCAAGTTGACTGCGAGTCATTCACGCTGCAGGGCCTTGCGGCCGATATTGCTCAACAGTTGGATGTCAGTGCTCTAACGGGGCGCACAGTGGATCCCGTGAATCCCCTGCTTGCCGAAAGCAGCAGTCGCCCATCACCCGGCACCATCAATGTGGTGTGGAGTCCAACCGGCTCGCTCTGGGTGGCCCATCTCTTTGCCCAGCGCAGCAACACGCCGCCAAACCGCGAAGAGGATTCCACATCACGCATCGCATGGTTTCAACGCTGTCTGATGCTACTGAGCCATTTCGTACAGACAAATGGCCTGCGCACGGTGGCGTTTCCCTATGGAATTGGCTGCAAGTATGCCGGGGGTGCGTGGAGTCGTTATGAGCAGCTGCTGGAGAGCTGGGCCAGCGAGCATGTTGGCGAGTTCACAGTCTTCATAGTGGCGCGTTAAAAAAGACAAATCCACAGCTGGAATGTTGTGCAGGCCGTAGTGATTCGAAAGAGCTTGGTGGGCTGTTTGCGTTTCACTGTGCAGATCGCAGTCTCCAGTTGTTCATTGTCGTAGCGCAAGATGGCAGCCAGTTGCAGGGGGAGTCGAGGCTGTTGATCGGCTGCAAGTGATATCTCAAATTGATAGACACTGGCATCGCTGCGATGTTTCCGGCCCACTAAAACAAACTCCAATTCTTGTGGATTCTCTCGCCGGTCGGGCACTGTAAGCCGGAGCCAGGGCTTGGCTTGATCCGGCAGCGAGAACTGTATCGAAGCTTGTGGAGTTGTGTTGCGAAGAAGTTCGAGCACATACTCAGCGCGCTTCTGCGATTTGGCATTGAGTTTGCGCTGGTAAGCAGCACAGAGGGCATAGTGATTGTCCAGCATTTGATCAGTCGTAACAGCGGTTTTGCAGTAGCGGCAAAGACGAGTGCGCTTTTCAGCACTCAACTCGAATACCCGATCCAGTGCTCGATTCTCCGTGACGCAGATCGGTTTTGCATTGCAACAGGGACAAGCGGCAAGCTGTTGGTTGGCCTTAATCCAGCGAAAGATGCATGGCTTGTGAAAACTGTTGCCGCATTGATTGCAGATAGCCAGCGGTGGCACAAACAACTCCAGACAGATGGAACAAAGGAAATCATTGCTGTCGGGATTCATTTTGTGTTTTATTCAATTCAAACGCTTCCAATGCTCTATTAGAACCAAGGGTTCATGAACAAAGCTATCATCAGGAATCCAACGAGGAATGCATGAAGACCCATGATCCAAGCTATCATCAGGAGTTGAGTGATTAATGTACGAAGACCCATGTTGGGTCCACAACAACACGATACAGTGAAAGATGTAAGTACTGAAGCAACAACATAAGTTAAAACCATTATCTTGTTTAAATCAGCTTCTTGTTCTTCAGAACTCTTTGGGTTGGGCAAATCTTTCGCGGTTGCAAAGAAAATGATAATTAGAAATAAAGAGAGGCGCATTTTGCCTTTTTAATTAATGCGGTGGTTGGTTGGCTTTAATCCAGCGAAAGATGCATGGCTTGTGAAAGCTGTTTCCACATTGATTGCAAATAGCCAGCGGTGGCACAAACAACTCCAAACAGATTGAATAAAGGAAATCATTGCTGTCGGGATTCATTTTGTGTTTTATTCGGATTTGCGACCAACCTCCTGAGTGCGCTCGTACTCGGACAGCGCCAAAATAGGTCCACTGCAACAGATTATTACCAATGGAACGCAGACTATGAGACCAAGGCCAAAGAGAATTATGATGCCCAGAGCAAACACAACCGGATTTTCAACTTCGGGATAGAGTGGATGTTCTTTCATATATTATTTTTAAATGATCTCTGCTTTAGATACCGCACTTTATTATTCACTCAACTTTGCAAGTTCCGGAAGTAGCGCAGCGGTTGTTGTGCTAGTCAAATGTGTTTGTAAGTGGGTCCATCTTTCTTGGTCTTGTAGGGAACAAGGTGTATTCTTCATGAGTTTTATAAAATGGGCAAGCCCAACGCAATACGATTTGATGTCTTCATCAGCCGCGTGTAATCGCGCCTGCTCTAGAACGATGAGTAGCCTGTTGATTGATTCCCGTGTTTTGTCACTGTCCACAGAAGCATATTCACCAAGCAAAAACTGTTGAATGCTTTGTAAAATTCGTTCCGTGCTTTCCATTGTTTGTCAAAATGAAGTAGCCGGGAAACACTTTATTCTTTTAAGAAAATAGGACACGAGCTTTTTCATCCAACTCCAAATTGATGGCATTGTTTTCATCGTCTTGGTTGAGTGCGGTTTGTTCGAGACCAAGTGCCGCCCTGATACCTTGAAACACATCTTGGTGGGTTTTCTCAGTGTTCTTTTCAGAAGCCCAGTTGACAATACCTTCAACCTTGGCCAATACACGCCTCCAGATTTGATAAACCATATTTCGGTATTTGGCAATAGTTTTGCTGTCTTCATCACGCACCTTCAGAATACAACGTCGGATATTGTACTCGCTCACCAACAGGCGAGTGAAGGCGTTCAGGAAGGAAAGCATGTCCTCCTCCGCGATGTGAAGTTTCAACTGATCACTGAATGTGCCAAATTGTTGGATATTTTGAATGGCACGCGAGTTGCTTGTGTGAGCGTGCATAGGAATCCGCACGAACAACAAGTCCTTCAAGAAAGTAAGATACGCGCTCAAGGTATCGACTTGAATGACTTTCTCATACTGGGAAACAGAATTCACAACTACAGAGTCCATGGATGTGGCGATGATGGACATTGTCCGTTGGAACTTTTGCTTGGTAAGATTTGCCGAGTGAGTTCGAGCTCGAACGAATAACTCGGCGCGGTGTCTCACTTGGTACATGATCCGGCGCGATGTCTCGCAGGCTACATTGCAATGTAGCCCTTGCGTATTTCAATGAAAATTTCGCGAATTTGCATTCATTCATTTGCAAACATGAATGAGTTCTATAGCAACACGATGATTGCCAATTCCAAAGTGAATTTGCAGAAGATTCTGGAGTTCCTTCATGATGCAGGCAACCCATTCTACTTGCAATTTGCCCTGCGGAACATGCCGCTGCCGCCATGGGTCCAGCAGGCACGCTTGCCAGTGACCAGTTGCTCACCGGGTACGGTAACCACAGAGCTGGCACTGCGCGTATTCAAGCTCAGCCAGCTGCTACTGTATCGCTGTGGTATCAACATCACGGAAAAGGGCGATGTGGAGCGAGTTACGGGCATTTCCGAACAACTGCTCAATCCGAAGATTCGCATGCATCAGAACACTCGCAGCCATGCATTGGATCTGCTAGGCGATGTTGTTTCCAATCTCTTCTGCATTGGCCTCTTTCGCATTGCCTGCGCAGTGACGAATCTGGTGCTGGTCTATCACCAAGAACTCGTTGAGGCCAAAGTGCACGCAGAGAGCTGTCTTGGCCTGCGTGCCTTCATTGACAAAGTCTGCACCGCAGCCATGCAGTCGTGGCTGACCAATGAGCAGCGCTATCTTGCTGAGCGACCCGAGGCGCAGAAACTGTCTGATCCAACTCCAGTGAAACTGGTGAAGGAGGGACGCGAGATAGTGCCCTGCAAACACGGCCTACTGCAAGTCTGGAACAGCTGTTTATTCATGCAAACCGATGCGCTGCACGACAGTCGCTGCCAGTAAACCAAAGTTAAAGTGTGGGCCAAATGTCGAGACCGCGGCCGCAGCAGAAGATCGCAACCATGATCTGCAGCCAGCTGAGCATGATCCAGACAGCAAAGAGGCCAGTGTTGAGCATCCAGCCGGTGAAGAGCGTCTCAATCACATCCGGTGTCTCAATCCACCAGCTGTCTGGCAGCACAACACGCCAGAAGAAATATCCCAAGCCAAAGCACTCACCGAGTATGCATGCAACTAACACAGCGTAGATGGTGGCGTGTCGCAGCGGGAGCATGCGCGCACAGCATGTGGGCCGAGTCGGCCGCTCCTTCAGCTTGGTAATGAGAAACTCCTGATATGAAGCTGGCCGGCGCCGTTTTGACTTTGGCATGCGTGGCTCGGGCAAGTCCAAACGAAGCGGCACCTCGCCTGGTTCCATGTGTTCTTTATTTGATCTTCTTCTCCTGCACCCCGGCGGGTGTTTCTATGATATTCTGTACTGAGGGCGGACTTGCTGCATTGGGCAGGACAGCAGCGGCAAAAATGCCCTGTATTAGCAACGACATGCCAATGACCAGCGCGATGACCTTCCAGTGTGCCAGTGAGGTTGGATAGTTGCTGTCAAAGGGCATTGTAATCATGTAAAGTAGTAGCACAATCAGCGGAATCAACAACACATAACTAACGTAGAAGGCTTTCCCTAGCTTCCGCAGCGATTGCCAGTAGACACCAATAAAATTCATGTAGTAGGACTTGATGGCGAGCAGCACAAGCAGGAGACAGAACGCAGGAAAGTAGTGCACTATCCAGTCGCCAGTGTGATTGTCGCCAATGGTGCGATTGGTGCCGCCCAGTATGGTAGTGCGAATGAACACCCAATCATTCAACTCCACAATCACAACTATGGCAAAGAACACAAACAATGTCGTGCCAACATACAGTGGCAACAGAAACACTGTGACCAGCTCAAACAGTTCAACGGAGAAGAAGCTGATGTAGAGCAGATTGTAGAATGCAAAGCCAAACGCGTAGTTAAAGTAAGTGAAAAAGCGCGGATCATAGATCTCCTTGCCGACTAGATAGCCCAGCATGAAGCCAACCCAGAGCACGAGTGCAAACACGAGCAGCAATGCAAACCATTGCACCTTGCCGTACATTTCACTGAAGATCAAGCGCTGCGGACATATCGTTTATTCGTTTATTTTCCCTGTCTCATGTAGTCTTTGAGACTGACCGCACCAGTCTGCACACTGCGCTCGCTCTTCAGGCTGACGTACTTCTTCTCCGGAAATATGTGCTGCAGTGAACCCTCTTCCGCAATTTTCATCTTGCGCAATTCAGCAATCTGTTTGCTGGCACCGTAGCCAATCCCCAGCGCGACAAGCATAACAACGCCAGCTGTTGAGATCATGACAATGCCACCGGTCTCTAGACTCCGGTCTCCGAACCAATCGGTGATCATGTTCAGCGCCAGCCACGCAACCACGTAGATTGCCAGTTGGCCACCGAAAAAAGCCAGCGCATAGCTGCTGTTCTTGTAAAGCGGATCAAAGTCGCTCGGTTCAAGCACTCGGGTCGTCTTTTCATCCAGATCTTGCGTTCCGCGCCGAAGCACTGGCAAATTGACAGAGAGCAGCCAAACTACAGCCTGTAGCACAATGAGCGCACCAAGTGAAATCAGTGCTGGCCACGGGTCACTGAGACCCCAATCAAAGAAGGCCAGGTCATTGAGCAGCAATGAGAGAGGCGGAAGAATTGCCAGCCACATGTACTTGAGGCTGACGCGACCATCATAGTTTGTGGCCACCAACCCAATGGTCATCACCACCATCATGATGCCAAATGCAACAGTCATGCCAATGCCGGGATTGATGAGATCTGCATTGATTGGCGACAGCCCACCGCCGCCAATGATTGTGCGACCGAGCCAGAAATTGATTCCAGCGGCCACCAAAAGCGTGGAAATTGCAAAGAGAAACACAAAAATGTCTTCCATTGGTATGTAGACTCGGTCTCGCAGAGAGCGCAGGCTTGAGAGTATAACGAGCTGAGGACAGGCCATGGCTTTGGCATAGAGATGGCCCGCAACGCCGGCAGCCAGTGCAATGCCCGCAGTCCACACGTGAAACCACAGCGCCGTGTCGGTGGGTGCTACAGTGAAATCGCTCACCCAGAACACGCTATGCAGCAGCAACAAGACATAGCCCAGACCAGCGAGCCAGTTGTGTGTGTAGGACCCAATCGAGAAACTGACCAAGAAGACGCCAAAATTGGTGTACTGCAGCGGCACCATGACGGCTTTGCTGGTGAGACAAGAGAGCGCGTCGACTAATAGCGTTAGTGGTTTACTGAGAGAATGTTTTTCATCACAAAGAATTTCGCTGGATTCTTGCCATACACATGCTCAATGTACTCTGAGAGGAGAAGGCACCTGCTGCGGTTGGCCACGCACATTGCAGCCACGTCTTTCTTCATCTTTGGAGTACCATGCAAATATGAAGAAGAATCGGACTTAAGAAGGCCGCTAATCATGCGCAACTGCCCCAGCATGGCCTTCTTCAGATCTTCAATGCTATTTTCCTCCTGATCGGGCTTCACGCGATCCATGTAATCGTACAATTCGCTCGGAGACAACTTGCGAATCCCAGCGAATCTGGCAAAATAATCCCCGGCAATAAACTGCTCTGGTTTGAGCAGATTTTGGATTCTATCAATCATCACCATATAGCGCCAGAGTGTCGATGCCTCCAACTCATCACCGCGCTGCCGCTTGGCTGGCTCGGATTGGTCGGCACTGCGTTTGAGCGCATTGGGTTGGCTCTGCAGTAAATGATAAGGTGTAGATTGAAAAGCATCAGACTCGGCCGGCTCATAACGAAACTCCAGGCCAAGTACCTTCATGCGGTCGTAGCAGAGCAGACACAAACTCGTGCCTCGGCAGGTAAATGTCGGATGATCAAAGCGCTGGCAAAGTGCACAACCCGCATAGCTGGCGCGAGGCCAGCGTTCGAAAAAAGCAGCAAGTGTCTTGTATTTGGAGAGTTCCGCATTGGCAGTGAGGGCTTTGTTCCATTCCGGTTCGCATTTCGTCAAAATTTGCAAGACACTTTTGCATTTCACACACACAGTGTATCTGGCATGTCGATCGAGACCGGTCGCAAGACAGAAGAAACAGCGACCTTTCATGTAGTCATGAATCAGAACTCGACCGGCCGGTGCCGTCATGTGTGATTCCAAAGCTTTGGCCGCGGGAATAGCTTCGATAAGGCTGTCCCAAAAATGCTTGTCTATTTCGGAGAACAGTCGCATGGCATTGTCAATCGTCAACGGGCTCGGAAGTTTCTCGGGTTCGTTGGGGAAATCCCAGTCCAAATCATAGCCAATAGAAAGTAGTAGATTGAGCATCATCCCGCGTTCAAGTGGGTTGCTTGAGAGGGGTTGATGATACAAAATAAATGCTAACTCCTCATCTTCCAACTGGTAAAACCACGTGTGAAAATGTTCCACAAGTAGAGTGTTGTCGGTTTCCGGTGGACAAAGAACAACCAAAGTGGTTTGTTCTTTGTTTGTACACAAAACCGCAAAGAAGTGCAAGCCTTGGCCCGGGTTCGAGTAGAGATCTGGCAGGCAAAGCACCAAAGGCACTTTTTGGGTTTTGTCCACTTGAAACATGTGTTCAGAATCAACCATGACAAAGCGGAGACTCGAGTCACACGAATAATCCTTGAGGTACTCAATGAGCAGTTTTGTCACGAGCGGACCGGGTAATTCGTGATCGCGTTTCAATTTCATGCTTTGGGAGATCATTGATGCAAACCACGGTGTTAGAGGGTCTTTTTCCAGCGGAAGGCCCGACTTCTTGAATATCCTATCCATTCGGAAGTGTGTTGGACTGATTGGTGATCAGTGAAATTTTGCATGACCCGCCGGTCGTATATGAAAATATCGCGGAGTCGAAGTTCGACCCGGTCCGCTTTCACTTTAAAGGACGAAATTTTTGGAGGTTTGCACCAGACCTAAGTCACGCTTAAATATACAAGCGAAGAAAAAGTTGCTGGGGCACGAATAAAAGATAATAGAAAAGTCCCTGCGAAAATATCGTGGACCGTCCCTGATCGATTGCACAGACAAAATGCTGCAAGTCAAGCTCAACGACGACACCACATTCACGATTGAAGATGATATTGTCAAACACATTGGCTTGCTTGCTGGCATGATGGAATCAGTGGACCCATCGAACGAACCCACTCCTCTGCCAAACGTGACGCGTGCTACGCTTCAACTACTTGTGCAGGCCATCTCAATGCGAGAGACTCCTGAATTGGCTGAAATGCTTCACGACTGGAGCCCTGAGCTGCTGGTGAACTGCATCGAAGCCAATCGCATTCTGAGCGTTGCTTGCTTGGAAATTCCGCTAGCAGAGGCCTTTGATCGACTGATTCGAACAAGCACAACGCGGGAAATCCAGACCTTGTTCTCGATTGAGCCCGGCTTCACGGATGCAGAGCAAAAGAGCCTAACGCGCCAAGTTGATGCATTCTTTCGACGCCAGGAGGCCCGATATACAAAAGAATTGAACGCCGTGAAAGCAGAGCTCGTGGCAGACAATTAAAAACGCAAATGCTGCAATTGCTGTTTCTGGTTGGTCTATGCTGGGCACAACTGAGATCTACATGCGGCTATTCGTCCAACCGCTTTGATGATCTCGCTCCAAATGCTCGAGCAGAAATCCCGATACGCTATGGTGCCCTAACATTGACCTATCAAGCAACCGGTCTCACCAATGTCGCGACGGGCCATATTGATTTATTCAATCTCTTTGTGTTGACATTAGAGGAGTACGACACAGCGGTTGCTGCAAATTTTCAAGGTTGTTTTGGAAATCTCTCTGCATGTGGTTCCAATGTTTCCTGTGCCAATTTGGACGCAACAAATGCGGTGGGACGCAACATTTCGATTGTGGTGCTACTCTGTTTGAACACAGCACAAAACTGCAAACTCAATAGTTATGTGGTAGCCGAGTATCCGCAAACTGACTGCGCGCCCGGCTGTACCGCCGACATGCTTTCGAATGGTCTGTGCAATCCACAGTGCAACTACCAAAGCTGCAATCGCGATAATGGTGAA
>Ga0207952_1001353_pt1 | contig 10593 bp, 8 predicted proteins | sample SubbioR12Aug_8Ca_FD_184831 | JGI IMG/M metagenome (GOLD analysis project Ga0207952, IMG submission 184831) | Serpentinite rock and fluid subsurface biosphere microbial communities from McLaughlin Reserve, California, USA - CR12Aug_8Ca (SPAdes) | ecosystem: Environmental > Terrestrial > Deep...
GAGGAAAATTAATGATTGGAAAACTAGCTGCCATGGGAATGATTGCAGGCTCTCCAGCTATTTTTGGTGCATGGCTTGGTGGTTTTGTATATTCTCCATTCACATCAATAATCTTTCTTTCAATAGGCGCAGGTGCAATATTTCAAGTAATTATTGTGATTTTAAAATGGATTAGAGATGAGGGAGATAGTACTCTTTCTAGTGCTTCTGTAGCCTCTGGATTTGCTATGGGTATGCTAGTTATGTACTTAACAAGCATCTTAATCTAAACCGGTTCTGGATGTATTGTAATTACAGCATTTTTAATCTGAGTTCTTATGACATGTTCTATTTCAGATGTCATGTCGTGAACTTTTTCAATAGATAATTCTTTGTCAAATGAACAATCAATATCAATTTTAAGAATATTTTCAAAATTTAAAGAAACTATTCGTCCTATTTTTTTAATTACTGTGTATTGCTTTAAAATTTCTCTTATCTTTTCTTCTGTAATCTTATCTTCTACATTCAAATTTTTTGGAACTGTGAGAAATGGTTCAAGATGAATTGTTACATGTTCAATTTCAGGAATGTTTTCTTGAATTTTTTGTTCTATTTTCTCTGATATTTTATGAGCCGAATCAAGGTTGATTTCATTATCTACCATGACGTGTAAATTTGAGTAAGTTTTTCCTTTTGTCTTATGAGATATAATGTTGTGAACTTCCTTAACTCCCTCTACACTTTTTGCGATGTCATTAATTTTTGCATTTAGAGGCACGTTTTTCCAATTTGGCTCAAAATGAATAGTGATTGCAGCATTAGGCAATTTCTTTTTAATATTATTTTCAACTTCACTGCTAATTTCATGTGCTCTATCAAAACTTGTATCTCCCCTTAGAGATATTGTGACATCTGTAAATATCACATCTCCTGATTTTCTCATTAAAATTGCTCCAGCTTCTATTACTCCTTCTGTATTCAAGACAATTTCTTTTACCTTTTTAACAAGTTCTGGTGATATGATATCCGTTAAATCTAATGCAGTTCTATGAATCAATTTCAAACTAAGTATTACCAAAACAACTCCAAGAATTAATGCAGCAATAAAGTCTCCATTATAGAAACCATATACAACAAACACAATTCCTGCTATTGCAATTATTGTTGAGCCTAGATCCATAAATGCATGATAAAAATCAGCTTTGAGTGTAGCTCCTCCAATTTTTTTAATTGATCTTCGAAGAATAATTATTCTGAAAATATCAATTCCAATTGTGTATAATCCCCCAATAATTGCAAACATGCCAGGTAATACGTTATGTACTGGATTCTGTAATCTGTGAATTGATTCATAAATGAAAAATATCGCTATGAGAAAAATAGCAATTCCGCCAATAAGTCCTCCGAGTGATTCAATTTTTCCATGACCATAGGTGTGTTCTTCATCAGGAGGTTTTATTGCATATCTAGCCGCTAAAAGTAGTATTACTGTAACAACACTATCCAGTAAGGCATGAATGCTATCTGTAATCAGACCAAGACTATTAGAAATTAAACCAAAAACTAATTCCACCACAAATGCTGAAAAAATGGCTACTAGTGAAATCTGTAAAACCTTTGTTTTTTGTTCCAACATTTCTACTTCTTAATAATTCTCTCATGTATTACAAGTATTCTAAATGCAATTCATACGACAAGATTATTTGTGATAAACACTGTTTTTCTTTATGATAAGTCGCAAATATGTAATTTTACTTGGTATTTTTTCATCAACACTGTTAACCCCAATTATTAGTGTAGACGCAGCCAGCAATCCTAATCTGTATGTTTCAGCTGAAAATTCCCAATTCAACAATCGTTTTTCTGGTTCAATGGTAGTCGAAGTAGTAATCCGTGACCCAAATCTTCATGATACTGATCAAGGAAAAGGAGAACCCAATGTTACACTAAATGGTAAATCATTACGAATGGTCCAAGCAACTGATGGTAACTGGTATGCATATTTTGCAAATGTCGATAAAGCTAAAGCAGCTGATTCTACTCAATCTGCCACATCTGGTAAAGGCTTAGACTTTGGTGTATTTTGTAGTAGAGATACAAGCTCATCAGTTTTTGGAATATCGCTTAGTGAAACTAATGGTTTTGCTGTTCCAAGAAGTAATGGTCTATCTGGTTTTACAAATGGTGTTTCATCATTTAATCAATGTACTGGAACCCCAACAAGCTCTACTAATCTTAATAATGTTGTAAGAAATCCACAATCAATTAACACCAACTCAAATATCCCAACCGGTCAAATTGGGTTGGATTCTGATGCATGGCCTTTGATTCAACTCTTCTCTTTTAGTGATGTCCAAATTCAATACAATGCTGGTGGAAATCCACAAAGTGTTTCTCTTGAATACGATGAAAGTTCAAACATCTCTCTAAATCTTGATAGATCTCTTTATCCTCAGAATTCACAAGTTTTTCTAACTGTAAATGATTTTCAATTAAATCAAGATCCAACAGACGAAGATTCATGGACATTTAATGTCAATTCCCCTCTTGCTACTTTTTACCAGGCATTTGATAATTCGGGTTCAAATTCTGCAAACGGTACTGCTGGATTAGTAAATTTGAACAATAATCTTTCGAATTTGGGTTTTAAAGATAATGGAAAGCTTTCAATTAATTTAGGAAATATAATGCAATTAACATCAAATGATAAACAGCCTAGTACTTTTGTTGATGATGATGTACCAGGAAACCAATTTTCCAAAATTGTTACTTTGGTAGAAAATGGCCCAAATTCTGGAATCTTTGATAGTGTTGATAATAGTGATGAGTCTGTAGTTAGAGTTCTCGCTAATGCCCCAAGAGGTCAAAGTGGTCAAATAGACTATAATCAAAAATCTACTTCTGTTCTTACAGGCTCTTCAACATCTTCGATTTCAATAAACAAATCTACTCTAACTGTTGGAGATGGTACTAAATCACTCACCCCCGGCAAAAAATTCCCTGTAACTTTAATAGATTCTGATCAAAATATCAACTCTGCAAGTAGAGATCATCTAGATATCTTTAGAGATTCATCTTTAGTTCCAACCTTAAAGATTGGAAATCCAACAACTCTTGGTAATGCAAATGATGTCCAGTTTCATTCTTCTGCTACCGCATTAAATGCTGGTGATACATCCAACTCGTCAACACCTGATAAAAACTCTGCAAGACTATTCATCGATACATCAAATGTGGCAATACCAAATTTTAAACAACTATCACTGAATCTTGGCGTTTCTGCATCAACCTTGCAATCTCTTTTCATAGATTCCTCTATTTCAAATAATAATGGCACTAACTGGATAAACTACGATCTTAGATCCTTTGACAATGATTTTGGAGTCATAGATTTTACTGATACGTCAATCACTCTGTCTTTTGGAACTTTAGGTTCTTTACCAATAACTATCGTTGATTCTGGTGATTTATCTTCATCCAATGGACTAATTCAATTAGATGATGCCGATATTCAACAACTATCTACTAGGAGTGGAACTGTATATCTTGTAATAAATTTTGATTCAAGTAATAACACTCCTACAGTTGGAAGTATTTCTGCAGAAAAAAATAAACAACCGATAGTTTTTGATTTCTTTTCGTTTGGATTATTAAACAATAATGATATCAATAACGCCATCTACAGATTTGAATTAGAAGAGACAAGTGATAATTCTTCAAAATTTGTTGGTACTCTTGAATATGCTGTAGCTAATCAACTCAATATTTTAGATCCTAATTTCATTAAAACACTAAGAACAATAGATGATGAAATAAAATTTATTGTAACTAATAGATTGATTGATGAAAAAGGAATTGCCATATCTTATTCTGATTTAGATAAAGTTGGAGTAATTACAACAACTTCTACTAAATCTGATATCTCTACCAATTCCGGTACTATCTCTTCTGGTTCAAGCACATATCGATTTGGTCAACCTGTAATGATTACCCTCAAAGACCCTGATCTTAATTTGAAAAGTGATATTATTGATATTTATCTAGTAAATAATGATCCAAACTCTCCAAATGTAGATACTGTTGGTAATTCGGGAAATATTTTGTTAGAAATTTTACTAAAAGATATTCGCTACAAACGATGTGTTGTTAATGGAGTTGAGTATGGAGGGCTTGCTTCTACCGGTTTTACATTAGTTGAGACTGGACCTAGTACGGGTGTGTTTGAAGGAACGTTCAAGATGCCATCTCAAATTTGCGATAAGTCTGGAACAAAACTGATTTCAACAGCTGGAGGAAGTCTTGATGCAAAATATTATGACTCTAGAGATGCCTCTGGTAATTCAAACATATTTCATTTATTAAATACCAAATCAAAGACACAATTTTCTACATCTCCACAATTAAGTACTGATAAAATCTTAATCCCCTCATCTGGTTCTTCTGAAGAAATAATTTTGTCTGGTAATATTGGTAATCATAAAAGAGGAATTCCATTAACCATCTCATTAATCCGTCCAGATGGAGTAATTCAAAACTTTGCTGCAGTAATATCTGATAGTGGAAGCTATCGTGCAGCATTTTCAATAAATCAAAATTCTTTATCAGGTGTTTATAAAATTCAGTTATCTCATAATGGTGTTAACGTTGGATTAGTTTCGTTTACCGCTTCATATGACATACCTGCTTGGATTAAAGATAATACAAAACAATGGTCTTCTAATTCTGAAATTATTGATGGAATAAAACAAATGGTTAAAGCAAAAATTATCAATTCTCCAAAAGAATATCAAAATTCTGAAAGAGTGGTTCCTGATTGGATTAAAAATAATGCCAAATGGTGGTATAATGGACAAATATCTGATGATGACTTTATAAAATCGCTACAATACTTGGTCAATAAAGGTATAATTCGAGTATAATCAGGTCAATTTTTCTTTCATTGAATACATAAATACCCTCATGCCTGATTCAAAATGAAAATGAAGCTCGTGGGTTTCCTGGTATTATTGTCAATTTCTCTATTATCTTATGGATTTATTGGAAATGCATATGCTCAAAGTCAAGAATGTGGGGATAATCAAATAGAACAAAATGGTGTTTGTCAAGATATTACATGTGGCCCTAATCAAATATGGCAAAATAATGAATGTCAAGATGTTGTAATAGGCCCAAAAAACAATCTTAACTTAAAGACTGATCTTAACATTTACGGGCAAGGTGGAATCGTAGTCATTAGCGGTTTGATTAACAACATTGAAAATCTTGGTTCTGGTGATGTCTCCATTATTGTTAGAGCACCAGATAACAATATCGTTACAATTGCCCAAGTTCATCCTAATGCCGATGGTTCTTTTCAAACAACTGTAAAAGCTGATGGTCCACAATTCAAAGCACCCGGTGACTACAAAGTTTTTGCAAATTTTTCTGGATTAAAATCTGAAATTAAATTCAAATTTACTGGTGGAGATGGTGGTATCATCTCTGGTGGTGATAACACCCCAATTACATGTCCAACAGGTCAAAAATTAGTTAATGGGAAATGTGTTGTTGAAGAAATAAAATGTCCAACAGGTCAAAAATTAGTTAATGGAAAATGTGTTGATGATATGCCAGAACCAATACAATGTCCTCCTGGTGAAGAATTGATGAATGGAAAATGTATTGTTCCAGAACCAGTAGAAGAAGAACCACCAGTATGTGGTAAAGGAACTGAATTGGTAAACGGTGTATGCCAAGTAATTAAAGTCGATGATGGCAAAAAACCAGGTGGCGCATGTTTGATTGCTACTGCAGCATATGGAACTGAATTAGCTCCACAAGTACAATTCCTAAGAGAGATTAGAGATAATACTGTAATGAGCACTTCATCTGGATTGGCATTTATGAGTGGATTTAACCAAATCTATTATTCATTCTCACCAACAATTGCTGATCTAGAAAGAGAACATCCATTGTTCCAAGAAGCAGTAAGAGCATTTATCACTCCAATGATATCTACTCTCTCAATTATGACACTAGCTGAAGATGGCTCTGATGCGCAAGTGTTGGGATTGGGAATATCTGTTATTGCTTTGAACTTGGGAATGTACATTGCAGCACCAACAATAATTGGTTTCAAAGTACACAAACATTTAAAATCTAGAAAATAGCTTGAAATTTTTTCATAACTTTTATCTCTAATTCAAAGAAACGATAAAACGTTCTCAATGTTTTTTATATAGGAAATATGACCCATGCTGAGATAGGGGACAAGGATTGAACAATTATACAATTTTATTCGGTTTTATGTTGCTTATTCTTTTATCACCTGGTACCATTTTTGCACAATCCTCTGACACTGACGGTGATGGCATTCCAGATTCTTCAGACTCTTGCCCTGCTGATCCTGAAACTATAAACGGATTTGAAGATTCAGATGGTTGTCCAGATGTAGTTCCTCCAACTGACACTGACGGTGATGGCATTCCAGATTCTTCAGACTCTTGCCCTGCTGATCCTGAAACTATAAACGGATTTGAAGATTCAGATGGTTGTCCAGATGTAGTTCCTCCAACTGACACTGACGGTGATGGCATTCCAGATTCTTCAGACTCTTGCCCTGCTGATCCTGAAACTATAAACGGATTTGAAGATTCAGATGGTTGTCCAGATGTAGTTCCTCCAACTGACACTGACGGTGATAGCATTCCAGATTCTTCAGACTCTTGTCCTACACAAGATGAAACTATAAACGGATTTGAAGATTCAGATGGTTGTCCAGATGTAGTTCCTCCAAAAGATACTGATAATGATGGAATTGATGATAAGATAGATCAGTGTCCTACTCAAGCTGAAACATTTAATGGGATTGAAGATTCAGATGGTTGTCCAGATGTAACAGCACCCAAAGATACTGATAATGATGGAATTGATGATAAGATAGATCAGTGTCCTACTCAAGCTGAAACATTTAATGGGATTGAAGATTCAGATGGTTGTCCAGATGTAGCTACACTTCAAGACTCTGATAAAGATGGAATTATAAATTCTGCAGATCTTTGTCCGCGTTCTCCTGAAACATTTAACGGATTTGAAGATTCAGATGGTTGTCCAGATAATTCACCTGTAATTGACACTGACGGTGATTTGATCATTGATACACTTGATCAATGCCCAACCCAAGCTGAAACTGTTAATGGTTTTCAAGATTCAGATGGTTGTCCAGATGTAGTTCCTCCAACTGACACTGACGGTGATGGCATTCCTGATTCTATTGATTCTTGCCCAACCCAATCTGAAACTGTTAATGGTTTTCAAGATTCAGATGGTTGTCCAGATATAGTTCCTACAACTGATTCTACTCTGATATCTGAATCTAAAGATGATAACTCTCTATTACAATGGACTGCTGTAATTGCTTCTGTTATTACTGCTGTAGGTGCAATTGGAGCTGCAAAGTTAAGAAAATCATCTTAATTCCAAGTCTGTAATTAAACCAAACATTTAATGCCAAAAATTATTTTTATGATGTTAATTGGTTTGCACGCCAACAATCCAGAAGGAATCATTCAAAAATGGTTCTTTCTGGAATTTTAACGAGGTTTGAATTATTGCTATCTCTGGGATTATCTAATTTCTCTTTATACACTATTGAAATTGGACAAATAGCATTTGTTGCTGCTGTGATAATACTATCTGTAGCTGTATGTGTTAAAATTATTAAAAATAAAAAAACAAAAAAATCATAATAAATTCTAAAAATCAAAATCTTTTTCTATAATTTTCTTAACTAATACTCTAAGTTATTATATTCAAACAAACTCTACATGTTTATGCATATTGAGTATGAAGAATTTGATTCAATTGAGGATATTTTCTTGTATATGGCAGCTGCAGCACCACCAATGAAAAATACCATGCCTATTAATTCGTATAAAGGCTTCATCATGGCATTTATTCCACTTAGTCCTTCAAGTGGCGATTCTTATCTTATGATTTATGCTAAAGGTACTCTTGAAACAGGCATTTATGAATTTGATATTAATTCAAAATCTTTTAAAAAAGTAAGTGCAATTGAAAGAGCTGATAAAAATTACTTTATTTCTTTAACACCAAAAAGAAATACTATCGCAGATGAAGCAATTAAAAATCTATAATTTTTTTGTTTGAATCTTTGGAGCTGTCACAGATCTACTTCTGGCATATTTGTCAATAATTTCGTCTGGAGTTCTTCCATTGAATAGATCTTTGCACAATCCTCTTAGATATCTCATTATTGCCCATGTGCCTGCTTTTAGAATTCCATACATGAATACTTTCATTGGTGGACCATATGTCTTGTTTCTAAGAATGATTGGAATAATATCGTTAATTACACGAAGATTGTTTTCCCAACACTTCCAAAATAATGTAAACTGAGCCTCATTCAAATTTCCAAAGTGCATCGAGTTCTTTTCACTAAAGTCTTGATAAAGCAATGGAGCAACAAGTCCTCTGAAATTCATTTCTCTAAAGTCACTCATCATATCAATAGTATATTGTACGTCGTCTGGTGTTTCATCTGGCCATCCAATGATGATTGTAGCAGCTGGGAACCAATGATTGTCATTCAAAATTTTTGCTCCTTCTCTAACTACGCTGCCCCATTCTTCAGGAGCAAACGGTCTTGTTTTTACACCTAGGTGTTTTTTTACCATGTTTGGTGCAACTGTCTCAATTCCCAAATTTGTTGCAAGCCATCTACCTGTTTCATCCTGTTTGTTAATCTTTGAAATCTGTCGCATTAACTCTGGATCCGCAGCAACTGCTGAGAAGGTCATATGTGTGGTTCCTATAAAATTGGCTCCTAATCCTTTTAGTCCTTTCCAAAGCTCTGTTATGGCATCTCTATTTGGAATAAAGTCTCTATTATCACATCCATAAAGTAACATCTCATCAGAATGTAGCCATACCGAATCAAATCCGTAATCTAAGTTGATCTTTGCTTCATACTGTAATCTTTCTAATGGTAAATCTTTCTTTGATCTTTTATTTACATCGCAAAAATCACATCCTCTACCACATCCTCTCATTGCTTCAATGAGTGAGTTTATTGTTGGTCCTTCAATAACTGGAATATTTTGTATATTTTTTACAAAACAATGCATTAATTCTGGAGCATCACCTTTTTCTAAATCATGAAATAAATCCAAAGCTAATTCATCAGCTTCCCCTACGACTACAGTATCTATCCCATGGATTTGCATTCTATCCGATTTTGCAAGTTCCCACGCACCATTTCCACCAACTACCACATGAAAATCATATTTCTTTTTTAATTGAATGATATTGGCACACATTTTTTTGAATTTCATAGCAACATAAGATAATTTTTCTGGCGACATTGTTGTAGTAACTGGTGCCATTCCCAAAGGATCCATCACATTGATTCCAACTACCTTGGTATCTGGTCCAATTGATTTTTCTAGCATCTCTGGATTTGCAATAAAAACTTCATCGCGTTTGTATCCTTGAAGTAATGCACTTTCAACTCTTCTTAATCCTACTTGAGCAACCTTTGATTCTCCTGTGATTGGATCTGTTTCTACTGGAGGACAGAAAACTTTGTCAAATACCCATTCTGGAAGAACTTCATATGGCCCACATGCAATAAACCCATAAAGAAAATTTCCTCTATAATTTGTCATTAAGCTGCGATCAGCAGTTAGAACAATTCGTTTTCCAGCCAATATTAACAAGATTCGTTCTAGTATGGTATATATGATTTACGAGGTAAATTTGCCAATAATTTTCTATAATTTCTCAATTAGTGTTGCTTTGTACTGTTTTTTTGTATTACTCTATTTGCTATATTTGCAGATATTGCACCAGCAGCAATACCGTTGTCTATATTGACCACTGATAATCCTAACGAACAGCTTTGTAACATTGAAGCCAGTGCAGCGATACCTTTTCCACCATATCCATATCCTACGGAAGTTGGTATTCCAATTACTGGAATGTCTACCATTGATGAAACTAAAGTGGCTAATGCTCCTTCCATTCCGGCAACTACAATCATGCAATCTACTTCTTCATTTACCATTTCTTTTAAAATTGGAAATATTCTTTGAATTCCAGCAACCCCGACATCATAGCTTGTAATGCATTTACAATTCATTGCTTCACACATTAATCTGGCTTCTTCAGCAACTCCTATGTCTGATGTTCCAGCTGCCAATATCCCTATTTTTCCACCTTTAAATTCAATTGGTTTTTTAAAAAGTACTATTGTTGATGAGTTTTTTCCAGTTTTAATTTTTATTTTTAATTTTTTTGCAAATGCTAAGATTTTTGAATAATCTTCTTTTTTGATTCTTGACACTACTACTGAATTAGTTTTCTCTAGAGTTTTTTGAATTATTTTTTTAATCTCATCTATTTTTTTGCTTTCTGCAAAAATTACTTCGGGTATTCCTTTACGTTTTCTTCTGTTAATATCGATTTTAGCGATACCTTCTATTTCTTCAATTGAATATAGTGATAATAGTTTTTTTGCTTTATCTAATGAAATTTTTCCTTTTTCCAATGATTTTAAAATTTCATGAATTTCCAATAATATTTCATCTATGTTTGAATAAAAAAATGCTTAGA
>Ga0207952_1001354_pt1 | contig 10586 bp, 7 predicted proteins | sample SubbioR12Aug_8Ca_FD_184831 | JGI IMG/M metagenome (GOLD analysis project Ga0207952, IMG submission 184831) | Serpentinite rock and fluid subsurface biosphere microbial communities from McLaughlin Reserve, California, USA - CR12Aug_8Ca (SPAdes) | ecosystem: Environmental > Terrestrial > Deep...
TGCAGCGAGCGGATGATGGCTTCCAGTTTGGCGCCGATTTTATCCGGCTGATTGTCATGCACCTTGCCGCGTACGCCGATCACCAATACCCGAATGGCGTTTTCCAGTTCGATCAGCGATTCAACCAGACTGCCGTGGCGTTGATTGGTAATGGGGTCGATAACACCGGCTTGCATGGCACGTTCCCTGGCGGCTTGCAGGAGTTGCTTGCCTTGTTGCAGCCGCAGCTTGCTGCGTTGCTGTTCCAGTTGCGTCAGTTCATCCATTAGATGATCGCGGCTATCGATACCGATATTGCCGGTTAGATCGGTATGGTCGGTTGCTTCCGGATGATGGTCTATGGTGTGCAATAGTTTTAACGGCGCATCCACCTTTTGCGCGATCCAGGCGGCATAATCGCAGACGGCGTTGGTTAAGGATGAGCCGTCGATGCCGGCCAATACCAAATTTTGTGTCGTATTCATCAATGGCCTCCCATGACTTTTTCTATTTCTTCGGGGTTGTCGTGTATCGCAAAGCGGTCGACGATGGTGGTGGTGGCTTCGTTCATGCCGATCAATTCCACATCCGCACCTTCGCGGCGTAACTTGATCACCACCTTATCCAAGGCGCTGACCGAAGTAATGTCCCAAAAATGGGCACGCTTTAGATCTATGATGACCTTATCCACGGCTTCCTTGAAATCGAAGCTACCGACAAATTTGTCCGCCGAGTTGAAAAACACTTGGCCAACTACCTTATAAATTCGTGAACCGCTTTCTTCATCCAATTTGGATTCCACATACATGAAATGGCTGATCTTGTTGGCGAAGAACAAGGATGCCAACAATACCCCAACGAATACGCCCATGGCCAGATTATGCGTCCAAACCACCACGACCACGGTGGCAAGCATGACGATATTGGTCGACAGCGGATGTTGTTTTAAATTGAGTATCGAACGCCAGCTAAAGGTACCGATGGAGACCATGATCATCACTGCAACCAGGGCGGCCATCGGAATCATGGACAACCATTTATCCAGGAATACCACCATGATCAACAAAAATACACCCGCGCACAAGGTCGATAGGCGGCCGCGGCCGCCGGATTTGATATTGATGATGGATTGACCGATCATCGCGCAGCCTGCCATGCCGCCCAATAGGCCGGCGCCGATGTTGGCCAGACCTTGACCCTTGCATTCGCGGTTTTTGTCGCTGCCGGTGTCGGTTAAATCGTCGACAATGGTGGCCGTCATCATGGATTCCAGCAAACCCACCATAGCCAACGGCACCGAGTAAGGCAGAATGATTTTCAAGGTCTCTAGGTTCAGCGGCACTTCCGGCCATAGAAATACCGGCAGGGTGTCCGGCAACTGACCCATGTCGCCGACGGTGCGGATGTCCAGGTTCAAAGTGACGTCAATGACGGTTAAGGCAATGATGCAAATCAAGGGTGACGGCAAGGCTTTGCCGATGACTGGCAAATACGGAAACAAATAAATGATGGCCAAGCCGCCGGCGGTCATGGCATACACATGCCAGCTGACGTGCGTCAGTTCGGGTAGTTGCGCCATGAAAATCAATATGCCCAGGGCATTGACGAATCCGGTTACCACCGAACGCGACACGAAACGCATCAGGCTGCCGAGTTTGAAATAGCCGGCGATGATTTGCAGCACCCCGGTCAGCACGGTTGCGGCCAACAGGTATTGCAGACCGTGATCCTTGACCAGCGTCACCATCAGCAAGGCCATGGCGCCGGTTGCGGCGGAGATCATGCCGGGCCGGCCGCCGACGAAAGCGGTCATTACCGCGATACAGAACGAGGCGTATAAGCCAACCTTGGGGTCGACGCCGGCGATGATGGAAAAGGCGATGGCTTCCGGGATCAGGGCCAGCGCGACGACGATACCGGCCAGTACGTCACCCTGGATGTTACCGAGCCAGTCGTGTTTTTTCGATAAAAAGAGCATGTGTATTCCAATAACAAAAAAAGGCTATGCTAGGCATAGCCAAGGCAGGAGCGAGGTTAAAAGTATTGGTAGAGATAGGTTAAGGTGGGCTGAGTCGGTTATGCATAGACTTTTGAATTAAGTAGTAAATAATTTAAGAAACTTTTATCACAGCGTCAGTAAAAACAGTATTAAAGCGCCACCGCTCGCGTAAGCCCCCGCCACGATCAGTTTTTGCCGGCCCGGCAAGCGTTGCCATGCTTCTAGTTTTTGAATTTTATAATGTTGCCAGCTCGTCAGCGCCCGTTGCCGCCACCTTAGAGACAGCGCCTGCCAGCGCTGAAAAAAACGGTAGAGGCCAACCATGGCCACCAATACCGCGCTGTTGAAAATAATCGTCTCGCTTTGGTGGTGAGTGGTATGCAGTAGGTGTTCCAACAACTCTTCGAGTAAATGTTCGCAGATTTCTATGACCAGATGCAACAACTCGAAGACAAGATGCAAACCTGCCATCAGCCATTCCAGCAAGGTATCGAAAAACACGATAAGCAAAAACACCAGCACAAATTGCCAAGCGATGCGGGTCAGCAACTGGCGGTCGGTTTTTTCGGGAAATTCAGGCGGGTGTTCCGGCATCTCTTGATAAAGGTCGAGCGCGCGGGCAAGGGGATGACAGACGCGCTCCGGTTTGTATGCTACAGGTTAATATTATAAGCAAAAGGTATTAAATTGGCAAACCCAACCTACCCAAGGGGTGCGATTCAAACTGAGGCGGAAGCAGAAAAGCCGCGTAGCGGAATCAATGCCGGAGGCATGGTTTTAAAATCCCTTCATGCCGCCCCGAGCATCGCAGCTTTTGTCGAGAATAGCCCGCAGGGGCGCGGCAGGGATGCCGCGCGTTTTTCGAGGGGCTGGGAAGCCCCTTCGAAAAACCCTCGAGAAAAGCGAGAAGCGCAGGAATTTGGCGGTGTGCAGGGTGGCCTTTTCTTTGGATACTTGCTTTTGGCCAAGCAAAAGAAAGTATCTCGGCTGTCGGGCCGAGACCCGACTTCTAAAAAAGCTTCGCGTAGCGTTACGTTATTTAAAACGCCTCAGTTTGAATCGCACCCCTACCCAAGCCATTAGCTTTTCGACTTCGCGCTCAGGGCCGGTAGCACCAATAAACAGCAGATTATGGTCAAGATTATGCCGATGGATAACAGCAAACCCATGCTGGCCGTACCTTGATGGCTGTTGAAGGCAAGGCTGGTGAAGCTGCACAAGGTGGTCAATGCACTGAAAAACACCCCGCGCGCCGAACTCGAATGCAGCAACTCGTCGGTTTTATCCGGTTGATGCCATAAACGCTGGACCATGTGAATGCCGCTGTCCACCCCCATGCCGAGTAACAATGGCAACACAATGATGTTGGCGAAATTGAACGGATTGTTCAGCCAGACATTGCAGGCCGCGGTCAGCAGCGCCGCCAACAGCAGGGGCGTTATCACCAGTAATGTCGCCTTCAGGCTGCGGGTCATCAACAACAGCAAGAGCACGATCAGGATCAGCGCGCTGGAAAACGCTTGAATAAAGGCATCGACCACCGCTTGCCCGGAGGTGACATCGCCAATCGGCAAACCAAACACCGACGCATGGGTATTCATGACGTCATTGACGAACTGTTGCAGCGGTTCGCGCTGATTCAGGTCTTGCGCGGGCGTTACCAACACGCGATATTTGCCTTCTCCACTGACCCAGTGCCGGCGCAGACTGGCGGGTATGTTGTCCAAACCGACCGGGCTGGCCGCCAAACTTTCGCGCATCATTAACAAGGTATGCGGCAACAGCGTCAGCAAACGATCTTCCAGATTCCGATAGACGGCAGCGGGCTGCGGTGAGCGGTCCGCGTTTTTGATGAACGTATCGACATGACCCGCCATCGCATCGAGCCGTGCGTTCGGAATAGGGGTTAAGGGTTGCGTGCCGGTTTTTTGCAATGCGCCTTGCAGTGCCAACAGGGCGGCACGCACGTCGGAGGCTTGATGCGCGTCGGCAAAGTGTTGCAGTTGCATCGGCATCATCAAGTTTAAATTATCGATGATTTCCAGCTTCTGCTCTTGTTGCGCCGGTACCAGATCAGTAAGGGTAATGGCTTGATGCACGCTGGGTAGTGCCGCAAACCGTTCAGCCAGAAGAGTAGCCTCGTCCAAGCTATCGGTCAGTGCCGAAATAGCGAAAGGCGATTCAGTTTGGCTTTCCAGTAAGCGCTTAAAGGCGATGACCGATGGCGAATGGGGGTCGCGCAAGTTGATCGATGCGGAATCGAAGTTGACGCCGCCCAGACTGAACAGGGCAATAAAGGCCAAGCATACGGCGACGCCGCGGATGGCGCGGGCATGCCGAAACGGAAAATTGTAGAACCGCGCCGGAAACCCCGCCGAGCGCCGGATGGGCGCTGCCCGTGACGACAGTACTTTTAACAAGGCCGGCAGCAAACTCAGCGAAACCGCCAAGCCGATAAACATGCCGGCCCCGGAAATAATGCCTAATTCGGCGACACCCTTGAAGTCGGTCGGGATGAAGGCGAAAAAGCCGATGGCGGTGGTTAACGCGCAAAGGCATAGCGACGGCCCAACCGCCGTCATGCTGTCCATGATGGCTTGATCGGCACCCTGGTTTTGCCCTCGGCATTCCTGGTAATGCAAGCAAAGATGAGTGGCAAAGTCCACGCCCAAGCCAATATATAGCACCGCAAACGCCACCGAAATCAGATTGAGATGGCCGATGGCAACCGCGGCAAAACCGGCCGTCAACAGCAAGCCCACCACCAGCGCGATCAGCGTCGCCAGCAATAAGCGAATCGAGCGCAGTCCCAGCCACAAGGCACCGCACACCAACAAAAAGGAAACGATGCCGGAGACCAGCATATCGCGATTCACGGTTTCCATTTCCTCGTGTTCCAATGCCACCTCGCCGGTGATAGCCACTGTCACGCCGGGTTGATGTGCCGAGAGTTCTTCCGCCAACGCCCGCAGATACGTCATCGGTTTTTCCGCCGGCATCAATTGCTTGAAATCCAGGTAAGGCTTGGCGATCACCAGCCGTCGCGTGGGATTCCGGGTTTGTTCGGTGCCCGTCAGCAGCTGTTGCCAGGATAACAATTTAGCTTGTCCTTGATTGGCCGCGACCACGGTTTGATCGATGGCGGACAATAGCGTATCCAGTGATGCAGCCGAATCGGCGTCACCTTTTTCCAGCGCTTGCACGACGATGTCGACCAAACCGGCAAAATGAAAATGTTGGGATAAATAGCCGATGAAGGGTTGGGCGTCGATCAGTTTGGCGGACACCGTTTCCAGCTGTGCCGTGTCCAGGTACAAAAAACCTTGTCGACGGAAAAACGGATCGTCGTCGGGTATATAAACCGATTCGAATAAACTGGATTCCGCCTCTAAGCGCCGTTTAATAGCCTCGGTCGCCAGTGCGGTTTGTTCCGGCGTTTCCGCTTCCACCGCCAGGATCAGGGTCGAGGCGTCTTGTGGAAAAGCCTGCTCCAAATCCAATCGTACCTTTTGAAACGGCAAATCCTGATCCAACAGTTGAGCCGTATTGTTTTGTATGCCCAGATGGCGGCTGGTGTAACTCACGCTCAGCGCGCAGAGCACTAAGTACAGCAGCAATACTGGCCAAGGGAAACGCAGGATTAACCGGCTTAAACGGTTGAGTGCATGATCGATCATCGTTTTTTGTAAAAATTGGCCGGTCGTAATAATCAGCCTGGGCCGCAATGGACGGGTGGTCTTACGGTCAGGTCATTTTCAGCCCTGTCGGAAGATTGTCGAGTGTGACTGAGATTATTGGGATGGCATGTCGAGCCTTATTCGTTACCGCAAAGGCTGATTTTTACCCGCTCCAGCAAAGCCACCATGATGATGCGTTCTTCAGAACTCAAAGCCGCCAATACCTTGGCTTCCACCGCATCGGCAATCGTCCAGAGTTCCTGCATGATCAGGCGGGCCTTATCGGTGATTTCCAGCCGGTAGGCGCGGCGGTCATCGACATCTTTGTTGCGCCGCACCAAACCCGATTCTTCCAGCAAATCGATTTGTCTGGCGAGGGTGATGGGCTTGATCTCCAGAATCTCGGCCAGATCGATCTGACGGCAATTTTCGTTTTCGGATAAATGCACCAGTGCCCGCCATTGTGAATGCGTAAAGCCGACATATGCGGCCTCTTTATTGAAGCGCTGGCGAATAATGTGACTGATTTCGTAACTGAGAAAACCGAATTTGGAGTGCATGCTAAATATCTATCCGAATAAGCAAAAACAATAAATTGTATGAAAAAACTACAGCCCTTTGAGCAATAACGCTCAGGGTTGACTGGAATGGAATTTGCCAAGCAGGGTCTCCGTGAACTATCCATGTGATAGTTGCCGCACAAGCTGAATATAGAGTGAGCGTAGGCAGGGCGAAGCTTAATTTTTTATAAAATAAGCAAGGCTAGTTCCTTTAATATGCTTTATGCCAAGCGTTTTCTCGAGCTCAAGTTCTTCCAGGGCTTAGGTTACGCCATCCCAGATACCATAATCATGCCATAGTATAACACCGCCATTGTTGACCATTTTGATGGCATTCAATGAATCCGACAAGACATAATCATATACATGGGAGCCGTCTACAAACACTAATGAACAGGTGTCGTAAAAAGTAGAAAAATCAAAAGTGGCTGAATCATCATAAATTTGTTCAATTTTTTTAGCGATTAAATTGTTTGAATCTTTATAAGGTTTTATTCTTTCGCCAGATGATTCTTTATCGACATAACGCTTTTCACCATTGTCCAGGTTATATTCGGTCAGCATTTCCTTTTTCAAATCAAGCGTAAAAACTTTACAATTTTCCGGCGACGAAAAAGCCAAGTTTAAAGTTGTTCTTCCGTCAAAAGTGCCTATTTCAAACAAATTGGTAAAATCCTCGCAATTCCGGGCGAATGTATTGATTATACCGACTTCGCTTAGTCTGACGTTGCCATCTGCTTTATGCGACTCCCATACTGATGTAAAATAGTGATTCGTGCATTTTATCCACGAAATTTTTTCTAATTTTGTTTCTTGCTGGATTGCTATTTTCTTTCGTCTTAATTTTCTTGAAAATTTACGCCACTCTTTTAATAGTTCCGAGATAGGCAAATATAACCAAGTACTCATAAAGCCATAAAAACGCGGTTTGATTGTATTCATGAAGCTTGGTTTTTCCATGTTTTAAGTTAATGGTTTTACTGGCTTGCAGCTTAAGCTGGGACGACTATCTAATGACTCGAAGGTGATGAGCATGTCGAATCACGGCTTAAAAGTCTTCGCAATTATCCCTTGGTAATACACCAAGGACAGCCTTGTTCGACGAGTTTGTGGCTTAAAGTTAGACAGCCCAGGCATATGTTGGGAGTTTGTATAAATAATCCAATCCGAAACCAATGCGGAGGCGGTCAATTCATTAAGTATAAAGTTATTAAAAACCAGAGTAATTGTTTCGCCATCTTACATATTTCACCGACATCGATTTACCCGATACTGAAATTGTTTCTATCAATTCGTAATACGTTGACCGGAAGTTCAGATTCGATAGCTTTGTTGATGGGTTTAATAAGTAGGGTATTTTCAAAAGTTATTATGCAATGCCTATTAAATCCCCATATCATATGAATGGGCTAGCACTGCCACCCATAATAATGCTTGCGTCTTTCACCAAGGCGTTCAAGCTGAAAGGGATTTGGGAAAAAATTAAATCAACAGGGAGAAGATGGAAAGCGCGGCGGTTATAATAGTTTCTCGGTGCGTTCTATGATCCATCATTCAACATAAATTGTCGTCAAATTCCCTAGTTGTTTCATGCACATCCCCCACTAATCTTTTTCAAAGCCCGTTTATTTACAGATAGTGTCTTTAAAATAGTTATTCAAATTTCTTAAAATCCGCCCGCAGCCATTGGACGGACTTTTTAATACCCTCTTCAAAGCCGACTACAGGCGCAAAACCCAAATGGCTTCCGGCTTTTTCAATGGAAAAATCCTGCGGTATACCCATTACCTGAACGGCTTGCCGCGATAGCAAGGCTTGAACTTGGCAGCCGGTCAAGCGCCGCAATTGGCGGTAGCTACTTTCCAGTCCATGCCCCAATTTGAATGCCACCGAATAAGGCAGGCTGATTTTGCGATAACGCACGCCAAGATCTTGTGCAATGCCGTCGACGAACTCAGCCCAGGTAACGGCGCTGGCATCGGACACATTGAAGGCCTCGCTGTAGGCCCTGGGGTTGAATAACGCGAGCTCGATGGCGTCGATTAAATTGTCGATGTACGTCAAGCCCGCGCACGGCTTGCCGCCGTCGATCAGCAGCATGAAACCCGATTGCAGCGCCTTGCCGATTTCGCCGACCAGAGTTTTCGAACCGGGGCCATACACTGTGGCGGGCCGAATCAAGGTATGCGCGATGGTGCCGCCAAGTACGGCATATTCGGCCTCGCGCTTGGTTTCGGAGTACCAATTTGCAAACTTCTGGCTTGGCGGATGCAATTCGCTGATGCCGGCTTGGCCGGGATGGCCGTAAATGTCCGTGGTGCTGATGTGCACGAAATGCCCGATGCCGGTTTGGGCCGCCGCCTTGACCAGACTTTGGGTGGCGGTAACGTTGGCGGCCCTGATTTCGTGCACGGTGCCCCAATCCGACACCATGGCCGCGCAATGAATCACCGCATCGCAACCCGCCAACGACGCGTGCAGAAAAAGGCTGTCGGTCAGAAAGCCGCGTTTCACCTCAATGCCGGGCCTGTCCAAACCGTGGGCGCTGGAGCTGGGTCGCAACAGGCACGTCACGGCATGCCCGCGCCGTACCAAGCGCTCGACCAGCCGCTTGCCGACAAAACCCGAGGCGCCGGTGACGGCGATTTTGCCCGTCGGCTTCATGCCTCGCCGCCTTTGACGGTACGCTTGGCGATTTGGAAAATTGTTTTCCAGTTTTCGCCGCCGACTTCCTCGCTGTTTTTTAAAATGCTGTCCATGGCCGCGAGGAAATAATCGACTTCTTTTTCGGTAATGATCAGTGTCGGCAGCAACTTGATGACATCGTTATGGCCGGACGCCATGGTGATGATTTTATGGTCGCGGTGCAGCGGTATCACGATGAGCTGAGGAAACAAACCGGCACTGGCGGCATGAATCAACTTCCATTCCATTTTACTGCGAAAGGAATCCGGACAACCCAATTCGAACCCTATCATCAATCCCATGCCGCGCACGTCTTTCAACAGCGAATAGCGTTCTTTTAGCTTCAGCAAGCCGTCCATCAGGCGTTTACCCATGCGCTCGGCATTGTCGACCAAATGATCGCGTTCCATCACTTCCAATGTGGCGAGTCCAGCCGTCATCGATAAGCGGTTACGGGCATAGGTGGAATGATGCACATAGCAACGGTCCAGAGTATCGAATACCTTGTCGAAAATGGCACGCCGCGAAATCATGGCGCCTACCGGCATGTGGCCGCCGCTGAGGGCTTTGGCCACCAGCACGAAATCCGGTTCTATACCCCAATGATCCAGCGCAAACCAGCGGCCGGTGCGGCCCAGCCCGGTTTGAATTTCATCGAAAATCAGGAACGTATTGTATTTGCGGCATAGGCGCTCGACTTCCTTGAAATAACCGGGTTCCGGCAGTGTAACCGCACGGCCTTGGATCGGTTCGACGATGAAGGCGGCGACATCTTTCTTGGCCAATTCGCGCTCAAGACTCTCCGGATCGTTGAACGGCACGCGATCGCACCCCGGCAGCAAAGGGCCGAAGCCCTTGCGAAAATAATCCTCGCTGGATACCGACAGCGCGCCATAAGTCAGGCCGTGATAGCCGCTTTCGCAGGACAGCAACCGGGGACGCCTGGAAGCCGCGCGGGCGAACTTGAGCGCGGCTTCCACGGTCTCGGTGCCGGAATTGGTAAAAAACACCCGATCCAAGCCATTAGGCAAGTGGTTGCACAAGCCTTCCGCCAATAAACCGGACAGGGTGGAGTGATGGATTTGCACGCCGTCCGGCAATTTGGAGGCTAAAGCCTCGGTCAGTGCATGGTTGATAAAAGGATGATTATGCCCCAGGCTGGCAAAACCTTCGCCGCTGTGTAAGTCCAGATAAGCATTGCCTGCATCGTCGTGCAGATAATTGCCTTCCGCCGAGGCGTAGTGTTTGTTGAATCCCAAAATATCCATCACCTCGATCAGTTTGGGGTTCATGTATTCGCTGGCCAGTTTATAGCCGTGCTTGTGTCGTGCCTCGTACTCCCGAAGAAATTGCAATTTGATGTTGGGTACTGCCGATGTAGCCACAGGCGCTCCGTTTAGCTCTGAAAAAATTCGCTGTCGTAAATCGCGGATTAGTCATTATCCGCAACGACTAATATCGATCCAATAATATTTAGCAATTATAATAAGCAACGAATATTATATCAAATACAATGCTATTTCGGCCGGATTTTTGCCGGGAACACACAGCCGTCTTCATCTCATAAAGGCGGGACAATAACGAACCCTACCAATAACGCCCGGATTTGAGACTGTTCAACCCTTCAGCTGCCGGCTTGGGGGCGCCTATCAAATCGCCTTGGCATTCCTGGCAGCCGGCCTTACG
>Ga0207952_1001355_pt1 | contig 10584 bp, 8 predicted proteins | sample SubbioR12Aug_8Ca_FD_184831 | JGI IMG/M metagenome (GOLD analysis project Ga0207952, IMG submission 184831) | Serpentinite rock and fluid subsurface biosphere microbial communities from McLaughlin Reserve, California, USA - CR12Aug_8Ca (SPAdes) | ecosystem: Environmental > Terrestrial > Deep...
GAGGAAAATTAATGATTGGAAAACTAGCTGCCATGGGAATGATTGCAGGCTCTCCAGCTATTTTTGGTGCATGGCTTGGTGGTTTTGTATATTCTCCATTCACATCAATAATCTTTCTTTCAATAGGTGCAGGTGCAATATTTCAGGTAATTATTGTGATTTTAAAATGGATCCGAGATGAGGGAGACAGTACTCTTTCTAGTGCTTCTGTAGCCTCTGGATTTGCTTTTGGTATGCTAGTTATGTACTTAACAAGCATCTTAATCTAAACTGGTTCTGGGTGTATTGTTATTACGGCATTTTTAATCTGAGTTCTTATTGCATGTTCTATTTCAGATGTCATATCATGAACTTTTTCAATCGATAATTCTTTGTCAAATGAACAATCGATATCAATTTTAAGAATATTTTCAAAATTTAAAGAAACTATTCGACCTATTTTTTTAATTACAGTGTATTGCTCTAAAATTTCTCTTATCTTCTCTTCTGTAATCTTATCTTCCACATTCAAATTTTTTGGAACTGTGAGAAATGGTTCAAGATGAATAGTTACATGTTCAATTTCGGGAATGTTTTCTTGAATTTTTTGTTCTATTTCTTCTGATATTTTATGAGCTAAATCAAGGTTGATTTCATTATCTACCATGACGTGTAAATTTGAATAAGTTTTTCCTTTTGTCTTATGAGATATAATATTATGAACTTCCTTAACTCCATCTACACTTTTTGCTATGTCGTTAATTTTTGCATTTAGAGGCACATTTTTCCAATTTGGCTCAAAATGAATAGTGATTGCAGCGTTAGGCAATTTCTTTTTAATATTACTTTCAACTTCACTGCTAATTTCATGTGCCCTATCAAAACTTGTATCCCCTCTTAGAGATATTGTGACATCTGTAAATATCACATCTCCTGATTTTCTCATTAAAATTGCTCCAGCTTCTATTACTCCTTCTGTATTCAAGACAATTTCTTTTACTTTTTTTACAAGTTCTGGTGATATAATATCCGTTAAATCCAATGCAGTTCTATGAATCAATTTCAAACTAAGTATTACCAAAACAACTCCAAGAATTAATGCGGCAATAAAGTCTCCATTATAGAAGCCATATACAACAAACACAATTCCTGCTATTGCAATTATTGTTGAGCCTAGATCCATAAATGCATGATAGAAATCAGCTTTGAGAGTAACTCCTCCAATTTTTTTAATTGATCTTCGAAGAATAATTATTCTAAAAATATCGATTCCAATTGTGTATAATCCTCCAATAATTGCAAACATACCAGGTAATGTATTATGTACTGGATTCTGCAATCTGTGAATTGATTCATAAATGAAAAATATTGCTATGAGAAAAATAGCAATTCCCCCAATAAGCCCACCAAGCGATTCAATTTTTCCATGACCATAGGTATGTTCTTCATCGGGAGGTTTTATTGCATATCTAGCTGCTAAAAGTAGTATTACTGTAACAACACTATCTAGTAAGGCATGTATGCTATCTGTAATCAGACCAAGACTATTCGAAATTAACCCAAAAACTAATTCAACTACAAATGCTGAAAAAATAGCTACTAGTGAAATCTGTAAAACCTTTGTTTTTTGTTCCAACATTTCTGTTTCTTTGTTAATCCTCTCATGTATTACAAGTATTCTAAATGCAATTCATACGACAAGATTATTTGTGATAAATGCTATTTTTCTTTATGATGAGCCACAAATGTGTAATTTTACTTGGCATATTTTCATCAATATTGTTGATCCCAATTATTAGTGTAGAAGCATCAAGCAATCCTAATCTGTATGTTTCAGCTGAAAATTCACAATTTAACAATCGGTTTTCTGGTTCAATGGTAGTCGAAGTAGTAATCCGCGACCCAAATCTTCATGATACTGATCAAGGAAAAGGAGAACCTAATGTTACGCTAAATGGTAAATCATTACGAATGGTTCAAGCAACTGATGGTAACTGGTATGCATATTTTGCCAATGTCGATAAAGCTAAAGCGGCTGATTCTACTCAATCTGCCGCATCTGGTAAAGGTTTAGACTTTGGTGTATTTTGTAGTAGAGATACAAGCTCATCCGTTTTTGGAATATCGCTTAGTGAAACTAATGGTTTTGCTGTTCCAAGAAGTAATGGTTTATCTGGTTTCACAAATGGTGTTTCATCATTTAATCAGTGTACTGGAACACCAACAAGCTCTACGAATCTTAATAATGTTGTAAGAAATCCACAGTCAATTAACATCAACTCAAATATTCCAACTGGTCAAATTGGACTGGATTCTGATGCATGGCCTTTAATTCAACTCTTCTCTTTTAGCGATGTCAAAATTCAATACAACGCTGGTGGAAACCCACAAAGTGTTTCTCTTGAATACGACGAAAGTTCAAACATCTCTCTAAAACTTGATAGATCTCTATACCCTCAAAATTCACAAGTTTTTCTAACTGTAAATGATTTCCAATTAAATCAAGATCCAACTGATGAAGATTCATGGACATTTAATATTAATTCTCCACTTGCTACTTTTTACCAAGCATTTGATAATTCCGGTTCTAACTCTGCAAATGGTAATGCTGGATTAGTAAATTTGAATTCACATCTATCTAATTTAGGTTTTAAAGATAATGGAAAACTTTCAATTAATTTAGGAAATATAATGCAACTAACATCAAATGATAAGCAACCTAGTACTTTTGTTGATGATGATATACCCGGAAACCCATTTTCTAACATTGTTACTTTAGTAGAAAATGGCCCAAATTCTGGAATCTTTGATAGTGTTGATAATAGTGATGAATCTGTTGTTAGAGTTCTTACTAATGCTCCAAGAGGTCAAAGTGGGCAAATAGACTATAATCAAAAATCTATTTCTGTCCTTACAGGTTCTTCGACGTCTTCAATTTCAATAAACAAATCTACTCTAACTGTTGGAGAAGGTGTTAAATCACTCACACCAGGTAAAAAATTCCCTGTAACTTTGATAGATTCTGATCAAAATATTAATTCTGGAAGTAAAGATCATTTAGATATATTTAGAGATTCATCTTTAGTGCCTACCTTAAAGATTGGAAATCCAACAACTCTTAGCAATGCAAATGATGTGCAGTTTCATTCTTCTGCCACTTCATTAAATTCTGGTGATACATCTAACTCATTAATACCTGACAAAAACTCTGCAAGATTATTTATTGATACGTCAAATGTAGCAATTCCGAATTTTAAACAACTATCAATGAATCTTGGTGTTTCTGCGTCAACATTACGATCGCTTTTCATAGATTCGTCTATTTCAAATAATGATGGTACTAATTGGATAAATTACGATCTTAGATCTTTTGAGAATGACTTTGGAGTCGTAGATTTTACAGATACATCAATCACTCTGTCTTTTGGAACTTTGGGTTCTTTACCCATAACTATAGTTGATTCAGGCGATTTGTCTTCATCCTATGGGCTTGTTCAATTAGATGATGATGATATTCAACAACTTTCTACTAGGAGTGGAACTGTATATCTTATAATAAATTTTGATTCAAGTGATAACACTTCTACAGTTGGAAGTATTTCTGCAGAAAAAAATAAGCAACCCATAGTTATTGATTTCTTTTCGTTTGGATTATCAAATAATGATGATATCAATAATGCAATTTACAGATTTGAATTAGAAGAGACAAGTGATAACTCTTCAAAATTTATTGGTACTCTTGAATATGCGGTAGCTAATCAACTCAATATTTTAGATCCTAATTTCATTAAAACACTAAGAACAATAGATGATGAAATAAAATTTATTATAACTAATAGATTGATTGATGAAAAAGGAATTGCCATATCTTATTCTGATTTAGATAAAGTCGGAGTAATCACAACAACTTCTACTAAATCTGACATCTCTACCAATTCAGGTACTGTCTCTTCTGGTTCAAGTACATACAGATTTGGCCAACCTGTAACAATTACTCTCAAGGATTCTGATCTTAATTTGAAAAGTGATATTGTTGATATTTATCTAGTAAATAATGATCCAAATTCCCCAAATGTGGATACTGTTGGTAACTCAGGAAATATTTTGTTAGAAATCTTACTAAAAGATATTCGCTATAAACGATGTGTTGTTAATGGAGTTGAGTATGGGGGACTTGCTTCTACCGGTTTTACACTAGTTGAGACAGGACCTAGTACTGGTATATTTGAAGGAACATTCAAGATGCCATCACAAATTTGTGACAAGTCTGGAACAAAACTAATTTCAACAGCAGGAGGAAGTCTTGATGCAAAATATTATGACTCTAGAGATGCCTCTGGTAATTCAAACATATTTCATTTGTTAAATCCTAAATCAACAACACAATTTTCTACACCTCAATTAAGTACTGATAAAATCTTAATCCCATTATCTGGTTCTGAAGAAATAATTTTGTCTGGTAGTATTGGTAATCATAAAAGAGGAATTCCGTTAGATATCTCATTAATCCATCCAGATGGAGTAGATCAAAACTTTGCTGCAGTAATATCTGATAGTGGAAACTATCGTGCAGCATTTTCAATAAATCAAAATTCTTTATCAGGTGTTTATAAAATTCAGTTATCTCACAATGGTGTTAATGTTGGATTAGTTTCGTTTACCGCTTTACACGATATGCCTGCTTGGATTAAAAATAATGTAAAGCCATGGTCTTCTAATTCTGAAATTATTGATGGAATCAAACAAATGGTTAAAGAAAAAATAATCAATTCTCCAAAAGAATATCCAAATTCTGAAAGAGTGGTTCCTGATTGGATTAAAAATAATGCCAAATGGTGGTATAATGGACAAATCTCTGATGACGACTTTATAAAATCACTTCAATACTTGGTCAATAAAGGTATAATTCGAGTATAATCAGGTCAATTTTTCTTTCATTGAATACATAAATACCCTCATGCCTGATTCAAAATGAAAATGAAGCTCGTGGGTTTCCTAGTATTATTGTCAATTTCTCTACTATCTTATGGATTTATTGGAAATACATATGCCCAAAGTGTAGAGTGTGGGGATAATCAAATAGAACAAAATGGTGTTTGTCAAGATATTACCTGTGGCCCTAATCAAATATGGCAAAATAATGAATGTCAAGATGTTGTAACGGGCCCAAAAAATAATCTTAACTTAAAGACTGATCTTAACATTTACGGACAAGGTGGAATTGTAGTCATTAGCGGTCTGATTAACAACATTGAAAATCTTGGCTCTGGTGATGTCTCAATTATTGTTAGAGCACCAGATAACAACATCGTTACAATTGCTCAAGTTCATCCTAATGTTGATGGTTCTTTTCAAACAACTGTAAAAGCTGATGGTCCTCAATTCAAAGCACCAGGTGACTACAAAATTTTTGCAAATTTTTCTGGATTAAAATCTGAAATTAAATTCAAATTTACTGGAGGAGATGGTGGTATTATCTCCGGTGGTGATAATACTCCAATAACATGTCCAACAGGACAAAAATTGGTTAGTGGCAAATGTGTTGAAGAAATAAAATGTCCAACAGGCCAAAAATTGGTTAGTGGTAAATGTGTCGATGACATAACAGAACCAATACAATGTCCTCCTGGTGAAAAATTGATGAATGGAAAATGTATTGTTCCAGAACCAGTAGAAGAAGAACCACCAGTATGTGGTAAGGGAACTGAATTAGTAAATGGTGTTTGTCAAGTAATTAAAGTCGATGATGGCAAAAAACCAGGTGGCGCATGTTTGATTGCTACTGCAGCATATGGAACTGAATTAGCTCCACAAGTACAATTCCTAAGAGAGATTAGGGATAATACTGTAATGAGCACTTCATCTGGTTTGGCCTTTATGAGTGGATTTAACCAAATCTATTATTCATTCTCTCCAACAATTGCTGATCTAGAAAGAGAACACCCATTGTTCCAAGAAGCAGTAAGAGCATTTATCACTCCAATGATATCCACGCTTTCAATTATGACACTAGCTGAAGATGGTTCTGATGCGCAAGTGTTAGGATTGGGAATCTCTGTTATTGCTTTGAACTTGGGAATGTACATTGCAGCACCAACAGTAATTGGTTTCAAAGTACACAAACATTTGAAATCTAGAAAATAATCTAAATTTTTTTGATAATTTTTATCTTTAATTCAAAGAAACGATAAAACGTTCTCAATGTTTTTTATATAGGAAATCTGACCCATGCTGAGATAGGAGAAGAGAATTGAACAATTATACAATTTTATTCGGTTTTATGTTGCTTATCATTTTGTCACCAAATAGCATTTTTGCCCAATCTTCTGATTCTGACGGTGACGGCATTCCAGATTCTTCGGATTCTTGTCCTGCTGATCCTGAAACGGTAAACGGATTTGAAGATTCAGACGGTTGTCCAGATGTTGTTCCACCAACTGACACTGACGGTGACGGCATTCCAGATTCTTCGGATTCTTGTCCTACACAGGATGAAACGGTAAACGGATTTGAAGATTCAGACGGTTGTCCAGATGTTGTTCCACCAACTGACACTGACGGTGACGGCATTCCAGATTCTTCGGATTCTTGTCCTACACAGGATGAAACGGTAAACGGATTTGAAGATTCAGACGGTTGTCCAGATGTTGTTCCACCAACTGACACTGACGGTGACGGCATTCCAGATTCTTCGGATTCTTGTCCTACACAGGATGAAACGGTAAACGGATTTGAAGATTCAGACGGTTGTCCAGATGTTGTTCCTCCAAAGGACACTGATAATGATGGAATTGATGATAAGATAGATCATTGCCCTACACAAGCTGAAACATTTAACGGAATTGAAGATTCAGACGGTTGTCCAGATGTAACAGCACCAAAGGACACTGATAATGATGGAATTGATGATAAGATAGATCATTGCCCTACACAAGCTGAAACATTTAACGGAATTGAAGATTCAGACGGTTGTCCCGATATAGCTACACTTCAAGATTCTGATAAAGATGGAATCGTAAATTCTGCAGATCTTTGTCCACGTTCTCCTGAAACCTTTAACGGATTTGAAGATTCAGACGGTTGTCCTGATAATTCATCTGTAATTGACACTGACGGTGATTTGATCATTGATACCCTTGATCAATGTCCAACCCAATCTGAAACTGTTAATGGCTTTCAAGATTCAGACGGTTGTCCAGATGTAGCTCAACCAACTGATATTGACACTGACGGCATTCCCGATTCTATTGATTCTTGCCCCACCCAATCTGAAACTGTTAATGGCTTTCAAGATTCAGACGGTTGTCCAGATATAGTTCCAACAACTGATTCTGCATCAGTCTCTGAATCTGAAAATGATAATTCTTTATTGCAATGGACTGCAGTAATCGCTTCTGTTATTACTGCAGTAGGTGCAATTGGAGCTGCAAAATTAAGAAAATCATCTTAATTCAATATTTTTAATTAAACCAAACATTTAATGCCAAAAATTATTTTTATGATGATAATTGGTTTGCACGCCAACAATCCAGAAGGAATCATTCAAAAATGGTTCTTTCTGGAATTTTAATGAGGTTTGAATTATTGCTATCTGAAGGATTATCTAATTTGTCATTATATACTATTGAAATTGGGCAAATAGCCTTTGTTACTGCTGTAATAGTACTGTCTATAGCTGTATGTGTTAAAATTATTAAAAATAAAAAAAGAAATAATCATAATAAATTCTAAAAATAAAAACATCTTTCTATAATTTTCTTAACTATTACTCTAAGTTATTATATTCAAACAAACTCTAGATGTTTATGCATATTGAGTATGAGGAATTTGATTCAATTGAAGATATTTTCTTTTATATGGCAGCTGCAGCCCCGCCAATGAAAAATACAATGCCTATTAATTCGTATAAAGGATTCATCATGGCATTTATCCCACTTAGCCCTTCAAGCGGCGATTCATATCTTATGATTTATGCTAAAGGGACTCTTGAAACGGGCATTTATGAATTTGATATTAATTCAAAATCTTTCAAAAAGGTAAGTGCAATTGAAAGAGCTGATAAAAATTACTTTATTTCTTTAACTCCAAAAAGAAATACTATTGCGGATGAAGCAATTAAAAATCTATAATTTTTTCGTTTGAATCTTTGGAGCCGTAACAGATCTACTTCTGGCATATTTGTCAATAATTTCATCTGGAGTTCTTCCATTGAATAGATCTTTACATAATCCTCTTAGATATCTCATTATTGCCCATGTACCTGCTTTTAGAATTCCATACATGAATACCTTCATTGGTGGACCATATGTCTTATTTCTAAGAATAATTGGAATAATATCATTAATTACACGAAGGTTATTTTCCCAACATTTCCAAAATAATGTAAACTGAGCCTCATTCAAATTTCCAAAGTGCATAGAATTCTTTTCACTAAAGTCTTGATAAAGCAATGGTGCAACCAATCCTCTGAAATTCATTTCTCTAAAGTCACTCATCATATCTATGGTGTATTGTACATCATCTGGTGTTTCATCTGGCCATCCTATGATAATTGTAGCAGCTGGGAACCAATGATTATCATTCAAAATTTTTGCTCCTTCTCTTACCACACTACCCCATTCTTCAGGAGCAAATGGTCTTGTTTTCACACCTAGATGTTTTTTTACCATGTTTGGTGCAACCGTCTCAATTCCCAAATTTGTTGCAAGCCACCTACCTGTTTCATCTTGTTTGTTAATCATTGAAATTTGTCTCATTAGCTCTGGATCGGCAGCAACTGCTGAGAAAGTCATATGTGTAGTTCCTATAAAATTGGCTCCTAATCCTTTTAGTCCTTTCCAAAGTTCTGTTATGGCATCTCTATTTGGAATAAAGTCTCTATTATCACATCCATAAAGTAACATCTCATCAGAATGGAGCCATACCGAATCAAATCCGTAATCTAAATTGATCTTTGCTTCATACTGTAATCTTTCTAATGGTAAATCTTTCTTTGATCTTTTATTTACATCGCAAAAATCACACCCTCTACCGCATCCTCTCATTGCTTCGATGAGTGAGTTTATTGTTGGTCCTTCAATAACTGGAATGTTTTGTATATTTTTTACAAAACAATGCATTAATTCTGGAGCATCACCTTTTTCTAAATCATGAAATAAATCCAAAGCTAATTCATCAGCTTCTCCTACGACTACAGTGTCTATTCCATGGATTTGCATTCTATCTGATTTTGCAAGTTCCCATGCACCATTTCCGCCAACTACTACATGAAAATCGTATTTCTTTTTTAATTGAATAATATTTGCACACATTTTTTTGAATTTCATAGCAACATAAGATAATTTTTCAGGTGACATTGTTGTTGTAACTGGTGCCATTCCTAAAGGATCCATCACATTGATTCCAACTACCTTAGTATCTGGTCCAATAGATTTTTCTAACATCTCTGGATTTGCAATAAAAACTTCATCCCGTTTATACCCTTGAAGTAATGCACTTTCAACCCTTCTTAATCCAACTTGGGCAACCTTTGATTCTCCTGTGATTGGATCTGTTTCTACTGGAGGACAAAAAACTTTGTCAAACACCCATTCTGGAAGAACTTCATATGGCCCACAGGCAATAAATCCATAAAGAAAATTTCCTCTATAATTTGTCATTAAGCTGCGATCAGCAGTTAGAACAATTCGTTTTCCAGCCAATATTAACAAGATTCGTTCTAGTATGGTATATATGATTTACGAGGTAAATTCACCAATAATTTTCTATAATTTCTCAATTAGTGTTGCTTTGTACTGTTTTTTTGTATTGCCCTATTTGCTATATTTGCAGATATTGCACCAGCCGCAATACCGTTGTCTATATTGACTACTGATAATCCTAACGAACAGCTTTGTAACATCGAAGCCAGTGCAGCGATACCTTTCCCACCATATCCATATCCTACGGAAGTAGGTATTCCGATTACTGGAATATCTACCATTGATGAAACTAAAGTGGCTAGTGCTCCTTCCATTCCCGCAACTACAATTATGCCATCTACTTCTTCATTTACCATTTCTTTTAAAATTGGAAATATTCTTTGAATTCCGGCAACCCCTACATCATAGCTTGTAATGCATTTACAATTCATTGCTTCACACATTAATCTGGCTTCTTCAGCAACTCCTATGTCTGATGTTCCAGCTGCCAATATACCTACTTTTCCACCTTTGAATTCAATTGGTTTTTTAAAAAGTACTATGGTTGATGAATTTTTTCCAGTTTTAATTTTTATTTTTAATTTTTTTGCAAATGCTAAAATTTTTGAATAATCTTCTTTTTTGATTCTTGAAACTACTACCGAATTAGTTTTCTCTAGTGTTTTTTGAATGATTTTTTTAACCTCATCTATTTTTTTACTCTCTGCAAAAATTACTTCTGGTATTCCCTTACGTTTTCTTCTGTTAATGTCAATTTTGGCAATACCTTCTATTTCCTCAATTGAATATAGTGATAATAGTTTTTTTGCTTTATCTAATGAAATTTTTCCTTTTTCCAATGATTTTAAAATTTCATGAATTTCCAATAATATTTCATCTATGTTTGAATAAAAAAATGCTTAGA
>Ga0207952_1001356_pt1 | contig 10583 bp, 13 predicted proteins | sample SubbioR12Aug_8Ca_FD_184831 | JGI IMG/M metagenome (GOLD analysis project Ga0207952, IMG submission 184831) | Serpentinite rock and fluid subsurface biosphere microbial communities from McLaughlin Reserve, California, USA - CR12Aug_8Ca (SPAdes) | ecosystem: Environmental > Terrestrial > Deep...
AGGGTTTGAAAAATTTGGTCGATAATATTAAAAGCAAAATAAATGGCGATAGGCTTACTCGTTCTATCGAAAAATTTAGAAAGCAAAGCGAGTACGAGGCAAATATAAATTAGTTCTTTTGTTTTTTATGTAGTCATCGTTTTGTAAATAAAGTTTTGTTTACAGTACGATGACTACACGCTATGGTCATTGTTTTTTTCATCTTTTTTTAAAAAATTTCACTTATGAATTGCACCACTGCAAAAGCGGTTTGGAACCATAGGGATGGTTTCCTTGCCGGACTCGAAGCCGAACTCCCCGGCGTTTTGGGAGAACTCGAACGAATGGTCACGGCGTTCGTAAAAAAAACCGTTCACCCCTTCAACACCGCAGTACACGCACAGGCCGGCACGGGAGGTTACTACTGCGAACACGCTCTGACCGATACCGACGAACTGGCCGAACAAATACACGATGTTGTCGGAGATGTGACCGCCCGAAACTTTTTGCAAAACTTTTTTTCGCAAAAATTTGGGCAACCCATCGTCCTGGGCAACATCTGCTGTTCGTCCTGCGTTATTTCCGGAGGCCCAATTGAGGAGAATTTGATGTACAAAATCCAGATGACTGCGGTCAATCTGGACCCTGAAAACTTGCCGTCGTAAGATTGGCACCCAATTGAAAACGAAGCCGTTCTGCACCAAGCAGAACGGCTTTTAAAATTTCTTTTCGCAGACACGGGCAAGCTCCTCCAGGTCCCCTGCCGACAGATTTTCATTTTCTGAAGTATTGAGTAGGTACATGATGGCGTCTTTGTCATCCACATGTTCTAGCCCCAGCGCGTGGCCGAATTCGTGAGCGAGTACCCGGCGTAACTTGGTCAAATTCTCGAACTGATACACATCTATCCATTCGCCCTCCGGTCCGCGATAGTACTTGCCTTCTTCAAATTCTGATTCCTGTTTTGAACCTACTTCGTTATAAGCCACCACATCTAGGTTCAAGTCTTGCGCTAAAGCATTCAATTCCCCCACCATTTTGTTAACGCTATTTGTCTCTACGTTGAGCGCCTCCTGAGTGCGGAGCAACACTTCACCTTCTTGTCGCAATTCTCTCTTGATGGCGTCTAGCTTGTCGTACTCGCTTTCTGGGGCGCCACCCTGCGCATTCCAGTAACTTACTTGTTTATTGTATTCTTGGTTTTTCTTTTGATAATTGGCCCAACTAGCTTCAAAGGATTTCCGGCTTTTCTGATACACGGTAAACTTGGCTTCGTAAGCACTTTTCATTACATCATAATCCGCCTTGCTTTGGTCCAGCCCGCTGCCCAAATCTTCGAGTGCATCTGTGGTCTCCTGCCTTTTGTCGTAAACCATGTTTATTTTAAAATCACTACCCTCCCTGTACTCGAGCAAATTCTTGCCGGAAGCAGCGTCCCATTTATCTTCGGCTTCTTTCAAATATTCTTTTAGTTCTTCTTCGGTTAGATCAAACCTTTGGTCAAAAGAACCTATCGAATAATACACCGTCTGGGTACATGGAAAATACTGATACCGCAGATTGGAAATTGCCGTCTTTATCTCCGGCCTAAAATGTTGCGCCAAAAACATGACCAATCCAATCAATAAAATATTTTTAATAAAGGTTTTCATTTTTATTTAAATTGGAACTTTAAATTTTATGTATTTCTAGGATATTACCCTCCGAATCTTTAAACTCAAACCATTCATGATAATCTACTTTCTTTTGGTCTATAATTTCAGCAAAAGAGGACACGCGTTTTAACTCTGAATTTATATCATCCACTCCAAAAGCCGCATAACAATTATTACCAAAATCAGTGTCGGACAAAGAATACCCATCAGCTAATGGATTATACAGACCAATCTTTACGTTTTCCATATCAAAAACAATCATCCTGTCAGGTTCTTCTTTTGTAGGTTCCATGCTTAAAAGACGAGAATAAAAACTTTTCGCTCTTTCTATGTCTTTAACTTTGAGGATGATGTATCTTAATTTCATATGATTAAATCAAATAAAGTGCTTTTTAATAAATGCCCGGCCGGAGCCAGATTTTAAGTACTTTTCAAATTCAAAGGCTTTGTATTTATTCTCGATAGCAACATAAAATTCTAAGTTTATCGGTAACCGATTAGCAGTTGCTGGAACATGGCCTTTCTTATGCCTCTCTACCCTATCTTCAATGCTATCAGTGCAGCCGACATAGAAACCATCTTTGCACTTCAAACTATAAACGTAATGCATATAAGGATATTGTATCCTGTTGGCGGACTTTGTCACGCTCGCCATGACATAGCCAATTGGCGTAGCCAGGCCGTAGGTTCGCTTCGGCAAACCGAATCCGGCTTTCGCGTAACTAGGCGGACTTTGTCACGCCGTAGCCACGATGTAGATTTGGCGAAGCCCGACTTCGCTAAAGCTATGTCGTGGCGAATGTCGCCTTCGCAAACCTAATGGCGGACTTTGTCACGCCGTAGGTTCGCTTCGGCGAACCGAAGGCGGAGACGGAGAGATTTGAACTCTCGATTGAGTTTCCCCAATGCTGGTTTTCGAAACCAGTGCCTTCAACCACTCAGCCACATCTCCTAGTGGTTACAATTTACCACTATTTACAAACTTTCCAAAATCTACCGATCAGCGACCTCCGAATAGTGCATTCCTAGTCCAGTATCCTACGATACCGTCTGCACCCAAGGCGCGACCCCTCTGGAAAGAAACAACTGCATTGTAGGTGGCTAGGTCAAAGTAAGCTGGAGTGTAGCTACCGTAGCTCAAATACCCCAGACTAACCAAAGTGTCTTGTAAACACTGCACACTAGAACCCGACATATTGCGACGTAGAGTGACACCGAAATAACACGCACCCAGAACCTCTGGAGTATACGGAGTCGGTACGATGCTTGCTCCAGTAACTACTATATTCATGCTGGTGCAATTAACACCACCAGTTTGGCAAACTGAAACATTTGCAGTTCCAGGTGCCAGCGCATACAACTGAACAGAGGTGTTGTTATAACCGGTGTAATTGTAATAATTGTAGCAAGGCTGACCAGTTTGATAACTATACTGCGAACCACCAGTGCAACCTACGGGCAGGATGTTGTTGTTAACGTTGTTATTTGAAGTTGAAATTATGCTTGAATTAGAGTTACTAGAAACATAAATCATTTGTGAATTTGTAGAAGTCAAAACAGCCGAACCCCCGACAGGTAGCGTCAAACTGGACACAGTTAGACCTGTGGTGCTGGTATTGTAGGTACTGCCACCTTGGTATGGCCAAGCATAGAATTGTGACTGGTAGCCATTCACCATGACATATACCGAGGATCCAGAAGTTACATTGTATTGGGTAGAAGTCACACTGGTGGTGAGGTAACCAGAATAATTCGTCATACCCAAATACGCACTTTGGATGCCAGAGTAGCTGGGGGTGTTGTAATAAAGCACGACGCTTGCATTCACGTCAGCGTTACTGACAGTGATAGTAGCCATGTTGTTACCCGAAGAATAAATAGACAAGGTAGGAGTCATAGCATTTGCCGACGTAGCCAGAGCGAGGAAAGCGAACGCGAAAACGAATGCAGATATAAATATTTTTTTCATAGTGTTTAAATATGCTGATAAAAGGAATCGAACCGTAAAATTAACCAATAAAGTCGACCTTTTTTGTTAACTCCGAGAAACACCTCTCTGGGCATTTTAGCACTTTCCTTGCCATATTTCCACTTGCCAATTTTGCAATTTTGTTCGTTAAAACATATACTATTCCCCTATGGATTTATTAGAAAAATTTGACGAAAACGGCAATAAAGTCTCACCGGAATTGCCGAAAACAGTTATCAATTACTTGATCGATATCGACGGCACTATTTGCGAAGACATCCCAAACGAACAACCCGAAAGGATGCTCACCGCCCGAGAATTCGAAGGAGTAAGGGAAAAAATAAACAAATTCTATGACGACGGACACGTAGTCACCTTCTTCACCTCACGCACAGAGGCTCATAGAACCAATACCGAAATCTGGCTCAAAGAGCATGGATTCAAATATCATGGCATCTGGTTCGGCAAACCCCGCGGAGGTAACTATATAATAATCGACGACAAACTCATTTCCGCAGAGACAAAGATAAAAGTAGACTAAAAAACATGAGCAAGATAAAAAGCATATTCAAAGAACTCTTGCTCTTCGCTATCAAACAAGCCAATGCGGCCATCTTTGGTGGCATATTGCTTTGCGCCATTATCGGCACCAAATACATATCCACGGCACCTTTGTATCGCTATGACTTTTTGTTCCTCGTGGCCCTGGTCACCCAAGCTATACTCATAACTTTCAAAATCGAGAGTAGAAAAGAAATACTGATGATTGCATTATTTCACATACTGGCGACTGGTATGGAACTGTTCAAGACTTCCCCAAATGTTGGTTCCTGGTATTACCCAGGTACAGCATATTTCATGCTGTACACCGTGCCACTGTTTGCAGGGTTTATGTACTCGGCAGTAGGTAGCTATATAGCTCGCGCTTGGAAAATATTCAAATTCAAATTTACCAATTATCCGAAATTCTCCTATGCGCTTATTCTGGCCATGGTTGCCTATGCGAACTTTATTACCCATCATTTCTTTTTTGACTTGCGTTACATACTCTTCGTTGCATCTGCTATTGTTTTTTGGAAAACGAAAATACATTTCACCATCATCAAAACACCTCGCCAGATGCCACTACTTTTAGGATTTACTTTGGTGGCTATTTTCATCTGGATCGCAGAGAACATCAGCACTTTTACCAGCATCTGGCTTTATCCGAATCAAACCTCAGGGTGGCAGAGCGTACCTCTTGGCAAACTCGGGTCTTGGTATCTCTTGATCATTGTCAGCTTTGTCCTAATTTCAAGTATTTACCGAAAGACTCTGAGAAAGTAGCCTCCTTATTTTACGAATAATTTTAAAATACCTCTTCGGACGTCCGACGTCCGAAAACAAAATTGCCAACCACTTTAAATCAAGCTCAAAACTCTTATTCTATTAAAGTTTTTACCCTCTAGCCCTTCTACTGTTATCGGTTCCCAAGTGCAGTTAGCCTTTTCTATTTGTGATGGTGAAAGTATAGCTTCGATGAAGCTGTCTTCCCTTTTTTGTAGTGCGCCAACGCCGACCCAAAAACGAACAATGGAAGTTTTTGCGCTACCGATTGGAATAGTATTAAGAATACCTTCTGAATCCAGTGAAATCGTAAAGGCGACTATATTCTCGTTGGTATAGGGCATTCGTACGCGTTTGTTGTTTTCCTGTAGGTTGTAATAGGCACAGTGGAGCAAATCAACTTTTTCCCGCCACATGGGGTCACTGGCTTGTCCTTCTGCCAGCTTCACATTCATTTCTATAGAGCGCCGCGCTTCGTCTGACAATGGCTTTGGATCTGCTATGCGGACTTGCCTTAACTTTTCAACCTCGGTCGCAAGCTCTGCCTCAAAGGCATCATAACTTTCATACCTTGATCGTTCCAGGAACACCTCGAATTTCATATTCAACGGAATCCAAGGATTAACAAAAGCGAGTAGAGCATCGAAACTCTTACCATACGCGGCCACATCACTTTCGGGAACATTATTCATTTTACTTACTATTACCTCGTCTAACCAAAAGGTAAAATTCACACCCTTGAGATATAGAGCACATACTGGCTTCAACCATCGAACAAAATATATTATAGAAAAGAGCTCTGCCCAGTCTGCTTCTGGGGTTTCTTCCAACCGCCAGAGTTTATATCCGCCAAACGGAAATACTATTTCGATGGGTTCGTTGTTTACGACATTCTTTGCCACCGCAGCTCTGATTATCGCCTGATTTTTCTCGGGGATAGAAAACTTTCTAAACTTTTTTGAAAAAAGAAACTTCAAAATAGCGTCTATCATTTCGGCATCACTTTTCGGATTAATATCAACAGCAAAAGGCACTTTCAGTGCATCCAGTTGCGATATTATATATTTCTGTGCATCCATAGAGATGTGGGTAGGAGTCGAACCTACGGTTACCCCTTGCGGAAGTACGCCTTACCGTTTGGCTACCACATCGGTTTTATCTTAGCATAAAAAAGACAGTTTGAAACCGAAGCTTTTTTCGGACGTCGGACGTCCGAATGCAAGGGTGAAGAAAAAAATAACCGTGCTAAGAAATAGCGCAGTTATTTAAATTTCCCGAGAAAGAACCTAACTATCAGAACATAAAATTCGTCTGACTGTTTTTCATGAAGAGGTATAAACCTTTCAAGTTGGTCGTGGCATTCACGACAAAGTTCTACTCGGTTTTCTTTACTTTTCCCGTAAAATCGTTCGGGGAAAATGTGGTGGCTGGTCATAAGTTTGACCTTGCCACACTTGGGACAAACCTTTCTTACCATAGTTATGAAGAATTTTCTTCATACTAGCATTAATTTTTTCCAGCGCCTAAAGCACTGTCTTCGAGTATTCAAAACCCGACAAAATTTTTTATATTATCTTCCTATCTGAACTATTCCTTTTACAGTATCTATTTTAAGAGAAGTGTTACTAAACATGCATCCTTTCATCATCATATTTTTTATTACACCATTCATTAAAAGGTGTTCCTTTTGTAAATCTATGTGCTGACCTTTATGCCAAAATTGTCCTGTAATCTTTATATCGTCACCTGAGCTATCGATATTAAGATCGATCTTTCTTTGGCTTTGTCGGATCGTAATTTTTTGGTATTTTGCTTCTAAATCCCAAGGTATTCCTGGTTCGGCTCGCCATTCATTCTCATCAAGAATTGCAATTAATTTACCGCTCTCATCATATAAATTCAGCGATAGAAGCAAAACCCCATCAGCATCGTATGTGGTAGATATAATTGGTTCTCCATCAACAATTATAGTGCTCCATTGGTTCGAAAATGGTTACCTCCAAGAAAAACATTTTTTGAACCTGGGAGAATTTCAAGTTGCCCAGAAACTTTATTTTGTTTTACGTTGAATGGATTACTTTTACATTCTCTTTGTGCTTCTTCAATGAAAACTCCAGCAGTTGCCTTATTGTGACAATTGGGACATAAAATCATCATGTCTGACGGATTATGCTCAGACTTTATGCTATATAAAACGATATGGTGATATTGAAAAAACGGGTGGCCACACACACAACACCCAAACCCAGCTTCTTTTCTGAGTTGTCTTTTTATTGGTCTTGGTATCTCAGGTCGTTTCTTTTCCATTTTATTACAGAAATTTTAAGCGTTTATTGCATTTATAAGCTCTGAATCAAAAACATTGCTTAATATTCCTTTTTGGTTTGCTTTAGCAATATATTCTGCAAATAAACTCTGCGATGATTTACTTTGTAACTGGGCGAAACCTTCTAAAATTTCTGTGCAATCTACAAGTGCTAAGTGTGCTTCCGTTATGTAATCATGAGTCATTTTGTCTATTAATGCACGGCCAAATTTAGCATCTTTCCCTTTTGAGAAAATAGCTAATTTTTTTGTTTTCATAACAGATAGTATTTCTTTTTGGATTACATCAACACTCTTTCCTAGTATCTCAGATAATAAATCTAAATTAAATACATATGAATCGATAGAATATTTGTTTAAATGAATAAACCTTGATTCACCTGGAAAAGGATTTCCCTCATTATCACCGTCAACAACATAATAACCATTTTCTCTCCATGCACTACTTTTATCTTTAGATAGTCCGTAGAAGCTTTTTACATTTGCAGAATTTCCGCATTTGACCGTAGAAATAGTTTTGCCTAGCTTTTGAGCAATGGTATCGATAACAAACTCGTGCATTTTATCTTCAACAAAGAAAGTTTTAGAGGTAGGAGCAACCACATTTATTGTTGCTGCTAACTCTCCTACAATAGCTTCTCTTTGAGCATCAGAAATATCACTTTGGTATTTTATATTTACATCTTCCCAAACTAAAAACTTCGCCTTTTCGTAAAATGGTTCTTCAAAAATAGTCCTGGAATGGGTGACTGTAATAATTTGCTTGTCATGATTCACACAGAACCAATCTAAAAACTGAAATAACCCCTTCTCTAGATTCCAGTTCAAGTGTATTTCTGGTTCGTCAATTAAATAAATGTTGTATTTTCCTTTTGAAGTGTAAATATTGAATATTAATGACAAAACTTCCTGCTGCCCCAAGCTCAACTTTTCTAGGCTTAGAGGAGCTCTACTGCCTATTTTAAGTTTGATGTCTGGTCTTCCAGATAGTAAGTCCCAGCTTGAAACAAAAGAATAATCAGGAAAAACTTTTTGTATTACCTCATTAAACTCAGTTGTTACTTCATTCATCTTCCCAATTTGCTCTCCACCGTCTTTACATTTTTCATCAAAATACAAAATAAATAATTCTCCAAATGAAGGGTACGCTTCAAAAGTACTATCATTAATTGCTCTATTTCTCACCTCCTCAAGCTGATTATCCATAGTTTTACTTGTGGAGCGAAGGTAAGAAAGAATATTGCTTATGGTTTTCTTTTCTGAGTTTCTCTTTGGGCTAAGAGCATAAATACTTAATTGATTTGGTAGTGTTATTTTTTCATTATCAGAAAATATAGCTATACTGGGATTATTACCTCCTGCAAATTCTTTAATTTTCTTTAGTACCGTTGTCTTACCAGTTCCATTTTCCCCACTAAGGATATTCAAACCTTCTTCAAATTCTAGAGCTTGGTCCAAGGCTCCTTCAAATTCGGTAATTTTTATTGATTTAATATATGCGGACATATTTGGCATTATACACCAATAAAATCTAGTTGAAAGCTTCTAAAGCTTTTCGGACGTCGTACACCCGAAATTAGACACCCGAATTTAAAAGTAATATTTATAAATAATATGCTTGCTCTGCCAATTTTTTGATTTTGTTTTTATTACCTCATCAGGCTTTCTTTTCGAAAACTGAAAGTCGCAAGACACAAGTATCGTCCCCTTTTTTAACTCTTTTTCAAATTTGGGTAAAAGATCATCAAGGGCGGACGGAGAAAGGTAAATAAAAACATGCGTCGAAGGAGAAAGATCTAATTTAAAAAAATCACCATATACAATTGAAACATTTTTTGTTCTGGAAAAGAATTGTCGGATTTTTACACAAAGATACGGGAACGGAGCGCGCTCGATACCGAGCGCGCTCCTGTTTGGAAAATCTTTCATTGCGGCAAAAAGCACTCGCCCATCTCCGCAGCCGAGGTCATAAATCACACTATCATCTTTCAAATCCAATATAAAAATTATTTCATTTACAATTCTCCCTAGCACGGGCACAAAGGGTACTTTGGAAAAAAGTGGGGTAAGAAAAGAAGTAAGGATAAATAGAATAAAAAGAAAAAGTACTAAAATTAAAACATAGGGAAAAATCATAAATTTGTGCTTATATTGTACCAGGTCCGAACCTACTTTCAAAAGAAAGTATTCTAGGGTGCCCCAACGCGAGTCATAATAAGCGTGAGCCACAATAATTTGCTCGCCGTCAAATAAGGTTTTTGTGGCTGCAAATAATTCTTCGTCGCCACTCAGAATTTTCGCAGCCCGCCCCTCGTGGTTTTGCGTGCTCGCAAAACATCACTGCGGTCGTCACAGCTAAAAAACCCAAAGTAGTTTAGGTTTTTTTACGCTGTGACCCCACAGAGAATCGAACTCTGATTATCGGATTGAAAACCCGGTGTCCTAACCGTTAGACGATGGGGCCTTAGGAAAGATATTACAACACTTTTATATGAAATGCAAAAGGCTTCTTGTGTAACCAAATTTTACACAAAACGTCTTTATATTAGGGAGTCGAATATTATAACAATATAACTTTATAATTTTATGAAAACAATACTTGGAGTTTTTTCTACACACAAAAAGGCTGAAGACACTTTAAAAGAATTACAAGATTACGGGGTTTCCAAAGCCGACTTGTCGTACTTGTACGTTGATGTTAAAGGCGATATGCATGACGATGTTTCGAAAGCTGCCAGCGGTGCCGCAGTTGGAGCAACGACTGGTGTAGTAGTTGGTGCTTTAGCTGGCTTGATTGTGGCGAACGGCATATTACCAGGGCTTGGAACCCTGTTTGTAGCGGGACCTTTGGCTGCCGCACTTGGGTTGACCGGAGCAGTAGCCACCACTGCAGCTGGAGCAGCTACGGGTCTGGCAGCTGGGGCCTTGATCGGAGGATTTGCAAAAATGGGGATAAACGATGCTGACGCTGCACTGTATCAAAGTCTGGTTGAACGAGGAGACGTCTTGGTCATCGCTCATACTGACCTCATGGTTAAAAATATTTTCCTTCGAAATCAAGCCGAGGAAGTCCGCGAATACTCTGATGTCTAAGAAATAATATCGTGCTAAAATGTAATGGCTCATATTATTCTGCATGAAGAAAATAACCCTCATTATAATAATAATTTTGCTTGTCGTGGGTACGCTCGGATTTATTTTTCGCAAAAATTTGAGAGGTATCCTGCCTAGTGTCCTACCTCCTTCTGGTGATATAACTCAGATAATTGATAACAAAGATAAATCAAATACAAGTGGTGAAGCAGTTCCTTTCCCGCTTGTTTTGCCCC
>Ga0207952_1001357_pt1 | contig 10562 bp, 14 predicted proteins | sample SubbioR12Aug_8Ca_FD_184831 | JGI IMG/M metagenome (GOLD analysis project Ga0207952, IMG submission 184831) | Serpentinite rock and fluid subsurface biosphere microbial communities from McLaughlin Reserve, California, USA - CR12Aug_8Ca (SPAdes) | ecosystem: Environmental > Terrestrial > Deep...
AACAGGATGTGGAGCATTATCACGGCAGGGATGAACTTGCTAGACAAACCGAAAAAGCCCTTATGGATTGGGGCAACGCTTCGGAATTTGACTTGGTGCGTTCAACCTTAGTATCCGGCGTGTCCGGTACTGTTGCTAAGTTGAGCGGTATTATTGAGGCGATCTCTCGCGCCAATAACACCACCGCCCATACTTCCGGCACCGCCTGGGCCGCTTCCATCCTTGATGGATTGATGCGGGACAACTGGGACAATTCCAACGGCGATGTGGCCACTGACCTCTTTATGGGCTCTTTCCTCCGTTCTAAAACGGATGATTTTACCCAAAAGACGAATGTGGTTGTCAACGGCGCTGGAATGACTACGATTGTAAGGACGGTAAGCACTTACACTACTGCCCACGGTACATTGAATATTCATACCCATAGGTATGTACAACAGTCTACCGACGCGACAGGACGTGTATTGGCTATCCGACCGGAAAAGCTAAAAATCGCTTTTCTGAAAACTCCCTATGTGGATACAGGCTTGGCAAGAAGCGGCGATTATGATAATCGCGCTATTGTCGGTAAATTCACTTTGGAAGTCCGCAATCGCCAGTCTTGCTTCTTCGCTTCCGGTTTTGATAAAGACTAGGAAGACGTAATAAGTTGTTCTTTGGCTCTTTTAATTCCTTTGATTGAGCCAAAGACAAAGGAATAACAACTTGAACGACGCTAAACGGAAAATTACAGATTTAGTTAAAAGCTATAAGGCTTTTTATAAGACGGAATTTGATGACTTCTCAAAGGCCTTAAAGGTTAAGGTGGAATTAAAAAAGAATAAATGGGGCGAAGTTAAGGGTATGGATATATTGGAACGCAAAGTTTATGAGATACCCGAAACTTTATTTTCCATTTTTCAAGTAAGATTAAATTCCGAGGAAACCGCTTTTCTTTACAGCAAGAAAGGCGCACTTTGGTTTGCCAAAGAGTTCCCGGAATTTAGATACACTGACAAAGTATGAAACTGGCATTATGTTTAATTGTTAGGGGGGATGACAAAGAAGCGGAATTATTAGCCCGCTGCCTTGGTTATTCCGCTTCTTATGTAGACGGAATATTCATAACTATTACCCAACCTAACGAAAAGGTTGAAAGCGTCTGTAATTTATATGGGGCGCATATTTCGCGTTTTGATTGGTGCGATGATTTTGCCAAAGCCAGGAATTTTAATTTTTCCCAAGTGCCGAAAGATTATGATTATATCTTTTGGCTGGATGCGGATGATGCACCCAGAGGGCTTGAAAGATTAAAAGATACCATAAAAAAGCATAAGGCTGACGCATACTCAATGATGTATCTTTACGCTTTTGATGAAGAGCGAAACCCGATAGTTGTTCACCAAAAAACCCGCGTGATTAAGAATGACGGCTGTGTGGAATGGGCAGGGGCGCTGCACGAGGATTTTAAGGAAAACAGGAGCGTTAAAAGATACCACATCGAAGGCATTGATATTTTGCATTTAACTGATAATCAGAGAGTGGATTTATCTAAAACCCGCAATTTACAGGTGGCTGAAAAAATGGCGCAAGACAAGCCTAACGATCCGAGATCTTACTGGAATTTAGGCAATGCGTTAAGGGCTAAAGGCGAGTATGAGCGGGCGGATATGGTATTTAACGCTTTCCTTAAAATGTCTAAGTCTGATGATGAAAAATACATTGTAAGGTTGAGAATGTCTGAAAACGCTTTTGCTCAAAAGAAACTCGCAATAGCCCAGGAACACGCCCAATACGCGATAGGGCTTAAACCAAATTATCCTGACGCTTATAACTTAATGGGGCATATTTGTTTTGAACAAAAACAATATGAAAAGGCATTGGATTATTTTAAACAGGGATTAGTTAAACCCACGCCGACATACCAGATTATTGTTTATAACCCGAGGGATTACGATTATACGCCGATGATGGCTATGGCAAAATGTTATTTTAATCTGTCTTTGCCGCAACTTGCTTTACCGCTTTTGGAGGCGTGCTTAAAGATTTACCCCAATAATGAGTCCATAAAAAAGACGGTTAAGATAATGAGAAAGGAATCGGGCAAGGCCGATAAAGTTTTAAAAATTATCGGCAAGTTAAAGAAAATAAACGATAAAAATAAATTAAAAAGGGAGCTGGACAAACTACCTGATGAGTTCCAGTCGCACCCCGCTATTTGTAATATTCGGAATGTTCATTTTATAAAACAAGAATCAAGCGGCAAAGATTTAGTCATTTATTGCGGCTATACGGAAGAAGAATGGAATCCTGAAACAGCTGAGAAAAAAGGTATTGGCGGAAGCGAGGAAGCGGTAATTAACCTTTCTAAAGAATTGGTAAAATTAGGTTGGAATGTTGAGGTATATAATAATTGTGGATATAGGGAAAAACAGTATAATGGAGTAAATTTTAAGCCATACTGGACTTGGAATCCGAGGGATAAGCAGGATATAACAATTCTTTGGCGACATCCACGGCCGATTGATTATGCTATCAATTCTAAAGTTTATGTTGATTTGCACGATGTAGTACCGCAAGGAGAATTTAACGAAGAACGTTTAAAAAAGATAGAAAAGATATTCGTAAAATCGCAGGCTCATAGGGAGTTATTCCCTGATGTACCGGATGATAAATTTGTCATTATTCCAAACGGGATTGACGTTTCCAAGTTTAATTATGTTGTGCCAAAAGACCCGTATTTAATGTTAAATACTTCAAGTCCGGACAGGAGTATTGGAACGCTTATTGAATTGTTTAAGGAAGTTAAAAAACGTGTACCACAGATTAAAATGCGATGGGCTTATGGATGGAACGTGTTTGATTCGGCTCACGCTAATGACGGGCAAATAATGGCTTGGAAAGCTGATGTGATGAAGCGAATGGATGAAACAGAAGGGTGGGAGTCTTTAGGGCGAGTAAATCACGATGAAGTGGCTAAATTATACCAAGAGGCGGTTATTTTAGCTTATCCGACTGAATTTTACGAAATAGACTGTATATCTGTTCGCAAGGCACAATTAGCCGGATGTGTGCCTATAACCACTGACTTCGCGGCCTTAAAGGAAACCAATAAATTTGGAGTTAAAATACATTCGGAAAAGACTAAGGATAACTGGTGCAAAGATTATCAATACCATTTTGGATTAGAGGATGATCAGGCTAAAAAGGAATGGGTTGATAAGTGTGTAGAAACTTTACAAAATCCGCCTGATACTTTTGATATGAGAGTATGGGCGAAAAAATTTAATTGGCAAGCAATTGCCGAAAGGTGGAATGATGAACTTAAACTTAGCAGATAAAATTAACAAATTAAATTATATAGTGCAGAGGAACTGGGAAAATTTGCCTGATTTAATTGAGGGGCACGATGATTTAGATTTGCTGGTTTTAGATGAAGATTATGAGGAGTTGGTAAATTTGACGAAAGACTGTCCTTATAAAGTGGATGTGCGCAAAGTATCAGACGGATATTATCCGTTATGGATGGCTAATAGGGCTATTTTATATAGGCATTTACATAATGGGTTTTTTATACCTGATGAACAATCCGCTTTTTTGCTGTTGTATTACCATAATTTATATCATAAGATTGACGGCCCATATTCAAAAAAATTAGATAAATTATTTAAGGAATGGATTCCGCCAGTTGAGCCTGATGATAAAGGCGTGCAAATTTATGATTCTGATAGAAACGGCTAATTTTAGGACTTTTGATGATTACCTTAAAGCACTCTCCCGAAAGGCAAAGAAGCAATGGGCGTATGTAAAAAAACATAATCAGGATTTGGATTATAAAGAAATTGGTTTTGACAGAGATAGGGTGGATAGTTTTATGAAGCTTTGGCAAAAGCAGTTAGTAAGAGGCAAGCCGATTGAGTGGGCTTATGGGGTAGGATATGTAAGTCAATTAAGCGATGAAGGGAAGTTAAAGATATTTGATGCAGGGGTAGCTATGCATTTTGTTTTTGTCTACGGCAATTATGTTGACTGTCAGCCGCCAATGTACGATAAGCAATATGCCGAAAGGTATTTGGCAAAGTTTATGTGGTTTAACTTGGTAAAGTGGGCGATTGAGAATAGAACAGGCTGGATATTGGACTTGGGCGGCGGAATAGACGATTGGCGGGAAATGATTAAAAACCGCAGCCGATACCCAAATCCTTTGTATAAATGGGTTTATGTGCCGGAGGAAGTTAAGGATAATCCTGATTCTCAAAAATCTTATATCTTAAAAAATAAATGCCTGCTTTTGAAAGAATAATTAGAAGTTTACCTAAAGAGTTAAAAGTCTTGGATGTGGGTTGCGGCGGGCTATTAGGCGAAAATACCTCTCAATATTTACAGGCTTATTTCCTTGATGCGCTGGGGGTGAATATAAAGGAAAATAAGGATTTAGTTGAGTTTAAACGAATATACCCAAATGCCAAGGTTGTTATTGATGATTATAAAAACATAAAAGATAAGTTTGACTTGGTAGTTCTGGATTTAAATATTGAGGGAAATTTAGAAAATTGGAGCGTTGAAGGATTAAAAAATCTTAGAGGAATTGTTAAAGACGGCGGTTATTTGCTGAATTATATTATGATGACTGACCAATATGGCGACTCGGAAACAACGGAATTATTAAGACAACATTGCGGTAAATGGTGGAAAGCATTTACAAGGGAAGCGATTGGCAAAAAATTAAAACAGTTAAAGGGTTGGAGATTGCAGGCTTGCGAGCAGGAAGAAAGGCGTAATTATATTTTATGGGTACTCTTAAAAAAAACAAATGGGTGATTATTCAGGACGGGATAATTCAGGAACCGGCTATCGGTACTTATGAAGCCGACCCATTTCTATTTAAGGATTATTTATTTTTTGAATTGTACGACTATGATAAAGGTGTTATTGCCTGCCGTAAAGACGGCAAGACGGATGTAGTTTTAACTAGACCTTACCATCTTTCTTTCCCCTGCGTATTTGAGGATAAGGGGGATGTGTATATGATTCCGGAAACAGTTCAGAACAGGCGATTAGAGTTATACAGGGCTAAAAATTTTCCTTATGGTTGGGAATTGGTAAAGGTCATTAAAGCAGGATGGTTTGATGATCCGATAATCCATAAATTTGAAGATACATTTTATTTGTTTACCACGGAAGGCGAGAATAATTTAAGGGTTTTTTCTGCTAAAAATTTGACGGATGACTGGGAGTTATTATGGTCTGATTCGTCTAAACAATACAGAAGCGCGGGGAAAATATTTAAGCAAAAGGATAGATGGATAAGGCCGGTGCAGGACTGCGAAAAACGCTACGGCGGGGGATTAATATTTTACGAGTTAGAAGGTTTTAAGCATAAAGAATTAACCAGATTTTATTTAGACGCTCCGTTTACAGGTTGTCATACCTATAACGAGGGTATAATTGACGGAAGATTGCCTTATGACACGCAAATGGATTCCATTAAGCACAATCCAAATTTACGACAGCCTCCATATTTTACAGCCTGACGGGTCTTTTCTTGTGGATGTGGTAAAAGACGGCCAGACGACAGAGAAACATATTGAGGGTATAGATTATATTAAACAGGTGCTGTTAAGCGGACAGAAAGTTATGCCTGTTCTGGTTAAGGATACCGGCGACGGCACTTATTTAAGGCTGGACGGCTTTAAAAGATGTCTGGCACATATTGCGGCCGGCAGAAAATATGTTGAAGCGTTTGTGGTAAATAGCGATGAATATGGCAGGGCGATTGAATTTAAGGCTGACGGCTATAATATGCGGGCGTGGCACGGCGGACAGGATGGGGATAACGGGAAACTTCCATTATTCGAGGGCGGGGAAAAGCCAAATTTTAATTATGATGAGGTTAAATTTTTGTTTAAGTCGCCTAACCCCGCGGGTTTGAGGATTGAGTTATGCGAAGCTGTGCATATACACTGGAATGAGTTTGGTAAATACAGATTAACTTTAGGCTCGGAAGATTTTAAGGAGTTGGCTAATGCGGTTAAAAGTATATGGGAGCAATAAAAAAAACCTTTTATGAACGGCTGATAAATGAAGTTCCTGACCGGAATGCTAATTTAGTCAGAGTTTACGAAAAAGATAATGGCGAGGTAGTTATCCATTTTCGTAATTTAAAAATTAACCTTTTAACCCAGGAAGAGATAAGAGAATGGAAAGAAGGATTTACCGAAGCCCTTAAAAATTATGAGGCTGGCAGTTATTAACCATTGGTACGATAAAAAGTCCGCGGTCTTCTGGAATAAAGACGGCTTCTTGCGAATGCTTCAAGTTTTAAGGGATAGGGACGGCTGGGAAGTTAAATTTTTTAAAAAACACGACAAGACTTTTGAATGGATACACGATTATGTAAATTTGCATTTTTCCTCTAATCCTGCGGAAGCGTTAAAAAATTGGAAACCCGATGCTATACTTTTCTTTTGCGATGGGGGCAGCCCGGTAATTAAGGAGTTAGAGGATTATAAAGTGCCTAAGGCCTTATGTTATACCGGCGGAAGATTTAAGGATTACTTAAAATTAGTGGATATTATTTTTGTTGAGAGCAAGGCCTATGTAGATTGGATGAGGGGTATGGGCTTAAATGTAGTACAGGCATTCGGAACAAACACTGAATTATTTAAGCCGATAGAGATGCCTAAGTTCTGGGAAGGGATTTTCCCTGCCACGGGAGCAGCCTGGAAAAGACACTGGTTATTCGCGGAGGCTATGATGAGCAGGGGTCTGGTATGCGGTTGGTGGCAGGAACACGAGCCTGAATGTTTGGAGGTATGCAAGAAATGGCGGACAGGAATTCTACACCATCAAATGCCGGAGTCATTGGTTTATTTATATAATATGAGCCATACTTGTGTAATTACTTCCAGTGATATCGGGGGAAGCCAAAGGACAGTTTTAGAGGCATTAGCCTGTAATATTCCGACGATAGTAATGGCCGATAGCACAATGACTGCCGAGTATATAAGAGAATGTGGGCAGGGAGAGATTGTGGAGCCGAATGCGCCGGATATCCGTAATGCCGTAGAAAGATTGAAGTATACTAAAACTACAACACGGGATTGGGTGTTAAAAAATTACAGCGAATTTGTTTATGCTGATAAAATTAAGAAAGGATTAAATGAAGTTTCAAAATCAAATTGAGCAAGTACCGAGAGATGATGCCGCAAGGATTGACCAACAAATGCTTTTATATTGGCTGATCAGGGGAAGTAAGCCGAAAATTTGCGTGGAGATAGGTACTCATAGAGGCTCTACCGCGTTATATTTGGCTCACGCACTTTATGATAACGGCTTGGGTAAACTAATTACCTGCGATCCGTATGATTATGGACAGGATGATACTTTTAAACAAATACCGGAATTAAATAATTTTATTGAATTTAGGAAGCAAAGAGGGAACGAATTGGATGTAGACAATATTGATTTTTTATTTATCGACGGCTTCCACGAATACGAAGCAGTGAGGGATGAAATTCTATACCTATTTCCCAGACTTTCCAGTGAGGCCATTGTTGTTTTCCACGATTGTGGGGGTGATAATGAATTGGTAGGGGTAAATAAAGCTATTGAAGAAGCTAAAATTAAAACAGTTTGGTTACCAATGTCGGGGAAAATGAGAATTTATAATAAATATGATTAAAATTTCAGTTATAACCAGCTCGATCCGTCCGAAAGGTTTGGCGATTACTCAGTCTTGTTTGGCAAAACAAACTTTTAAGGATTTTGAGTGGTGCTGCGAGTTAGGCATACCACAGAAAGGCCACGATTTGAATCAGGCATACAATCGAATGATTAGGCGGGCCAAAGGCGAGTTGATGGTATCTTTACAGGATTATATCCGTATACCTGACAACGGCTTGGAGTTATTTTGGCAAGCGTATAAAAAAAATAAAGATACTTTTCTTACCGCCCCAGTGGGGAAAACTCTGGACTGGACTAATGTTAAATGGGATTGGCGGACGAGTGAAGGCGCTAAAATGGATTGGACAATGTGGGAGTGCGACTGGGCCTCAGCCCCTTTGGAGGCTTTAAAAAAGATAGGCGGTTTTGACGAATGGTTGGACGGTAAAACTTGGAGTTTTGATAATGTAAATGTGGGTTTAAGGGCAGAAATGGCTGGGTATAAATTTGGCTGTTTGAGAGGAAATAAGGCGATAGCCTATGATCACGATAGAGATTTTAAGCATCCTTTTAGGGATAATTTTAATCCACAATTCCATAATGAGAGGCTTGACCAAATACGCAAAGGACTTAAACTTGATTATTTGGGTTAAATAGTATATAATGTAATTGCAATTAAATATTTGAACGAACGGCAATGCCATACTCGTTTTTACGGGTGTGGCTTTTTATATATGAACGCGCCATTCAGAGATTTAAACATATCACCGGAATTAGGCGGAGAGATAATGACTGTTTTAGGATTAACCGCCCAAGACTTAAATTTTCCCAAAAAATTTCAGCAGATACAAGGTATTATCTCCTATTTTAAAGATATAAAAAACTTTAGGGAAAAACTGCTTAAAATTACGGCTGGCAAGACGGGCGAGGAAAAATTGGATTTAGCCTGGAGTTATGTACAACTTCAAAATGAACGGGCAGATAAATTAAGGCAGATAGGCGGGGATGACTTGGAGCTGGATATTGAAAAGCAAATTAAAGATGGGTACCTGACTAAGGATAAAATGTCTTTGCTTAAAAAAGACGCTTCGGCCAGGGCAAAAGAGGAACAGATAAAATTAGACGGACTGAAAGCCCAAAAAAAAGCAGACAAGTCTTACGAGGTAGAACTCCAAAAAGCTACAAGTAAGTTGGAAAGGTATAAAAAAATTGAAACTACTTTAGAGGAAGTGGATTTAATTAACCGGACTTTAAACTATGAATGAATTTGTAGTTAGTGGGCAACCGCCCAAACAGCAAAATGTGATTGTTTCTTCCGGCGAACCCGTGGCACACGCCCAGAGGACTGTTTCCACGGCGGCTGTTGCGTTGCCAAGCATACCAACCAATGCCAATAAAGTTTTAGTAATTACTGAAACTGATATTTTAAGATGGCGGGATGACGGCACTGACCCAACATCCACCGTAGGAATGATTTTATATCCCGGCAATCCTTTAATTTTGGAATCAAAGACAAGTATAAATAATTTTAAGGCAATAAGGGATTCGTCATCTGCGGCTGACGCAACCTTAAACGCCGCTTATTACGCCAAATGAAATTTACTGAGAGTCAAATAAAAAAATTTTGGTCAAATTAGAAAAATGTTAAATAAATTTACTTATAAGAAAATAGCAGAAAAATTTGGTATTACAGTTACCCAAATTTGTTATATTAAATTGGGTAAAACATGGAGGACTACTTAATTGACTATCTCGGACATAAATGCTTTTTGTACATTTCGTACAGGAGCAAATACAACCCAATATTCTGCCGCTAATAGATTGATTTCCACTAACCGCTGGTATCACAAAATTACCGATATGATTTTTGAATCTATGTCGGATTATCAGCATCAGGATTTAAACCTTACGACAGAGGCAATTATTTCCAAAAACTTGGTGGCTAACCAAGGTTATGTGGATATTGGTTTGACTGATTTAATTTTGAATATCCGCAGGGTGGAATTAGCTTATGACGCTACAAATTACTATTTGTCATCCCCGCTAGGCGAGGGTGAAGTTTCCGATTCCATAGCAACACAAGCGAACATTAACGCCAGATTTAATTCTACACAGCCTTTTCACAGGTTAAAAGGTAGGCTTTTGTATTTATATCCGGTGCCTACGGCCAATGCTACAAATGGCTTAAAATTGTGGGTTGATAGGGAGGCTGATGAGTTTACTTCCGCGCAAGTAACAACCGGTACAAAAGAGCCGGGGTTTGACGAGCCTTACCACGTGATGATTGCTTTGGGGATGTGCCTTGATTGGTACGCGGGAAAAAAGGGAATGGAAGATAAGCGCAACGATGTTAAGGCGGAATTGGCTGATTACGAATTAAGGTTAAGGCGGAATTACGGTGGCAAGAATGCTGACAGGGTCATGCAATTAAAATCTGCTTTTGTGGATTATAACTAAAATGCCTATTTTGAAAGACGGTTCAATTGTCGTAAATAACTGGCAAAAGGGAATAGCCCCTTCCTCGCTTTTGGGATTTGAGGATGTAAGAAATGTGGATACTGATTTTTTATCCGGCATTTTAAGGTTAGCAAAAGCCGCCAATAAAGTTTCAGGGACTACAATAGACGGAGTACCCAGATATGTGGCGGTAGATAATGGCAGAAATGTTTATATACTTTGTACTAATGGTAAATTATATTCAGCCGCACCAAATGGATATGGAACTTGGACAGCGGATACAGGGCATACAGCAACTACTGGCAGAGGCTTGTTATTTTTTAGAGATGCTCTCCTTTTGATAGCTAATGACGGTATCCATATGAAATCCAATATGTCTGGAGGAGGAACCTGGGAAAACAGCGGTGGTATTGTTTCCGGATGGACATTAGATTCTGCTGATTATCATACCCCGATTGTTG
>Ga0207952_1001358_pt1 | contig 10559 bp, 7 predicted proteins | sample SubbioR12Aug_8Ca_FD_184831 | JGI IMG/M metagenome (GOLD analysis project Ga0207952, IMG submission 184831) | Serpentinite rock and fluid subsurface biosphere microbial communities from McLaughlin Reserve, California, USA - CR12Aug_8Ca (SPAdes) | ecosystem: Environmental > Terrestrial > Deep...
GTCAATCAGGAACTTGCACAAGCCACTGTCGGCATCTTCCGTGGCCGATGAAACAGGCATATTCCAGCAAGCGGCCTGCGCGAAAAAGCGCGCCGTCGGATCCTTCAGCCAGAGCGCGCCGGCCGGACTCTCGACCATATCGGCCAAGCCCTTGACCACATGTTGACCCATTTCCGAAAACCCGTCCTGCGACGACAGGGTATTGGTGAAACGCAGCCATTCCTCCCGATAATCATAGCGATAGCTGAAGAAATGTTTGCCGACGAGGACCCGGAATTTCGCCCGCATCGCACCAGAGAGACTCAGCATGCCCAGCAGCAGCAACGCCGTGAACAGCAGCGCCAACTGGAACGCCCGCCCCCAATCGCCCCCGAAATAGCGCACGTAATAACCGGCAGCGGCGGTAAACATGAGGTACACGCCGACTGCAACCAGCGTCGCCGATTGCAAGGCGGCGCGCTGAGAAAGGACGATTCTGGTTTTCCAGTCGCCGCTGCGAACCGTCGATATCGCCACCAACGGCACGACCAGGGCATGCACGAAGCCGCGGATACTGAAAGCGTCCGCATCGATTCGATTGAACAACAAGGCATCCGAATACAGATACAAATCGAACAGCACCGCGCCGCCCAGGCCGATGCACAAGGGCTTGATGCTCCAGCGCCAGTCGGTAGATACGTTGCGAAACAACTGCTCGAGAAGTACCAGCACAAAGATGGCCATCGCCAGCGAATCGAACAGGGCCAGCCGGTGTGCGGGAAAAAGAAAACCGATGTTCAGCGCAACCATGATTTGTGCGGCTACGCCGACAAGGAGCAAAGTCAGTGCCGTGCCCCCCAGCCAACGCAGGCGGACCGGCCAACGCGCGCCTTCCGCATCCGGTTTGAGCAAAACCAGAAGGAATAAATACCAGCCGCCGTACCGGAAGAGATCGGCAAGCTGACTGCCCGCCAGAAAAATCATCTGCCCGGTCAATGCGAAGGCAAGGCCAGACATACCCCACAACGCGCACAACACGACAGCAATGAACAGGGCTCGACTGCGCAGGCCGGCGCGCCATCCGGCGGCCAGGTAAATCGCGAAGGCTGCATAGACGCAGCCGGCGAGCCCATAACTCCAGGCCGATATCGTTTCTATGCTGGCACCCACCCGACAAACCTCCTCAGATTGCGCCCCGTAGACGACTCAATCCGAGAGGTCTGTATTAATGAGCGCCCTTGCCGGTAAGTACCACACCGACAGTTTCGAACAAGATCACCATATCCAGAAACAGCGAGTGGTTTTTGACATAGTACAAATCATACTGGAGCTTCTGGATCGAATCGTCGACCGAAGCACCGTAATGGTAATTTACTTGAGCCCAGCCGGTTACCCCAGGCTTGACACTATGACGAACAGCATAGAATGGAATATCACGCGTTAGCTGGTCAACAAAATAAGCCCGCTCCGGGCGCGGACCGATCAGACTCATGTCACCGCCCAGTACGCTGAAAAGTTGCGGCAACTCATCGATTCGCAACTTGCGGATGATACGGCCGACGCGCGTCGTCCGGTCGTCATTGGCCGTTGCCCAGCGCGGCTTGCCGTCGCCCTCGGCATCGGTGCGCATGCTGCGGAACTTGATGACGTTGAACAGGCGTCCGTTCAGACCGACACGCTCTTGCCGGTAGAAGACCGGGGATCCGTCCTCCAGCAAGATCAGAAGCCCCGCCACAATCATCACCGGCAGGGCCAGCACAATCAGGATCGATGCGGCAACGACGTCAAACAGACGCTTGACTAATGTACGCCCCCAGCCCTGACGGAAACCCTCGCCAAAGATAAGCCAGCCGACGCGCAAGGAATCCAGTCGAATCTGACCGAGTGCCTGTTCGAAATAACTGGCCAGACCAAGCACCTTGACCCCCGACAGCTTGCAATCGAGCAGCTCGCGTAAGGGCAGAATACCGCCACGCCGCTCGTGGACGGCGATGATGATCTCATCGACCTTCAGGGTATGCGCCGTATCCGACAGCGACCGCTCCCGCGGCAGGACAAGCTGTCCAGGAACGCAGATTTCAGCGTCGGTCGCGCTCGGATAAAAGCCGACGATCTGGATATCCGGATCCGATCGTCTGAGCACCTTGCCGACGGACTCCGCCTCGGAACCGGCGCCAAAGATCAGCACGCGATGCATCATCATCGCCCCGGTTCGACCATGCATTGAATAAATACGATGCGCCAGCGTTCCGAACACTGCCGCCAAACCGGAGAGAAGCAAAAGCTCACGATTGACGTCAGCAATCGAAAGCAGGGAAAACACGACATAAGCAAGCGGAACTGACAGGTACAGGGAAAGTACGGCGCGGGCGCGAGTCTGCGCCATTGTTCGGCTATGCGCCCGATGATAGAGACCGAGCCAGGCGTTGAAGACAATCATCACCAACGCAAAAATGACCGCATAGGTGGCAATTACAAAAATTTCCAGATCTGCCGTTCCCCGCTGCTCTACCCAGAACACCGCCAACAGCACGCAAACGACGGGGAAAACAAGGTCAATAACAATCTGGAAAACGGTCTTCCAATGAATCCAATGGCTGAATACCTTGATCACGACGACCCCCTTGGCAATTTCCATAGCGTCTCAACACGCCAATTTCTGATGCCGAGAATTAGAATGTTTTTTTATTACCGTTATGCAACACAGCGGCAATATCCACTCAAACCGAGGCTAGCATCGAGCTGGAATTCAGACTGTGACGGAATGCGCAACAAAGGGAGAATTTGGCGGACGCTACAAAATAATTAACCCGCGCGAATAACCAAACAACATTAAAAAAAGACAACAATACATTGTTTGTTTTGCCTGCAACTTACAATCAAACAAAATCGATTACGAACATCTTTGGCGAAAGCGCTTCCAGGCTATTGAATATTTTTCGTCTGCATTGCGTCGCCCCTTTACTGCCGCCTTGAATGAATCCGGACGCTTTACAAACTTCCGAGCCATTTCAGCGTCACCTTCTCCACCTCTGAGCGTTGCGTACCTGCCGAAAACGTATGATCGGCGTCGGCGACATCGACCCGGCTGATTTTTTCAGCTTCGACCAACCCCGACCACGCAGCGTTTGAAGCGGCAAACTCGATAAACTCCTTGGCCGTGTAATCCTGCCCGCTGAGCAGCAACAGCACATTGCCGGGGAATTGGCGCAAACCCTCGGCCATCCGATCCTGAAATGAAGTCGATTCGCTTGTCGTACGGGAACGCTTGCCGCGAGCCCGCAACGCGGTATTGAGCAAATCACGAACCGCTTTCAGCAATTGCATCTTGCCGCTCGACAATTTGAGCCAGAACTCGCGCTGCAACAAGCGCTGACCGTAATAGTGCTTGATATGCGTCTGCGCCAGGCTCGCCGCCGAACGAACCCAGGGATTGAGCAGGACCAGGCCGGCAACCCTGGCATCCCGGCTTGCCTGGACGTAGAGCAGCGCCGCCGAAGCGGCATCGCACAAGCCCCACAGAACGATGCGCCTGAGCCGCGGGCAGGCCTGCTGAAAGACATCGATGGCCGCCGCGATGTCGTCGGAAACGTACTCGAACTCGCGCAGCGTACCGCTGCTGTCGCCCATGCCGCGATAGTCAAAACGCAAGGACGGATAGCCTTCGGCCGCCAGGCGCCGGGCCAGCAGGAGAAACTGGCGATGGCTGCCGACGCGGTATTGCGGGCCGCCAACGATGATCAGCACACCGCAGTCGGCCGGCAATTCCGGGCGGGCGACGATGCCCAGCAGTTGCTCGCCAGCCACAGGAAAGAGCAGGGCATCCTCAGTGAAATTCACGCGGCACCTGCCTCCGCCATGGCCAGAATGCTGGCATCGAGCAGCGCCGGACACTCGGTAATCTCGGCGGTCTGCCAGAACGCCGGGCCGCACACCAGACTGCCTTGCGCAGCAAGCCCTGCCGACCGCCACTGCTCGATCCTGGCGTCGGCAAGCGGCGACAGACGGCCATCCGGTTTGCCGGACAACTCGATCCATGCAATCCGCGAAGACTGCGCCGCGGGCACAAGCTCTGCCTGTTCGAGCCCGTTCGCCAATCCAGCCGAAAGCAGATAGCCGGCGACTTCGACCGACTCGCCTTGCGCCAGCTGCTGGCGCAAACGCTCCATCAGGCCCTTGCCTTCGCCGCCGAGCATTTCGCCGGCCAGCTTCAAACGCAGGAACTGCTGCAGGAACTGCTTGCCGGAAACCACCGGTTGCCACAACAGCAGCTTGTTTGGCCGGCCGACCCGGCTCGCCGCTGCGCTGGCCAGCAGACAGCCGGTGCGCAGCCCCCACAACCAGAGCGCGGCATCACTGCGCTGCTGCAGCCAGTCACAGGCCAGCCTTACGTCTTCAATCCAGTTTTCCCACGTGGCGTCGCCAAAATCACCCGAGCTATCACCGCAGCCGTGCAGGTCGATCTGCAGCACGGCATAACCGGCAAGCGCCAGCGCCCTCGCCTGCAATGCCGCCATGCGCCGGGACTTGTTCATTTCCTCGGCAAAGGGATGCACATAAACAACCGCACCGCGCGTCGGGATCCCTGCCTCAGGCGGATAGAACAGGCAAAACCGCTGCCCGGCGGCAGCGGCCGGCAGGAAAAAGGCTTCGACTGTCATGAATCGCGCGGCTCAGGCAGCCAGCTTGCCCTGCACAAAATCCACCAGGGTAGCCAGCGAAGAAAAAACGGAACCGTCAATCTCATCGTCATCGACGATGAATCCGAAACGTTCTTCCAGCGTCGTGATCAGGGCCACCACGGCCATCGAATCGAGTTCGGGAATAGCACCGAGCAAAGGCGTCTCCAGGACAAAACTGCCTGCCCGTCCCTTCAGGCTCAATACCTCGTCCAGAATCGACAAGACCTCGTTTTTTGTATCCATAGAACCCCTTTATCTGCACAGGCATGCAGCCTGACTTGAATTTCAGTTGAGCCGATTATACTGGCAGAAACGCCTTATATTTATTCGGCACCCGGTCGGCCTTTCCCCGTAGCAAGGCTTGAAATTGCTGCGACTTCGCAGCCATCCGGAATAATTCCACAGTGACCGGAAAGACTATTCGCTAGAATTGGCTTTCGCTACTGAAACCACGACACCCGAACGATGACCGACGCCTTCCTGCTCCCCGATCTGATCGCCCGATCCACCGCACGCAGCCCGAATGCCGCCGCGCTTACCTGTGGCCAGCAATCGATGCGTTACGCCGAGCTGCAGCAGTCGATCGAGGGTTTTGTCAGCGGCGTGCGCGGCCTCGGCCTGCAGCGTGGCGAGCGGATTGGCATCTACCTCGAAAAACGCTTCGAAACGGTCATTGCCAGCTTTGGCGCGACGGCAGCCGGCTGCGCGTTCGTTCCGATCAACCCCCTGCTCAAGCCCGACCAGGTGGCCTACATCATGCGCGACTGCAATGTGCGGGCGCTGATCACCTCGAACGAACGCCTGCCCCAGCTCGCCCCGGTGCTCGACGCCTGTCACGACCTGCGTCATGTCGTGCTGGTCAATGCCGACACCTTGCCGCCGGGCAGCGGCCCGCTCGCGCACCTGCGCTGGAGCGACCTGCTCGGCGCACCCGCGCAGGCCGGCCACCGGGTCATCGACACCGACATGGCGGCCATCCTCTACACCTCGGGCAGCACCGGCAAACCGAAGGGCGTCGTGCTCTCGCATCGCAATATGGTGGCCGGCGCCAAAAGCGTCGCCAGCTACCTGGAAAACAACACCGACGACACCCTGCTCGCCGCCCTGCCGCTCTCCTTCGACGCCGGCTTCAGCCAGCTCACCACGGCTTTCCATGCCGGTGCGCGCGTCGTCCTGCTCAACTACCTGCTGCCGCGCGACGTGCTCAAAGCGCTTGAGCGCGAACGGGTAAGCGGGCTCACCGCCGTGCCGCCGCTCTATATCCAGCTCGCACAACTGGAGTGGCCAACCGGCATCACCGAGCATTTGCGCTATTTTGCCAATACCGGCGGGCGCATGCCGCGCGAGACCCTCACCGCCTTGCGCGCACGCCTGCCGAAGACGAAACCCTACCTGATGTACGGCCTCACCGAAGCCTTCCGCTCGACCTATCTGCCGCCAGGCGAAGTCGATCGCCGCGCGGATTCGATCGGCAAGGCCATCCCCAATGCCGAAATCCTCGTCCTGCGCGAAGACGGCTCGCCTTGCGCTCCGAATGAACCGGGCGAACTGGTGCATCGCGGCGCACTGGTCGGCATGGGCTACTGGAACGACCACGAAAAAACCGCCGAACGCTATAAACCGCTGCCCGCCAGCACCCCGGGGCGCGACGCCGGACTGGTGCTGCCGGAGCTGGCGGTCTTCTCCGGCGACACCGTGCGCATCGATGAAGAAGGCTTTCTCTACTTCATCGGCCGTCGTGACGAAATGATGAAAACCTCGGGCTATCGGGTCAGCCCGACCGAGGTTGAAGAAGTGCTCTACGCTACCCGGCTGGTCGGCGAATGCGTTGCCTTCGGCGTCGACCACCCGACGCTCGGGCAGGCGATTCAGGTGATCGCCACCGCGCCGCAAGGCGGCAGCATCGACAGCGCGGCGCTGCTCGCCGAATGCCGGAAGCTGATGCCGGCCTACATGGTTCCCGCACACATCGACGTGCGCGAAGGCCCCTTGCCGCGCAACCCGAACGGCAAGATCGACCGCAAGACACTTTCAACCGAATGGATAGCCCGGCAGAACGCGTCCTGAGCGCTCGCCCCAAGGACTCACACATGCAAGCAAGTGAACGCCCGATTCCGATCCATGCGCCAATGACCCGGTTCCCGGTGGAAAACGGCGAATTGCTGATTGCCGGCATACCGCTCTCGCGCCTCGCCGCACGCGTCGGGGAAACGCCGTTTTATGCCTACGACCGGCAACTGCTCGCACAACGCGTCGCGCAACTGCGCGCCGTACTTCCGGCTTCAGTCAAGCTGCACTACGCGATGAAGGCCAACCCGATGCCGGCCCTGGTATGCCATATGGCCGGGCTGGTCGACGGTATCGACGTGGCGTCGGGCGGTGAGCTGAAGATCGCCCTCGACAGCGGTGCCGATCCGCACGCAATCAGCTTTGCCGGCCCCGGCAAGCGCCGCGACGAACTGCAGCGCGCCGTGGCCGCCGGCATCCTGATCAACATCGAGTCCTTCCGCGAAATTGCCGAACTGACGGCAATTTGCCGGGAAACCGGCGGCCAGGCGCGCATCGCCGTGCGCGTCAATCCGGATTTCGAGCTGAAGAGCTCGGGAATGAAAATGGGCGGCGGTCCCAAACAATTCGGCGTAGACGCCGAACAGGTCCCCGAACTGCTGGCCGACATCGGCCGGGCCGGGCTGGCCTTCGAAGGCTTCCATCTTTTTGCCGGCTCGCAAAACCTCAAACCCGAAGCCATCGTCGAAGCCCAGTGCAAGAGCTTAGAACTGGCCCTGCGCCTCGCCAGATCGGCGCCCGCCCCGGTCCGCTTCCTCAATCTCGGCGGCGGTTTCGGCATCCCCTACTTCCCCGGCGAACAGCATCTTGACCTGGCTGCGATCGGCGCCAACCTGAGCACCCTCGCCGAGCGTGCCAGGAACGAATTGCCCGAAGCCGAACTGGTCATCGAACTGGGGCGTTATCTGGTCGGCGAAGCCGGGATCTACGTTTCGCGCGTCGTCGACCGCAAGCTGTCGCGCGGGCAAATTTTTCTCGTGACCGATGGCGGCCTGCATCACCATCTGTCGGCCTCCGGCAACTTCGGCCAGGTAATCCGCAAGAACTACCCGGTCGCCATCGGCAACAAAATGAACTCGCCGACCAACGAAACCGTTTCTGTGGTCGGCCCTCTATGCACGCCGCTTGACCTGCTGGCCGACCGGATGGAACTCGCTGCAGCACAGCCCGGAGACCTGGTGGTGATCTTCCAGTCCGGCGCCTACGGATTTACAGCCAGTCCGCAGGCTTTTCTCGGCCACCCGGCCTGCATCGAGGTGCTCGTATGAATATCGACGCTCACTTCACACGCTGAACGACCGGCTTTGAAACTGCACCGATTTGACCCGGCCCCCTGCGCTTTCCCGAAACCACGGGTAGCTCTCCTGCCCGACCGCCCGGAATTGCCGGCAATCGGAAAATCTTGTTCAACATCCCCTGCACGCCACGCACCCAGTCACTTTCGTCACTTCACCCGCGGACGCTACGCGCTGGGCGAGGCCTACCGCCTCGCCGGCGTCGGCCGCGAAGGCGCGCTACTTGCTCCGGCCTACCATTGCGTGACCATGCTCGACCCGGCGGTAGCACTTGCTGCCGACGTTCGGCTCTATCCCCTGCATGCGGATCTTTCGCCCGATCTGGAAAAGCTCGATCAAGTCCTGGCTACCTGCAAAAAGCCGGTGAAGGCGCTGCTCGCCACCCATTTTTTCGGACTTGCCCAGGACTTCACCGACCTGAAAGAATGGTGCGACAAGCACGACGTCGTCCTGATCGAGGACTGCTCGCATGTCTTGTTCACCGATGGCTTTCAAGCGGCAGGCACTGGTCTTTTTGGCCGCTTCGTCGCAGCCAGCCCTTACAAGTTCTTCCCCTGCGCAGATGGCGGATTGCTTTATTCCTCGGCAGAGCAGCTGCTCATCGGCGTCAAGACAGAAGCGGCCGGCCTGCTGCAAGAGCTGCGCGGCATCAAACGCACATGGGAGCAATGCCGCCCTGCCGGCGCCATGACCTATGAAACAGGCGCAATCGACAAGCTACTTGAATCGTTCAGCAAGCATCCGGTCACTGCCGCCGCCGAGGAAATCACGCAGTATGCGCAACCATCCGCACTGTTTTCCGCTGGCGCAGCGAGGACCGCAAGCTTGCGCAGCGCCCGCTTCATTGTCAGCCGCTCTTCCATCGAAGAAAACATCCGGCGCAGACGGAACAACTATCGCCAATGGCTTGCAGCGGCGGCCGGACTGCCGAATTGCCACCCACTCTTCCCCGATCTGCCGGACGCTTGCGCACCGTACATGTTCCCGCTCCACATCGAGCATCCGACGCCGCATTTCTACTGGCTGAAGCACCTGGGAGTTCCCATCTGGCGCTGGGACGAAATGGCCATCTCGGATTGCCCGGTCGCGCAGGACTATCGCCTGCATTTGCTCCACCTGCCGTGCCACCAGTCGCTGACCGAAAAGCAGATGAACTGGCTGACGATTGCCCTGCAGAAAACGCTGCATCACCCGGCATAAGGAGCATAGCGATGGCCCAGGAAACGCCTCCGGAAAAACCGCTCCCGCAGCTTGAGGTTAAAAGCTGTACGAGCATCGCGGGCTTTGCTGCCGGGGGATACGACCTCAGCGCGTTTGCTGCCCGGGACAATATCGAGATCTCGATCGACTGGTTCGATCTCCTGCAAAAACAGGTTTATCCGGACGATCCTGGCGTACGGTATTACTTCGCTGGCGAAACGAAACAGCCGACGGCCATCCTGCCGCTACGGCTGACGACAAAAGGCCGGATCAAAACGGTCGAGTCACTCGGCAACTACTACACATCGCTCTATTCGCCCTTGCTGGGCAAAGAAAGCGAGCTGCTCGTACTGCGCCAGATGCTCGCCAGCGCCACGCGCGATCACGGTGGCGCGCACGTCATGCGCTTTGCCCCGATGGACACTGAATCTCCTGCCTACAAGGCGCTCTTGACCGAGCTGCGGGAAATTGGCTGGATCCCTTTCGAGTTCTTCTGCTTTGGCAACTGGTTTCTCACGGTCGACCACCACTGGGAAGGCTATCTCAGGAAGCGAAGCGCCAACCTGCGCAGCAGCATCAAAAGAAGGAGCAAGGAATTCACCGCGGAAGGTGGAACCATTGAAGTGGTTACAGGCTCCGAGGGCATTGAACAGGCGATTGACGCATTCCAGGAAGTCTACCTGGCGAGCTGGAAAATTCCCGAACCCTATCCCGATTTTGTTCCCTCGCTGATTCGCTGCCTTGCCTCGATCGGCATGCTTCGGCTCGGCGTTGCCCGGCTGGGCGGACTACCGATTGCGGCACAACTGTGGATTGTCGGCGAGGAGAAAGCCAGCATTTACAAGGTGGCGTACCATAAGTCATTCGCCTCGTTTTCACCGGGCACGGTACTGACCAGCCATCTCCTTCAACACGTCATCGAACAGGATCACGTCAGGGAAGTCGACTTTCTGATTGGCGACGACGAATACAAGCCGCTGTGGATGAGCCACCGCCGCGAACGCTGGGGAATTGTCGCGTACAACCCGCGCACGATGATCGGCTTCGCCCTGTACCTGAAGGAAATAGCCGGCCGCCTGGCCAAATCAGCCGGAAAAAAAATCAATGAACTCGCCTTCAATTCACAAGGCATCGGCGCCGCGCTACGCAGCTTTCGGGCCGGAACCTGGATCAACAATTTCCGCGGCAACACCGCCGAACGAGTCCCTGCAATGTACTGGACCCTGCATCCCATCACGCAATTCGCCGAATACGCGAGTCAATGGGATGCGCTTGTCCGCTCCCGGCCGGGCACGCCGTTCCTGGAGTCGGCATTCCTGCAACCCGCCATCGACAC
>Ga0207952_1001359_pt1 | contig 10558 bp, 19 predicted proteins | sample SubbioR12Aug_8Ca_FD_184831 | JGI IMG/M metagenome (GOLD analysis project Ga0207952, IMG submission 184831) | Serpentinite rock and fluid subsurface biosphere microbial communities from McLaughlin Reserve, California, USA - CR12Aug_8Ca (SPAdes) | ecosystem: Environmental > Terrestrial > Deep...
CGGACAGGCTGAAGTTGCTCTATTGGGACGGCACCGGTCTGGTGATGGCCTACAAGCGGCTGGAAGAGGCGACCTTCACCTGGCCCGCCATTACGGACGGGATGATGGCGCTGAACCATGCCCAGTTCGAGGCGCTGTTTGCCGGGCTGGACTGGCGCAAAGTGAAGGCATTGGAGGCACGTCCGCCAACTGCGGCAGAGTGAATCAACCGTTTGGTTTGGCGTGTTTTTGCTGGGGTTTTATGGTAGCTCCGGCCCATGCAAACCGCACCCGCCATCGACCTTTCCGCCATCCCTGCCGCGCAACGCGCGGCGGTGGTTGCGTTGATGGAAACTGTGGCGGCGCTGTCGGAAATCACCCGTCGGCAAGAGCATCTGATCGCCGAGTTGAACCACGCCCTGCACGGCAAACGGTCGGAAAAGCTGACCGAGGATGAGCGGCAGTTGGCATTCGAGGACCTGTCTATCGCTTTAGCCGAGGTCGAGGCGGAGAAGGAAACCCGTGCCGCCAAGGCAGACAACGGGGCGAGCAAGCCCGCGCCGAAGCGCACCATCGGCAACCTGCCGGCAGCACTGCCGCGGATCGAAGAGATCATCGAGCCCGCCAGCCTGATCTGCCCTTGCGGCTGCGGCGTCATGCACAGGATCGGCGAGGATCGCACGGAGCGGCTGGACATCGTTCCTGCCCAGCTGCGCGTCATCGTCACCGTGCGCCCGAAGTATGCCTGCCGCGCCTGCACCGATGGCGTGACCCAAGCCCCTGCGCCGTCTCACCTGATCATGGGCGGCCTGCCGACCGAGGCAACGCTCGCCCATGTGTTGGTCAGCAAATATGCCGATCACCTTCCCTTGTATCGGCAGAGCCAGATCCTCGCACGGGCGGGGCTGGATCTGCACCGCGCCGTATTGGCCGACTGGGTCGGCAAAGCCGCGTTCCACCTGAAGCCCATCGTCGACCGGATGGCCGAACATCTGAAGCGGTCAGGCAAGCTGTTCATGGATGAGACAACAGCCCCGGTCCTGGACCCGGGGCGCGGCGTGACAAAGACCGGATACCTTTGGGCGCTGGCCCGCGATGACCGACCTTGGGGCGGCGAGGATCCGCCCGGAGTGGTCTACTTCTATGCCCCCGGCCGCGCGGGCGAGAATGCTGAAACCTTCCTCACCGGCTTCGATGGCATCCTGCAGATCGACGGCTATACGGGCTACAACCGCCTGACCAAACCGTCGCGCAAGGGTGGTGCGCCCATTAGGGTGGCGCACTGTTGGGCACATGCACGACGCAAGCTGAAAGAGGTCTTCGACCGCGACGGATCGGAGATCGCCGCCGAGGGTCTGCGCCGCATCGCCGAGCTCTATGCCATCGAGGCTGACATCCGTGGCGTCTCGCCCGGCCAGCGCCTCTCTGCCCGTCAGGCCCGCACCGCGCCGCTGGTGGCCGCCTTCGGCGACTGGATGCAGGCACAACGCCGCAAGATCTCCGCCAAATCGCGGCTGGGCGAAAAGCTGACCTACATCCATAATCATTGGGACGGGCTGCAAACCTTCCTGACCGACGGCCGCGTCGAAATCGACAACAACAGGGTCGAAAACCTGATCCGTCCTATCGCGCTTAATCGCAAAAACGCGCTCTTCGCCGGCCATGACGAAGGCGGCATCGCCTGGGGCCGCATCGCCTCGCTGATCGAAACCTGCAAGATCAATGGCATCGAGCCCTTTGCCTATATCAAGGCCACCCTGACCGTGCTCGCCAATGGCCACCCGCAAAGCCGCCTCGACGAACTGCTGCCGTGGAACTTCACGCCGTCAAGCTAACGCGACCGTGCTGTCCAGCGACCGCTTACCAAAAGCCGGTGCGCCCTGTTCGATCAGGTCGGTAATGGCCTGGGACATGCCATGCATCTTCAGGCTGCGCAGCATGATGACGATGGCGCCCGCGGCGGGATCATGACGCATGGCGGCCCCCGGCGATCTGCGCCCGCAGGCCGTCATAGCGTTCGACATTGGCCTTGGGCTCGCGGTGCAGGACCAGTGCTTGCGGTGTATCCAGTGGCGGCCCGCCAACGACCTTGCCATCGACCAGCCGGTGCAACAGGTTCAGCACATGTGTCTTGGCAGGCACGCCCGCAGCCAGGGCCAACTCCAGGTAACGCGCCGTGCGGGATCTCATGCCAAAGTTCCATGCAGCGTCGTTCCAGCCATGCATTCAGCGCTGGCAGATCAGGGAACTCCGGCACGGGCTGCCACAAACGATGGCGGGAATCCTGCACGTTCTTCTCGACTTGGCCTTTCTCCCAACCCGGCCATAAGACCCAGTGTAGCCCAGCGTCACCAGATCATCATGCAACTGCTTTGATGTTCGCCGCTGCTTGCGTGACTTCCCAGCCTCCGTCTTCAGCCAGCCCGACAGTTTTGCCGCAAAGGGATCAAGCTTGCTCGCTCTCTCGGCAACCTTGAACTCAGGCTCAACCGCCCCCGACCGCAAATACTTGCGAATGGTGTTGCGCGACAACTTCGTCCGCCGCGCGATCTCCCGAATGGACAGATGCTCACGCAATGCCCAACGCCGAATAATACTCAAAAATGCCATGCCGATCACTCCAATGTCCCCTGCTGCCAGCAGCCAAGGGGAAGGTGTCACATGGGTCAAATCTCAATGAAAATTATGCCCCTACCCGGGTCACTTCTGGGTGGAAATCAACACGTAGCCGTCCGGAATTATGAAGATTCCGTCCTGGTCGAGTTGACTGGCATAAACATCCTGCTCTTCAAAATCCGCAAAACTGGTAGCGGTCTCGTAGTTGTCACGAACCAAATGGCCGACCAACACAGTGGCTGGATCGACGCCGTCAGGGATCTCATAGGCTTGAGCCTGTCCGAAGACAAAAAAAGAGGTCAAGCAGACCGATGCGAGCACGTGTTTTATTCTGCACCAAAGCATACGCAGCTTTCTTCAGGACACAAAAATTTGACTTTACGATACAGGGTTAGGCGTGCGTTTGCCTTCTAAAAAATATTCCTTTTATGCCGAACGATCCGTTAGTCGGCTCCTGTGGTTGGACTTCCCTCAAGGCCGCTTTGGCTTGGCGCGCGGTATCGGTGCCGAAACGCTGGCCCGCGCGATGATCATCATCGAAACGGCCAAGATGAATGCTCTTAACCTGCAGGCCTATCTGCCGGACCTGCCCACCAGTGGCCAGCCCCACCCCAGCTTGGTGGGACAATTCGGCGTGATCCTGCATATAACACTTATGCCGAATTCAAGGGAAATGAGGCCAAGGACAGCGTACTTGGTTCGGCATGAACAACATCCATGCCTTTGATGTTGCGTTAGATCACTGCGGTTTTGTTCGCCTCCGGCTGTAAGGTTTCGTTCAAAATCCCGCAATTTTGATCTGCCCATGAAGCATCGCGCGCGCCTGCCTGAGCAGGATGCAGTCGCGCCCAGCCTAGGGATAGAAGTCACCATATGTGGCGAAGTACTGCAGTTTCTTGATCCATGCCAAACGACCGACGACATCGGATGTCCAGGACGCCCGACTTGCCGAGCCGGTCAAAGTCAGCAAGCAGCGAACCCGCTACACGCCAATCGGGCGCAAGCCACCCGGTCCAAAGGGCTGGGCCAAGAAACGCGCCGACCTCCGCCCGGCCGAAGCGGCAGCTCACGCAGCCGAGTGAGCCTGACCGCAGGACCGCTCAGGCCTGCGATATCGAGGGTCTCCGTCCTGCCCGGTCCTGCTCCGACAGCGCAACGCGACATTCCTACTTTGGAGATCAGACGACGAACAAACTTGGTGACAACATTACCTTCCAATGCATTGATGTAGCTAAAAAAAGTGAGAGAATCTTGCTCGGTTCTGCATCAAACAAGACCCTCGTCACGCCTGACTCAGCCAGTTCTCGATCTGAAGGCCCCGTATCCGGGTGAATTTGCCGGTGTTTGCCGTGACCAAGATGACCCCGAGAGAATAGGCGTGTGCTGTGATCAGGAGGTCATTCGGCCCAATGGGCTTGCCAGAAGCCTCCAGTTCGGCCCGGTTCCCGCCATATTCAGCATCGGTCGGGACATCGAGGGCGAGCACCGCGATGCTGCCACGAATAGCTTCTACATTCGCAAGCAGTTTGGCTGACCCCTTCCGGGCGCATCCACAACGAAGCTCGGCGGCCGTGATAATGCTGCACGTGTCACGCTGGTAGCCTAGCTCATCGACCACAACACCGAACGGCCCCACTCCCGCCTCGGCTGGCAGACGCCCGCCGCGTTCGCCCAGACCTTCACCCCGCAACGGAGCCTGCCGCTGCGCGATCCGCAAAGCTCCGCGCCAGCCACCGTTGCCCAATCCGCCCAAATGGGCAAAACTCAAACTCGGAGTCTCGCTCATGCAAGATAAAAATTTGGGGGCAACGTCAGCGCGAGCGGCGGCGGAAGGCGCAAAGCTGTTGACACTGGTGACAGGACACATGCAATTCTGTTAAAAGGCCCGCCAGCATGAGCCTTTTCGGAGATCTGCTCGTGAGCAAAGCCAGAGCTGATATCTTAGACTACCTCACGCAGCACTGCACCCGCGAAGTGCCGGTTTCAACAAGGGCAATTCACGACAACTTTTCCAAGTTGCATAGTTTGGATCGCGGCGCAGTAAGCCTTGCCTTGGACGATTTACGCCATCTGGGACTGATCGAAATTTCTGCTGGAGTGATAACGTTGACGCTCTTGGCAAAACGGCTTTTGCGCTAGCCAAGACTTCGACCCGGCCCAGCCTGTTACTGCTAAGGTTCATCTTCGGAGGGCTCATCATGCAGACGAACTTAGGGCACGAACACATGCACCCCGTGCAGCGCGGCAATTTGGTCGATTTTCCATTTCGTGACACGGTCGACATTGAAGCACTGCAGTTTCGAGATAGCCCCTATTGGCATTGGTTACTGACGTGCCGGCATCTTGGGATTCATCGCCCCAATGACCGAAGCTGTAATTGGACTGCGCGGATCATGACCAAGGATAGGCGTTATGTTCAGAAGTGCCTTGGACCGGCACTTGATCTTGGGCGTGGCTGCATCGGTAGTGAGGAGGCAATGAGGCGGGCATTTGAGTGGTTCGACACGGGTGAAGTTCAGGGTGTCGCCCATACCGCGAGACCGATTGGGCGAATGACCAGTGTGAACTTCTGCCCTCTTGGCAAAGTGTATTCCGTTGGTCACGCACTGCGCGACTATACGGAATGGACCAGAATTGCCCGATCAAAAGGCGGCCACTACAACATTTTGGCGCTTATCAACTACCACCTCGTGGATAGCCTTATCCATATCCCTTTGGAGGAATTTTGTGCGCTAAACCTTAAAGCTCTGGCAATTAAGGTAATCGAGACGCCACCAAAGTTCGGCTTTGCACGCCAGATGCCAATGGTCTCAATCGATAACTTAAGCCCGGATGACCTCCGAAAGCGCAAGCGGACATTCAACTCATTGGTCACGATTCTGCGTATGGCGTTTCAGCACGCATGGGACAATGCGCACATAGCATCGGAACGCCCGTGGCGCTGTCTAAAGCGGATCTCCGTGAACCACTGTCCACGAACCATTTTCCTGACCCGGACGGAATGTGGCCGGCTATTGGACAAATGCACGCCCGCACTGCGCAGGTTGACATTGGCTGCCCTCTATTCCGGCTGCCGGATTGGAGAGCTCTCTAGTCTTAGGGTCGAAGACGTAGGATATCAAATCTTCGGCATTCGTATCGCAGCTTTCAAGCGCAGCCCCGCAAGGTTCGTGTTTCTGCCTGATGAGGGCATGGCATTTTTTCTGAGCTGTTGCGATGGTAAGTCGGGCCGCGACTTCGTCTTTCTATCTGACAAGCGTAAGGTCTGGCGCAAGCAGCACACAGGTTTGTTTCGACGTGCCGTGGCCAAAGCAAAGCTTCCAAAAGAGTTTGTATTTCACGGCCTTCGGCACACATATGCCAGTGATCTGGTCAGGCAAGGTGTCCCACTTGAGGTGATCGCCCGCCAGCTCGGCCATGCGGACGTCAAGACTGTCAGTTCGACCTACGGCCATTTGGCTGAACAGTTTCGCGAAGAACAAATTCGTACGCGGTTTTCTCCGTTATCAGAAGAACAGGTAGCAGAGTCTGGCCATCGCAAGGCACAGCTTGATACCCTGTGGCAATCGGTCCAAGGTGACAACTGGAGGACATACGCGGCCAATCAACCTACTAGCCAAGCCATGCGCCAAAGCCGGATCCAGACAAGTAAGGAAGTTATCGAGGCTTTCCGAGATTGTCAGCAAACACGGTATTGATTTCGTGTGTTTTGTCCTGATTCAACTGATGCGGTTGATGCCCCCACCCCAACGGCATCACGTATGCCATGATGGTTTCATCGGAACCGAAGGGAGGGCACATTGATGACGGCACCGATCAACATGCTGGCGATTGACTTGGCGAAGGGCAGTTTCCAGGTCTGCGCACTTGGACGGGATGGGGCGGTTCTATATAACCGTGTGCTGTCGCGGACCCGCCTAGCGGCGCTTCTGGCGGAGCAAAAATCCTGCATCGTGGCGATGTAAGCTTGCGCCACGTCACACTTTTGGAGCCGGGTAGCGCAGTCCCATGGCCATGAAGTGCGACTGCTGCTGGCTGCGTGTGTGAAGCCGTTTGTCAAACGGCAGAAATACGACAAAGCGGACGCTGAAGCCATTGCGGACGCGGCTTCGTGCGGGTTTCGCAAAGTCGCGGACAGGGATTTCAGTAAGCCCCGGACAGTTCCGGGTCGGGTGTGACGGTTGGTCATTGGCTGCTATGTCGCGGCACTCTGTCGATCTTGGAAGAGATCGGGAGGGAGCACGCCACGACGCAAGCAAACGAGGCGAATGACCGTGCAGGATATACGAACCATTTTGCGGCTGATGCATGAGCAGGGCCTCTCCGTCCGGTAGGTGGGGCTTCGGCTGAAGCTGAGCAAGACGACTGTAGCGCCCTACGTTTTGTGGGCGCGTGAGGCTGGCCTCAATGTTTGGCCGCTGCCGCTGGGGCGCGACGATGATGCGACGCTGTTCCAGTGGATGGGCCGTCCACCGCAGGACCTTGAGTAGCCAGATTGGGCCAAGGTTGCCACGGAGCTGAAGCGCAAGGGCGTCACCCTGGTGCTTCTGTGGCAGGAATACCGGGCGACCCACCCCGACGGCTATGGCTATACTTGGTTTCGCGAGCAGTTTCGGGCCTTTGAGGAAAGCACCAGTCCGAGCTTTCGCGACCGATACGAGGCGGGGGCGGTCATGCAGACCGATTATGCGGGCAACACGATTCCGATCACCGATCCAGCCACCGGCGCCGTGCATCAGGCACAGATCTTCGTCGCCGTTCTTGCGGCCTTCAGCAAGTTGCCCCTCTCGGGCTGGCATCAGATGATCGGCGAACCCACTATCGCCGATGCTATCCTCGACCGCATCATCCACAACGCCCAGGGTGAGCGAACGACGAGGAGTAGGCGACACGTACTTCGCAGTTCAAGGCGGGAAGATTCAGTCCCGGGGCTCGAACGCTTGCAGCTCTCTGAACTGAAGTGAGCCCAGCCTTCCGAACAGCATACCGGCCCGTGGCACCATGAAGGCCACGCTCAGAGGCCCGACACACGTCCGATCGAAGACCCCGCCGGCAAATCGAAGATTATGCTTGCCAAACAGGGGCACCCACACACGAGCCTAGAGCATATCAAGCTGGAACCATCCAGAAAAAATCTGCTTGCAAACGCTCGATTTCGAGCGATATGGACTGCTATAACCATTTGGGGATCAAAATGGCATTTGACAGTAGCGAGTCGAGTTGGTTTCTGGCGCAACTGAAACCCAACTGCGCCAATATTGCAGACAAGAACCTCAAGCGACAAGGGTTCAAGACCTTTCTGCCGCAACAAGAGGATACACGCCAGCGCGACGGCAAATTCATCACAGCCCTTCGCCCCTTGTTCCCGGGCTACATCTTCGTGGCCTTCGACGCAGCCCGCGGTCTTTGGCGTACGGTCAACTCAACTTATGGTGTCACACGGCTGGTGGGCTTCGGCACGGAGCCATCGCCTGTGCCGCTGGACCTGATAGGTCAACTGAGGCTGCGCTGTGACGAAAGCGGCAAATTGTTGCCGCCAAAGCTTCTGAAACCCGGCGATCAGGTGACGTTGACCAAAGGACCCTTTGCCACTTTTGTGGCAGAGGTGGAGAAGATCGCGCCGGATCGGCGCGTCTGGGTCTTGATGGACATTCTGGGTGGCCGGACCCGGGTTGCGGTTGCGCAGGACCTACTGCGGGCAACTGGAAACTGAGCGCAGCAAGCGTCTTTCTGAGCGACATATTCGACGCCAGATCTGGTGTTCACTTGGCCAGACCAGAGCCTGGGACTGCTGTAAGCGGGACACACCTGCTTGCGGCGTCTGTTTTGCAGCAGCTTCACCTTGTCCTTGAAATTTTTGGCTTTTGACTTGCACCCGTCTGCATCATTTGTTAGCGCTCGAAGCTGAACGATGTCGAAATTATCTTCACCGCCGTTTCCATGACGCAAGGCGCCCCAAGGGCAGCTCTTGTGCGGTAGCTTGAAAGAACCCCCGATATGACCAGCAGGCGCAATAAGCTTCAGGAAGACACCCATTTCCGCGTTCTTCGCCTCCTGCAGGCAAACCCCGAAATGACTCAGCGTGCGCTTGCAAAGGCCGTTGGGGTCAGTGCGGGCGGCATTCACTATGTGCTGAGCGCGCTGATCGAAAAGGGCTTGGTGAAGCTGGGGAACTTCACCGCAGCCGAGGACAAGCGGCGCTATGCCTATGTCCTGACACGGCAGGGCCTGTCAGAGAAGGCGGTGATGACGCGGAACTTTCTCACGCGAAAAACGGCGGAATACGAGGCGTTGCGTGCGGAGATCGAGGCGCTTTCGGCAGAGATTGCGGACGATGCCTCCTGCTCATCCGCCAAGGTTCTGTAGTAAGTGTTATCGGGCGTTTGCGGCCGAACAGGCGAAGCAAGGTCACAGAGGGCCAATTTAGGGGTACGGCAATACCCTAGGCTGACCATATGGGCATAAAATACCAGCCGCGAAGCGAAGTGCCAAGGAGGACGCCGAAGAGACGTAACACGCTACTGATGAAGCCAGGCCTAGGTCTCCAGTCCCGGCATTTTTTGGATTGATTAGAGGATGAATCGATCCGGCTCTGATGTTCAGATTTTGCAGATGTATTTGTAGGGCGTAAGACCGTTCAGTGTCTTCAGCCTTCGTGCGAAGTTGCAGGCTGCGAGGTACCGCGAATCTTGGTGTGGTCGTCGTAGCGGAAGCATTTGAACGTGGGGTTAATCCGCTCGACCTCGCCGTTGGTCCACGGATGATTGGGCTTGGTCAGCCACTGATCGATCCCGTTCTCCTCGCAGATCATGTCCAAGCGGATCGGCCGAGAAAAGATGGTGTTGCGATTGCGGGGCTGCTCTGCAAACTGAATGTCGTAGTCGGTTAGGATCGTTTGGATCTGATAGGATGCAGCCTCTAGAATGTGCTGGAGGAACTCCTCGATCGTCTTTCTGTCAGCCGTTGCAATGAGTTTAGCAACAGTGAACTTGGAAGTCCGGTCGATGCCGACGAACAGGTAGAGTTCTCCCTCAGCGGTCTGCACCTTGACGATGTTGACGTGGAAAACCCGATCGGGTAGTTTTTGAACTTCTGCCGCTCGGGCTTGTCACATTCGACATTCGGCAAACGCGAGATTCCATGATGTTGAAGGCAGCGCTGACCGCGTCCAACGACTTCGTCGCGTATAGGCAGTCATCCAGTAGCAGGAGCGTATTGCTCCGAAACGCGACCACCATCGCTTCCTGGGCCTCAGTAAACACCGTGGATCGCGGTTCGGTCTTCATATCCTCAACCGTCGCCCGCATGCGCCACTTTGTGACTGTCTTGGCATTGACGCCGAGTTCCCGGTTGATTTACGAGAGCGAAGCTTGCGAACGCAGTATTGCCGCTCTGACGGCATCCGCTTCGCAAGAGCGGGCAACACGCTAAGGTGGTGAACGAGGCTCTGGCCAGCATCGATGCCGGGCTCGAAGGGCTTCACAGTGGCTTTGACCACCATTCAGCTGATCTGGGTAACTCTAATCTGGATCCTGTTCTCGAAGCGGAAGAAACGGCAGCCAATGCACTACCACCTATTGTTGCGCTGGTACTCGGAGTTGGAAGTAGGCAACCCGCTCCGAGAACCGACCGTGTTCATCGAGAACCGTGACCGGCTGCAGACCATCGAGATGTTGCGCAATTGTTTTCGGACGATCACTTCTCGATCAACGGCACCTCTGTGAAAGCCTGGGCGTCGATGAAGAGCTATCAACCTAGGGCGATTGCCACACCGACCCGCGCGGCTAACCACCACATTTTGAGACTGCGCCGCTGTCCTGCCCCGACTGCCATTGCCGCAATGCCGAGGTCGTCATTCGGGCGCGACGCCATTGCAACGCGACCCATATCTCAACGACCGGCCCGGATGCGCGCCCCCTCCAAGATGCCCCCTGCACCGGCCCAATGCTAAGTCTCATCGGTC
>Ga0207952_1001360_pt1 | contig 10531 bp, 5 predicted proteins | sample SubbioR12Aug_8Ca_FD_184831 | JGI IMG/M metagenome (GOLD analysis project Ga0207952, IMG submission 184831) | Serpentinite rock and fluid subsurface biosphere microbial communities from McLaughlin Reserve, California, USA - CR12Aug_8Ca (SPAdes) | ecosystem: Environmental > Terrestrial > Deep...
CGCCTTGTTTTCGAGCGTATCGGTGAGAAAACTGGATAACCCGAATGCGGCAACGGCAAGAACGACGGTAATGCTGGAGGCGAGGACAAAAATCAGTTTCCGCGCCACGGAAGTGCGTTTTTTGAACATATAAGCCCTTGTTTTTATTTCGGTGAATGAAGTAAGACTTTTTAAAGCAGTATCTTTAATCCTGAAGCTCAAGCGATGACTTGAGCGCCACGATTGAATGCAGCCGGTATCTCGTCAGGTGGACGCGGGCGGCTGAAATAAAAACCTTGCAGCTGATTGCAGCCGTTGGCACGAAGAAATTCGCATTGGGCTTGTGTTTCAACCCCCTCGGCAATGACCGTTAATCCAAGTTTTGCGCTGATGGCGATAATCGCCTGAGTAATGGCAACATCGTTGCTGTCTTGAGGCAGATCGCGGACAAAACTTTGGTCGATCTTGAGCGTGTCGAGCGGCAGACGCTTCAGATAGTTCAGGCTTGAATAACCGGTGCCAAAATCGTCAATTGATATCTTGATTCCGATTTCACGCAATTCGCCCAATACCCGCAGCGCCCGGTCCGTGTCATGCATCAACACACTTTCGGTAATCTCCAATTCCAGCAACAGCGGGTCCAGCATATTTCTGGCCAACACCGCAGATACCATCGCTGACAACCCGGGCAAAACCAACTGTCGCGCCGACAAGTTAACAGCCACGGTCAACGGTCCATAGCCAGCCGCCTGCCAGGCAGCATTCTGGCGGCAGGCCTCCTCCAGAACCCACTCGCCGATACTGACAATCAAACCGGTTTCTTCAGCAATCGGAATAAAACGGGAGGGTGGGATCAAGCCGTACTGAGGATGCTGCCAACGTAGCAAAGCCTCCACACCAACCATTCGTCCGGTCAATGCGTCGTATTGCGGTTGATAATTGAGGAATAATTCGTGGCGAACCAGCGCCTGACGCAGATCGTGTTCGAGACGCATCCGTTCGCCGATCAGGACGTTCATTTCCGGTTCAAAAAAACGATAGCTGTCACGTCCCGCATCCTTTGCGGTGTATAACGCTGTATCGGCATTTTTCAGTAACGCATCGAAGTCCTCACCATCATCCGGATACAAGCTGATACCGATACTCGCCGTCAGTGCGATCTCACTGCCATCAATCAGGAGTGGGCGGCGCAAGGCATCAAGAATACGCTCGGCAATCACCGCGATCATTGCGGTACTACCGCAATCGTTAATCAAAATGGCAAATTCATCCCCGCCCTGGCGACTAACAGTATCCTTTTCCATAACCGTCTCTTTGAGACGCCCGGCGATTTCGAACAGGATGCGGTCGCCAACACCCGGACCAAGCGTGTCATTGACATCTTTAAAATGGTCAACATCGAGTAACAAAAGAGCAATTAACGTGTTCCGGCCACGACCTTCTGCAACGGCATGAGCCATAATCGATTGCAAGGCCCCCCTGTTGGGCAGCGTGGTCAATGTGTCATGACCGGCTAAAAACAGAATACGCTCCGCCGTTTCCTGACGCTCCGTCACGTCGCGGGCAAAACCGGCGATACTGACCAAGCTCCCGAACTCGTCACGCAAAGGTGTCAATTCATATTCATAATGGCGCAATTTGCCATCGGAACAGCGCTGGCTACCTGCATCGCGTTCAGGAACCCCAGTCGCCATAATTTTTGCATCTATGGCAAAAAATGCAGCCGCCACCCTGGCTGGCCAGACATCCTCCAGCTTTTTCCCGATAACCTCTTCGCGAGACTTGCCGCACAGTCGAAGATAGGCCGAGTTGACAGCAATATAACGGCCTGTCGTATCGCGCAGCCAAGCAGGATCGGGGACGCTATCAAGCAATTGGCGCGATTGCCGCTCGGCGTTCTCAAATGCCGAACGCATCGTTGCGGCCATTTTGCAGGCAAGGTTGTAGCTTCGTTGCCAGACAAAAACCAGGGCCGCCAAAAGCAGAATCAGGAAACCGACACTCACACCGTAAGTCCATGCCTTCTCACGCCAGGCTTCAAGTGCCTGATGCTCGCTGGCAGCAACTACCATATAAAAGGGATATTCGCCGACACGATGCAGGCTTAATACGCGCTGCACCCCATCTACCGGTGACGGATTGTTATAGTGCCCCGACGCCACTCCGTTGTGAATTGCTACTTGGGCAGGCGTTTCCGCCAATACCCGACCCAACAACTCCGGAACTTGCGGGTCACGCGCAACCAGCCTCCCCTTGCTGTCGAGCAAGGCAATGCTCCCCTCGGAAGGACGAGTAAATTCAGCAAATACGCGCCTGAAATCATCAGCATTGATTGCCGCCTGGACATGGCCCGAGAAGGAACCATCCGGATTGGAAAGTCGACGGCTTAACGTAATCACCCAATTATTGGTAATGCGAGCAAAAATCGGCTCGGAAAAAACGAGGCCGCTATCGGGATTGTTTTTATGCTGTAAAAAATAGGCACGATCCGCAATTACCGCATCCGGAAGCTTTCCCGAGGCATCAATACGGAAACGGCCGGTCTTGTCGACAATGCGCAAACTTTGCGATTCCGGAATCGTTTCAAGCATTGCCTTGAGTTCAGCATTCGCCGAATCCTGAGGCAATGCGGCCAGGCGATTATGCTCACGAGCGATCAGGCGCAGGACTACATCAATTTTGGCAAACGATTGTGCAATCTGTCGATCGAATATGCGAGCCATGGCATCAAGATCGTGCTGTTGCTGTACCAGCGCGCTTTCGCGCGTACGGGCAAGGACCAACATCAGTACGGTAACCAGTATTGCCAAGGTAGCAACGGCTACCACCACAAAAGCCAATCGCTTGGATGAAAAACCGTCCTTTTCGATCATCAACCCTCCACGCAATCAACTGCCGCGTGATGTGTTGACTGAAGATCGAGCTTAACTGCCTTACTGCCGTTCATTGTCACTTCATCGTGATCGCAAACCCGGTCACGGCCGTTGGTCTTGGCAAAATACATACGCTGGTCAGCGATTTCAACCAGCCGTCGCCAATCGTCAACGCCCTCCTCCTTGAGTTCCGAAAGGCCGATGCTAGCCGTAATCGGCCGCTGATCGGGGCGTACGCCAAAACCGGAATGACGTAACCGGCTCATGACGACACTTGCTTGCTCCATATCGGTATTTGGAAGGATCAGGACAAACTCCTCCCCTCCCCAGCGCACCAGCATATCGCCCCGTCGCAACTGACTACTGATAATTGTTGCGGCGAATTTCAGCGCACTATCGCCAGCTTCATGGCCGAAGTTGTCATTGATGCTTTTGAAGTGGTCAAGGTCGATGAAAGCAATCGTTAGCGGTGCAGCGCTACGTTTGGCAATGGTAAATTGCAGCTCCAGTGTTTCTTCACCGCTGCACCGCGAAAAAATACCGGTCAGTGGGTCCCGGATAGCCTGGCGAACCAACGCGATCATGAAAGCGAGCTGACTCATCCCGGCCAGATTGGAAACACCGGTGATCAATGCAAGCAGCCAGAACGCGCCGGCAAATGACGGCCAATCCACCCCTCCCAAATCGAGCATCCCCGAAAATGCCTGCGCGAGCAGAATGGGGCTGGCAACGATGATGCTTTCAAGAAAACTCAGTGGAAAAATCGACAACCCGGCCAGTAAAACAAAAGGCAAAAATGCGTAGCCAGTGGCAATCGCTGCCGAGAACCCTGCCAGTGCATGACCACTCAGGATTTGATGCGAAGCCACATAAAATACCGTGGGGATAGCGAACAGCAGCGCTATGGCATGGTAGGCATTAACCAGACTGCCTGACGGTCGATATCGGAAAACAATGAGCGCAAAGGCAGCGCTTGCGGAAAGTCGCAGGGCAGCCAGTGAAAACCAGAGGGGAAAAGGAAAAACGACAAAATCGATAAGCGCCCAAATGGGCGTCAATACGGCAAACAGAAACGCAAACAGCCGCACGCGATTGACGATCATCGTGGCGCGTCGTTGCTCCAACAGCGGGAAATGCCGACGCGGCGACAGCAGCCAGGCCAGTTCCGAGCGATTCAATTCGCCCGGCATCAAGCCGGTCAGACGCGTCCAGACAATATTTGCGAGTCGACTCATACGAACCCTCCCCAGGCCTCGTGGTTAGCCGCAATGTTTTATTTTTTGCTCGTGCGGCCAGCATGACATTCTAGTCACATTTATGACACATTGCTTGGATTAAAACACGGCTTTGTCGTTATATGTCAAATGTGAAATAGCCACCTCCAATATTGTCCACAAAAAAAAGCGGCATAAAGCCGCCCGAGATGATTTTCGGTTACTCACGTCCTGAAACGGGCCACTTCACTGCTGAGCGTTTCGGCCAACTGACGCAGTTTGCCGGCCGTGTCGGCATTCCCGCAGGCTGCTGCATTATTTTCTTCGGCCATCCGGGCAATCCGCTCCACATTTTGGCCAATTTTGGTACTTGCCGCCGCCTGCTCGTGAAGCGCAACCGTAATTTCCGAAACTGCATTGACCACCTGGCGCGCCTGTGTCTGCACCTGACCGATCGCATTGCCTGCCATTTTCGCCTGCTCGACACCCGCCGCCACCCGCTCGACGCCCTGCTTCATGCTCGCAACCGCCGTCGCGGTGCCTGATTGAATGGCACCGATCATGCCGGCAATTTCCTGAGTGGATTTCGCGGTCCGCTCAGCCAATTTGCGTACCTCATCGGCAACCACGGCGAAACCGCGGCCGGACTCGCCAGCCCGCGCTGCTTCAATGGCTGCATTGAGCGCCAGCAGATTGGTCTGATCGGCAATATCCTTGATGGTGCCAACGATGGCTGAAATCTGATCCGATTGCTGGCCGAGCGCTTCGACCGCCGCAGCGGACTGGTTCACCGTATGGGCAATTGCCTGAATCTCGTTGACCACGCCCTTGACAATGCCCTCGCCTTCGGCGGCCACCTTGTCTGACTCATGGGAATAAGCCTGCGCATCCTGAGCATTCCTGGCGATGTGGTCGACACCGACGGTCATTTCTTCGACCGAGGCAGCCATGCTGGACGCCGAATCGCTTTGTAGAGCCGTGCTGCCCGAAATTTGCTGACTTGAGGTGGCCAGTTGCTCGGCAGAACCCCGCAGTTGCTGCACTTCACTCTGGATACGGCCGAGCAGCTTGCGGAAAGCCGCCGCCATATCGTTGAAATCATTGCCGGCAGCATGCAGTTCATCATTGCCTTCGCTAGTGAACTGAGCGGTGAGATCGCCGCCCGCCAATTGCCGTGCTCCCTTGGAGAAAACCTCGACGCTGTCGATCACTGAGTAATAGGTACCGACCGCCAGATAGCCGACCAGTAACATGACAGCCAACACCAAGCCGATATCCAATACAAGCAGACGCTCGGCCGCAACCATGCGACCCTGCAATTGCTTTTCGAACTGAGGCATCAGCGTTTCGAACATCATTTTGTAGCCGATATCAATTACCTGGGTCGTCAGCGCGAAATAATCCTGCGGTGCCGTGGTAAATTTTTCACCGAGGATATCGTCGCGAACCAGGGTAAATATTTTTTCGGCGCCATCTGAAAACTCCCTGACCGGACTGCTCAAGACACCTTGCAGTTCCGGTGCGTAGCGGTTCACCTTTTCCAGGTTCATGTTCTGCGCCCGCAGCGTCCCGGCCATCTGGGCGATCAGTGAAGAAATATCAACACGTTGCTGGGGAGGCAGTTCCTTCCTGGTCAGAATACCCGTACCACGAGCCCGGGCGATCCCCATGAGCTCCAGCATGGCCGGCATTTTGGTGACCACCGTGTCCATGAAATAGTAGGTATCCATCACCGGGTCGAGTGTCAGTTGCGATTCATCGGCCACGTCGACCATGAAGACCAGCACCTTGTCGATCATCATGCTGTGCCGCTTGATATTCTCGGGTGGCGTCCAGCTCATACCCTGGGCAGTAATTTGCCCCCACTCCTGGCGAATTGCCTTCCAGGCAGCGGTATCACGCAACTTGGGCGACAAGACCGCATCGCTTGCGGCCAGCGCCTCGGCAACCTCCTTTTCCTTGGCTGCCCGCTTTTCCTTCATTGCCTCATTACCGTTGAGTACCCCCGCCGAGAGCCCACGATGCTGCTGCATGAACTGCGTCATGCGATTCATCGGTTTCAGCATCTGCAACCCGTCGAGTTCCCGGCGTGCCGTATCGATATCGCGATTCAGATTGGTGTAAACGGAAAAGAGCAGCACCAGCATGACTGTTGCCATGGCGAAGCCAAGCAAAGAAAACTTGCTGGTGTAACGCAGCTTGTTCATCAACGCCACGGCAGGTGAAAACAGTGCTCTCATCGATCATTTCCTTCAAGTTACTTGTAGACAAGGAATTTAGCGCAAATCGCTTCCCCACAAACAACAATTAAAAAAAATATCAATGATTCCAAATTCAAAGAGCCATGATCGATGTCATTCCGATCATGGCTCTTTGGCTCCCCCGGCGGCAAGCCTTGTTAAAGCTCCAGTAGTTCAGGTCCGGAAGCGGGCGACTTCGCTGCTCAAACTTTCAGCCAATTGACGAAGGTTGCCAGCCGTATCGGCATTGCCGCGGGCGGCAGAATCGTTTTCTTCTGCCATCTGGGCAATCCGCTCGACGTTTTGAGCGATTTCGGTACTGGCCGCCGCCTGTTCGCGCAAGGCAATCGAAATCTCTGCCACCGCATCGACGACTTGACGGGATTGCTGTTGCACCTGGGCAATCGTATTTCCTGCCAGTTGTGCCTGCTCGACACCTGCAGCTACCCGGTCGACACCCCGCTTCATGCTGCTTACCGCGGTCGATGTGCCGGATTGAATCCCGCCGATCATGCCGGCAATTTCCTGTGTCGATTTCGCCGTGCGTTCAGCCAGTTTGCGCACCTCGTCAGCCACCACCGCGAAGCCGCGGCCTGACTCGCCGGCGCGGGCAGCCTCGATAGCGGCATTGAGTGCCAGCAAATTGGTCTGGTCGGCGATCTCCTTGATCGTGCCGACAATGGCTGAAATTTGCTCGGATTGCTGCCCCAGCGCTTCGACGGCTGCCGCCGACTGGTTCACTGTCTCGGCAATCGCCTGAATTTCGTTGACCACGCCCTGAACGATTCGGCCGCCATGCGCGGCGACTTCGTCCGACTCACGGGAATAATTCTGCGCATCCTGGGCATTTTTAGCGATATGGTCCACGCCCACGGTCATTTGTTCAACCGACGCTGCCATGCTGGAAGCGGAATCGCTCTGCGCGCTGGTACCGCTGGAAATCTGCTGGCTGGCCGAGGCGAGTTGCTCCGCGGCACTTCGTAACTGCTGCGCTTCTTGCTGAATATGGCGGAGCAAGCTGCGGAAGGACTGCGCCATATTGTTGAAGTCATTACCTGCGGCGTGCAGTTCGTCGTGACCTTCGGTCGAAAACTGTACCGTCAGATCGCCTTCGGCCAGGCGACGCGCTCCCGTGGAGAAGATACCGACGCTGTTGATGACCGAGTAATACATCCCGACCGCCAGATAGGCAACCAGTCCAAGCACACCGATGGTTACGACAAGCGTCAGTGCCATCGCCTGTTGCAGTTCCGCCTTGCGATTGTTGAGCAACTGTTCAAGTTCGACAATCAGCACATCGAACATGGTTTTATAGCCGGCATCGATGATTGACGTTGTCAGACCGAAGTAATCCTGCGAAGGCGTAAGGAAACGCTCGGAAAGAACATCTTCCCTGACCAGCGAAAACACCTTTTCGACGTTGTCCGAAAAATCCTTGCCGGGACCAGTCAGCGCTCCCTGCAAACCGGGCGCAAAGCGCATCACTTTTTGCAGATTGACATTCTGTGCCCGTAGCGTGCTCGACATTTCTGCCAGCGTCGAAGCCATGTCGATCTTCATCTGCTGTGAAATTTCCTTTTTGGCCAGCACGCCGGTACCGCGAGCCCGGGTCTGACCTAAACGCTCCAGCATGGCCGGCATTTTCCCAATCACGGTATCCATCATGTAAAACGAATCCATGGCTGGATCAAGGGACAATTCGGTTTCATCGGCAACGACGACCATGAATTGAAGCAACTGGTCGATTAGCGAGTTGTGCGCCTTGATATTGTCCGCCACGCTCCAGCTTAGCCCCTGGCTGCGCAAGCTCTCCCAGTCGGCACGAATCCTTTTCCAGTCGGCACTGCTGTTCAGTGCTGGCGACAGCGTTGCCTCCGTTGCCGACAAGGCATCAGACGCCTCTTTTTCCTTGGCAGCCCGCTTGTCCTTCATGCTTTCGTTACCACCGAGCAGCCCAGCCGACAGGCCGCGGTGCTGCTGAATGTACTGAACTGCGCGATTCATCGGTTTCAGAACCTGAACGCCGGTCAGTTCATGAGCCGCGACTTCGATATCGTGATTCTGGGTCTTGAGCACGGAGAAGAGCAGAAGCAGGACTACCGTCGCAACCGCCAGACCAAGCAGCAAAAACTTGCTCGGGTAACGCAGGCGGTTCATTAATGCGACGGCGGGGGAGAACAGAATTTGCACGAATTTATCCTCGAAATTATTTTCGTTCTTGAAAAACCGAGCGGACTTTAATTGGAAAGGTGGCCGTCGTCCAACAGGAAAATACGATCTGCCTTACTGGCCAATTGACTGTCATGCGTCACCATAATCAAACTGGTTTGTCGGGCGCGAACCCCCTCGAGAAGCAGATCAAAGACAATATTGGCGGTCTGCCGGTCGAGATTGCCGGTTGGCTCGTCAGCCAATAAACAGGATGGATTGCTCACCATGGCCCGGGCAATCGCTGCACGCTGGCGCTCGCCGCCGGATAGTTCGCCGGGGCGATGTTCGAGACGGTGCCCCAGCCCCACGGCGCCAAGCATTTCGGCAGCCGCAGCCAGCGCCGCCTGGCGCTCGGTGCGGCGAATCAGCAGGGGCATGGCGACGTTTTCCAGCGCCGAAAACTCGGGCAGCAGATGGTGAAACTGATAAACGAAACCGAGGTGCCGATTGCGCCAATCGCCACGGTCAACCTCATTTAAAGCCGAAAAATCACGTCCCATCAGTGCCACATTGCCCGCCGTCGGCGTATCCAGGCCGCCCAGCAAATGTAGCAGCGTGCTTTTGCCGGAGCCGGAAGCACCCACGATGGCCACTGTTTCGCCGGGTTGAATCGTCAGATTGATGCCGGACAAGACCGCCACGGCCAGCCCTGCACCGCTAAAAGTCTTGCCCAAACCCCGGGCAGCCAGAATCGGCTCACTCATAGCGCAGCGCCTCCGCCGGATTGACGCGGGAAGCCCGCCAACTGGGGTAGATCGTCGCCACCAGGGCGAGCACGAAAGCAATCAGCGTCACGCCCCAAACGTCGCCCCATTGCAGCTCGGACGGCAGGTCGGAAATGTAATAGACCTCTTTCGACAGAAAATGCACGCCGAGCGCCCTTTCGATAAATGGCACGACCACATCGATATTCAGCGCCAGGGCAACCCCCCCGACGATACCGAGACCGAGTCCGATAAAGCCGACCAAGGCACCTTGGACAACGAAGACAGCCATAATTGACAATGGCCGCGCTCCTAAAGTTCGCAGAATCGCAATATCGGCCTGCTTGTCGGTTACCGCCATGACCAGCGTCGACACCAGATTGAATGCCGCCACCGCAACGATCAGCGACAAAATAATAAACATCATATTTTTCTCAATTTGGACGGCGCGGAAGAAATTGGCGTGACTCTTCGTCCAGTCGTTGAGATAAGCATCGGCATTGATGTAGCGGGCCAGTTCGCGGGCAATACGTGGCGCCTGGAAAAGATCGTCGACCTTCAGGCGCACGCCGGTCACCCGATCATCCATCTGATAGAGCTTCTGGGCGTCCTGCAGATTGATCAGCGCCAGACCGCTGTCGTACTCGTACATGCCGACTTCGAAAATGCCGACCACCTTGAAGGATTTCAGGCGCGGCACGACGCCGGCCGGCGTTACCGTGCCCTGGGGCGCAATCAGCGTCACCTTGTCGCCGGTGAAAACGCGCAGCGAACGGGCCAGATCGGCCCCGAGCACGACGCCGAATTCGCCGGGCCGCAGATCGTCCAGACTGCCGCTTTTGATGGTGCTGCGGAAATCGGCCACCTTGTCTTCCTCGTCGGGCAGGATGCCGCGCACCAGCGAACCCTTGACCCCGCCATCGACGGCGAACATCGCCTGCGACTGGACGAAGGGCGCGCTGGCCCTGACCTCCGGGTGCTGCATCGCCTGTGCCGCCAGCGCCGACCAGTCGTTCAGTTCGCCGCTGATGCCGGTAATCTGGATATGCGAGGCAACGCCGAGAATGCGCGTCCGCAACTCCTTCTGGAAACCGTTCATCACCGACAGCACGACAATCAGCGCCGCCACGCCCAGGCCGATGCCGAGCATGGAGATCAACGAAATGAAGGAGATGAAGTGGTTGCGACGTTTGGCGCGCGTGTAGCGCAGGCCGATCAGTAGTTCGTAGGGCAGAGCCATGCAGGGGGAGTAGTCGGGAAAATCGCTATGGTACACTCTTCGGCCTTCCCCTCCCCAGCTAGACCCAGCC
>Ga0207952_1001361_pt1 | contig 10530 bp, 5 predicted proteins | sample SubbioR12Aug_8Ca_FD_184831 | JGI IMG/M metagenome (GOLD analysis project Ga0207952, IMG submission 184831) | Serpentinite rock and fluid subsurface biosphere microbial communities from McLaughlin Reserve, California, USA - CR12Aug_8Ca (SPAdes) | ecosystem: Environmental > Terrestrial > Deep...
AACTCGTCGACGCGGGTGTCGGCCGGCGCCCAGCCGGCCTCGATGTGCGCCTGCGCGACGCGCTTGTAGTCGCGCTGGAAGAAGGCGAGGAAGTTCTGTGCGAGGAAGTTCTTGTCCACGTCGGTCAGCGTGCCGACGATGCCGAAGTCGAGCGCGATGTAGCTGCCGTGATGTGCCGCGTCGGTGGCGATGAAGATGTTGCCGGGGTGCATGTCGGCGTGGAAAAAGCCGTCGCGGAAGACCTGCGTGAAGAAGATCTCGACGCCGGCGCGCGACAGCGCCGGCAGGCTGATGCCCGCCGCCAGCAAGGCCTCGGTCTGGCTGATCGGGATGCCGTGCATGCGCTGCATGACCATCACCGTCGTCGTGCACATGTCCCAATGCACTTCCGGTACCTGCAGCAGCTTCGAGTCGGCAAAGTTGCGGCGCAGCTGCGAGCAGTTGGCGGCTTCGCGCATCAGGTCGAGTTCGTCATAGAGGTACTTGGCGAATTCGGCGACCACCTCGCGCGGCTTCAGGCGCTTGCCGTCCGACCACACCCGTTCGAGCAGGCCGGCCAGCGTGTCGAGCAGCGCCAGATCGTGGGCAATGACCTCGTGCATGCCGGGGCGCAGGATCTTGACCGCGACTTCGTGACCGCCGTCCGCCGGGCGTAGCCGGGCAAAATGCACTTGCGCGATCGACGCGCTGGCGATCGGGTTCGCGTCGAATTCGGCGAATACCTCGTGCGCCGGTCGCCCGTAGGCTTGTTCGATCTGCGCCAGCGCCAGCGCTGAGGAAAACGGCGGCACCTGGTCCTGCAGCCTGGCCAGTTCGTCGGCAATGTCCGGCGGCAGCAAGTCGCGGCGCGTCGACAGAACCTGGCCGAACTTGACGAAGATCGGTCCCAACTCTTCCAGCGCCAGGCGCAGGCGAACCGCCGACGGCGTGTCGAAGCGCCGCCAGAAGTGGAAAATGCGTGACAGCGCCGCCAGCCGGCCGCTCGGCTCGTGTTCGAGGATCATTTCGTCGAGGCCGTAGCGACTCGAAACGCGAAGGATTTTGATGAGGCGGAGAAGGCGCATGGGCGGTCGTAGCGGGCGGCGGCAAAATAAGAAACGAGAGTTTATCCCGAATACCTGAGTCCGCCTTGGGTGCGTTGCGTAATCGCATCCGGGCTGCAAGGCGCATGGAATGGCGGTCTACGTCATTGGATGCGCGAAGAGTGGCGTCTTTATTGCCTTCCAGCCTATTGGCCTTGAGATTTTCACGGTCGATATGCTTTTCGGCTACCATGCTTGTTCGCCCGCAACCTAACGCCCCGAACGAAGCCCATGACCAACAAACCCGACCGCGCCAATGACTTCGATCTTGCCGCGCCGCAGGCGCCGGCAGCGACGCCGGCCAAACGCAAAGCCAGACCGGTGGCAGGCAAAACGGTGACTGGCGCCGGCAGCGGCGAGGAAACGCAAATCGTCTCCTACCGCCATCCCGACAGGCGCAGGAACAACCCCGAAGTTGGCATGGTGACGCCGCTCACCGACCCCGACGACCATAAAAACAGCTGGGCCTACGACCCGCACATCGACCCGGCGCTCGCTTTCGACTCCAGCCGCGCGCAGATCGAAACATTGATTGATGACGCGCTGGAATCAGACGACCCGGCCACCCTGCGTGCTGCGCTGGAGGAGTTGAAGCGCCGGCAGTCGCCCTACCTCAACTGGGCCGGCAAGGCCGAGCGAACGAGTTTTGACGTTGACACCGTCTCGCTGCACGTGCATGAACGCATCGACCCGGCGAGCATTCTCTCGGCCGTGCGCAAGCAGATGCAGGGCGAGCGCAAGGCCGGCGCCAAAGCCGTCAGTCCCGCCATCCAGCCCGGCCTGTTCGACGCACCGTTCGAGAACCTGCCGCTACGCGACGCCATCGACTTCTACCGCCACGAGCGCGGCTGGGCCAACCGGCTGGTCGCCGGCGACAGCCTGCTGGTGATGAACAGCCTGCTGCAGAAAGAAAGCATGGCCGGCCGCGTGCAGATGATCTACATCGACCCGCCCTACGGCATCAAATACGGCTCCAACTTCCAGCCCTTCGTCGGCAAGCGCGACGTCAAGGACCGTGCCGACGCCGACCTGACGCAGGAGCCGGAAATGATCAAGGCCTTCCGCGACACCTGGGAACTGGGGATTCATTCGTATCTGACCTACCTGCGCGACCGGCTGCTGCTGGCGAAAGAGTTGCTGCACGAGAGCGGCAGCGTGTTTGTGCAGATTTCGGATGAGAACCTGCATCATGTGCGGGAGATCATGGATGAGGTGTTTGGCAGTGCGAATTTCATTAGCGTAATCACCACAAAAAAGACTGGCGGCATGGGAGAGGCATTTATCGACAATGTCTCCGATTACCTCCTTTGGTTTTCCAAGAGCAAGACTACGTGCAAGTTCAATGCGCTGTTTATTCCGAAGGAATTAGGCGTTGGAGGCGGCGCACGTTACAACCAGCTCCAATTTTCTAACGGCTTTACCCGAGGCATGACAAAGGCAGAAAAGGAATCTCCGGAAAATATTACAAAAGATGCGCGTGCTTTTCTCGGCGGACCGATGACTTCTGAAACCGCCAGCGAATCGACAACGTTTTCGTTTACCTTCGAAGGCAAGCAACTGAAAATTCGCAAAGGTGGGTGGAAAACGGGTAAAGAAGGGATGCAGCGCCTCATCAAAGCAAACCGTCTCAAGCTGACAAAGGAATTCATCAACTATCGAATGTTCGTTGACGACTTCCCTGCTTTCGTCCTGACAAATTTGTGGTCAGACACCATGGGAACGGCCGAACAGGATAAGAGCTACGTTGTTCAGACTGCGGCCAAAGTCATCGAACGCTGTATGCTGATGACCACCGACCCCGGCGACCTCGTCCTCGATCCGACCTGCGGCAGCGGAACGACGGCCTTCGTCGCCGAGAAATGGGGGCGGCGCTGGATCACCTGCGACACCTCGCGCGTCGCCGTGACGCTGGCCAAGCAGCGCCTGATGACGGCAAACTACGACTACTTCGAGCTGCGCTATCCGCACGAGGGTTTGAAGGGCGGCTTCATCTACAAGACCGTGCCGCACGTGATGCTCAAGTCGATCGCCAACAACCCGGAGATTGACCAGATTTACGAACGCATGCACCCGGCAGTCGAGGCTGCGCTGGCGGCGTTGACTGCGGTTGTGGGTTCCGTAGGTCGGGTTAGCCCAGCAGGGCGTAACCCGACGGATGCGCCGAATGTCGGGTTACGCGATGAGGCCGCTAACCTGACCAACGGGAATGCAGAGCCGACCTACGAGGGCGGTGAAGGTTTGCGTGAATGGGAAGTGCCGTTCGATTTTCCGGCTGCCTGGCCGGTTGCGGCGCGCGCGCCGTTTGACGCTTTCCACGCGGCGCGGCAGGCGATGCAGCGGCAGATGGATGCGTCGATTGCGGCGCATGCCGATCAGGAAATTCTCTACGACCAGCCGGCGATCGCCAAAAACAAGCTGCGCATCACCGGGCCGTTTGCCGTCGAGGCGGTGCCCTTCCCGAGCGTCAAGGCGCTGGAGGATGGCGCCAGCGCTGCCGGCAGCGCCAATACGGCCGATGCGAGCATTGCGCGTAGCGGCCACTCGGGGCGTCAGCATGAGTGGCGCGACGAGTTGCTGAAGGCGGGGATTCGCGGCAAGGGCGGGCAGGTGCTCAAGTTCGCCGAACTCGAAACGCTGCCTGACTGCCCGAATCTGCACCTCTCCGGCCATCTCGACAGCGGTGAGCGGGTGGTGGTGAGCTTCGGCCCCGAGCATGCGGCGCTTGAACAGCGGCAGGTGGCCAACGCGCTGAACGAGGCCGGCAGCCTGTTCCCGCTGCCGAAGATGATCGTTTTTTGCGCCTTCGCTTTCGATCCGGAGGCGGCCAAGGACATCGACGGCCTGAAGGGAATCACGGCGCTCAAGGCGCAGATGAACATCGACCTGCTGACCGAAGACCTGAAGAAGGCGCGCGCCAGCAACCAGAGTTTCTGGCTGATGGGGCAACCCGACGTTGAAGTCCGCACCCTGAAGGATGGATGTTTCGAGGTCGAGGTACATGGCTTTGACTACTTCGATACGGTGAAGGGCGAACTGGTTTCCGGCGGCAAGAGCAAGATTGCGCTGTGGGCGCTCGATACCGATTACGACGAACGCTCGCTGTTCCCGCGGCAGGTCTTCTTCCCGATGGCCGGCAAGGGCGAAGGCTGGGAGAAGCTGAAGAAGAATATCCGCGCCGAACTCAACGAAGAATTGCTTGACTGCTTTCACGGCACGCTGAGTCTGCCTTTCGCCGCCGGCGATAACCGCAAGATCGCGGTGAAGATCGTCGATGACCGGGGAATCGAGTCGCTCAAGGTGATGGTTCTGGCTTGAGGAAAACGCAGCGATGAGCGAACAACTCAATCTTTTCGACGAGCTCTCGTTTTTTGAGGGGATCGATGTCGAATACAAGTCGGCGAAGGGCGGGCTGCCGGCCGACTTGTGGGAGACCTACAGCGCTTTTGCCAACACCGAGGGCGGCACGCTGTGGCTCGGCGTGGCGCAGAAAAATGGCCGCCTCGATGTGCACGGACTGGGCGATCCGGAAAAGCTGGTGTCCGACTTCTGGAACACGGTGAACAATCGCAGCAAAGTGAGTGCGAATCTGCTCACGGCGGGTGACGTTGAGATTGTGCAGCTACCGGATTCTGCGGTGCGCGTCGTGCGCATTCGCGTGCCGCGCGCCGATCGTCGGCAGCGGCCAATATTCCTCGGGCCTGACCCGTTTCGCGGCACCTTCCGGCGCAACTATGAAGGCGACTACCGCTGCACCGAAGCGGAAGTGCGGCGGATGTTTGCCGACCAGTCGGACGAGCCGGCGGACAGTCGAATACTCGATGGCTTCTCGCTCGATGATCTACACGCGGAGTCGCTGCGCCAGTTTCGCAACCGCTTTGCGTCGATCCGCCCCGGGCACGCTTGGCTGGCCGAGGACGATGCGGGCCTGCTGCAGAAACTCGGCGGCTGGCGGCGCGACCGGGCGAGCAAACGTGAGGGGCTGACCGTCGCTGGCTTGCTGATGTTCGGTCGCGAACAGGCGATTCGTGACCCGGCCGCCGTACCCGGCTTTCATCTTGACTACCGTGAACGGTTTTCCGACGACCCGGCCGAACGCTGGACGGATCGCCTGACCCTTGACGGCAGCTGGGAAGGTAACGTCTTCCAGTTCTACCAGAAGGTGATGTTCAAGCTCTCGTCCGGCCCCGGCATCAAGCGCCCTTTCCAGACCGATGCCGAAGGTTACCGCGTTGCCGGTACGCCGGTCGGCGAGGCGCTGCAGGAGGCGCTGGTCAACGCCCTGATCCATGCCGACTATGCCGGGCAGGGCGGCATCGTGATCGACCGTTACATGGATCGGCTGGTGTTTTCCAACCCCGGTTCGCTGCTCGTTTCGCGCGAACAGCTGCTGCAAGGCGGCGTCAGCGAATGCCGGAACAAGTCGCTGCAGCAGATGTTCCAGATGCTCGGCGCCGGCGACAAGGCCGGCTCGGGTATCGACAAGATCCGTTCGAGCTGGCTGGCGCAACGTTGGCAGTCGCCCGGCCTGCGCGAAACGCACCGGCCCGATCGGGTGGTGCTCGAACTGCCGATGATGAGTACCTTGCCCGAGGGCGTTCTTGAAGAACTGCGCGAGCGATTTGGCGAGCGCTTCGAGAATCTGAGTGGCGACGAGGTCCAGGCGCTGGTCACCGCGCGCGTCGAGGGCGAGATCACGAACCAGCGCTTGCAGGACATGCTGGCGCTGCATCGCGTCGATATTACGCAAATGCTGCGTGGTCTGGTGCGACAGGGCTTGCTTGAGGCCGAAGGTGTCGGGCGGGGTACGCGTTACGCAGTTGCTGGCGATGATGCAGCGGAAGCCAATACCGTTGTTTTTCCCGCAGCTCCCCCCGTTAGCGAGGGAACTCCCCCCGTTAGCGACGGAGCTCCCCCCGTTAGCGCTGGAGCTCCCCCCGTTAGCGAGGGGCAAGGCAACTCGTTCCGCTTGCTTTCGGCCTTGGCCGAGCCAGTTCGCAAACAGCAACGAGCCAGGCCGGAGCTTGTGCGCAGCGTGATTCTGACGCTCTGCGCCGAAGAGTTTCTGACACTGCAACAGTTGGCCAGCCTGCTTGGGCGCTCGGCCGAAAAACTGCACGAACGCAGTGTGGCGCCACTGGTGCGTGAAAACCTCTTGCGATTGCGTTTCCCCGACACCCCGAACCATCCGGAGCAGGCGTACCGCACGCGCACTGGCGATGATCAAGGTATGAACCAATGAACGCAGCAAAATCCCCGCACTCTTTGATCATCAACTCGCCGTTCGAGCCGCCGACGCATCACTGGCTGCGTTCGGACGAGCGCAAGCTTGATCTCGCGACAGGCCGTCGTCCGGCGGGCTACGAGATTTTCGATACGCGCAACAATACGGTGCGCGGCGTCGAGCTGGAACTGGTCAATCGCATCCGTCAGCGGGTTGATGAATGGCGTGCGGCCGATTTTCCCGGCATTACTTCGGTGACGCGCAGCTTGCTGGTGCATTGGCACGATTCGACGGCGCGACAGTATCCGTTTTATTTCTGCCAGCTTGAAGCCATCGAGACGCTGATCTGGCACGTCGAAGGCGCGCCCGAATTCAAGCAGGGGGTCGCCGTTCCGGGCGATGGCGGCGCGTGGGAGCGCTTGTGCAACAAGATGGCAACCGGCAGCGGGAAAACGGCGGTGATGGCGATGATCATCACCTGGCAGGTGTTGAACGCGCTGACTTACCCGAAGCGCAGCCGTGATTTCGGGCGGGCTGTTTTCATTGTTGCGCCGGGGCTGACCGTCAAGGAGCGCTTGCAGGTGCTGTTGCCGGGTCATCCGAACAACAGTTACGACGAGTTTTCGATCTGTCCGAACGAGGCGCAACGCCAGAAGCTGAATCAGGCGGCGATCCTGATCGAAAACTGGCACAGCCTGATGCCGCTCAAGGCGCAGGAGCGCTCGGTGGTCAAGAAGGGCGCCGAGAGCGACGCGGCTTATGTGCGGGGCGGGTGCTGGGCAAGTTGGCGGCTTACAAGGATTCGCTGATCATCAATGACGAGGCGCACCACGCTTACCGAAAGCCGGCCGAGAGCAAGGTCAGCAAGAAGGATGCGGAAGCGCTGGGCATCGACCTTGAGGAGGCGACGCGCTGGATCGAGGGGCTGGACCGCATCCACAAGATGCGCCGGATCGGGCGTTGTTTCGATCTCTCGGCGACGCCTTTCGCGCCAACCGGCAAGACGAGCACCGAGTCGGCGCTGTTCGAGTGGGTGATTTCGGATTTCGGCCTGAACGATGCGATCGAGGCCGGGCTGGTGAAAACGCCGCGTGTGGTGATCCGCGATAACGCGCTGGCCAACGCGCAGACTTACCGCAGCAAGCTCTATCACCTGTACCGCGAGCCCGAGGTGGCGGAAGACCTGAACCGTCGTGGCGCGCAGCCGCACGAAGCGCTGCCGCAGATCGTTCAGGAAGCCTATACGCTGCTCGGCGCCGACTGGCGTGAGGCGCTCGCCCAGTGGCAGACGGCAGGCCACGTCTCGCCACCGGTGATGCTGACGGTGTGCAACCGCACTGAGACGGCTGCCCGCGTCGAACATTACTTTTTGCGAGGTGACGCTTACTGGCCTGAATTGCATGCACGGGCAAAGACGCTGCGCGTCGATTCGCGGGTGCTGGAGAAGGCCGAGCTTGGCGAAACGTCGGGTAGTGATAAGGAGTACGAGGCTGTATTGCAGGAAATTCTCGAAGCAGCCAGCATTCCCGAATCGCGCAAGGTGGAACTGCGCTGTCTGAAAAAAGAGGAATTGCTGCGCGCGATCGTCGATAACGTCGGCAAACGCAATACCGCCGGGCAGGATCTGCAGAGCGTCATCTCCGTGGCCATGCTGTCGGAAGGCTGGGACGCCAAGAATGTAACGCACATCATGGGTTTGCGCGCCTTCACCAGCCAGCTGCTGTGCGAGCAGGTGATCGGTCGCGGGCTGCGGCGCGTGGCTTACGACAAGGAGACCGTGCTCTGCCCGGATGGCAAGGAGCGCGAGCTGTTCATTCCCGAATTCGTCAATGTGTTCGGCGTGCCGCTGTCGATTTTCCAGGATGTCGGCGAAGGTGGCGACGCGCCGCCGCCGCCGAAACACAGTACGCAGATCGAGGCGATCAAGGAGCGCAGCGAGCTGGAAATCAGCTGGCCAAATGTGCTGCGCGTCGATGTGGTGGTTCGCCCGGAGCTGGTGGTCGATTGGGCAAAGATGCCAGTGCTCAGGCTCGATCCGGCGCAGATTCATGTCAGCGCCGACCTCGCGCCGGCGCTGGGCGGCGCAGCCGATTTAGCCAAGGCGGTGTCGATTGATCTGGAGAAGCTGCCTGAGGAGTTTCGCCTGCAACGCTTGCTGTTCGTGGCCGCCCGCAAGGCCTTTGCCGAGCTCCAGCACAATTTCAGCGGCAGCCGGGAGTATCTGCTTTATCAGTTGGTGCGCCTGGTCGAAGCGTTTTTTGAATCGGACCGGCTGGAGATTCCGTCGCTGTTCCATCAGGAACCCTTGCGCAAGCGCATTCTGATCGCGCTGTCGATCGACACCATCGTGCAGCATGTTCTGGCACAGGTTCAGGAACAGAACAGCGAGCGACTGGAGCCCGTCTTTGATCAGGAATTCCCGATCGGGTCGACGCGCCTGATGCGTACCTGGTATTCAACCAAGCCCTGCGCGGCAACGAGCAAGTCGCAGATCACGCGGTTGCCGACAGCACCTGGGAGGACTACACGACGAAGGTACTGGAGGGACGCGACGAAGTTTCGGTCTACGCCAAAAACGACCACCTTGGTTTCCAGATTCACTACCTCTGGCGTGGTAGTCGGCGTCGTTTTGTGCCGGATTTTCTGGTTCGTCTGGTGAATGGCAAAACACTGGTGCTGGAGATCAAGGGCGAGGATTCGGACCAGAACCGGGCAAAACGCGCGGCGCTGGATGCATGGGTGCACGGCGTTAACGCAAAAGGCGGCTTCGGCGTGTGGTGCTGGGATGTGGCATTCGAGCCGGCGAAAATTCATGACATCGTGGCCGCTCACGGACAAGACAAAGCGACTCTGGAACGATCTGGCGAGCGCTGATTTCTGCCCTTCCTGCCCAGCAAAAGTTCGACGATTGCGGGTTGATGACCGATTTCGCCAGCCCCTTTGCCGCGCATCGTATAATCGCCCTTTGCCAAAATTCACAGACCAAGCACCCGATGAGTCACGATATCAAGTCCCACCTCGCCGATCTGATGCGCGCCGCACTGGCCAGCGTTGCCCCGGCCGAATCCGCCACGCCGATCGTCATCGAACGCCCGAAGCAGGCGTCGCACGGCGACTTCGCCTGCAACCTGGCGATGCAGCTGGCGCGTTCGATGAAGCGCAATCCGCGCGAACTGGCGCAACTGCTGCTTTCCGAGCTGCCCCGATCGCCTTTCGTCCTGAAGGCGGAAATCGCCGGCGCCGGCTTCATCAACTTCCATGTACCGCCGGCGGCCAAGCTTGAAGTGCTGCGCGGCATTCTGGCGCAGGGCGAGACTTTTGGCCGGTCGACGGTCGGCGGCAAGAAGAAGGTGCAGGTCGAGTACGTTTCGGCCAACCCGACCGGCCCGCTGCACGTTGGCCATGGTCGCGGCGCGGCTTACGGCGCCAGTCTTTCCAGCCTGCTCGCTTACGCCGGCTGGGATGTGACGCGCGAATACTACGTGAACGACGCCGGCCGCCAGATGGACATTCTCGGCGTGTCGACCTGGCTGCGTTATCTTGAGCTGCGCGGCGAGAATGTTCCCTTCCCGCCGAACGCCTACCAGGGCGATTACGTGCGCGAGATGGCGCGCCAGATGCGCGCCGCACACGGCGACAAGTACGTTCGCCATGCCGACGCCGTGCAGGCCGGCACGCCCGGTCTGCCGGAGCGCGAGCGCAGCGACGACGAGGCCAAGGCGCAGCGCGAGTCGCATCTCGATGCGCTGATCGCCAACGCCAAGGAACTGCTCGGCGCCGACTGGAACTACGTGCATAACCACGTGCTGACCGAGCAGCTGGAAGACGGACGCAGCGATCTTGAAGAGTTCGGCGTGCATTTCGACGTCTGGTTCTCCGAGAAATCGCTGTTCGATACCGGGCTGGTGGCACGTTGCATCGAACGCCTGGAGCAGGCCGGCCACATCTATTTGCAGAACGGCGCCAAGTGGTTCAAATCGACGAGCTTTGGCGACGAGAAGGACCGCGTCGTGCAGCGTGACAACGGCCTGTACACCTATTTCGCCTCGGACATCGCCTATCACCTGAACAAGTACGAGCGCGGCTTCGATCGCGTCATCAACATCTGGGGCGCCGACCACCACGGCTACATCGCCCGGGTGAAAGGCGCGATCAGCGCGCTGGCGCTCGATCCGGCCGTGCTCGACGTGGCCCTGGTGCAGTTCGCCGTGCTCTACCGCGACGGCC
>Ga0207952_1001362_pt1 | contig 10520 bp, 6 predicted proteins | sample SubbioR12Aug_8Ca_FD_184831 | JGI IMG/M metagenome (GOLD analysis project Ga0207952, IMG submission 184831) | Serpentinite rock and fluid subsurface biosphere microbial communities from McLaughlin Reserve, California, USA - CR12Aug_8Ca (SPAdes) | ecosystem: Environmental > Terrestrial > Deep...
TCCTGCTCAAAAAACGAGCAGTGAGGTTAATCACCCTGGTCAATTTTGAACGCGCATAACTCCGTTCAAATGGTCAATATTCGTCGCGCGTCTACAGGCTGGGGCGCTAGGCGGGATTGCACAATACATTCAGCCTTGTCATAATCTGTCCGTGCATCTTCTGAGAAGTGCATGTAGTGCCAGTCCGAGTTATCTGACTGGTGCCCGTGATGTCCGTGATGGTCAGCCGGGGTTCATTTGATTTCTAAAGGAACCTATCATGGCCACTTCACTGGCTCGTCGCCGCCATTCGGCATTTCAGGCTCAATCCGGACATTGCTTCTATTGCGGACTCCCCATGTGGGAGTCGTCTCCCGAAGAATTCTCTCGGGCGTTCGGCATCAATCCCACCCAAGCTCAACGCCTGAAATGCACGGCTGAGCATCTTCATGCTCGATGTGATGGTGGTGCTGATTCGTCGGCCAATATCGTCGCAGCATGTCTTCACTGCAATCGCACGCGCCACCGGATGCGACCTGCTCCGGATCATGAAACGTATCGCGCTATTGTCCAGCGACAGCGGTTGAATGGTGCATGGCATAGAAGATCTGTCGTGGATAGACTACTGGTTCCGGGGCGATTCAAGTGGCTGGCTGAGAAGACTGAAGGCTGATAACAAAAAAGCCGCCGCTAGCAAGCCGGTATGGAATTGGTACTCGTCTGCCAAAACGGTCATCGGAGTAACGCTAATTGTGCGTCAGATTAGTGATACTGACCTGCTTTCAAATATCAGTCGAAGCCGCAACAATTCAATCCCCCACAAGCGATCGTCGATGACGACAGGATTCGGCAATTAACAACTTCGACGGTGGCCGGGGTCGGAACATCGGCGATTCCCAATTAGAATGAGGCTCTGTTGGCTTATAAAATGAGAAGGTAATGCGTCGCACCAAAATCACACTCGGGCAACTCGAAAAATTCCTCTACAAGTCCGCTGACAAGTTGCGGTCTTCGATGGATGCGTCGGAATACAAGGAATACATCTTCGGCCTGCTTTTCCTAAAGCGACTTTCGGACGTATTTGAGGAGAAGCGGGAGCAAATAAAGAAGGATTACAAACACCTCCCCGCACACCGCCTCTTCGAAATACTCGAAAACCGGACCAGTTACGGCGACACCATGTTTGTTCCGCCTCGTGCGCGTTGGAACGAGGCATGGACGGAGACACTCGAAGACGACACCACGCAGCCTCACCCCGCGCTCAAGGACACGCAAACCGGCATCGGTGAGATGCTGAACAAGGCCATCGCGGCGCTTGAGGATGACAACGAGGCGCTGCACGGCGTGCTCAAGGGAAACATCAACTTCAACGAGCAGGTCGCCGGCAAGCCGAAGATCAAAAACGACGACCTCAAGGACTTGCTCGATCACTTCACGAAGAGCGTGGACGGGCAAGGCGTCCCGCTCGTCAACGATGTCTTCGAGTTCCCCGACCTGCTTGGAGCAGCCTACGAATACCTGATCAAGGAATTCGCCGACAGCGCGGGCAAAAAGGGCGGACAGTTCTACACGCCGCCTTGGGTCGTGCGCCTGATGGTGAGGTTGATTGATCCGAAGCCGAAGATGGGCATCTACGACCCAACCGTCGGCTCCGGCGGCATGCTGATTCAGTGCAGCCAGTATGTGAGCGAGCAGGGCGGCGACGGTACGGATCTCGATTTCCACGGCCAGGACAGCGACGGCGGCGTGGTGTCCATCGCCAAGATGAACCTCATCCTGCATAACTTGCAGTCTTCGCACATCGAATTCGGCAATACGCTGGAAGAACCTCACAACGAAAAAGACGGCGCGCTCATCCAGTTCGACCGCGTAATTGCCAATCCACCCTTCGCACAGAACTGGACCCTCTCCCGCTGCAAACGCCCGGAGCGCTTCCAATATGGGCACGCGCCGCAGACCGGAAAGAAAGCGGATCTCATGTTCCTTCAGCACATGCTGGCCAGCTTGAAGAGCACCGGGCGCGGTGCAGTGGTCATGCCGCATGGTGTGCTGTTCCGTGGTCGCAAGGAGCGGGAGATCCGCATGGCCCTACTACGGGCGCGGGTCATCGAAGCGATCATCGGCCTGCCGCCGAAACTGTTTTACGGCACCGGCATCCCGGCGGTGATCATCATCCTGAACAAATCCATCCGCGATCAGGAGCGCAACCACGTCTTCCTCATCAATGCCGACCGTGAGTTCGCCGAGGGGAAAAAGCAGAACCAGCTTCGTCCCGAGGACATCGAGAAAATCGTCCACGTCTTCCAGAACCGCATCGAGGAGGACAAGTATTCCCGCCGTGTGCCCCTCTCCGTCATCGAGACCGAGCACGACTGGAACCTGAACCTCCGCCGCTACGTGGACAACACTCCGCCACCGGAGCCGGAGGATGTTCGTTGCCATCTGCACGGCGGTGTACCTCGGGCGGAGGTGGACGGCCCTGCCGCCACCAAGCAACTCGCGAAGTTCAAACTCTCCGCCGCCTGTGTCTTCGATGGGCTTGACGCCCAGCGCTTTGCCTTCAAATCCGACCTCGCCTCCACTGCCGAGGTGCGGGCACGGGTCGATGGCCAGCCAGAAATTGCCAGCACCCGCGACCGTTTGAATGACGCTCTCGCCGCCTGGTGGAAGACCGCACGTCACGACTTCGCTGAACTCGCGCCGAAACCAGAGCCCCCGGGAGTGAAAGAACCCGCTACAGGCGGAGCCTACATCACGCTCACTGATGCCCGCCTGCCCAAGGTGCGTGCCGGCCTGCTCCACCAGCTCGTGGCGGTGCTCGTGCCGCTCGGCGTGCTGGATGATTACCAGTCGCGCGGCGTGTTCGTGAACTGGTGGGACAGCATCAGGTATGACCTCAAGACCATCACTTCCATCGGCTGGGCCCCTAGCCTCATCCCGGAACAGATGGTCATCGACCGGTTCTTTACCGCCGAGCGCGATGCCCTTGCCGTGCGGGAGCAATCCATCGCGGAGGCCGAGGCCGCCGTCGTCGAAGCAGTCGAGAATGCCCAGACGATTCTCGAATACGAAGCGGACGAGGATGAAACCATCACCGCTGCCCTCATGCGCACCGAGTTAACGAACGAGATCGGCGACGATGAATCGGACAAAACAAAGGCCTTCCGCGACGCCTTTACCGCGCTTAAGACCTCCGAAGCCACGCTCAAGGAGCACAAGGAAACGCTCAAACGCCTCACTGAAGAACTCTCCCTGAAAGTGGAGTTCAAGCTCTTTGGCATCGAGGACAAGCTGGAGGAGCGCACCACCCTGCTTGCGACAGCGGAGGCAGAACTCGCGGCTGCCGGTGGCCCGCCGCCCGCCACGCCAGCCCGCCGCGCCAAAGGCCAACCCAAGGCCACGGAGGCGGAAAAAGCCGAGTTGAAAAAGCGCAAGGCGCTCTCCGAGGACGTGGCCACCCTCAAGCTCACCATCGCCCGCTTCCATGCACTCGTGCATGAGATTGGCGGCGTCATCACCACGGAGGAGGCTCGGGAGCTGATCCTCCAGAAACATCACGACCTCGTTGCCGGATGCTTGCAGCGATATATGCAGACGGAGGAGCGGGCATTGTTCGGCATCTTCGAGAACCTGTTCGCGAAGTATTCCACCAGCTCGAAAGCCATGGAGGATGCACGGGAGACCACGCTTGGTGAATTGCAAGGATTCCTAAACAAGTTGGGCTACCAATGAATCTCGACGAATGGACATCTCACGATTTGGGCTCGCTGATCGCAGAGCTCGAAAGCGGGTCTAGGCCGAAGGGTGGTGCTGATGATGAGTCTGGCGAACTCCCAAGTCTTGGAGGCGAGAACATCCGTTCGGATGGAAGGCTCGACGTTTCCTCGGTTCGAAAGGTTCCGCGCAGCTTCTTCACGGTAATGAGCAAAGGCATTCTCCGGAATGATGACGTTCTCATCAACAAGGACGGAGCGAACACCGGCAAAGTTGGCATTTATCGAGGCGAGTTTTCCGAAGCCGCCATCAATGAGCACGTGTTTCGATTGCGTGGGCGCGAAGGCAAACTGCACCAGGGATTTCTTTTCTACTTCCTTGCCTCACAGATCGGACAGCAGCACATCCGAAGCCGCATCTCTGGTTCTGCACAACCTGGCTTAAAGTCGAGTTTCGTTGACCAGTTGCCGATTGCGCTGCCAAACAATTTCGACGTTCAGCCTACCGTCGCCAAGATACTGGAATGGGTTGACCGCTCCATTGAGCAAACCGAGGCCCTGCTGGAGAAGCAGCAGCGGATCAAGACGGGGCTGATGCACGACCTCCTCACCCGTGGCCTAGACGCCCAAGGCCGCCTCCGTGATCCTTCCTCTCACACATTCAAACCTTCGCCGCTGGGCCGGATTCCAACCGAGTGGTCGGTCGTGAATATCGAGGACTTGTGCGATGACATCGTTGATTGCCCGCATTCGACACCAAAATATGAATCAGGCGGCGTTCCATGCATACGCACAGCGGATATGGTTCCCGGAAAGCTACTGCTTCAAAATGCCTATCGAGTGTCATCCAGCACCTATCAGGAGCGCATCTCGCGCCTCGTTCCACGCCAGGGCGACATCATCTACTCACGTGAGGGGGAAAGGCTGGGGATAGCATCGCCCGTTGGAGATGATCTCGTCTGCCTTGGTCAACGTGTGATGCTTCTGCGACCGAAAGCAGATACCGATTCAACGTTTTTAACTTGGGCGATGAATAGTCCATCGTTCTATAACCGCGTGGTGCTCGGCCAAATTGCGACAACTTCACCGCACATCAATGTTCGTGACATAAAGAAGGCGGTCGTTGTGCGCCCTAAGCCACCGGAGCAATTGTTAATTGGAGAGGCATTAGCTGCTGACGATTCGGAAAAAGCGATGTTGGAAGGTTGTTTGGAGAAACTCCGCCGCCTGAAGGGCGGATTAATGCATGACCTCCTGACAGGATTGGTTCCAGTCGCGCAGTTGCTAGCGAACCCCGAGGCGCCGATTTCGTCATGACCACGCTCCGCGCAATTGTTACTGCCGAAGCCGCTATTGCGGAAGAGTTGCCGCTCGTCCATACGACGCGCTGTGAGATTCTTCCCTACATCGTGGCGAGCCATGAACTGCGCAGCATGACGCCTTGTGATGTGTTCCACGAACATCTGCTTTACTTCTTCTACGGTCGTCCTGCGTATCGCCACGCACTGGGCAGCGAGCCGAGCGGCAACTTGGATTTGTGCCCTGTCTGTTTCGTCTTCAAGCCGCACACCATCGGCAGCAGGGCCAAACGGGTCTTCGCCTGCGATTCCGGAGGCGTTCACAAGGGCTACTTCGAAGACCACTTGTTTTCGCCGGACCGGGACGAGATGCAGTTGGACACTACACTCGACAGTGCGCGGAAGCTGGTGCCGCTCGTTTTCGGCGACAACAGTCGCTACTACGCGGGCGAGGCAAAACCAGCGCTTCCTGCTGCGTTCGCACCTGGCACACCAGCGGCCCGTTTCCATGCCTTGTTGACCGATACCGCGGCGGGCGCGGGCGATGACCGTCGGTCCGCCATCGAAGTACAAATGGATTCTCCCGTCAAGCTCGACCACCAATTGCTCTACGTCATCCTGCCAATGGACAAGCTGAACGAACCGGGAATTCGAGAGGCCATCCTGGAAAATTGGCAGACTGACCCGATTGGTTACAAGGCAACCAAGTTCAGGCAGCCGCACGAATACCGCACGCTCATCGGCCACCTGCTCGAAGAACGCTACAAACAAGGAGGTCGGCTGTGAGCGCGACGACAACGACGACAACGACGACAGCGGCAGGAGAGGCCCTGACGTTGCATTACCTATACCGTGTTCGAAATGCGGCTCCTGGGTTTGCTATTTGCCTGTTCCGCGCCGCGGATGGCGTCGTTTATGCGCAGACGGCTGGCGACGATGGCTGCATCACTGGTTTCACGCCGGTCAATACCGATGGCAGCTTTGTCTTTGAGGCACCCCTGCGGCCAGATGGCGGAGCATGGTCGGCACGCGTCGGGCAAAGTATGCTGTATGCGTTCCACCGACCAGACGGGAGTTTTGCCATCGGCCCGCTTAAAGTGGTGGAAGCGGCAGTGCGGGAGGAATTGCCGAACCTGCGCGCTTTACCGTTCCTCTGGGAAGAAGCAGCAAGCTTCGTCGAGGACGTGGAGCAAACAGAACGCGCCAAGGTCGAGACGGCCAAGCTGCTTCGGCACCCAACGTGGGGCCGAAAACAGAAAGGTGAGTTCACCGCAGGGGAATCCAATCCCAAGCGCCGGGCACCGGCGGAAGCGATTCGATTGGATGAGAAAAACCACGTCGAAGAGCCACTGCTGGAGCATCTGGCCAAGCTGGACTGGACGGTCATGCGGCTCGACATGCACCAGCAGACGCCTGCCGACACTGGGCGCAGAGACTTTTCCAAAGTCGTGTTAGAGAAGCGGCTGGCCGATGCCATCCTCGCCATCAACGACTGGATGGAACCGGATCAGGTGGAGGAAGTAGTTCGGCGCATGTGCGATTTTCAGAGCCCTTCTCTGATCGAGAATAACAAGCAGGTACTCAAGTGGATTACCGAAGGCACTGGCATTGGTGAGAACCGAAAAACCGGTGAGCCAAGCCCGACGGTGCGCATCGTGGATTTTTCGCCAGATTCCACCAAGAATGACTGGCTAGCGGTGAGTCAGTTTAAGGTGCGGATTCCGGGGCGTGAGCAACACATCATCCCAGATGTGTTGCTTTTCCTCAACGGCCTGCCTGTGGTGTTGATCGAGTGTAAGAGCCCAAAGGTCGAGGAACCGACCGCCGAGGCGATCGACCAAATCCTCCGCTACAGCGAGCAGCGCGGGGCGAGTGGTGAAGGCAATCCGGGGCTGTTCTATTACAACCAGTTCGTCGTAGCGACCTGCCGCGAGCAGGCGAAGTTTGGCACCATCACAACACACACTGAGCGGCATTTCTACCGCTGGAGCGACCCATGGCCGTTCACGCTGGATGAGGTGGCCGCCCAGACGGGCAAGGAAGGCGTGGCGGGGTCGCCCAACGACCAGTCCCGTCTCACCGCCGGAATGTGCTCGCACAAGAATCTGCTCTCGCTGCTGCAATCGTTCACGCTCTTCACCACGGACAGCCGGGGCCGCACGCACAAGGTGGTGGCGCGTTACCAACAGTTTCGCGCCGTCCACAAGACGCTGGAGCGGATGACTAACAACGATACGCCCGCCCAGCGTGGGGGCATCGTCTGGCACACGCAGGGCTCGGGCAAATCGCTCACGATGATATTCGTGGTGCGTGAACTGAGGCGGCGCATTGCGTTGCTGGACTGGAAGGTGGTGTTCGTCACCGACCGAACGCAGTTGGAGGATCAGCTCGGTGAGACCAGCCTGAGCATCGGGCAAACCGTGGTCGCTGCGGCGAACATTGCCCATCTCAAGGAACTGCTGCGCGATCCGTCATCGAACTGCGTGATGGCGATGGTGCAGAAATTTCAGGAGCGCGACCTTCAAGCCATCTTCCCGGTGCTCAACACAAGCCCGAAGATTCTCGTGATGATCGACGAGGCGCACCGCACACAATACGGCTTGCTCAAGGCGAATCTCGAACGGGCGATGCCGAACGCGACAAACGTGGCCTACACCGGCACGCCTATCGACAAGACCGAGCGGACTTTTGGCGGCTACATTGACTACTACACGATGCGGCAAGCGCAGGAAGACGGCGTCACGCTCGAAATCGTCTATGAAGGCCGCACGCACTCCGCCTCAGTGCCTGACGCGAAAGCGATGGATACGAAATTTCAGGATGTATTTTCTGAGTATCGCCTGTCGGAGCGGTTGCAGATTCTCGGCTATGGAACGCGGGACGCCTACCTCGACGCTGATGCCACCATCAAGGCGAAAGCTCGCGACATGGTTAGGCACTATGCGCGACAGGTATTCCCCGGCGGTTACAAGGCACAGGTAGTTGCCAACTCCCGTATCGCCGGCGTCCGCTACGCGAAGGCGCTGCGTGACGCCATTGCAGAGGAAGTGAAGTCGCTGACAGAGGACAATCCGCTCCAAGTGAATGCCGACGATCTCCGTGCTGTGGAGGTGGCGCTGGTTATTACCTGGGGCAACAACGACGAAGCCGAAATCAAGGATGCCATGAAGGGCGTGGATACGGATTTGGTCGTGAAGCGCTTCAAGATGCCGTTCGACTCCGAGGAAGAGACCGGAGATCAGAAGGTGACGGGGCATATCTGCTTCGTGGTCGTGAACGAGATGCTCGTGACAGGTTTCGACGCGCCGGTGGAGCAGGTGCTTTATCTGGACCGTGTCATCAAGGACCACGGCCTGCTCCAGGCCGTCGCCCGTGTGAACCGCGTGCATGATGACGGCAAGGACTGCGGATTTGTCGTGGATTACGTCGGCGTGGGTAACAACCTGCGCAAGGCGCTCGACGCCTACACGCAGCGAGAGCAACAGGAGGTGATTGAATGTCTGACACCGGCTTCTGAACTTATTGGCGACCTGAAGGTGGCACTCGATGAAACATTGGAGATTCTGGCACGCAATGGACTCAGCGAGACGACGGAAACGGAGGCGTTTTACGACCTGTTTTACGATGAGGATCTGCGCTTCGAGTATCTGACCGCCTACCGGAAGCTTACTCACGCCTTCAACAAGGCCCTGCCGCGGGCGGAGGCGCTGGATTACTTCAAGACCTACCAGCGGCTTAGTGCGGTGAATGAACTTGCAAGTCAGTTCCTCAAAGATGAGCGCTTGAGTATGAAGGGCGTGCCGAAGAAGTTGCGAGCCATCACCGACGAGTTTTTGGTGTCCGAGGGCATCACGCAAAAGGTCGCGCCGATTTCGGTGCTCGACCCTGAATTCCAAAAGCAGGCGCAGCAGCGTACTCGATCGAAGACAAAAGCCGCCGAGGTAGAGCACGCCATCCGACATCACCTCAAGGTGAACTTTGACGAAGACCCGGAATTGTTCGATTCCTTTGCACAGGAGCTTGAGCGCATCTTGACTGAGCTTGCAGGGAACTGGGACGCCATATGGCAAGAAATGGAGAAGCTCCGCCAGAAACTCATGACCAAGGAGAGGGAGGAAACGCACGGGCTCGATCGGAAGCGTGAGATGCCTATTTTCCGGGCGATGAAGGCGGAGTTGTTTACCGATGCTTCAGTGTCTGAAGACCAAATTGCGAGGCTCGTAAATCTCACACAGTTAGTTTTCCAGGCAGTGCAGACGGAAGCCCGGCAGGCTGGTTTCTGGGATGCGGTGGCCAAGCAAGCACGGCTGAAAGGTGAGCTGCAAAGGATTCTTGTCGGGCCTGACTATGCGGACTTCGGCCCGATGTGGGACAAGAAGGCATCCATCATCTCGCGGATTATGGAGTGGGCTCGCCGAAATCATAAGATCGTGATCAGGCCATGAAGCTCGACTACGAAGTTGTGCACGCGAATCGGAAGACGATCGGTATCACAGTAGAGCGAGATCGGAGGGTGGTTGTCCGCGTACCTCTACACGCGAACGAGCAAGCGATTTCTGAGGCGATCGAAAGAAAGCGATTCTGGATTTGGCAGAAACTACGTGACCCGCACAAATACCCAGACCCGGCGCCGCACAAAGAATATGTCAATGGGGAGACCTTTCTCTTTCTTGGGCAGCATTGTGCGCTGACTCTCACTAAGAGCGAAGGCGGAGCTGTGCGGCTCGTTGGGAAGCAGTTCGAGATGGCAGGTGCCGATCGGCGAGATGGAGACGTCTTATTTCGCTCCTGGTACCTGGCTCAGGCGAAAGAAAAGCTCAGGCCTCGGATTGCTGGTTTCGCCACCGAGATGGGCGTGAGCTATTCGCGCATCTGGATCCGTGATCTCAAGTATCGGTGGGGTTCCTGCACGCCGGGCGGTACATTGTCCTTCAACTGGCGGATTATCCAGGCCCCAATGATTGTCGTCGATTACCTGATCGTGCATGAACTCGCCCACATCTTGGAAACGAACCATTCGCCAGAATTCTGGAACATCGTGGCGGTTCATGTGCCGAGTTGGATGAAAGCTCGAAGCTGGTTGAGGCAGTATGGAGCGCGGTTAGAATGGTGAATGCATTGCTGGCTCAGTAGAGCCGCCGCCCGTAGCCCGGTATCTAACTGCCGCTCGTCGGCCTCGGCGGCCATTGAGGACGTGCGCCTTGATCGACCGCTGCACTTCGCATTGCCACTGTTCGAGCATGTCCAGCGAAAAACATTCGTCCGACTAATCTGAACGGCCACTTACCGAAAAACGCTACTCACTCTTTCGATCCATACCTGACGTCCAGACTTTTGCTGCCCGTGACAGTTTTTGTCATTCAAGTCTCGGCTCTATGACTTGTTCATCCGTAATACAATCGCCTAGAACATACACATAAGTAGGGGAGGCTTGATGGCGATTTCCGGATTTCGGCATATTCCGTGTGGCGTGCCGGTCAATGAAAGCGAACGGCTCGCCATTGAACGATTTAAATCAAAGCTTCAAGGT
>Ga0207952_1001363_pt1 | contig 10514 bp, 6 predicted proteins | sample SubbioR12Aug_8Ca_FD_184831 | JGI IMG/M metagenome (GOLD analysis project Ga0207952, IMG submission 184831) | Serpentinite rock and fluid subsurface biosphere microbial communities from McLaughlin Reserve, California, USA - CR12Aug_8Ca (SPAdes) | ecosystem: Environmental > Terrestrial > Deep...
GCGCGGCATGGCCAGCTTGTGCGCATCCTCGGCCAGGTGCGGCGAAAGGGCCGGGACTTCCATGGTGATCGCACTCATGATTTCTCCTTTATGGCTCAAACCTTGATCTTGAAAGCGGCGGCATATTTCTTCGGATCCTTGCCGTCCCAGACGACGCCGTCGATCAGCTTGTGGCTGCGCATGTCGCTCTTCGGCAGTGACACGCCGGCCAGCGTGGCGGCATCCTTGTACACGTCGATGCGGTTCACTTTTTTCGCCACGGCCAGGTAGTCGGGATCGTCCTTGAGCAGACCCCAGCGCTTGTGCTGCGTCATGAACCACATGCCGTCCGACAGGTAGGGATAGTTGGCCGCGCCGTCGTTGAAGAACTTCATCGCGTTCGGGTCGTCCCAGCTCTTGCCGAGGCCGTTCGAGTAGCGGCCGAGCATGCGTTCGAGGATGACGTCCATGTCGGTATTGACGAACGACTTCTGCGCAATGGTCTCGGCCGTCTTGCGCCGGTTGGCGATCGACGCGTCGATCCAGCGCCCGGCGTCAAGGATCGCGGCGGTCATCGCGCGCGCCGTGTTCGGATTCTTCGCCACCCATTCGGCCGAAGTGCCGAGCACCTTCTCCGGATGATCGGTCCAGATCTCCTGCGTCGTCGTCGCCGTGAAGCCGATCCTGTCGATGATCGCGCGGTTGTTCCACGGCTCGCCGACGCAGTAACCGTCCATGTTGCCGACGCGCATGTTGGCGACCATCTGCGGCGGCGGCACGGTGATTACCTTGACGTCCTTCATCGGGTTGATGTCGTGCGCGGCCAGCCAGTAGTACAGCCACATGGCGTGCGTGCCGGTCGGGAAGGTCTGCGCAAAGGTGTATTCGCCGGGCTTGCTGGTGAGCAGTTTCTTCAGCGAAGCGCCGTCGGTGACGCCGAGCTCCTTCAGCTTGCTGGCCAGCGTGATCGCCTGACCGTTGTTGTTGAGCGACATCAGCACGCTCATGTCCTTCTTCGGCCCGCCGACGCCCAGTTGCAGTCCGTAGATCAGGCCGTAGAGCACATGCGCGGCGTCGAGCTCGCCGTTCGCCAGCTTGTCGCGCACCGAGGCCCAGGAGGCTTCCTTGGTCGGGATGATCTTGATCCCGTACTTCTTGTCGAAGCCCATCTCGGCGGCCATCACCACCGACGCGCAGTCGGTCAGCGGGATGAAGCCGATGCGCACTTCCTTCTTTTCCGGCGCATCCGAGCCGGCGGCCCAGGCGGCCGAGCGAACGCCCGGCGGCACCATGCCCAGCAGCGAAGCCCCGGCGGCGGCCATGACAAAACCGCGACGCGTCAGCGACGGGTTTTCCAGAATCAATTTCTTGTCCTTCATCTTGTCTCTCCTTCAGCTTGAAAAATTGGCCGGGTCTATCCCTGTGGCAAGTGCTTCGCAATGAGCGTGCCAGTCACTTGCGCCATGTAAAAACGCATGTTTTTCAAGTAGTTGGGAGTTTTGCGGCGAGTGCACGGCGGGTCCGGCAGCGCACTGTTGCGGTGCAGCAGTCGCGGCAATTCGCACCACGAAGATGATTCCATCCGGCAGCCTGGTGCCGCCGTAGCGGTGTGCGCGCGGGTAATTCAGCGTCTTTTTTTTCTTCCCGAGCTACGCTTTTTCATCGGGTTCAGCATTTTTTGCGCGGTCCGGTCGAGATCGACGGGGTGCGCCGCTTCGAGCGTGCGCAGGCGTTCCGCCAACTCGTTGAAGCTCGGCGGAAAGGCGCCGCCTTTCTGGGCGAAAACGATCTTGTTCTCGCCTTCGTCGGCTTCGACGACGAAGATTTTCTCGGCGAACGAATCGCGGATCCTGCCGACGTAGCTGCCGTAGCCGGTGTCGTCGGCGCACAGATTGACGACCAGCACGCCGCGATCGTTGAGCTTGCCGTAACAGGCGTCGTAAAAGGCGGCGCTGCACAATTGCTCGGGTTGCCCGCCGGCGTCGAAGCCGTCGATCAGCAGCACGTCCGCCGCGGCGGCAGCGCTGCGCACATATTCCGCGCCGTCGCCGCAAAGAACGCGGAACAGCGGCCCGTCCGGCGGGATCTCGAATTCGTCGCGCAGGGCGATGACTTCGGCGGAGAGTTCGACCGCCGTGAAGTCGGCATCGGGCAGTTTGTGCCGGCAGTATTTGGCCAGCGAGCCGCCGCCCAGGCCGATCATGACGATGCGCTGCGGCTTCGGCTGCAGGAGCAGGAAGCCCATCATCGTTCGCGTGTAATCGAGCAGCAGGCGCGCCGGCTCGGCCCGCAGCATGCGGCTCTGGATGGTCGGAAAATTGAAGTGCAGCGAGACTTCGCCGTCGTCCTCGTGGATCAACGGGTTTTCCGTGGGGGGGCTCGGGGAGTTTTCGCTCATGCGCGGCATTATCTCAGGCTGGACTGCTTCTTTTTGCCCCATGAACGATGTTCAGCGGATCTTTACAAGATTTTTACGCCTTCATTGGCACAATGGTCAGCGTTTTTACACGCCTTGACTTAGGCTGCGCCCATCAGTTCACTGAAAACCGATCGTGCAGAAAGAACGCATGCTGATGCATCAACTTCCCGAGCGTTTCGTTTCCTGGCAGCGCATCGTGCTGGCCGTGCTCGCGTGCGCCGCGACGACCTTGCTGGCGACACCGTTGCTCGATTATCTGGCGCTGGCCAATATCGTCATGCTGTTCCTGCTCACGGTCTTGCTCGTGGCCGTCAGCCTGGGGCGAAGCGCTGCCGTGCTGGCGGCCGTACTGAGCGTTTTGCTGTTCGACTTCTTTTTTGTGCCGCCGCGCTTTTCCTTGGCCGTCCACGACTACCAGTACCTCGTCACCTTCGCAGTGATGCTGGCGACCGCGCTGATCACCGGCCAGCTGGCGGCCGGCCTGCAGCAGAAAGCGCGGGAAGCGCGGATTCGCGAGCAGCGCACGCAGGCGCTCTACGAAGTGGCCCGGCAACTGGCGGGAGCGCTGGCCCTTGCGCAGGTCAGCGAAATCGCCCGGCAGTTCGTGCGCTATCAGCTCGATGCCGAAGCGCTGATTCTGTTGCTGGAAGGGCAGCAGCAGACGGTCGACGAAAAGTCAGCGACGCCTGCTCTGCGGATTGAAACGCATCTGGCCTACATGGCCCAGGAAAGCGGCAAGCCAGTGCGCAGCGCCGAACTGGCCGGCAGCGGCTACGCCTCGCTGTATCTGCCGCTGCCGGCGTCGATGCGCATCCGCGGCGTGCTGGCGCTCGCCTTCCCGGCAGATGCGGCCGATCTGCCGGCGGAGAACCTGGCCCTGCTTGAGGCGCTCGCCTCGCTGATCGCCATTGCCGTTGAACGCCTGCATTACGTCGAGGTGGCGCAGGCGACGCAGCTCGACATGCTCTCGGAACGGCTGCGTAGTTCGATCCTTTCCGCGCTTTCGCACGACCTGCGCACGCCGCTGACGGCGCTCGTCGGGCTGGCCGATTCGCTGTTCCTGATCAAGCCGGCGCTGCCGCCGGCCGCGCTGGAAACCGCACAGGCCCTGCATGAGCAGGCGGAGCGTCTGGCCAGCCTGGTCGGCAATCTGCTCGACATGGCCCGCCTCAACGCCGGCAAGGTCACCCTGCGCCGCGAGTGGCAGCCGCTCGAAGAGGTGATCGGGGCGAGCATCAAGCTGCTCGGCGGCGCGCTCGGCGCACATCCGGTGCGCGTCGCGCTGCCGGCTGATCTGCCGCTCCTTGAGTTCGACGCGGTGCTGCTCGAGCGCGTCTTCTGCAACCTGCTCGAGAACGCGGCCAAATATTCGCCGGACGGCAGCGACATTGAAATCACCGCGCAGCAGCTCGGCGACTTTATCGAAGTATGCGTCTGCGATCATGGCCAGGGCTTCCCGGCGTGCGGGCGCGACGATCTGTTCGACATGTTCGTGCGCGGGCAAGGCGCAGCGGGCAAGCCGGGAACGGGGCTCGGCCTGGCCATCTGCCGTGCCATTGTCGAAGCGCATGGCGGACAAATCAGCGCCGGGAATCGCCCGGCGGGCGGCGCCTGCCTACGCTTTACCCTGCCCCGAGGCCTGCCGCCGGTGCTTGAGGAGGAAAGCGCATGAGCTGTCCACGCCCCAGGGTGCTGCTGATTGAAGATGAAAAACAGATCCGCCGCTTCGTTCGCATCGCCGTCGAGGAGGAAGGCTGTCAGGTCAGTGAGGCGGAAACCATGGCGCAGGGCCTCGTCGAAGCCGGGCTGGGCAAACCCGACCTGCTGATTGTCGACCTCGGCCTGCCCGACGGCAACGGCATCGACCTGATTCGCGATGTGCGCGGCTGGTCCGACGTGCCCATCCTGATTCTTTCGGCGCGCGCGCAGGAAAACGACAAGATCGATGCGCTCGATGCCGGTGCCGATGATTATCTGACCAAGCCGTTCAGTGTCGGCGAACTGCGCGCCCGTGTACGCGCCTTGTTGCGTCGGCGCGCGCGCAGTGGCGACGCGGCGACGCCAATCATTGAATTTGGCCGGGTCAGCGTCGACCTGTCGCGCCGCCTCGTTGCGCGCGCCGGCGTAGCGGTTCATCTGACGCCGCTCGAATATCGCCTGCTGGCCAGCCTGCTCGCTCATCCCGGCAAGGTGATGACGCAACGCACTTTGCTGCGCGAGATTTGGGGACCGTCCTACGTCGAAAGCAGCCATTACCTGCGCGTCTATGTCGGCCACCTGCGCCAGAAGCTGGAAGACGATCCGACGCAACCGCAGCATTTTCTGACGGAAACCGGTGTCGGCTACCGCTTCCAGCCGTGAAGGAATCAACCATGCAGGTCAAAGACAGCAAAGACAACAAACGCCTCGCCACCCTGACCTTGGCGGCGCTCGGCATCGTTTATGGCGACATTGGCACCAGCCCGCTCTACGCCATCAAGGAGGTGTTCGGCGGCACGCACCATCCGGTGCCGATCACGCCGGACAACGTGCTCGGCATCCTCTCGCTGTTCCTCTGGTCGCTGCTCATCGTCGTCACGCTGAAGTACGTCTCCTTCATCATGCGTGCCAACAACAAGGGCGAAGGCGGCATCATCGCGCTGATGACGCTGGCCCTGCAGAAAGGCGATCCGGCGTCGTGGCAGCAAAAGCTGCTGATCGCGCTCGGGCTGTTCGGCGCCGCGCTGTTCTACGGCGACGGCGTGATCACGCCGGCCATTTCCGTGCTCTCGGCGGTCGAGGGGCTGGAACTGATCACGCCGGCCTTCAAGACTTACATCTTGCCGATCACGCTGGCCATCCTGATCGGCCTGTTCATGTTTCAGCGAAAGGGGACGGCCAGCGTCGGTGCGCTGTTCGGCCCGGTGATGCTGCTCTGGTTCGCCGTTCTGGCCGTTCTTGGCGCCAGCGCCATCGTGCAGCACCCGGCGGTGCTGGCGGCGGTCAACCCGCTCTATGGTTTCAACTTCCTGCTCGGCAATTCGCTGCTCGGCTTCTTCGCGCTCGGCGCCGTCGTTCTGTGCATTACCGGCGCCGAAGCGCTTTACGCCGACATGGGCCACTTCGGTGCCCGGCCGATCCAGTACGCCTGGCTCGGCTACGTCCTGCCGGCGCTGGTCATCAACTACTTCGGCCAGGGCGCGCTGCTGCTTTCCGATCCGGCAACGATCGCCAACCCCTTCTATCTGCTGGCGCCGGACTGGGCGCTCTCGCCGCTGGTCATCCTGTCGACGGTTGCCACCATCATCGCCTCGCAGGCGGTCATCTCCGGCGCCTTCTCGATCACGCAGCAGGCGATCCAGCTCGGCTACACACCGCGTCTTGAGATTCAGCACACCTCGGATCGCGAGATCGGCCAGATCTACCTGCCGGGTTTGAACTGGCTGATGTTGGTGACCATCATTGCCTTGGTCATCGGCTTCGGCAGCTCGTCGAACCTGGCCGCCGCCTACGGCATCGCGGTCACCGGAACGATGCTGATCACCAACATCCTGGCCATTGCGGTTGCCGTTCGCCTGTGGAACTGGAGCCCGCTGCGCGCGGTGCTCGGCGCCTTGCCCTTCATCGCCATCGATCTTGGCTTCTTCCTCGCCAATTCGGGGAAAATCCCCGCCGGCGGCTGGTTTCCGCTGGCTTTCGGGCTGGCCATCTTCGTCCTGCTGACGACCTGGAAGCGCGGCCGTGAACTTGTGCGTGAGCGGCTGGCGGTCGGGGCGCTGCCGCTCAAGGCTTTCATCGAAAACATCAGCGCAGGCGGCGTTGGCCGCGTTCCCGGCACGGCGGTCTTCATGGCCCCGGACCCTGAATGCGTTCCGCATTCGATGCTGCACAGCCTGAAACATTACAAGGCCTTGCATGAGCAGGTGATCGTTCTCGGCGTGCGCGTTTTCGATGTGCCGTATGTGCCGTCGATTGACCGCGTTGAAGTGCATCGGCTGGCCGGAAATTTCTCGCAGGTCATCGTGCAGTACGGCTTCAAGGACGAGCCGGACATTCCGGCAGCGCTCGCCCTTTGCGCCGATGCCGGACTGAGTGTCGACCTGATGGATACGTCTTTCTTCCTCGGGCGCGAGACCTTGATCCCGAAGCCGGGTTCGGCAATGGCCTACTGGCGGGAACTGCTCTTTGTCGCCATGTTCCGCAACGCCGGCAGTGCCACCGCCTTCTTCAGGATTCCGTCAAACCGTGTGGTCGAACTCGGCGCGCAGATTGTTTTGTGAATGGCGCATTGGCGAGTGACATCGCTCGCGGTCGCATGCGTAGCGCTCGCTGCGCGAGCCTTGCGCTCAGGCACGGGAAGCACATCATCGTTCACGTTTGATCGTGTGCCATGACTGTGTACGAACAATGATTTCCATTGTTTGAGGGCCGGCACAGCCTTATCTCAAGCTTTCTCCACAACTCCTCTAGTCATCAGTCACCCGCCGCCGGGAGATTGCGCATTGGCCGGAACAGATGCTGAAAATTGTGGATAATTGCGCACCAGGGAGATGACAATGGAAAAAAACAGCACTGCGCGCAATGGTTTGTATGTTTCGGTCGACCAGTTACGGGTCGGTCTTTACGTTTTTATCGATCTGCCGTGGTTCAAGCACCCATTCACGCTCAACAGCTTTCGCATCGCCAGCGAGGAGCAGGTCCGCGACCTGCGCGCGCTCGGCGAGTCGCGCTTTCGTTACGACCCCGAGCGCGGCGACGCCGGCGCCGAGGCGCCGCTCAGCGTGGCGCCGCCCGTCGAGCCGTCGGTGGCGGCGAGTGAGGAATCCTCGCCGGAAGACAACCCGGTACTGGCCGTCAAGCACGAGCGCATGCGCAAGCTGGCCGAACACCGGCGGCGGATCGAGCAGGTCGACAAGGCCTTCCTGAAATCGTCGGGAATCCTGCGCAACCTGAATCGCAACCTGATCAACAAGCCGGCCGAGACGCTGCAGGAGATGGGGCGTTTGGTTGACCAGATGGTGCTCGCCTTTCTGGAGCACCCGGAAGTCACCCTGCACGTGATGGGCGAAAAGAATGGCGGCGACGAGACCTATTCGCACGGCCTCAACGTCTCGGTCCTCTGCATGATGCTGAGCAAGGGGCTCGATCTGAGCCCCGAACAGGCGCGCGTCCTCGGCCTCGGCGCGCTGCTGCACGACATCGGCCTGGCCGACGTGCCCGACCGGGTGCTCAAGAAACGACCGGACGAGTACACCAGGCCTGAGCGCGAACTGCGCGCCATGCACTGCGAATTCGGCCTGCGCATCGGCAAACAGCTCGGGCTGTCGCCCGACGTGCTGGCGATCATTTTCCAGCATCACGAAATGGCCGACGGTTCGGGCTACCCGCTCGGCCTCAAACTCGACCGGATCAGCGTGCCGGCGCGCGTCGTCGCACTCGTCAATTTCTACGACAACCTGTGCAATCCGCTCGACCTGGCGCAGGCGATGACGCCGCACGAGGCGCTCTCGTACATGTTCGGGCAGCGGCGCGCCAAGTTCGACGCCGTCATCCTGCAGCAGATGATCCGCTGCCTCGGCGTCTATCCGCCGGGTTCCATCGTCAGCCTGTCGAACGACGCGATCGCCGTGGTGATGTCGGTCAATCCGGCCAAGCCGCTGCGTCCCTGGGTCATGCTCTACGACGAGAGCGTGCCGAAGGAGGAGGCGATCCTGCTCGACCTTGAACAGGAGACCGAGATCAATATCGCCCGCGCGGTGCGCCCGGCGCTGCTGCCGCCGCGTACCTATGCCTATCTGAGCCCGCGCAGGCGCGTCAGCTACTACTTCGACAGCAGTGCGCAGCCGGGGCAGGTGGGCGAATGAACGGCGAATTCTCCCACCTCCTGCTCGAGCATGGCAATGAGATCCTGCTGCTCGTCGATCCGGCGACGCTCGCCATCCGTTCGGCCAACGCCGCAGCAACGCGGCATCTCGGCTACGTGCACGGCGAACTGATCGGGCGGCCGATTACCGACATCGAATGCGCGCTGTCCGATGTTTTCTACTGGGAGGACGTCCGCCAGGGCGTCGCGCCCGACGTGCACGACGCCGAAGCGTCCTATCTGTGCGCCGACGGCGAGCTGCTGGCGGCCACCAAGACGATCGCGCGCGCCACCGACGGGTCGGGCTGGCTGATCGTCTGCGCGGTGCCGGTCGGCAAGCTGCGGCGTGCCGAGGAAGATCTGGCCGACATGAGCGCGCGTCTGCGCGCGACGCTGGAGGCGACTGCCGACGGTATCCTGCTGGTCGACCGGAATGGCGCCATCGTCAACATGAATCATCGCTTCGCGCTGCTCTGGCAGATTCCCGACGCCCTGCTGCTGGCGCACGACGACGGGGCGGTGCACGCCTACATGGCCGGCCGCATGCGCGACGCCGCTGCCTACCGCCGGCGCCTCGCCGAGATCCGCGCGGACGGCGACGACGAGACCAGCGATCTTCTCTATCTGGCCGGCGGCCAGGTCTTCGAGCGCAAATCGCGGCCGGCGCGCCAGCGCAAGCTGATCATCGGTCGCGTTTTTTCCTTCACCGACATCAGCGAGCGCAAGGCCGCCGAATCGCGCCTCAAGCTGGCCGCCAGCGTGTTCACCCACGCCCAGGAAGGGATCATGATCACCGACCCGGCGGGACGAATTGTCGAGGTCAACGATACCTTCAGCCGCATCACCGGCTACACGCGCGAGGAGGCGATCGGACAGGGCGCGAGCATGCTGCGTTCCGGCCGTCAGAGCGGCGGGTTCTACGCCGCCATGTGGCGCGAACTGAACAGTCGCGGGCACTGGCACGGCGAGTTGTGGAACCGGCGCAAGAACGGCGATGTGTACGCCGAGCGACTCAACATCGCCGCCGTGCGCGACGCCGACGACGAATCGCAGCACTACGTCGCGCTTTTCTCCGACATCACCGAGCTCAAGGAACACCAGCGCCGGCTCGAGCAACTGGCGCATTACGACGCGCTGACCGGCATCCCGAACCGCGTGCTGCTCGCCGATCGCCTGAAGCAGGCGATTGCCCAGACGCGCCGGCGCCAGCGTTTGCTGGCGCTGGTCTATCTCGATCTCGACGGCTTCAAGGCGGTGAACGACGCGCACGGTCACGAGGCCGGCGATCTGCTGCTGATCGCCCTGGCGCAGCGTCTGCATGACGTGCTGCGCGAAGGTGACACGCTGGCTCGCCTGGGCGGCGACGAGTTTGTCGTCGTCCTCACCGACCTTGGCGATATCAACGAGTGCGAAGTCATCCTGTCGCGCCTGCTGCAGGCCGCCGCGTCGCCGGTCCCGGTCGGCCAGCACACCCTGCAGCTCTCGGCAAGCCTCGGCGTGACGCTTTATCCGCAGGACGGCAGCGACGCCGATACCCTGTTGCGCCACGCCGACCAGGCCATGTATCAGGCCAAGCAGGCGGGCAAGAACCGCTACCACCTGTTCGATCCAGAGCACGACCGGCAGACGCAGACGCACCGCGAGAGCCTGCAGCACATCGCGCAGGCGCTCGAACGTCGCGAGTTCGTGCTGTTCTATCAGCCCAAGGTGAATATGCGCACCGGCGACGTGGTCGGCGCCGAGGCGCTGATCCGCTGGCAACATCCGGAGCGTGGCCTGGTCTCGCCGGGCGAGTTCCTGCCGCTGATCGAGGGGCACGAACTGATCGCGCGCATCGGCGACTGGGTGCTCGATGCCGCGCTCGACCAGATGGCGGCCTGGCATCTGCACGGGCTGGACCTCGCGGTCAGCGTCAATATCGCGGCGCACCACCTGCAGCAGGAGAGCTTCCTGTTGCAGCTGAACGAGAAGCTCGCCGCCCATCCCGACGTGCGCCCCGGCCAGCTCGAACTTGAAGTGCTGGAAACGGCGGCGCTGGAGGGCGTCGCCCAGATTTCCCGTCTGATCGAGGCTTGCCGGGCGCTCGGCGTTCATTTCTCGCTCGACGACTTCGGTACGGGTTATTCGTCGCTGACCTATCTCAAGCGGCTGCCGGCCAGCGTGCTCAAGATCGACCAGAGCTTCGTACGCGACATGCTGTGGGATTCCGAAGATCTGGCCATCGTCGAGGGGGTCATCGGGCTGGCCGCCGCTTTCCGCCGTGGCGTCATCGCC
>Ga0207952_1001364_pt1 | contig 10489 bp, 10 predicted proteins | sample SubbioR12Aug_8Ca_FD_184831 | JGI IMG/M metagenome (GOLD analysis project Ga0207952, IMG submission 184831) | Serpentinite rock and fluid subsurface biosphere microbial communities from McLaughlin Reserve, California, USA - CR12Aug_8Ca (SPAdes) | ecosystem: Environmental > Terrestrial > Deep...
TCCATAGGCCGCCCGCGAATTTTTTCATTCCCGCACCAAATTCACCCAGGTATATTTCAATCCCTCGTGCGTCTTCTCCTCCTCATATACTTTCTTTTTGAACGCCTGCGCGTATTCAGGGAAAAACGAATCCGCCTCCTTCGAATCATCCACGAGCGTGAAGTACAGCTTGTCTGCGTATCCGATTCCTTCAGTATAAATTTGCCCGCCGCCGATGATAAAGACTTCCTCGCCGCCGGGCTTGCGCTTTGCGAGCTGGATCGCTTCTTCTATCGAATTCACCGCAAGCGCGCCCTCGTATGTCCAATTCTTGTCGCGGGTCACGACGATATTCGTCCGATTCGGAAGCGGATGTCCTGCAATAGCCAGGATGCTCTCGAACGTCTTTCTGCCCATCACACAGGGGTGTCCCTTGGTGATCGAGCGGAACCGCTTCAGATCGTCCGGAATCTTCCACAGGAGATCGTTCCCCTTCCCAAGCTCGCGGTTTTTCCCGATCGCGGCGATCATGCTAATCGTGTGTTCGGTCATGGCTTAAGCCTATCAAATAACGGCTTGTAGACGTCATCTTCGATGTTGATATGCAATTCGGTGCGATCGACGGTGTCTGTCCATTCGACCGGAGCATCGGCAATGACGCAGAGCGGCTGCTGTTCCTTCCCTTCGCCCATCTCGAGTACCGCAGCGGTTGCAAGACCATCAGCGAGATTCGTCCTCGAGATATTCAGGGGTCGACCGAATATATCCTCTTCCCCTCGGTAATCGCGAACCCCCTTGAACCCAGCATACCCCACGGCAACTCCTGTTGCTCCGACACGCAACGGCATAAAGCGGCTGTCAGGAATGATGATGCCGAGTTCTTTCAAATTATACCGGCGCATTAGCTTTACCCGCAGCTCATCTGCTGCATCAAAACTGTTGTTCGGCAGCAAAATCAACTTGCCATCGGCATTCGACGCATCTACCCCCGCGCTGCACATAACCGTACCGTCTTTAACAGTTAGCCATACGTGTTTTGTTCTGACCGCAAAACTGCTTTCTTTTTGAATGACATCATCGCGATCTTCAAGTCTTGCAGTTCTCCCTTCAGAAAGAGCCACGATCTTTGATGTCACCACCAGCACCATCCCGTCAGCTATATGCGGGATGTGCTCGATGATAAACTCTTCGAGATCTTCGTGTTCCTTAAAAACCCGCGTGCGCACCGGTCGTACGTTCATACCCGGTCATACGATCATCTTCGCCTTGATAGTGGGATGCGAGACATAATTCTCAAGCCGGATGTCATCCATCGTGAAGGAGTCTATATCCTTTTTCTCCGGATTAAGCCAGAGTGTCGGCAACTGCATCGGCTCGCGCGCAAGCTGTTCGTTCACCGCATCGAAATGCTCATGATAGATGTGGGCGTCCTGCAAGGTAAGGATCGCTTCGTGCGGCGTCAAATTAGTCGCTCGTGCGAGCATGTGAAGGAGGAGCGAGTACGATGCGATGTTAAACGGCACGCCAAGGAACATGTCGCAACTTCGCTGCACCATGTGGAGCGAGAGCTTCCCATTCGCAACAAAACATTGGAAAAACATGTGGCACGGCGGAAGCGCCATGTCGTGCAGTTCGCCCGGGTTCCACGCGGTCACGATATGCCGGCGGTCGTGCGGCTTTTTCTGCAAATTTTCGATGAGCTGCGCGATCTGGTCCACCGTCGTCCCATCCGGCCGCTTCCAATTGCGCCATTGTATGCCGTACACCCGCCCCAAATCGCCTGCAAACTGCGCCTTCGGTTTCCAATAGTCCGCCTCGGCGTTATCCGTCCAGATCGTGCGATCGGAGCCATTGAGCGCCTTCAACTCCTCATCGCTCGCGCGCTCCTTCCCCTTCGTCGCAAGGAACCACAGAAGCTCGCTTTTTACCGCCTTGAACGCGAGCTTTTTCGTCGTCACCGCCGGGAATCCGTCGCTCATCGGAAACCGCATCTGGATAGCAAAAAGCGCCCGCGTCGCGCCGTTGCGCCCTTCACGGTCGACGCCTTCGTCCATGATCCGCCTAAGGATGTCGTTGTACTGCTTCATCCCGTTAGAAATAGGACGCGGACAAGTTCGAGTTGCCGCCTCCGATTTGGCTATAGCTAATAAATCCTGGCTGTATATACATCATACACTTCGTGCGTCCGCGATTTCTAACGGGATTCATTTCTTTTTCTTTTTCCCGTTTATGCGGTCGGCTCCCGCCTTTATGTCACGGTCGCGGAAGAGCTGCGGGAGCATGAGGTGCGGCTTCCAGCTTTTCTTAAGCTGTGCGAGGGTACCTGCCGACTGGTATTTGCCGCTTGCTGCATAATCAGCTGCTTGGATTGGGCCTGTCTCAAAAAAAACGATCTGGGCGATGCGCCTCCCGACGACAAGCGGGATATAGTAACGGTTGGACGTATTCTGGATCTCCATCGTCCAGCGGTTGATGTAGCCGACGTCGCCCCACCCCGCGCATTTGCACACAGAGATGAAGCTGCGGCCCAAAGAAGACCGGGCCTTCATCATTGTCGTAATATGGTCACGGCCGCCAATGAACTCGTTGGTATGCCCCAAAATCGTCTCGCCCGGTGCCATCAGGATCACTTGCTCCTCCGGATGGATACCGTTCCACGGAAGGTCATACCGGGCGAAGACGTCCTTCGCTTTTTTTGCGCGTCGCGGCTCGGTGCCCCACACCCGGTCAATGTGGTCCTTGTCATAGATATTGAAGACGTTCTCGAAGTGCGCCGGATGTTGCTCGGTAAAGAAATACTCACCCAGCGTCACGTCGTAACTCGATGTGGCGAGGTTCGGGCGGGCGAATGGCTCGATGATGATTGAGCCTTCATCCATTGCAGCCAAGATTTTCGTATCAGAAAGCGCCATACGCACGAGTGGTAGCGGAAACTATATCATGCCTGCCCCGTTAGATTAAAAAGTCGCCTTGAAGATTAACATTCGGATACAAATATTTGTGATATGCAACCCAATTGAACTTAATCTAATGGGGTATACTTATCGGCACTAAAGAGCGCGTATGGTGTAAATCATTCCATAGAATTATTCGGTTAATCTGTCAATCTATGGATCGCTATTCTGCAGTAAAAAAACAAGACAAAGAGATCTACCAGAAGATTCTCGCCGAGAAGAAGCGGCAAGAAGAAGGCTTGGAGCTCATCCCCTCGGAAAACATCGTTTCCCTTGCCGTCCTTGAAGCGATGGGGTCAGTCCTCACGAACAAATACTCCGAAGGCTACCCGCACGCCCGGTACTATGGCGGCAACGAGGTCATAGACGAGGTCGAGGATATCGTCCGGGACCGTGCCAAAAAGCTTTTTAAAGTCCCTCATGTCAACGTGCAGCCATATTCAGGCTCACCAGCAAACCTGGCCGTGTATCTCGCAAGCTGTACTCCCGGCGACACCGTCATGGGGCTCCTCCTTACCGACGGCGGCCACCTCACCCACGGATGGAAAGCCAGCGCGACGAGCATGTTCTACAAGTCGGTCCAGTACGGGCTCAAGAAGGACGGCTATATGGACTTGAAAGAGGTCGAGCGGCTCGCGAAAGAACATAAGCCGAAACTCATCTGGGTCGGTGCGACGGCCTATGTGCGTGAATTTCCTTTCAAAGAACTCGGAAAGATCGCCGATGACGTTGGTGCATACCTTGCAGCCGACATCGCGCATATTGCGGGCCTTGTCGTCGCCGGAGCACACGCCACACCGGTCCCGCATGTCCACATCGTGACGACGACGACCCACAAGACGCTCCGTGGCCCGCGCGGCGGCATGATCATGGTGACTAAAAAGGGTCTTGCGAAGGATCCCGAGCTTGCCGCAAAGGTAGACCGGGCCATTTTCCCCAATCTCCAAGGAGGGCCACATGACCATACGACCGCTGCAATCGGTGTCGCACTCAAAGAAGCCGCCACGCCGGCGTTCAAAGCCTATGGGAAGCAGATCGTGAAAAACGCGAAAGCGCTTGCAAAAGCACTTACTGATCGCGGGATTGACCTTGTGACCGGCGGCACCGACAACCATATGATGCTGATGAAATGCGGGACCGGGCGCGGCGCGATCGTGGAGATTGCACTTGATGCGATCGGCCTTACGACGAACAAAAATACCATTCCCGACGAACCGTCGTCACCGTTTTACCCAAGCGGCATCCGCCTTGGTACGCCATCGGTCACGTCACGCAGGATGAAAGAGAAAGAAATGAAAATCATCGGGAACGCGATTGCCGATGCGATGGAGACAATCAAAAATATCGAGCTGCCGACAGAAAAGAGCGAGCGCAAGCCATTCATCGCACAATGCCGCAAGGATTTTGCGAAAAACAAAAAGCTCGCGAAGATCCATAAGGAAGTCCAAGCCCTTTGCAAGCGATTTCCGATTCCGACGCGATTCGTATAAAAGACTGCGAGCGCACCAGGTTCTACCAGTGCGCCCGCTGCCGACCTTAACGGCGGAGAAGGTATCCGCGCATCCACAGCTCTATTAAGAGCCGGAGCGCGCAGACGAGAAAGGCGTACGTGAGCAGCATTGACAGTGGAAAGTGATCGACTCCCGCTTTTCGCAGACCGAGGTCTACAAAAGGCAAGACCACGCCGGCCGTCCATCCGATGGGCGAATAGATGACCAAGGCGACACAAGCGACCCAAATTCCAAACCGTGTTAGCCGCTGATTACTGGTGCCTGTTGCTGTCATAGCGCACCTCCTTTCGCCGTTTGCATTATAGCATATATTGTTATTACGTCAATTGCTAAAATCCGTTGGTTTCCAGCCATTTCTACGTCATACTTAGTGCTCCATGTTTTTCGGCATCGACTTAACAAACCTGATTGAGATTCTGGGCTACCCGGGCCTCTTCGCTATCATCATGGCCGAGAGCGGACTCTTCTTTGCCGTCTACCTCCCCGGCGGCTCGCTCCTCTTCACCGCCGGCCTCCTCGCCTCGCAAGGCTATCTCAACATCTACATCCTCATCGCGACGGTCATTACGGCCGCCATCCTTGGCGACACGATCGGGTACGCCTTTGGATCATGGGTCGGCCCGGCCCTCTGGCGGCGCCCTGACAGCCGTTTTTTCAAGAAAAAGTACCTAGAACAAACCCGCCACTTCTTCCGCGCGCATGGCACCCGCACCATCTTCCTCGCGCGCTTCATCCCCATCGTCCGCACCTTTGCCCCCATACTCGCTGGTGTGGGTGAGATGAACTACCGCACCTTTTTCTTCTACAACACCCTCGGCGCCTTTGTCTGGGGCGGCGGGTTCGTCCTTGCGGGCTACTTCCTCGGCGAGGTAGCCCCGGGCGTCGAAGAATTCCTCGAATACTTCATCCTCGGCATCATTTTTATAACCATGGTTCCGTTTTTTTGGCATCTTTACAAAGCAAGGAAAGCGCAAATAGCTGACGATGGTCACCGATATATTTCTGCTGAAAAATTCCGCGACCCCGCCTCGGCGCCAAGCGCCTCCGGCCTTGCGACCGGGGCCCAACCCGGTCTCACCCTTTTTCCACCGAAAGCCCTTGTGTTTGACATGGATGACACGCTTGCCGACAGCTTCACACCGCCGTCAGACGAAATCCTCGCCAAACTTGTAAAGCTTTCGGAGCGCCTCCCGGTCGCCATCATGTCCGGCGCAGCATTTGAGCGCATGGAGCGCGACATCCTGAAGCGCATCCCGAAAGAGCCAATTGACGCGCAATTCTACGTCTTCTCCGACAGTGCCGCGCAATGCCACGTGTGGCGGCGCCATGAATGGCAGGAGGCGTATACCTTCCCGCTCTCACCACAAGAGCGGGAACACATCCAACGGGCACTCAAAGACACAATCACGGAAAGCGGCGTCTACGACGGCGAGGAGGACACGTCCCGCATCCTTGACCGCGAGACCTCGGTCGCCTTTACAGCGCTCGGGAAAGGAGCGAGCCAGGACGAAAAACGCGCCTGGGACCCGACAGGCGGGAAGCGCCACGCGCTCATCGCGCGCCTACGGGAAAAACTGCCGGAATACGAAATCCTGATCGGCGGCAAGACGACGATCGACGTCACCCGCCTCGGCATCACGAAAGCCTACGGCGTCGAATGGCTTGCAAAAGAGCTTGGTCTCGAGGCGAAGGACATGCTCTTCATCGGCGACGGCTTTTACCCCGGCGGCAATGATGCAGCGGTGATACCAACGGGGATACGGACGAAGGAAATTTCATCACCCGCTGAGACAGAGAGGGTTATTGATGGTTTTTTGGAACTGATTTAATTTGCAAATCCTAATTTGCAATTCGCAAACAAAATATTAAATGACAAGCACTAAACTGTGCGCTGCTTGGAATTTGTTCGTTGGAATTTTGTTTGCAAGTTGAAGCTTGCAAATTGCAAATTCTACTGCTGAGCTTGCTCAATTCCTGCCATCGGTTCCTTCCCCGCCCGGATATTCGCGCTTACCTGCGGCACCCACGCTTCTTGCGGGTTGAGAGCTGCGATCCGGTCGAAGATCTGTGCTGCCGTTTCCTTCTCACCGAGCTGGTACGCAGAGAGGCCGAGGTAGAAGAGCGCATTGGAGTAGTCCGGCGCGCGCTGGATGGCATTTTGGAGCGCTTGGGCGGCGGCATTGTATTCCCCGCCGAGGTAGAGGATGTAGCCGAGGTTGAACCAGCCCAGGGGATCTTCCTGCACGAGCTGGACGGCTGCCGATGCCGCCTGTACGGCTGCATCCCCATTGCCATCACTTGCCTCGACTTGCGAGAGCAAGTAATACGCGGCAGCAAAATCCTGCTTGAGCGCGATCGCTTCCTGTAGGTACGTACGTGCGGCTCCCCGGTCGCCTGACATCGCGGCAAGCTGCGCAAGCCGCAGCTTCGGTAACGGGTTCTTCGGGCTCGCTTCAAACGCCTTTTGATATGCGTTTTTCGCTGCGTCGAGCGAACCTTCGATGTTCACGCCCGCGAGGTCCGCATACACCTGCGCCAAGAGGAGCCAATTCTGGTAATTATCCTCGTTAATTGAGACGGCGGTGAGGCCATGCTGGATCGTGCTCTGCAGCGTCTCTTGGAGCGCGGTGCGGGATGCCTCATCCTGCGCGTTCGCCTTGATCATCTCGCCGAGCCGCACGACACCGAGTTCTGCCGCGGCACGGTGCGCACGGTCGTTATCCGGAGAGATGACGAGCGCTGTCCCGATATTGCTGCCAGCCTGCGCAACATCACTCGTGTTTTGGAATACGTACGCTGCTCTGTTCACAAAGAGGTTCGATACGATTTCCCTGCCGATCAACACCGCCGAGGCAATGCCCGCGAGCACAAGCGCTAGGATGATGATGAGCCGCACGCTCTCCCCCGCGCCAAACGCACCCAAGCGGAGAACGCGCGCTGGCTGGTCGCCGGCCGCCGTTGCGACGAGGAGCCCCATCAAAAGGAAAAGGGTGCTCGTTACTGCGGTCGAGGGCGTGTAAATCAGGTGGTAGCCGAGGAGGTAGACGACTCCGAGGAGGGAGAGCCCGAAAAGCACGCGTGACGCCGAGAGCGGTCGCATTTCGCCCACATACCGCCCCACAAGCCCGAGGAGGGCAAGGGCGATGGCTCCCCAGGCAAGGATCCCGAATAACCCTGCAGTGAAGATCGAAGTCGGGATGATGCCAACGCCATAGCTGAAATCAGCATTCCAGAACGGCGTCAGGTTCACTTCCGCAGGTTTATTCTTCCCCCATTCGCGGACGAATGAATTCGGTCCCGAGCCGAAGACGAGGTCCCGTGGTGCCTGGAGCGATTGGCGTGCCGTATCAAATGTCCCCTGCCACGATGGGCGGACTTCCGTTTGGACAATGTTGATACGCTCGGGAAGTTTTTCCCACACGTTCGCACCAACGAATCCCGCTGCCCCGAGGAGCACGGCGGCAAGCGCAAACGGCGCAGCTCCCCGGAAGGCGCGCGCGTATGAAAGTCCGGCATGCGTCGTCCCTGCGCGGACAATCACTATGGATGCGAGTGCAAACAACCCCGCCGTCGCAAAGAAGATGTCCTGGAAATGCACGAGGACAAGGACAAAGAGCGATGCAACGCCAAGGATTGCAAGGATGATGCGCAGCCAGGCGGCGGCAAACCCAGACGCAAGGAGCGTCGCTGCGAGGAACAATGCGAGACCGGCGATGATTCCGAGGTCATGCCAACTGCCGAAGACATTCACTGTTTCTCCTGTGAGAAGCCCGCCGAGGGAAAACCATGCGGGAAACAACGCATAGAGTGACTGGAAAACGAGGAGGACCGTGAGACCGCCGAGGAACGCTTGTATAGAGAGCCTGATTGCCGCTGGGTTGCCGTAGAGCAACATGGCTGAAAGAGCGAAGGCGGAGAACCAAATAACTGTCGCCGCGAGCGTATCTTGCTCGATTCCTTGGCCGACGAGCGAGCTCATGGAAAAGCCGGAAACAAGCAACGAGAGGAGGTATGCGAGCGGCAAGAGCGCTGTCGCATAAAACAGGAGACTCCGCGGCACATGCACCGTGCCCTCGAGAAGACGCGCAATGAACCACACAAGGCCGGCACTAATGACCGATATCGAAACAAGGAGCATTTTGCTCTGCGCGACCGATGACCACGATACGGGAATGATAAAGAATGGCAAAAGTGCGAAGAGCGCGAGACAGATGAGGCGGGCTACTCCCTCGGCAACACGAGAAGAACCCGAAGAAACGGATGTATCCATGCAAAAATTGTAGCACGCATCCGCAACGCAAAACCCGCTGCTATTCACAGCGGGTTTTACATCGGTTCTGCACCATGAGCCGGATTCTGTCTTCGTTGCGACCTTTCACAACGGAAGCAGCCATGTATCTGGGATGTTTGTTACCAAACACCTCAAGCGGTTCTCCATCTTTCGATGACACGACCTTGCACGCAGGTAGGATTTTTGCCGTTGCACCCGATATGTTTCCATATCGACTCATCCTTGCGGATGTCCTTGCATCTCTGCTCGGACGTCTCTGTTCGCATCCCTAGGATTACCCCGACGGGCGTTACCCGCTACCGTCCTCCCCTTCACACGCAATGCGTGTGTGGGGGCGTGTCCGGACTTTCCTCCCCTTCACACGCATTGCGTGTGTGGGGCGGCTGCCTAGTGCAGGTTTGCATTATACCACATTTGCCTTCATCAACAAAATAGCCTCTAATATCAGCAGTGCAGCGCTCATCGGAGTATCCGAAATGGCACGCAACATATGGAAAGAACACTGGTGGTGGATCATTCCCGCCATCATCGTTGCCGTGATCATGGTCGTGAGTATCTACAACGATCGGCCGGCATATGGCGCCGAACTGACGAAGATTGAAAGGATTTTCTCGATATTGAAAAGCGAGACATCGCCGGTGCGGTTCAATAGCCGCGACGGCCGGATTAAAGCTTCGGCGATCGAACAGGATGGCGGACAGTTCGTGAAGTTTAAGTTCGACGAATGCCTCTATTACGGTGTCCGCGTATGGGAAAAGCATGTGGGAACGCTTCCGTGTCCGTATTGGGTAGAAGTCACCTACCTTGTTGACATGCGTGGAATACCCACCGAGACATACGTCAATTGCAACGGCGCATCGCCGGAACATGAGCACCAGCTCCGTTGGTACCGGAAAAAGTACGTCGACGACGCACAGGCTATCAGCCGCTTAGCCACCGTGCTCATTGAATCGCTCACCAAGAAGACTGCATCACAATGAAGGGCCGGCAGCCTACCGTCGGCCTTTTGTTTTTTGTGTGGTTATTTGTTCTCTGGCTCTTCCCCTTCCACGATCTTCGCCTGGATGGGCGAGACCATCGGTTCATTCGGGAGCCTGCCGTCAATCACGATGTTGTTCTTCTTCTCGATCTCCTCCACTTGCGCCGCGAGGCCGCGGGAGAGCTTTTTCGTAAGATCGAGCGGCAAAACGAACGAATACTCCTCGTCTGCCGAGGTAAACACGATGTGCAAGAGGCCGTTGATGATGCGGGCATGAAATCCGCCAACATAGGTCTTCGCCGGCCCCTGGTTGAAATCAAATTCGGGTTCCATACCGCCACATTCTACCATCCTTGCCAATTTGACTAAAGGCTTGTATTGTGTCGAAAGAGAATTGGCAATCTAAGAGGCACATCCAATGCAATGGATCACGCAATTCCTCGAATGGCTCACCAGACCTCGGGCTTCGGCAGTAGAACAAGAAGCGACCATCCTGTTGATTTTGTCCCATGGTCGTGAGATGTATGGGCTTGATATACAGGAAGCAGCGCCTGACATCCTGAGCCCTGGATCAGTCTATGTGCGCCTTTCGCGTCTCATCGAGCGCGGACAGATATCGGCTCGTTATGAAACTGACGCCGAGAAAAAATGCCGCGGCCCGCGGCGCCGACTCTACAAAATAACGCAAAATGGTCGACGACGTAGGGCTGATCTTGAGCAATTGCTTCAAAATCCAATCCGTGGGATGCGACCTGCGACAAATTGACCTCCGCGG
>Ga0207952_1001365_pt1 | contig 10489 bp, 7 predicted proteins | sample SubbioR12Aug_8Ca_FD_184831 | JGI IMG/M metagenome (GOLD analysis project Ga0207952, IMG submission 184831) | Serpentinite rock and fluid subsurface biosphere microbial communities from McLaughlin Reserve, California, USA - CR12Aug_8Ca (SPAdes) | ecosystem: Environmental > Terrestrial > Deep...
CTGACCGAGAGCGTAGCCATGGAAGAGATCGACAGCACGATGGCGACGCTACGTTCGCTCAAGGAAATGGGTGTCTCGGCTTCGCTGGACGACTTCGGCACAGGCTATTCGTCGCTCGCCTATCTGAAGCGTTTCGCCGTCGACCGGCTCAAGATCGACCGTTCTTTCGTACGGAATATTGCCAGCGACGCAAACGATGCCGCCATTGCCGCGACGGTGATCGCCATGGCCCGCACCCTCAAGCTCAAGGTATTGGCGGAAGGGGTCGAGACGAAAGACCAACTCGATTATCTGCGCAGTCTGGGCTGCGACGAAATTCAGGGATTCCTGTTCAGTCGTCCGCTGCCTGCGGCTGCGTTTACGCAATTAATGCAAAAAAGGCCGCAATTGTCGCTGGAGGGCGGCATCCGATACGAAGATCAAAACATATCCCGATGAAGGAATTCGTTGCGACGGGAATGAACCGCAAGCACTCGATGTCGATCAATCTTCTCGCCTGTCGTCGCTTGCGTGCGCGCTCCACGGCCACTGCAAGTCCTCCAGCAAGCTCGCCTCTGCCGCTCTCTGCGACAGATGTTGACTAACGTCTACAGCCGCTTGTGCGGCGCGTCGGCGCGTCAAAATAGTCGGTGGCCAAAGGCCTCTATACTTTAAAACGCCGCGCGGCGGCGTCGAGTTCGGCAGCCAATTTCAGCAGTTGTCGTGCTTGTTCCGCCGCCGCACCCACAGCATGACTATTGACATCGGCAATCGCGGCAATGTCGTCGACGTTGCGAGCGACTTCGCCGGTTGCTTGATTCTGCTCCTTGACTGAAAGCGCAATGCCGCTCATTCCCTGAGTGGTTTCCTTAACGGATTGACTGGCTTGGGTGATGATGCCGGCCAACCTGTCGAGGGCGGCCAGGCTTGACGTCAATGCTTCGCCGCCACGCGCAACCACCTGCTCGATGCGCTGAGTACGGCCACCGATCTCACCCGTGACATGGTTGATGCGTCCTGCCGCATCGGAAGACTTCTGTGCAAGTTTCCGTACTTCATCCGCCACCACGGCAAACCCTCTTCCCTGCTCCCCGGCCCGCGCCGCTTCGATGGCGGCGTTGAGCGCCAGCAAGTTGGTCTGGTCGGCGATTTCCTTGACCTCTCCGGTCATTTCGCGGATGGCGTGGGTGCTGATCACGAAGGCAGCAACCGCGTCGGCAATTTCAGCGACTGCGGATCTGACTTGCGCAACCTCCATCTTTGTTTGCGCAAGCATTTCCGTGCCTTCGATGGTCTGTTGCAGGCTGTGAATCGATAATCCATCGACGCCAGCGGCACTATCGGCGACATTGCGGATGCTGGCCGCCAGCTGCTCCACTGCGGAGGCCACGCCCGCCGCTGCAACGCTCTGCCGCTCGGACTGGGCATTGATGCCGTCAGTCGCGACGACCAGCTCACTTGCCACGTGGGCCACGTGATCCGCGCTACCCTGCACTTGCTGGACGATATCGCGCATTGCCCCGGCCATCGCATTGAATGCCGCACCAATGTCGGCTATTTCATCCTGGCTCGACACCTCGATGCGGGCGGTGAGATCGCCTCCCGCGATGCGCTTACCGCCATCCACGACTGCGCCGACATTACGGGCCAGCGATGCATAGGTTCCCATCGACAGCCAACTAAGCACGAGCAGAAGCGAAACGGACAAGACCAGCGACAGCCACATTTCCCTGTTGAGGCGCGCACTGCGCTGGGCGAGCAGTCGATTGATGTCGTCGCCGAATCGACCCGACAACTCGACACCGCGTTCGACGGCAACAGTAGCCGCGGTGAAGAACTGCGCCGCATCCAGATCGAACGCTTGGCTAAGAACACTGAGTTCGACATCTTCCAGCAGTTTGTCGACCGACTGCCCCAGATCGGCGACGGACTGCGTCATCCTGCCCCCCGCTTCGCCATGCAATGGAGCGGCCATGCCGACCTTTTCACGAAGCTGATCCTGTGCCACACGCACCCGCGTCATGGTTTCACGCAGGACGACGAGATCCTCGTCGTTGATCTTTTTGCGGGTCAGCGCCTGGGCGGCGCGGCCACGTAGCTGTGCGGTCGCTTCGATCAACAGCGGCATCTGATTGACGACGACATCAATAAGCAATGCCGTTTCCAAGCGGTTATCGAGAATCAGCGAGGAGCGCGCAGCCGCCAGGCGTATATGCGCGCCAACGGCTTCGACATACCGGGTATGGCCTTCGAAACCCAGCGTCAGCGCATCTTTCTTGACACGCTCCCATTCACCCGCCAGTTTGCTCCATTCTTCCGACAGGCCAACCAGCGATGACTCGCCGGAAATTGCTGCCGCCATGGTGGCGAACTGGCCATCGATGCTTGCCTGTTCCTTCTCGCGTGCCGCTTTCACTTCGGCATTGCCACTGGCATAAGCAACCGACAAGCCCCGGTAGCGCTGAAGACCCAGCCATGCGGGCTGGACCTTTTCAAGATAAACAAGGCCAACGCGCTCGTGCGCCACGGCATCAATTTCATGAAGGCGCTCCGCCACGAACTGAAACAGCAGAACACCAATGGCCAGCGCCGCCACACCACCCACCAGCAGGAACTTGCCCGTGTAGCGGAAGCGATCCATGATCCGCGCAGCGGGAACAACGAGAGAATTCCAGATCATTCGACCATGTCCAATTTAGGCCCTGTGCGATCAACGCCAGTCGCCGGGCATTATCCCGCGCCGCTGTTGGCTTGCGCGACGCATACGCCCATTTCGTCCACCGCCTTCAGCGTTTCGGTCGCAGTAGGGAAAGCGAGGCCGGGCGGCAAGCCTGCATGAAATCCGGCGTTACCAGCCGGATGCCGGCTTCCCGCGCCTTGCGCTCGACTCCTTCGCGCACACGACGGCGGATGAAGCCCGGAATTCGCGCCAGCAGGTCGCCGGCTGTCGCGTCCCAGGCTGGTCCAGCTTCAATCGGCACGGACTCGGCTACCGACTCTGCCAGCGCACCTGCCGGCGGCAGATAAGCGCACTTCGGGTCTTCGGCCATCAGATCACCGGACAGCGCCAGCGCGCGGGCGCGACAACCGCCGCAGCTGATCCGGTAATCGCAGCTGCCGCATTTCCCGCCTGGCATTTCCTCGCGCAAGCGGCGCAACAGCGGGCTTTCGCGCCACAAATCACCGAGCATCTGCCGGCGCAGATTGCCGATCGCGTCGGGGATGTAGGGACAAGGCGTCACGTCGCCCGCCGGGCCGATGCGGAAATAGCTGCGCCCGGCCAGGCAGGCGCTGGAAAAGGATTCATAGCCGTCGCGCGCCTCGCCGGCATGCAGGCCGAGGCGACGCCGCATATAGGGCGCGCAGCGGGCGCGCAGCAGCAGCTGCGGCCGCTCGCGCTGCAGTGTGGCGATTTCGGCGAGCGTCGCTTCATAGGTCGCGCTATCGAGATCGGTCTGGCTGACGCCGCGTCCGGTACATACGAGAAAAAAGAAATTCAGGGCCAGCGCGCCGATTTCCTCGGCGAAATCGGCCATCGCCGCCAGATCGCCACGATTTTCGCGAAAGATGCTGATCTGCAGTTGTACGGCGAGTCCGGCGGCACGCGCCGCTTCGATGCCGGCGACGGTCTTTTCCCAGGCGCCGGCCATGCCGCGCAGACGGTCATGGAAGTCGGGCCGGATCGAATCGAGACTGATGCCGACACCGACCGCGCCCGCCGCCCGCAAACGCCGTGCGCGCGCCGCAGTAAGCAGGCTGCCGTTGGTGCCGATCACCGGCATCAGGTCGTGCCCGGCCGCGCGCTCGATCAGCTGATCGAGATCGCGGCGCATCAGCGGCTCGCCGCCGGTCAGCACGAGCATGGCGCCGGGCGCCAGCGCGGCGATCTCATCGACCACCGCCAGCGCTTCCTCAGTCGTCAACTCGTCGCTCGCTTCGCTGCGCCGTTGCACTGCGTCGAGATAGCAATGCCCGCAAGCCAGGTTGCAAACCCGCGTCAGGTTCCATGAAACGAGCTGTGGCTCCGGCGTCAGGTTCGGACTAAAACTCACCCCAGCATCTCCGCAACGGTGCGCGATGCGGCTTCGACCAGCTCCTCGGTCACCGTGCTCAACCCTTGCCGACGCGCCATCTTTTCGATGCGCAGGCGCGCATGGTCGCGCAATGCGGGGGCGCCGATTTTTTCGATGCGGGCCGTCGCCTCGGCTGTCCAGGTCAGCGGCTCGCCGGCGGCCGGCGGCGCATCGGCGCGCTCGTGGGCAAACGGGCACTTGCCGGCGACCTTCTCGGCACCGGCGGCGGCGCCGGGCATGAATTTCGCCAGACAGGCATCGATCGCGTCGGAAGTCACGACCGTATGGCCGGCTGCCGCCGCTTGCGCGATGACCGCCTTGCGCGCCATGCCGCGCACGAAGTCCGGCACTCTGGCCATGCGCGCTTCGGCCTCGTCGGTCCAGGCCATTGTCGTTGCGGCAATCTGTTCGAGCGGCGGCTCGAAGAGCCGTGCCGACACCAGCAGATTGCACCTTGACTGGCGCAGCAGCGTTTCAGTGGCGCTGCCCAGATCCATGTCGCTATCCGAGTGCACGCCGATGCGGCCGAGCAGCATCAACCACGGTCGGGTTTCCTGTTCGTAACGCAACAATTGCTCGTACGACTTGCCGGCCAGCAGACGGGTCTCGATGTCAACGCCCTGCTCGGCGGCGAGGCGTTTGGCGATATCCAGATGACCCTGGTAGATCTTGGCCAGACCCGAATCGATGATGTCCTCGTGCAGCTGCTCCTGTTCTTCGAAACGGAAAATGCTCGCCGCTTCCGGCGACAGCACCTTGGCGATGTTGTTGAAAGCGACGTAATGGAAGTTCGGGTCAAAGACGGCAACTGCTTCGACCGGTCGCGCGAAGGCCTTGCCGAGTTCCAGCGCGGTCATCAGGGCGCCGTAGGACTGCGGGCTGCCGTCAAGCGCGACGGCAATCGTCCGCCGCTCGTCCGACTCAGGTTCGCGGACCACCAGCAAGTCGCGCTTGAGACGGCGCGCCACGCGCTCGCAGACGCTGCCCAGTTGCGAGCATTCGACGGCCCCCAGCCCGAGGGCGCCCATCACCACCAGATCGGCATCGCCGGCGTGGATATCATCGACCAGCGCTTGCCAGTTCTTGCCCTCCAGCGAAACCCCCCAATGGTTCACCTTGGTCGCCTGGCAGCGTGCCGAAAAGACGTCGAGGTAGGAGTCGGAAATGATCTGCAAGCCGCGCGTAATCAGGTCGTCGTGAATTTCGCGCTGCTCGATCAGCTTCTCTTCCTTGCGATAGGGCTCAGGCAAGCCGCCTTCCATCTGGCGGAAACGGCGGTCGTGCAGCTTGGCGGCATAAACATGGCTGCCCGTCAGCTTGCTGCCGTGCGCCTGCGCGTAGGCGATCGCCAGATCGACACCGGCGAGCGAATGCACGGAATTGTCGAGCGGCAGGTAGATATGCTTGTAGGTCATGATCAGTGCCTCCGGGTTTGGGCTTTGCGCGCCGGCAGCAAGCCGCGAACGGCGCCGACGATTTCTTCAGTGGGGGTAAACAGGCCGTGAAACTCGGTGCGGAGTTTCCCCTGCCCGTCGATCAGGATGTACACGGCGTTGTGCACCAGGTCGCCGCTCGCATCCGGCTTGGCGACGATGCCGTAATCGGTCGCGACCTTGGTCAACTCGGCGCTGGAGCCGGTCAACAGCGTCCAGCGCTCCGGCGAAAGTCCGTGCGCCGCCATGAACGAACGCAGTTTTTCCGGCGTGTCGCGCAGCGGGTCGATGCTGATGCCGACAAAGCGCACCTGCGCCTGCTCTTCGGGCTGCAAATGCTTGTCGACGCGGGCGAGGATCTGCGGCAAGACCGGGCAGATGTCCTTGCACTCGGTATAGATGAAGCTGGCGACGACCACCTTGCCACGCAGCGAGGCCAGCGCGACGGGCTTGCCGTTCTGGTCGGTGAGCTTGAAGGCAGGCGCTTTCTCGTCGGCGTCCAGCCGCTTCCAGCCGGCGCTCTGCGCCGCCGCCGGATCGCCGGCCAGCAGCAGGATCGATGCGAGCAGCGTGGCGTAGGCGGCGGTTCGCCAGCGCAGCGGCGAAGGCACGTCATGGCCTACCGGCGCCACGCGGCGAGCGAGCATCTGCGCGACATAAAAACCAAACGCCAGCGCCAGCGTCTCGGGAAGGTTCAGGGAAAACGCGCTACGCAGGGCAATCAACAACAGCGCCGAGGCGGCGAGCAGGCCGAAGCGGCGATGCGAAAAGCGCGCCGCACCGGCGCGCAGGCGCCCGAGCGGCAGACCGAAGGCGAGGCCGCCGAGAAAAAGTCCGGGCAGCGCGAGGTTCACGCGGCATCTCCGCTGCGGCGACGCAGGCGACGGGCAAGCAGGAACTGACCGCCGCCGACGCCGAGTCCGAGCACCAGCGGCCAGACAAACACCGAGAGCGGCGTCGCCGGTTCGGGCAGCAGGTAGTACCAGGTCGAGATCGCCATCTTGCGTCCTTCCTCGCCGTTGGCGCCGTCCCAGAGATGAAAGCCGATCGGCGTGAACTTGCCCGGCGCGAACTGCCACTCGTTGTCATCGCCGGATTTCAGAGGGCGACGCAGGATGACGCGGTACTGTCCGTCCTTGTAGCCGCCCTGCGCGACAAAACCGCCGACGTCGCGCGGCGTCATTTTGTCAGCCCCTTCGGCCACCTGCCGTTGCAGACCTTTGGCGGCGTCCCAGCGCAGGTAGTCAACGGGATGACTGGCGTCGCCGAGAATGAAGTAGGGCTTTTCACCCGGCGTTTCGCCGACCGGGATCTGCAGCGCTACGGCGTCGGCCGGCTTGCCGTCGGCGCCGACGTCATGGGTGCCGTCGTCCCATTCGAGCAGGATGGCGACTTCCTTGTCGTTGTAGAGCGCCCTGGCGGTCAGCGCGTCGTGCGTCGGTTTGAACCAGCGCGGCTCAAGGATGATCTGGCCGGCCAGCGGAAAATCGGTGTACGCCGCAGCCTCCCATTCGCTGGCATAGGGATCGGCGGGGATTTCGCCGGCCAGCGCCCTGGCTTTCAATACCTGGCTGTTTTTCTGCGGGCGCGAAAGACTCTTGACGAAGGCCGCCAGCGCCCAGCGATCAGCGGCTGCCGGAATGGCGTCGACAAATGAAGGCATCGGCGTGCCGTTGAAGCCGGTGGTGAAGGTGCGGTAGATGTCTTCCAGCCGGTCGCCGCCACGGAAGCGCCAGCTTTTGGTGAAGTTCACCGGCCGGATCGGGAAACCCCATTCGTCCTTCATCCCCGCAGACGAGGTACCGTCGCCACGCCCGCCCTTGCCGTGGCACTGCCAGCACTTTTTCTGCTCGTACAGCGCCTTGCCGCGCGCGATCAGGGCGTCATCCACGGTCGGCGGCGAATCGAGCGCCACGCGTAGCTGCGGCGGCTCCTCCTTGAACAGGCCGAGCGAATCGAAAGTCTTGACGTAATGCACGAGCTGCCAGCGATCGTTCTCGGCGATGAATTTCTTCCACGCCGGCATCGAAGTACCCGACAGCCCCTCGCTGATGATGTGGAATAGATCGTGATCGGTCGGCAACTGGCCCGACAGGGTAGTACGCACCTTGAACAGCGCCAGCGTGAAATCGCGTGGCCGCGGGTAGACGAAATCGGCGGCCGGGCCGTTGCCCTGCCCCTCGTCGCCGTGGCATTGCGTGCAATAGCGCTGGTAGAGCTTCTTGCCTTGTTCGAGATCGGCGGCGACCGGCGTCGGCGGCACCGGTTCGGTTTTGACCTCGGCCAGCGCCGGCGCGCTCAAGGTCAACAACATGGCCAGCGCTACGAGAGCCTTAGTGTTTTTCATTCTTGCCCTCTTCGTCCCAGACGCGCGGCGTCGAACCCGAGCCGGCGTAGATGTACATGATTGCTTTCCAGATTTGCTCTTCGGAGAGGAAGTTCTGCCACACCGGCATCGCCGACAGCCAGGGTGTGGAGCCCTTCGACAAGCCGGGGCCGCCGGTCGATACGCGCCAGAAAACATAGGATTCCTGCAGCATCGAGATGGTGCCGACGTCGCGGAAGTTGGCCGGCAGCGGCGTCAGCGCCGAGGCGAAGTGGCCGTCGCCGGCAAGCGCGTCGCCGTGACAGAAAAAGCAGTTCTGGTAATAGACCGTCTTGCCTTCGGCGATGTTTTTCTCCAGATTCGCGCTATCGGCGCGTAGCGGATTCTGCAGGGCGCCGACATCGACCTTCTTGCCGTGAAAATTGAAACTGGTCGGCGGCTGCGGGTGCACCACACGCGCTTCGAACGGCGCGTCCCAGCTCGGCGCGACGCGCAGCCAGCTGCCGTAGGCGACGATCGCCGGGATGGCGACAAACACCGGCACCTGCACCCAAAGCGGCACCTTGCCGGCAAAAACAGCGCGCAACGGTGCGACAAAGGCCTTGAAACGCGCCTCGTTGGCGGCGACGAAGAAGAGAATGCCGAGCGTCGTCAGCGTCATGTAGATCATCAGCACGCTGGCCGGGATCGGCGGCCGGATGCCGAATTTCAGCCCGGCAAAGACGCCCAGCCAGACGGCCAGGGCAATTGCGAAAGTCCAGCGCTGCATCATGCGGCACCTCCCTTTTTCTCGCGCCGGCCGGCGATGGCCAGCGCCGCCAGCATGGCAAGATTGAAGACAAGGATCACCAGCCCGAGGCGTACCCCTTCATGCGACCACGGCGAGGCGGCGCCGGTGGCCGAGTACTGCTTGCCTGAAAGCTTGGCGAGATAAGCGACGATCTCGTGGCGGTCGCCCTCGGGAATCGACTTGCCCAGATCGGCCGGCATGATTCCCGCCGGATATCCCGGCGTCGTCCACGCCGCCGGATTGACGATCTTATCCAGGATCTGCGCCGGCTCACGCTGCCCGGCAATCTTGCTCAGCTCGGGACCGATTTCGCCGCCTTCGCCCTCGACCTTGTGGCAGCCGATACAACCGTAGGTCCCCATCAGCTCCTTGCCGCGATGCACCGGGCCGGCGGCCTTCGCCGCCTGGATATCCTCGGGCACGATCCTGACGGTGATTTCGGCACCGGCTAGCGACTGCAGGTAGGCGACCACCGACTTCACTTCAGCCATCGACAGATTCGCCGGCGGCTTCATCGCCGATGGCATCATCTTCGGATAGCCGGGAACAAGAAACACATCAGGCTCAACCAGCGATTCGACCAGATAAGCCTCGGCGCTCAAGCCGGGCTTGCGCGTCGCCGCCTTGTCAGCCGCCTGACGCAGATCCGGGCCGCGCTCGTTACCGCTCTCGGTGACCTTGTGACAGATCAGGCAGCCGCCCTTGGTGCGCAGCAATTCCTCGCCGATCGCCGCCAGTTCCGACGGCGGCGTACTGACCGTGATCAGCTTCTTGGCCGGCGGATGCTCCTCGAACTGCGGCACCAGCTGGCCGACATAGGCGTAGGTGCTGACGACGGCGAGCAGAAACAGAAATACTTTGATGATGGTGGTTTTCATCTCAGGCCTCCGCTTTCGCTTGCTTCCGGTCGGCACGCATCGCCATCGCGAAGACGCCGCCAACCAGAATGAAAAAGATGACGACGATCAGCGAAACGATGATCGTCGCCTGGCCATGCGTCATCGTGTAGGCGTTGGCGCTCTCGTCGGCAACGCGGCCGTAGATATGCCAGTACTGCCGGATGCCGGAACGGATGTAGCCCATCAGTCCCATCAGCCAGGTGAAACTGATGGCCAGGAAAAACAGCGCGTATTGCGAGCGGTTGGGTATCTGCCCCCAGCGGATGGCGCCGATTTCCCGCGCGCCCTTGAGTAGCGGAATGTCGATGGCGACGAAAACGGCCATCGCCGTCAGCACGGCGGAAACCTGATACACCGAGAAGCCGATGCGGATATTCGACGGAACGTAATAGCTGTAGATGCCGTAACCGAACACGACGCTGGCCGCCGTCGCGATTGCCAGCGCCTGCACGATCTTGCCGGCAGTCGCCCAAGGCACCGCCGGCACGCGATTGCCGCGCCGATAGAGCATGAACGAGAAGAAGGTGGTGAGGATCATCAAATTGACCGCCGTGTTCTTGGCGGCCATGACGCCGAACAGCCCGAGGAAAGGATGGTGCGAACCGCCCATTGCCGCCATTTCGGCGCCGCTGGCCATGATCGAGCGCGGCGTCGCCCAGACGACGAAGCCGATGGTCAGGATGATCATCATCGGGATCTGGAATTTGACGTAGCGTTCGGCGCCCGGGATCCGCCCCATGCCCAGCCAGAGATAGAAGTTGGACGCCAGGAACAGCGAGCCGATCAGCATCGCCTGCAGGATCCACAGCCACGAGAAACCGCCGCCCATCATCGAGACGCCCATCTGCTGGCTGAACTGGTAAATCTCGCGGCCCAGCCAGTAGCCGGCAAAGGGCAGGACGATGAAGGTGGAGATGGCGATGAAGTTCCCGACGTACCCCATCCAGTCGTAGTGGGCCCGCTCCTCCGGGGTCCGGGAGGACAGGAAC
>Ga0207952_1001366_pt1 | contig 10483 bp, 9 predicted proteins | sample SubbioR12Aug_8Ca_FD_184831 | JGI IMG/M metagenome (GOLD analysis project Ga0207952, IMG submission 184831) | Serpentinite rock and fluid subsurface biosphere microbial communities from McLaughlin Reserve, California, USA - CR12Aug_8Ca (SPAdes) | ecosystem: Environmental > Terrestrial > Deep...
CGCGGCATACGCAAAGCCTCGGATTTCCTGATGGCGTTGCAACTAACCGGTGCGGCCAAGGCTTCTTCGCTGGCAAACTTGCAGGTGCGCTTGCCTGCTGGCGTTATCGGCGGCGGCTTGACCGCCATGGATACCGCAACCGAATTGATGGCGTATTATCCGGTGCAAGTCGAAAAAATCCTGCATCGCTATGAAACGCTGATTAACGTGTATGGCGAACAAACCGTTCGCGGTCGTTACGACCAGGAAGAAACCATCATTCTCGATGAATTCCTGACGCACGGCAAAGCCATACACGCCGAACGCCAACGTGCCGAAGCGGAAGTTGAACAACCGGATTTCCAACCGCTGGTAGAATCGTGGGGCGGCGTCACGCTGTTTTATCGCAAAGGCATACACGATGCACCTGCGTATCGTCAAAACCACGAAGAAATAGCCAAAGCACTGGAAGAAGGTATCGCCTTGGCCGAAGGCATGAGTCCTCTCGGCGCACAAGCTGACCAATACGGACATTTAAACGCAGTAGAGTTTGAAAAACTGGTGCTGGAAGAAGGCCGTTGGAACAACTCGGGGCAGACTGTCAATGTCCCGTTGCGCAGCTTATACGTTGCGGCAGGCACATCGCCGAACACCATTTATCAAAGCGAATATCCAGACACTTTTGTGATGGATAAATGGTTTTTCCAACGTTATCAGCCTGAATGGACAAACGACTCGGTCGAATTAGTGCCGATGCACGATGATACCATGCCTAAGCTCGGCAATCCCGCGCCGCTCACCTCTTATCAAAAAGACGGCAGATTCATCAGTTTTTACGGTGACAACCATCCCGTTTATGCAGGCAACGTGGTCAAAGCCATGGCCAGCGCCAAAAACGGCTACCCTTACGTGGTCAAACTGTTCGAGCAGGAATTGGCAGGATTAAATCCCGCGCAACAGCCGGAACGCGACTCGGCATTAAAAGCCTTGTTTGCCCGATTAGATGACGCGTTTAACGCCACTATCGTAGCCATTAACCGCCTGACACCGACGATTATCGAAGTCGTGGTCAAAGCGCCGATGGCGGCGGAAAAATTCCATCCCGGACAATTTTACCGCGTCCAAAACTATGAAGCCTTTGCGCCTGTCGTCGAAGGCACAGTGCTGGCTGCCGAAGGTTTAGCGCTAACCGGCGCGGAAGTCGATAAAGAAAAAGGCACGATCTCCCTGATTGCGCTGGAAATGGGCTCATCCTCGCGGCTGTGCGCAACCTGGAAAGTCGGCGACCCGCTGGTAATCATGGGCGTGACCGGTACGCCGACCGACATACCGACCGGAAAAACCGTGTTGTTGCTCGGCGGGGGATTGGGTAATGCGGTACTGTTCTCCATCGGCAAGGCCTTAAGGGCGGCAGGCAATAAGGTGATTTATTTTGCCGGTTACAAATACGCGCAAGACCGCTTTAAAGTCGAGGATGTTGAAGCCGCCGCCGATGTTATCATCTGGTCGGTCGATAAAGGCGAAGGCGTTACCGCCATCACCCCGACCCGCCCGCAAGACAAGACTTTTGTGGGCAATATTCTTGAGTGTATGTTGGCTTATGCCAGATACGAACTGGGCGATCAACCCATCTCGCTGTCTCATGTCGATCACCTGATCGTTATCGGCTCTGACCGGATGATGGCGGCGGTGAAAGATGCCCGTTACGATGTTTTGAAACCCTATCTGAACAGAGTTCATCACGCTATCGGTTCCATCAACTCACCCATGCAATGCATGATGAAAGGTATTTGCGCCCAGTGTTTGTGTAAACATATCGATGCTGAAACCGGACACGAATATTTTGTGTATTCCTGCTACGATCAGGATCAGGATTTGGATAAGGTTGATTTTCCGCATCTAAATGCCAGGTTGCGGCAAAATACCGTGCAGGAAAAGCTGTCTAATCTCTGGCTGGATTATTTGCTGGAAAAACAGCAACAGAAATAGAGGCAATATCAATGCACGACAACAGCAAATGTTGATTTAACAGTTGCTTAACAAAAATCCGTAGGTATAATAGCCGGCTCGAAGTTGCATAAGCTTCAGGCGCGTAGCTCAGTTGGTTAGAGCACCACCTTGACATGGTGGGGGTCGGTGGTTCGAGTCCACTCGTGCCTACCAAACACTAAAGCACTGCACCGCAGTGCTTTTTTTATTGTAGACACTAAAACACAGGTAAAGATGCCGGTAATTACTCTTCCCGATGGCTCCAAGCGAGAATACGACCACGCTGTAACAGTGATGGACGTTGCGCTGTCTATCGGCTCGGGATTAGCCAAGGCAACTTTGGCAGGTAAGGTTAACGGCAATCTGGTCGATGCCGGCGCCTTAATCGATCAGGATGCAACACTGCAACTGATTACCGCAAAGGATGAAGACGGCATCAGCGTTATCCGCCATTCAACAGCACATCTTTTGGCTCAGGCCGTCAAACAGCTATTCCCTTCCGCACAAGTCACCATCGGGCCGGTTATCGAAAACGGCTTTTTTTACGATTTCTCCTATGAAAGACCTTTCACGCCGGAAGATTTAAGTGCCATTGAAAAAAAAATGGAGCAGCTGGCTGCTGAAGATTTTCCGGTCCATCGCTCGGTGTTGTCGCGGGATGAGGCGGTCAAGTTCTTCAGGAATCTGGGCGAGGCGTATAAAGCGGAGATCATCGAATCCATCCCCGCTAATGAAGATTTGTCTTTATATGAGCAGGGCGGATTTACCGATTTGTGCCGCGGCCCGCATGTGCCCAGCACCGGCAAGTTAAAAGTCTTTAAGCTGATGAAGATTGCCGGGGCGTATTGGCGAGGCAATTCCGACAATGAAATGCTGCAACGCATTTACGGCACGGCATGGGCCGATAAAAAAGACTTGCAGGCTTATCTGCATCGATTGGAAGAAGCGGAAAAGCGCGATCATCGCAAGCTGGCTAAAACGCTGGATTTGTTCCATTCCCAGGAAGAGGCGCCCGGTATGGTGTTCTGGCACGAAAAGGGCTGGGTCATCTATCAGCAGGTCGAGCAGTACATCCGCGAGAAATTGCGGGTAAACGGTTACGGCGAGGTCAGAACACCGCAGGTGGTCGATCGCTCCCTTTGGGAAAAATCCGGACACTGGGAAAAGTTCGGCGAGATGATTTTTACCACACACTCCGAAAATCGCGATTATGCGATTAAGCCGATGAACTGCCCTTGCCATGTGCAGATTTATAACCAAGGCCTTAAAAGCTACCGCGATTTGCCTATCCGTCTGGCGGAATTCGGCTCCTGTCATCGCAACGAACCGTCCGGCACCTTGCATGGTTTGATGCGGGTCAGGAACTTTGTCCAGGACGACGCGCATATCTTCTGCACCGAAGGCCAGATTCAAGATGAAGTATCGACCTTTATCGACATGCTGTTCGATGTCTACAAAGATTTCGGCTTTGAAGAAGTGATCATCAAATTATCCACCCGCCCCGAAAACAGGGTCGGCGATGATTCGGTCTGGGATAAGGCGGAAAATGCCCTGGAACTGGCGCTTAATACCAAAGGCTTGAAATGGGATTTGCAGCCTGGAGAAGGCGCTTTTTACGGCCCTAAAATTGAATTCTCATTAAAAGACTGCATCGGACGAGTCTGGCAATGCGGCACGATTCAGGTGGATTTTTCAATGCCCGGTCGTCTGGATGCCACCTATATCGCCGAGGACGGATCACGACAAGTGCCGGTCATGCTGCACAGAGCGATACTGGGCTCCCTTGAGCGCTTTATCGGTATCTTGATCGAGCAACATGCGGGAACCTTCCCGTTATGGCTGTCTCCGGTGCAGGTGGTCGTGATTAATATCACCGACCGACATGCCGAATATGCATCGCAAATCATGCTAGACCTTGAAAAACAAGGCATAAGAGTGAAAATTGACTTGAGAAATGAGAAGATCGGGTTTAAAATTCGCGAGCATTCTATGCAGCGCGTACCGTATCTTGTCATTATCGGTGACAAAGAATTAGAACAACAAAGCATTACGGTACGTACGCAAAAAGGTGATGACTTAGGTAGTCTGGCTATCCGTGATTTTACCGAACGGTTAAAACAAGAGATCGCAGACAGAAAATGAATGATTTTGGAGGATTAGGATATCGCTGCTAAAAAAGATGAAACGCGCCTGAATGACTCAATTACCGCCAGGCGGGTGAGAGTGACAGGGGCAGATGGTGAGGCGTTAGGTATTATATCGTTAGATGAAGCCAAACAGATTGCTTATGCTGCTGACTTGGATTTAGTGGAAATATCGCCGAATGCGGATCCTCCGGTTTGCAAGGTGATGAACTACGGCAAGTACCAGTTTGAGTTAAACAAAAAACTGGCCATCGCCAAGAAGAAGCAAAAACAGGTTCATATCAAGGAAATTAAATTCCGCCCTGGAACCGACGAAGGCGATTATCAAGTTAAAATGAGGAGTTTAGTCAAGTTCCTTAACGACGGCGATAAAACCAAAATCACCTTGCGTTACCGAGGTCGCGAAATGGCTCATCGGGAAATCGGTGTCGATCTGTTGAAACGGATAGAAAAGGATTTGGAAGAGCTGGCTATCGTCGAGCAATTTCCTAAAATGGAAGGCCGCCAAATGGTTATGGTTATGGCGCCGAAAAAGAAAAAATAATTACAACCAAATAGCAGACGTTGCATTGCAGCGTCTCTACAGCGGCACAGGATGAGCCGCTAAGCATCATGTAGTGATGCTGTTTAATTCTTCAGGGCCATGCATTTTGCCTTGCTGGGTTACAACTCAGGGATTTACTTTAATTAATTGGAGCAAACAAATGCCAAAGATCAAAACTAACCGTGGAGCTGCCAAGCGTTTCAGACGCACAGGCAACGGCGGTTTTAAATGTGGTCAGTCCCACAGACGTCATATTCTGACTAAAAAATCGACTAAGAGAAAAAGACAGTTACGCTCACCGGCAACTGTTCATCCTTCAGATGTGCGCATGGCTGCACGTATGATGCCGTACAGCTGATCAAGGAGTAGATAATGCCTAGAGTAAAACGCGGCGTAACAGCCAGAGCAAGACACAAAAAAGTATTAAAGCAAGCGAAAGGTTACTACGGCGCACGAAGCCGGGTTTATCGCGTTGCCAAACAAGCGGTCATCAAAGCCGGTCAATATGCATACCGTGACCGCAAGCAGAAAAAACGCCAGTTCCGCGCTTTGTGGATCGTCCGTATCAATGCGGCGGCCCGGTTAAGCGGAATGTCATACAGTCGCTTCATCAATGGCTTAACTAAAGCCAATGTAAAGATAGACCGTAAAGTGCTGGCTGATATTGCAGTTCGCGACATTAACGCATTTGCGGAAATTGCGAAAATTGCAAAGCAACATCAAAGCAAACCTTAAGGATCGATCCGGATTTTAGTCAGCTGAAATCCGGCTATTCCCCCTCCCCTTTCCTTGGGAGGGGAGGGACATAGTTTAAGCCTTTCCCTTGAAACATCCTCACCACCTACACACAGCGAGCTAAACCGTGTCCGCTACCCTAGAAGAAATTCTCGCGCAGGCATTACAACAGCTACGCGACGCACAAGACCTTAACCAACTCGATTTGGCACGTGTCCACTATCTCGGCAAAAAGGGTTTATTTACCCTCCAGATGAAAGAACTCGGTGCGCTCGATCCTGAGCAAAGACGCGCAGCTGGGCTAGTCATCAACCAAGCCAAAGATCAATTTCAACAGCAACTGGAAGCCCAAAAAGACCTGCTGCAAAATGCCGCATTAGCAGCAAGACTTGCCAGCGAAGGCATAGACGTTACCTTGCCGGGAAGAGGCCAAGCTGTTGCAGGCTTGCATCCGGTGACTACCACATTGCGCCGAATCTCCAAGATTTTTGCCAGCGTCGGCTTCCAAGTCGTTGAAGGACCTGAAATCGAGGACGATTACCATAATTTCGAGGCATTGAACATTCCGGCTCACCACCCGGCCAGGGCGATGCACGACACGTTTTATTTCGATGCCCACACCGTATTAAGAACCCATACCTCGCCGGTACAAATCCGAGTCATGGAGTCGGAAAAGCCGCCGTTGAAAGTGATTGCGCCGGGCCGCGTGTATCGCTGCGATTCGGACATTACCCACACGCCGATGTTCCATCAAGTCGAAGGCTTTCTGGTCGATACCGACGTCAGCTTTGCCGACTTAAAAGGCGTGGTTTACGAATTCCTGCGCGCGTTCTTTGAAAAAGACATCCAGGTGCGCTTTAGGCCGTCTTATTTTCCGTTTACCGAGCCATCGGCAGAAGTCGATATTGAATGCGTGATGTGCGGCGGCCAAGGCTGTCGCGTATGCAGCCATACCGGCTGGCTGGAAGTGATGGGCTGCGGCATGATACACCCCGAAGTCTTTAAGGCGGTTAATATCGACAACGAGACTTATAGCGGCTTTGCGTTTGGCATGGGCGTGGAGCGCCTCGCAATGTTGCGTTACGGCATTAACGATTTAAGATTATTTTTTGAAAATGATCTTAAATTCTTGGAACAATTTAATTAAACAGGTGTCGCGCCTGTTCCCGACAGGCCTGCGGCATACACCCCATCCCTGTAGATAAAGTTTGAGTTATGCAAATTAGTGAAGCCTGGTTAAGAGAATATGTCAATCCGGCAATAAGTACCGAACAACTGGTCGAGCAATTGACTATGGCAGGCCTTGAGGTCGATTCGGTAACGCCTGCGGCGGCGGTATTCAGCGGCGTGGTCGTCGGCGAAGTGATCGCCATGGAGCCTCATCCCGATGCCGACCGGTTGCGGATTTGCCAAGTCGCAGTAGGCGAGGCGGAACCATTGCAAATCGTCTGCGGTGCCAGCAACGTCCGGGTCGGCTTGAAAATCCCTGCGGCATTGATCGGCGCAGTATTGCCGGGCGATTTCAAAATCAAAAAATCCAAACTTCGCGGAGTAGAGTCCTCCGGCATGTTGTGTTCTGAAAAAGAGTTAGGTCTAGCCGCCGATGCCAACGGCTTAATGGAACTGACTGCCGATGCTCCGGTAGGCGTCGATATACGCGACTACCTGTCGCTCAACGACAACATCATCGAAGTCGACTTGACCCCTAACCGAGCCGATTGCCTGAGCGTTGAAGGCATAGCCCGCGAAGTGGCGGTACTGAATAAAATGGACTGGTCGGCCACTCAAATAGAAAAATCCGCAATAACTCATGCCGACACCTTGGCTGTCTCCGTTAAAGCTACAGACGCTTATCCGCGTTATTTGGGCCGATTGCTCAAAGGCGTTAATCCTAAGGCCGAAACGCCGCTATGGATGCAGGAACGCCTGCGCCGCTCGGGCGTAAGAAGCTTGAGTGCGGTGGTCGATGTCACCAATTATGTACTGATCGAATTAGGCCAACCGCTACACGCCTTTGATGCGGCCAAATTAGTCGGCGGTATTTGCGTTCGCTACGCGCAAGCCGACGAAAACGTCGCCCTGTTAAACGGGTCAACCATTAAGCTGGACAACGAAACGCTGGTTATCGCCGACGATAAACAAGCGTTGGCCTTGGCTGGCGTGATGGGCGGCAGCGAGTCAGCGGTTAGCGATGAAACGCAGGATGTCTTTCTGGAATGCGCGTTTTTCACTCCACTAAGCATCGCCGGTAAAGCGCGAAACTACGGCCTGCACACCGATTCATCGCACCGTTTCGAACGCGGCGTAGACCCGACTTTGCAGGAACGCGCCATAGAACGCGCCACCCAACTGATTATCGACATTGCAGGCGGCAGCGTTGGCGCAATTACCGAAGTGACAACGACATCAACCCTGCCGCAGCGCCTAGCCGTATTGCTCAGAAAACAGCGCCTGGAAAAAACCCTGGGTATTGCCCTTGCCGACGAGCAAATCGCCGATATTTTCCAACGCCTGGGAATGTCGGTACAAACACTGCCGGATGGCTGGTCTGTGACGCCGCCGGGATGTCGTTTCGACATCGCCATTGAAGCCGATTTGATCGAAGAAATAGCGCGCATAGTCGGCTACAACAACCTGCCGAACAGCAACCTGCTCATGCGCTCGGAACTGGGTAAAGCCACCGAAGCGGTGCTGGAACTGGATCGCGCTAAAGATTTACTGGTTGACCGTGGCTATCAGGAAGCGATTACCTACAGCTTTGTCGATGAAGAAATACAACAAGCGGTTGTACCTGACGATGAGGTTGTCCGGTTAAAAAACCCGATTTCTGCCGACTTAGCGGTGATGCGCACTACCCTTTGGTGCGGTTTGCTAAAAGCCGCCCTGCACAACACCAATCGCCAGCAAAACCGGGTGCGTTTTTTTGAAACCGGCCTGCGCTTTGTCAATAAAGACGGCAACACCCAGCAGCAAAAAATGCTGTCCGGTTTAGCCTTGGGTAGCGCCTATTCCGAACAATGGGGCAGAGCAACCCGCAAAGTCGATTTTTTCGACGTTAAAGCCGATGTGCAGGCGCTGTTTTCGTTGACCGGTGCCGATATGCAATTTGTTCCGGGGCAGCATCACGCCTTGCATCCCGGACAAACCGCTGAAATATTGTCGCAACAAGGCGACAAAATCGGTTATCTGGGCATGTTGCATCCAACCCTGGAAAAACAGCTGGGGTTCGACACCCAGGTTTTCCTGTTTGAGCTGGATCAGGACTTATTGCTGAACAAACACATCCCGAAATTCAAACCGCTGTCCAAATATCCATCAGTACGCCGCGACATAGCATTGATTGTTAAGGAAGAAATTGCCGCCAACGAAATAATAAATTGCATTAAAGGCTGTGCAGAACCGACCTTGCAAGATATAGTGATATTTGATGTTTATCGCGGCAAAGGCGTCGAAGAAGGCAGCAAAAGCATCGCCTTAAGTTTAATCATACAAGATTTTTCACAAACGCTAACAGATTCCGAAATAGATGCTATATTTAGCAAGCTGTTAGAAACATTGACCACAAAAATAAAAGCAAAACTGAGGGATTAACAATGGCATTAACTAAAGCCGATTTTGCCGAAAGGCTGTTTGACGAGCTTGGCTTGAACAAGCGCGAAGCCAAAGATATGGTCGAAATGTTTTTTGAGGAAATCAAAGGCTCCCTGGAACACGGCGAACAGGTCAAAATTTCCGGTTTCGGAAAGTTCGAACTGCGCGACAAAAGCAGCCGCCCCGGCAGAAATCCTAAAACAGGCGAAGAAATCCCCATAACCGCCCGTCGAGTGGTCACATTCAGATCGGGTCAAAAACTAAAAGCCAGAGTGGAAGCGTATGCTGGAGCCGAGTAATAATAATGAGTTGCCGGTCATACCGGCAAAACGCTATTTCACCATAGGTGAAGTCAGCGAATTATGCGGCGTAAAGCCTCATGTGCTGCGCTATTGGGAGCAAGAGTTTACCGAACTTAGCCCGGTAAAAAGACGCGGCAACCGTCGCTATTATCAGCGCCACGATGTGCTGATGATCCGGCAAATAAGATCGTTGCTGTATGAGCAAGGCTACACTATCGGCGGCGCAAGAGCCCATTTAGGCAGCGATGACGCCAAAGAAGACTCAACCCGCACCAAGCAATTGATTCATCAAATGGTTAGCGAACTGGAAGAAATTCTGGAGCTGCTCAAGTAGATTTTCCCATTCAATGCGGCGAAATGTAGTACACTAGCCGCATTGAATTATTGGGGATTGTGTTCACAATCCTTTCAGTTTTAAATTCTTTTTCAATCTGTCGGGGCGTAGCGCAGCTTGGTAGCGCACTTGTCTGGGGGACAAGGGGTCGAAGGTTCAAATCCTTTCGTCCCGACCAATTGAATCAACACTTACAAATTATCGGATTGGGCTAAAAATGGAATTATCGTTTTCGAGATAGTATTTTTCAATCATTACCGATTATCACGAACACTAAAACACCTGCCGATCACTTGAGCCAAATCCGTAAAAATCCCAATTCGATCTCTTAGTAAAAACCCCATCCCCTATTTGTCAGGTTTCACAAGATTATATGTGTTTTGACTATTTTTTCTTGCAGTGTCTGTGGCGTGAATCTCTGACGGAGCGCGAGTATCTCCTTCGGATAAATAGGTAAGAAACATCGGCAGTAATATTAGAATGGATAAAACCAGCATCAACCCACCGATGGCTAATAACAGTGTCTTAATATTACCTGCAACATTCTCTATAATATCTGAATCTGTTGTGGATAGTGGCTGGTCTGTTTTATCGTCATGTTCGTCTTGATTTTGCATGATATATCCTCTGGTAACTGATTAAAGGAAATTGAATATTGCCATATATTCTAAACTTTCGTCCAAAAATTTTTTAATAATACTGCCTAATTCTACTTTGTCAGATCTCATGAACACACAATTCAAGATCGTCATTCCGGCATGGATTCACGTCAGGCTTTCCTGCCTGACGCCCTTCGGGTTAATGCAAATCTGTTCCAGACAGATTTGTGCCGGAATCCAGGCTCCATGGATGGATTTAAGCTTAC
>Ga0207952_1001367_pt1 | contig 10482 bp, 7 predicted proteins | sample SubbioR12Aug_8Ca_FD_184831 | JGI IMG/M metagenome (GOLD analysis project Ga0207952, IMG submission 184831) | Serpentinite rock and fluid subsurface biosphere microbial communities from McLaughlin Reserve, California, USA - CR12Aug_8Ca (SPAdes) | ecosystem: Environmental > Terrestrial > Deep...
ACGGTTTTGGCCCTCGGCCAATCGGTCGGTCGCCCTGGACGAGGCAATGGTGGTGCGCGCGCGTCGCGCCGCAGCGTCGCTGCGCGAGGGCATGCCGTTCGCCTATGCCGTCGGCACGGCGGCGTTCCGGCACATCACCCTGCAAGTGGACCGCCGCGTGCTCATTCCGCGGCCGGAGACCGAGCTGCTGGTGGATCTGGCCCTCGCGGCGACTGGCGGACGTGGCACGATTGCGGACATCGGCACTGGTTCCGGCGCCGTTGCCCTCGCGCTCGCGGCCGAAGGAACTTTTGATCAGGTCATCGCGACAGACATTTCTCCGGATGCGCTTGCGGTGGCCCGGGCCAATCTCGCGGCAATTCCTGAAGCCCGGCGGACCGTAGTCGACTTCCGCTTGGGCGATCTGACCGAACCCCTCCGCGGACTCCGAATGACGGCGGTGGTATCGAATCCACCCTATATTGCGCCTGCCGAGCGTGCGGAGCTCCCCCCCTCCGTGCGTGACTGGGAGCCTGAGTTGGCCCTCTTTTCGGGCGATGATGGAATGCAGGCGATTGCCCGAATCATTTCGGGCGCGGCCGACGTTGTGCTGCCGGGAGGGTTCCTCGTGATTGAGATCGACTCGCGGCGGGCAGCACGGGCTCAGGCGCTGGCAGCAACCGATGGCCGGTGGAGCGATGTCCAACTACGGCCGGACCTGACTGGACGCGAACGCTTCCTCGCGGCCCGTCGACTCCCCCCCCGGTAATACCCACGTGTCACTCAACGAACGATCCACGGAACTCGGACGCCTCATCGGACAGACCCCGGAATATCAGGCGGTCAAGCGCGCCAGTGATGCACTGAATGAGGACAAGGAGGCCGTGTCGCTGCTCGAGAAGATGGAGCGCCTCCGGCGCGACGCGCAGCAGGCCATTGGGCGCGGTGACCAGCCGACGCCGGAAATGGAGCAGGAACTGGACCGGCTGCTCGGTCTGGTGCAGGTCAATGCGACGTATCAGCGGGTGCTCGTGGCCAACGAGAACTTCGACAAGGTGATGATGCAGGTGAACCAGTGGATTCTCGAGGGTATCAAGAAAGGCGCGACCAGCTCGATCATCACGCTCGGCTAGGAGTCAGATGACCGGTCGGCTCATCGTGTTCGAGGGAGTGGAGGGGGCGGGCAAGAGCACCCAGCTTGCCCGGCTTCGCGCGCGCCTTGAACGAGCCGGGGTGAACTCCCGCAGTTTCCGCGAGCCGGGCGGCACGCCCACCGGCGACCGTATTCGCGCCATCCTCCTCGATCCGGGTGCGTCGCTGGATGCCCGAACCGAGGCGCTGCTTTTCATGGCGTCGCGAGCTGAGTTGGTCTCCACCGTGATCCGGCCACTCCTGGCGGCAGAGACGGTGGTCCTGCTTGATCGGTTCTTCCTGTCGACATACGCCTACCAGGTGGGCGGGCGCGCGCTTCCCGAGGCCGATGTGGTCAGGGCCAATCACGCAGCCACGGGCGGACTCGTCCCCGACCTCACGGTGTTGCTCGGCTTCAGTGCAGCTGCGGGGCTCTCCCGCGCCCAGCAACGCGGCCCGCAGGACCGCATGGAACAGCTTGGCGCCGATTTCCACCAGCGCGTGGAGTCGGCATTCAGCCGATTCAGCCGCAGCGACTGGCAGGACTCGCACCCCGAGGCCGGCCCCATCGTCGTCGTTGATGCGTCGGGAACTGCGGACGAAGTCGAACATCGGGTATCGGAAGCGGTGGCCGCGCGGATACCGGAACTCGGCAACCGCATGACACAGGCGGTGGCGTGACGGTTCGCGTAAAGACGTGGCGGTATCTCGTCGCCGGCTTTGCCCTGGGAACGGGCCTGGCGGCCGGCGCCTTCTTGATGTGGCGCGGTATCCGCCGGGGAGACGCGCCAACGGAGCTCAGCGCAGCCGAAGGTCGGCGTCTCCTCGACATGGTGATGCAGCGGATCCAGTACTCGTGGGTGGATTCGATCCCGGCCGACGAACTCTATCGCCGGGCTGCCTTGGGATTGGTTGGCGAGCTGGGCGATCCCAATTCCCAGTATCTCGACTCCGCGCAACTCAAGCGTCTGCGAGAGGCGACAACCGGGACGTACTTCGGTGTCGGCATGTCGCTGGACCTGCGCGACGGCTGGCTCGTCGTCACGCATGTGCGCGTGGGAACGCCCGCCGAGCGCGCCGGCCTGGTCATTGGCGACCGGCTGGTGGAGATCAACGGCCAGTCCATGCGCAACTGGTCGCCGGCCGAAGCGCGGTCGGCGATTCGCGGCGCGGCCGGCTCCCGGCTCTCCGTCTCGATTGAGCGCGGCAACACCCCCGCGCGAATTCCGCTCAAGCTCGAACGCGAGGAAATCCACGTCAGCGCGGTCACCCGGGCGTCGCTCCTGGACTCACGGGTCGGCTATTTCCTTGTGTCGACGTTCAACGACTCCACCGCACAGGATGTTGAGCGCACGGTGGATTCGCTGGTGAAGGCGGGCGCCCGAGGTCTGGTGATTGACCTGCGCGGCAATCCCGGCGGATTGCTTGCGCAGGGCGTCGAAGTTGCCGACCTCTTCCTCGACAAGGGGAAGCGGATCGCGTCGACGCGCGGGCGCACGACCGGCGCCAACACCGAGTTCGTGGATAAGTCGGCGCAGCGCTGGGCAGATCATCCCATCGTTGTGCTGGTGAACGGCAACACGGCCAGCGCGGCTGAGGTCGTCGCGGGCGCGCTGCAGGACAACGACCGCGCCCTGCTCCTGGGCCGCCAGACCTACGGCAAAGGGAGCGCGCAGGCGGTGCTGCAACTGGACGACGGTGGCGCGCTCAAGCTGACTTCGGCACGCTGGTATACGCCGCTCGGTCGCAGCATTGAGCGCCACAGCGCTCCCGTTTCTGAAGATGCCGAGGCCGACACTGCGCTACCGACGTATCGCACGGAACGCGGGCGCACGATGCTGGGCGGCGGCGGGATTCGCCCCGATATCGTCACGGGCGACAGCGCGCTCTCGCCGACCGAGCGCGCGTGGGTGCGCGCCATCGGCGCGCGGGTCACCCTCTTTCGAGAGGCGCTCTCAGACGCGGCAGAGCAGCTGGTGAAGCGGCGCGGGGTTCGCGACCCGATGTTCACGGTGGATCCCGCCATGCGAGATGCGCTGTACGCCGCGATGCGGTCCAAGGGCGTGGACGTGCCGCGCACGATTTTCGACGACGTGCACGGATCGGTTGATCGCGTGCTGGGCCAGGAAATGGCACGCATCGCCTTTGGCATTCCCGGAGCCCAGCAGCGCGCCGTGCGCACCGACGCTGTCGTCGCGCAGGCGGTCGCCTTGTTGCAGGGAGTCGAAACCGCAGATGCCCTCTTCAAGCGATTGCCGAAGGTGGCGGTGAGTGCGGAGCGGAAGCCCGATGCACCGGGCACCGCAATTCCCTAACGCAGCGGCGGTTTCACTCCGAACAGTCCCGACGCGTCAATCACCTTGACGCCCGTGGGCACCGTGAACGACAGCATGCCGGCCGGAAGCTCCGCGTCCATGCGCATGTTCGTGAACCGGATTGTTCGCACCAGTCCGCTTGGTTCCACCGCTTCGAGCTGCCGGACGAGGGCATCCTCCCGGTCAAGCCAAATCGTGGCCTTTGTGAACGGCGTGCCGGCGACCTTCGGGTCGAGTTGGATCACCACGACGGGACGCCCACCGAGTTCGGTGGGGTTGCCGGTCGTGACTTTGTAGCTCGCCCGAGGGGCAGTGAGGAGCTGGGTGATCAGGTCGAGCTGAGCACCCTGCGCGATGGGAAGCTTCAGTGCCTGGCCTCGTGCGGCGCTCGGCAGATACACCCAGATGGCGTTGCCGTCGGCGATGATCGCATCTCCCGGCGGATCACTGAAGCGAAAGGCGAACTTCGCCGCGCCCTGCTGCGCAAATTCTCCGCGCGACGTCTTGGTCTGGCGGACGTCCGGATTGAACAGTGTTTGTTCGAAGGCTGCTCGCATCGGCCTCGCGGACGCTACGAAGCGTGCGGCGCGGTCGAGCAGGGAGTCCGTTGCCGACTGCGCTCCGGATTGCGCGTCTGCGGGCGTTGCGACCGCGCCCGCCACAAAGGTCGCAGCGAGCGCCGCGACTGCGACACGCGCGATGAGTGTGTGCGGCGTCACGCGACGCCGACGGGCGACCCGGCGAGTGAACGGTCCACCGCCTCTGCCACGCGCCGCAGCTGCCGCATCAGTTCGGTGAACTGTTCCGGCGTCAGCGACTGCGCGCCGTCGGAGAGGGCGCGTTCGGGGTGCGGATGCATTTCCACTATGATGCCGTCGGCGCCGGCGGCAACGGCGGCGCGCGCCATCGGGGTCACCTTGTCGCGGCGCCCCGTGCCGTGGCTTGGGTCGGCGACGATCGGTAGATGCGAGAGTGCATGGACTACTGGTATCGCCGTAAGGTCAAAGAGGTTCCGTGACGTGGTGTCGAAGCTCCGCAATCCCCGTTCGCAGAGGATCACATTCGGGTTGCCTTCGCTGAGCACGTACTCGGCAGACAGCAGGAGGTCTTCGATCGTGGCCGCCATTCCGCGCTTGAGCAACACAGGCTTCTTGATGCGCCCAACGGTCTTGAGCAGCGAGTAATTTTGCATGTTGCGGGCGCCGATCTGGAGGCAATCGGCGACTTCGGCGCAGAGGTGGGCGCCTTCATCGTCCATCGCCTCGGTGACGATCGCGAGCCCCGTTTCGCGCTTGGCGAGAGCCAGGAGTTCCAGCCCTTTTCGGCCAAGTCCCTGAAAGGAATAGGGCGAGCTGCGCGGCTTGAACGCGCCACCGCGCAGGGCGACGCCGCCGGCCGCCCGCACCATGCGCGCCGATTCGAGGATCTGCGCTTCGGACTCCACGGAGCAGGGCCCCGCGATCACGGGTACTTCCTCGCCACCAAATGTCACGCCGGGCGCAATGGTCACGATCGTGGGGTCCGGCCGCCACTCGCGCGAGACCTGCTTGTACTGGTTGGAGACGTGGATGATTTGGGCCACGCCGGGCAGTTCCGCCACGAGCGAGCCATCCACGCGGCGATCGTTGCCGACCAGCCCGACCGTCGTGCGCTGTGCGCCGGGCATCGGCAACGGGGTGTACCCCATCGCCTTGATGGCCTCGCAAACGCCGTCGATCTCCTTCTTGGTGGCCCCGTGGGCCATCACAACCAGCATGCTGCAGTTCCTCCGGAGGAACCCGAAATATACTTATAGGATACGCCGGAACCCACGGAGACCCCACTTATGCCCCGTACGTCCCATATCGCCGCCGCTTTCGGCGCTTTTGCGCTGATCGGACTGGCCGCCGAACCGGTGGCCGCGCGCCTGCAGCAGCGTGCATCCTATGACAAGTCGCTCTGGTCCGGCATGCGCTACCGGATGGTCGGTCCCATGCGGGGCGGACGCGTCACTGCCGTCACCGGCGTACCGTCGCAGCCGCGCACCTTCTACATGGGGTCCACCGGCGGCGGCGTCTGGCGCACCACCGATGCCGGAGCCACATGGCAAAACATCTCGGACGGCCAGATTCCGCTTGGTTCCATGGGCGCGATCGAAGTGGCACCGTCAAACCCGTCGGTGATTTATGTCGGCACGGGCTCATCCAAGATTCGCAGCAACGTTTCCATTGGACGCGGGATGTACAAGTCCACCGACGCAGGACGAACCTGGGCCTTTTCCGGGCTTCGCGACGCCGGTCAGGTCTCCACGGTGCGCGTCGACCCAAACAATCCGGACCGCGCGTTTGTCGCCGCGCTCGGCAACCCCTTCGCGAATAACACCGAACGCGGCGTCTTCCGGACCACGGACGGCGGCCGCAACTGGCAGAAGGTGCTCTACCTCGGTGACAGCCTCGGCGCTGCGGATCTCGAAATGCACCCGGGCAACCCGAATGTGCTCTTCGCGTCGATGTGGCGCGGACAGCGGAAACCGTGGACGATCGTCAGCGGTTCGAATGCCGGCGGCATTTACAAGAGCACCGACGGCGGAGCAACCTGGGCCAAGCTCGGCGGCGGTCTGCCGACCGGGCTCTTCGGGCGCAGCAACGTGGCCATCTCCAAGGCGATGCCGAACCGCGTGTACGCGCTCATCGAAGCGAAGCCCGGCGGGGGGCTCTACCGATCGGAAGACGGCGGCGCATCGTGGAACCTGATCAACGGGGCGCAGAACCTGTGGACGCGCCCGTTCTACTACACCACGCTTGGCGTGGACCCGAACGATGCGAACGTGGTGTGGGTGGGCGCCGAGGGCTGGTACAAGAGCACCGATGGCGGACGCACGTTCCGCAGCTCTCCGGTGCCGCATGGCGACAACCACGATGTCTGGATCAACCCGTACAACTCGGACATCATGGTGCAGGCGAATGACGGCGGCGCCAACGTATCGCTGGACGGCGGTCGCACATGGAGCCGGCAGGACAACCAGCCGACGGCCGAGTTGTACCAGGTGTACGCGGACAACCAGTATCCCGCGCGCCTCTACGGTGCGCAGCAGGACAACTCGACGCTGATCCTGCCCACGAATCCCACCGGATCGGGCTACGATACCGAGTGGCGCGACGGCCCCGGTTGCGAGACCGGCCCGGTGTTGCCGCACCCGACGAACCCGGACACCGTGTACGGCTCGTGCAAGGGACAGTTCAGCCGCAAGTCGTTGCGGTCGGGCCAGGAATGGCAGTCATGGGTTGGTGGCGAGTCGCTCTACGGCAACGGCGGCATGACGCTCACCTATCGGTTCCAGCGCGTCTCGCCGATGGAGATCTCGCCGTTCAACTCGCGGGTGCTTTACTACGGCTCGCAGCATGTGCATCGCTCGCTCGACGAAGGCATCACCTGGCAGAAGATCAGTCCCGACCTCACGGCGTTCCCCAAGGGCGAGCCGCAGCTGCCGAGTGGCACGCCGATCACGCTCGACGTCACGGGCGAAGAGATGTACAGCACGCTCTACGCGATCCGGGAATCGCCGGTGCAGCGCGGGGTCATCTGGACCGGGGCGAACGACGGACCATTCCACGTCTCGCGCGACAACGGCGTGACGTGGACGAACGTGACGCCCAAGGACCTGCCTCCCGGCGGCCGCGTGCAGAACATCGAGCCGAGTCCGCATCGCGCGGGGACCGCCTACTACGCGGTCTACCGATTCCTCCTCGGTGACTTTGCGCCGTACATCTACCGGACTGACGATTTCGGGAAGACGTGGACGCGGCTCACCGATGGCAAGAATGGCATCGCCGCTGATGAACCGACTCGCGTGGTGCGCGAAGATCCCAAGCGGCCCAGGTTGCTGTATGCCGGTACCGAGTTTGCGATGTACATCTCGTTCGATGATGGCGCGCACTGGCAGTCGTTTCAGCAGAACCTGCCGAACACACCCGTCACCGACATCAAGTTCACGAACAACAACAACGACATGGTCCTCTCGACGATGGGCCGGTCGTTCTGGGTCATGGACAACCTGACGCCGCTTCGTGCGCTCAACGACCAGGTCGCCGGATCTCAGGTGACGCTCTTCAGGCCGCGCGAAGCCGTGCGTGGCCCGGGCGGCGGTCGCGGCGGTGGACGGGGCGGGGTGCAGTACCTGCCGGCGGGAGCCATGATCGACTACTACCTCGCGTCGGCGCCTTCGGGCGACGTCCGCCTCGACGTGCTCGACTCCGCAGGCCGTGTCGTACGCTCCATCACGAGCGCGGCCGCGGCCGGTGCGCAGGTGGAAGCGCCGGTTGCTGCCCCCGACGACGACGAGGGCGGTGGCGGCGGGCGCGGCGGTGGCGCTGCGGCGCGCGCGCCTAGGGCAGCGGGTCTCAATCGGTTCATGTGGGATATGCGCTACCCGGGCTCCTGGGTGAGCAGCGCAACCCCCGCCGGACCGAACGGGCCGCTCGCACCGCCAGGGCGCTACCAGGTCCGATTGACGGCCGGATCGGTGACGCAGACCCAGCCGCTGAGCATCGTCTCCGATGTGCGCGTGGTGAGAGACGGCGTGTCGGCTGCCGACCTGCGTGCGCTGTTTACGCACAACATGAAGGTCCGTGACCTGATCAGCGACGTGAACCAGACCGTGGCGCGTGTGCGCGGCGCGCAGGCCCGATTGCGCAACGCCACTGGAGCCGCTGCCGACACCGCTACGAAGATCGGCGAAATCGCGTCACAGCTGATCACCCCGCCAGCCCGCTACAGCCAACCGGGGCTGCAGGCGCACATCACGTACCTCTATTCAATGACCGGGCAGGCCGATCAACGCGTGCCGAAGGATGCGGCCGATCGTTATGTGGAGCTGCGCAAACAGCTCGACGCGATTCAGCTGGCGCTGACGAAGCTGCTCGGCCCGGCCATGTAGCACTCGTCGCGCCTGCGCCGGAGGGGTCTCGGCGCTAGCGCGGGTTTCATCAGGCAAAAACAAAGGCATCAACCAAGGACGTGAGAGATCCTGGTTGATGTTTTTGTTTTTGTCAGATGATTTCTCCTTCCGGCCGAGACCTGTGCCGCGAGTATCGGTCAGCGCCCGCGAAAAAGGACGCGCTTGATGGCCGAGGCTCCGTCGCCGGTAAATCGTATGAGGTAGACACCGGGCCTGACGAGGCGACCGGAGTCGTCGGTGCCGTCCCAGGTGAAGCGGTCATCGCAACCGGTGTCGCTCCCGGGTGCCACACGGCCATAGCGCCCCGGGGCGAAGGTGTTGGCGCCGCCGCGCCGGGGAATCAAATGCGCCACGTGGTTGCCGCGGAGATCAAGGACCTCGAGCGTCACGTCCGACTGGCGGCGAAGGTCGAACCAGATGCAGGTGGTATTCAGGCGATCCGTGGGAAATGGCGTGGGGAATGGCTGGAACATCACCGTCGCAATCGGGGCATTCGGGCTCGCGATTACGAAGCTCGACGTGTTCACCACGCGGATGCTGTCGCCTGTGCCGGCCACTGCGGAGAGCGACCACCGATAGGGTGTGTTGGCCTCCAGGTCGGCAAACGGAACGAACACACTATCCGGATGGGTCAATGTTCCCGTGAGCGCCACAAAGCCATCCGACGCACGAGTGACTACGACGGTGTAGCGCCACGGCTGCACCGGCGGGTGAATGCGCACCGCGGTCCACTGGAAGGCCGGGCGGGTGGTGGTCACCGTGGTGCCGTTCAGGTTGTTCGGCGCGACGAGGCTCACCCAGGGCGACGTGCGGCGCGGCCCCTGGGCATTGGACACGACGAGGGTGCCCTGCGCAGTGCGAGCAATGGCGCGCCACCACACGGTGGAGAGCGGCAGGAGCAGGCGGGGAATCACGATCGTCGCGGTCGTGCCGCTGACCGTGGTGTCGGCGAAAAACGGCGCGGCAAAGTCCTGCGAAAACGCCACCTGCAGCCGTAATTCGATGGGAAGCTGTGCCGCAGTGAATCCCGAGGTGGTGATCGTGAACTGGGGCGTGCCGTCGCGCAGCGGATCGCCGGCCGGTCCGGTCACGGTCACGGTCGGCGTCTGCGCGCCGGCTACCGCAGCCGCCGCGCACACTCCTGCGACCCAGCGGATCACGCGGACCTCAGGCGGCGGCGCCGGCCGCCCCTAGCTGCGCACCGCTGTCATCCGCCGCATCCACTGCCGGCCCGCGCATGCGCACGCTCACCAGCGATGAGACACCCGGCTCCTGCATCGTGACACCATACACGGCATCCGATGCCTCCGTCGTGGTCCGCGGATTGTGCGTGATGACGATGAACTGCGTGTGCTTCTTGAACTCGTTGAGCATCCGCACGAACCGGCCGATGTTCTGGTCGTCGAGCGGAGCGTCAACTTCGTCCAGAAGGCAGAACGGGCTCGGCTTCGTCAGAAAGATGCCGAAGAGCAGCGAGAGCGCCACGAGCGCGCGTTCACCGCTGGAGAGCAGGTGGATGCGCTGCGTCTTCTTGCCCCGCGGGGACGCGTGGATCTCGATGTCGCAGTCGAGCGGCGTGTCGGGATTCTCGAGACGCAGGTCGCACTCGCCGCCGCCGAACAGCGTCTGGAAGATGTGACGGAAATGCGCGCGCACTTCCTCGAAGGTCTTGAGGAACATCTCCCGCGCCGTGACGTCGATCTCGGCGATGGCCTGGCGCAGCGAGTCGCGCGCCTGCAGGATGTCGTTCTTCTGGCTCTCGAGGAGTTCCAGGCGCTTCTGCTCTTCGGTGTGTTCCTCGATGGCGAGCGGATTAACCGGTCCCAGCGATTCCACCTGGGCACGCAGCGCCTCCGATTCGGCCCGGAGCGATTCGTCGTCCGTGTCCACCGGGACGTACGAGGCAAAGAGATCGTCGAGTGGGCGGTGCCATTCGGTCTCGAGTCGGCCACGGATGGCTGTGCGCCGGCCACCGAGGTCGGAGTGGCGCAGTTCGGCATGGTGGAGTTCGTCCGCCAGCTTCGACGCGGTGCGTCGCGCATCATCGAGCGTGTGGTCGACGTCGGTGAGCGCCGTATCGGCCGCGTGAACGGCCGCCTCGGCCGTGCCCAGTGCCGTGAG
>Ga0207952_1001368_pt1 | contig 10479 bp, 5 predicted proteins | sample SubbioR12Aug_8Ca_FD_184831 | JGI IMG/M metagenome (GOLD analysis project Ga0207952, IMG submission 184831) | Serpentinite rock and fluid subsurface biosphere microbial communities from McLaughlin Reserve, California, USA - CR12Aug_8Ca (SPAdes) | ecosystem: Environmental > Terrestrial > Deep...
CAAGCGAAGCTTGCGCAGCCGCCGAAAAACGGCTGATCGAATTCCTGACTATCGCGCTTCATTGCTTGGCCTCACCCCGCTGGGCTAAATGCGATTGCCCTGACAGCCCCGCTCTGTCATCAATTTGTAACCGCGTTTTAATAAACTGGCAGCCGTAGATCATGGAGAGCCTGTTTTATGTCCGCCAACATCCTTGTCGTCGAAGACGAACCCGCAATTCAGGAACTGATCGCCGCCAATCTTCAGCACGCCGGTCATCGCGTGCTGCGCGCTTACGACGCCGAAGAGGCAATCCGGCTGGTGCGCGAGACCTTGCCGGATGTCGTGCTGCTCGACTGGATGCTGCCCGGCATGTCCGGCATCCAGTTTGCACGCCGGCTGCGCAGCGAGGAGCGGACCCGCGACCTGCCGATTATCATGCTGACCGCGCGCAGCGAAGAGCACGACAAGATCGCCGGGCTGGAGGCCGGGGCCGATGATTACCTGACCAAGCCGTTCTCGCCGCGTGAATTGCTGGCCCGCATCAAGGCGGTGTTGCGCCGCCGTGCGCCGCAGATGACCGAGGACTTGATCGAAATCGAAGGCCTGCGCCTTGACCCGGTAACGCACCGCATCTTCGGGGACGGCCAGGCGCTCGATCTGGGGCCGACCGAGTTTCGTCTGCTGCATTTTTTCATGACGCACACCGAGCGCGTGCATAGCCGTACGCAATTGCTCGACCAGGTGTGGGGTGATCATGTATTTGTCGAGGAGCGTACGGTGGACGTGCATATCCGCCGGCTGCGTGCGGCCCTCGAAGCGAGTGGTCACGACCGGCTGATTCAGACCGTGCGCGGCAGCGGTTATCGTTTCTCGGCGTTTGCCGAGTGAGCGAACGCGGCGCCTGGCGGGAGTACGACGCATGAGTTCGGTCTGGTGGCGTGCGCTGGGTCTGCTGCTGGCGGTTGCCTTCCTGATTTTTCTGCCGCTGTGGATCATTTACGGTTTGCCGTGGGCGCTGGCAGCGGTGATCGGCAGCCTGCTGCTCCTGCTTGGCTGGCATCTGTTTCAGCTCGGACGCCTGATCCAGTGGCTGCGCGGCCCGCTCGATGCGCCCTTGCCGGAAGGCGCCGGCGTCTGGGAAATTGCTTTTGCCGGCCTCTACCGCCGGGTGCGTATCCGCAGTGGCCAGCAACAGGTCTTGTCCAACACGCTTGAGCGTTTTACGCGCGCAGCGCAGGCGCTACCGGACGGGATCATCGTCTTCAACCGCCATCGCCACATCGACTGGATCAACGCCAAAGCGGAAATCCATTTTCAGATGTCCGCCGCGATCGATCGGGGGCAGGCGCTGACCAACCTCATCCGCCAGCCCGATTTCGTCAGCTATCTCGATGCCGAACGTTACGATGAACCGCTCATCTATCGCGGCGGACGCGTCGAAGGACAGACCTTGCTGCTGCAGGTCATTCCCTATGGCGACGACCAGACCTTGCTGCTGTCGCGTGACATCAGTCATCTCGACCGTCTGGAAACCATGCGCCGCGATTTCATTGCCAACGTGTCGCACGAACTGAAAACACCGCTCACCGTGGTTTCCGGCTTTGCCGAGATGCTCGCCGATGCCGACACGGCGTACAGTGAAAGCGAGGTAAAGCAATATCTCGGGCTGATCTGCGAGCAGGCGGTGCGCATGCAGCGACTGATCGAGGATCTGCTGACCCTCTCGGCGCTTGAAACGGGCGGCACGGTGCAGAGCGACGAACGCGTCGAACTGGAACCGTTGCTGCGCAGTCTGCTCGCCGAAGCCGAGGCGCTCTCCGGTGGTCGGCACACCTTGGCCCTGTCCATTGAAGCACCCGCCATACTCAGCGGCTGTGCCAACGAACTGCGCAGTGCCTTCGGCAATTTGACCAGCAATGCGGTGCGTTACACGCCTGACGGTGGCCGCATCGATCTGATCTGGCGCCTGCGCGCCGGGCAAGGGGAGTTTGTCGTAGCCGACAGCGGGATCGGCATTGCGCCGCAGCACATCCCGCGTCTGACCGAACGCTTTTACCGCATTGATCGCAGCCGCTCACGGGAGACCGGCGGCACCGGTCTGGGGCTGGCCATCGTCAAGCACGTGCTGACCCGTCATCAGGCGGCCCTGGATATTGAAAGCGATCCTGGCAAGGGGAGCCGCTTCATCGTGCGCTTCCCGGCGAGTCGTCTGATTGCCGACGCCCGATCCTACCCGACGACAACGTAGCTGACCCGCTCGTAATCCGGGCCGTCATTGAGCACGTGCAAAAGCTTCACCCGTACGACGCCATCCGTACGGATCTCGATGATCCGGCCCTCGTGATACCAGCCTTGCGGAATCACCAGGGACTGCTCGGTATTGGCGGCCGGGATGGCCGGCAGCATGAAAGCGCGACTGTACATTTCGGCGTGACTGGCCTGCTGGGCGAGCGGCCTTGCCGCAACGGCCTGCGGCATGCCGGGCAGGGCCGCCACACCGGCAATCAGGCCGCCGCCCTGTTCCTGCATCAACCAGCTGGTTTGTGCCAGCAGGTAGTGCTCGCCGTCGTGCGGGCAAACTGCGAGGAGCTGTCCATGCACCATCTTCTGACCGACGGTGCTGCGCATCAGACGAAAGCCGTTGGCCGACTGATTGACCACTTCCCATTGATCGACGATGAAATCGGGTTGCTTTTGATGAACCTGCAGTTGCTGGGTCGGGTCGACCATGTGGCGGAAGGTGAACAGGCTGTCAAACTCTCGCCGTGAGTACATCTCGACGTTTTCCGGCTGGACGAATTCCTTGCCCGAAATGAAATAGTGCATGGCCTCGAAGTCGATGCAAATTCTGGCGATTCCCGAGGTGGCGCGGCGACGGAATTTGCGCGGCGCACGCGCCTGCGACCAGGGGCGCGAGAGGTGTTCGAGCAGTCGTCTGCACTGGCCGGCGGTGCAGTCTTCGCCAAGACCGATCTGTGCCGGAGAGATTTTCTGACTCAACTGCTGGCGCACCTGACCGAGCTGCATGGCCAGATGCGAAGTGTTGAGCCGGCGCAGCTGTTCGGTTTGCAGGCATTCGGTAACGGGGCTCAGGCCGACGTCCTGCATCAGGTCGATGACGAACTGCGGCAGCGGTTCGCCCGGCGTGGCGGCGTGCACGCTGACCAGCGGTGCCCAGACATTGGCCCAGCGGCGCACCAAGCTCTGGTCGCGCACCGAAAGGCTGTAAGGACCGGCCAGTTCGGAAAGCAGCAGGCTGACGAAGGCTGCCGTGCAGTGCGTTCGGCGTCCCAGCGGATCAAGCGCGTCGGGAATCGACAGGGTGGCTACCCCCCATTCCTCGGCGCTGGCGTAATAGCCGTGCAGGTCAAGCCATAGCCCCGGCGGCAGTTCGCGCCGGGCGCGGTGATGTTCGACGATCGCCATTCCGGTGTAGTAGATGCAGCGCTGCAGGATCAGGGCAACCCGCGCTGCATGCTCGGGGTCGTCGGTCGATGTATCCAGTTGGGCGCAGTGGGCGTAGGCACTGGCCGTTTTGAGCCAGATGCCGACCACCTGCCGGAAACATCCCTCTTCAATCTCGCCGAGCGGCAGTGGTTTATTGACGTAGCGTCTGGCGAGTTCTTCTTCGACGAAGCACAGCGGAACCCGCGATTGCTCAAGCAGATTGAGATAGACGTCGGCCTGCGGCGGTGCCTGCAGCAGGCTGTCGAGAAAACGGTTTAGCTCGATTTCGGCCTGTTGAGTGTTTGCCAGCGGCAGACGCGAGAGGAACTGCAGCCCGGTTTGCAGGTCCGGTATCTCCATGGCGGCCGCGATTTTGGTGATGACAGCGCTCATTTTGAAATCTCCTTCGCCGCTTGTATCAAACAGGTTCGAGTGCCGCGACAATTTCATTGCCAAGCTGGCGGCTATCGACGATGCTCCGTGCCGGGGTATTGACCCGCTGCGCCGTTCCCCATATCGGATGCGGGAAATGGCGGTCGTTCTCCCAGCGCGGAATGACGTGCCAGTGAACATGCGGCGTCACGTTGCCGAAACTCGCAAGATTGATTTTGTCCGGCTGATGCAGGCGGCGCAACGCGGTTTCGACGGCAAACACGACACGCATCAACCGATGCCGCTCGTCGGACGGAAGATCGGTCATTTCACGCTCGTGCCGGTGCAGGATGACGCGGCAGAAACCCGGATAATCCGGCTCGGCAACGGCCACGACGCGACAGAGCGCGTCTTGCCAAATCAATTCACCGCCCGGTGAGCCGCAAAGCTCGCAGTGATTATCGTGTGTCCCGTGCATGTCCTGTTCGCTTCCCGATGAAGATCCGCCTTCCGATGGCACAAGATAAGGCAGATAACGAGGGAAACCAAGGACATATGTCACAACCGCCCCGGAATACCGGCATTGACGGCAAACGGCGGCGGCAGTCGGGCCGTCGCCGGCTTGTCCGGCGACGGCGTCTACAGCAGAACGCGCTCGATGCCGCCGTTATTGGCTTTCTCGACGTATTTCGTCATCCAGTCTGCACCGAGCAGATACTTGGCCATCTCGACGACGATGTAATCAGCCTGCGTACCGCCGTCGTCGTTGTAGCGCGAGAGGCCTTGCAGGCAAGACGGGCACGAGGTGAGCACCTTGAGTTCGCCCTTGAAGCCATCGGCGCGCAGCTTTTCGGCGCCTTTTTCGATTTCTTCCTGCTTGCGGAAACGGACCTGTGTCGACACGTCGGGGCGAGTGACCGCCAGCGTGCCGGATTCGCCGCAGCAGCGGTCGGAGAGGTCGACTGGCTGGCCCATCAACTCGTTGACCACCTTGATCCCCGACATCGTCTTCATCGGCTTGTGGCACGGCTCATGGTACATGTAGCGGGTACCCTGGACACCTTCGAGGCGGACGCCTTTTTCCAGCAGATACTCGTGAATGTCGAGCAGGCGGCAGCCGGGGAAGATCTTGTCGAATTCGTACTTCTGCAGCTGATCCATGCAGGTGCCGCAGGAGACGATCACCGTCTTGATGTCGAGATAGTTCAGCGTGTTGGCGACGCGGTGAAAAAGCACGCGGTTGTCGGTCGTGATCTTCTGCCCCTGCGCCGCCTCGCCGGCGGCCGTCTGCGGGTAGCCGCAGCACAGGTAGCCGGGCGGCAGTACCGTCTGCGTGCCGATCTCGTAGAGCATTGCCTGCGTTGCCAGACCGACCTGTGAAAAGAGGCGCTCCGAGCCGCAGCCGGGGAAGTAGAAGACGGCGTCCGATTCGTCGTTGACCTTCTGCGGGTCGCGGATGACCGGAACGACCGTGTCGTCCTCGATGTCGAGCAGCGCGCGGGACGTGCGCTTGGGCAGGCCGCCGGGCATCGGCTTGTTGATGAAGTGGATGATCTGCGAGCGGATGGTCGGTGTGCCGAGCGTTGCCGGTGGCTGTTTGACCTGGCCCTGGATCAGTCCGAAGGATTTGGCCGTCTTGTAGGCCAGGCGCTGCGCCGTGTAGCCCCACTCGATCATCACCTTGCGCACGAGCTTGATCGTCGCCGGGTCCTTCATGGTCAGGAAGGCCATCGCCGCGGCCTTGGCCGGAACGAATTTCTTCTTGCCCTGCTCGCGCAGGAAGTTGCGCATGGCGATCGAAACGTCGCCGAAGTCGATATCGACCGGGCACGGCGTCACGCACTTGTGGCACACCGTGCAGTGGTCGGCGACGTCGTTGAACTCGTCGAAGTGCATCAGCGAAATGCCGCGCCGCGTCTGCTCTTCGTAGAGGAAGGCCTCGATCAGCAGCGAGGTGGCGAGGATCTTGTTGCGCGGCGAGTAGAGCAGGTTGGCGCGCGGCACGTGCGTCGAGCAGACCGGCTTGCACTTGCCGCAACGCAGACAGTCCTTGATCGACGCCGAAATTTTGCCGATCTCGGACTGCTCCATGATCAGCGATTCGGTGCCGAGCAGCGAGAACGACGGCGTGTAGGCGTTTTCCAGATCGCCGCCGGGCAGCAGCTTGCCCTTGTTGAAGCGACCTTCCGGATCAACCTTTGCCTTGTAGTCGCGGAAGGGCTGGATTTCTGCTTCGGTCAGGAATTCGAGCTTGGTGATGCCGATGCCGTGTTCGCCGGAGATCACGCCGTCGAGCGCGCGCGCCAGCAGCATGATGCGGGCCACTGCCGCGTTGGCAGTGTGCAGCATGGCGTAGTTGTCCGAGTTCACCGGAATGTTGGTGTGCACGTTGCCGTCGCCGGCGTGCATGTGCAGCGCGACGAAGATACGGCCGCGCAGCGTTTCCTGGTGGATCGCCTCGATGCGTTCGAGTATCGGCCGGTAAACGCCGCCGTCGAAAATGGTTTCGAGTTGCGGTTTGAGTTCGCTCTTCCACGAGACGCGCAGCGAGTAGTCCTGCAGGCGGTGGAAGAGGACGGGGTTGTCGGCCTTGTTGGAGAGTGCGCCGGCCTCGATGCCGAGCGCCGCGAACTGTGCTTCTGCGGCGGCAAGCGGCAGATCGAGTTGGTCGAGCAGCCACTGCCAGCGGGCGCGCACGGTGGCGATGGCTTCCAGCGCAGCCTGGCGGCGGTCGCCGATCAACACGTCGTTGTCGAGATTGGTATCGCCGCGATGCAGCGGCAGATCACCTCGTACGAATTCGGCGAGCGCATCGCACAGCGCCAGCTTGTTCTGCGTCGACAGCTCGATGTTGATGCGCTCGATGCCGTCGCAGTACTCACCCATGCGCGGCAGCGGGATGACCACGTCCTCGTTCAGCTTGAAGGCGTTGGTGTGGCGCGAAATGGCCGCGGTGCGCGAGCGGTCGAGCCAGAATTTCTTGCGCGAATCGGCGTCAACGGCGATGAAGCCCTCGGCCGAGCGCAGGTTGCACATGCGAACGACTTCCGAAGCGGCGTTCATCACCGCCTTTTCGTCGTGGCCGACGATGTCGCCGATGAGCACCATCTTCGGCCGGCCGTGGCGCTTGGCCTTGGTCGCGTAGCCGACGGCGCGCACGTAGCGCTCGTCGAGGTGTTCGAGGCCGGCGAGCAGCACACCGGCCGCGTTGCCGGCGCCGCCCGGCTTGAAGTAGTCGGTGATTTCGACGATCGCCGGCACCGCTTCGCGCACCTGGCCGAAGAATTCCAGGCAGACGGTGCGCGTGTGCGGCGGCATCTTGTGCAGCACCCAGCGCGCGGCGACGATCAGGCCGTCGGTGCCTTCCTTCTGCACGCCGGGCAGGCCCGAGAGGAACTTGTCGGTGACGTCCTTGCCGAGGCCGACCTTACGGAATTTCCGGCCGGGGATTTCGAGGATTTCGGCTTCGCCGAACGGCGTCTTGCCGTCCTTGCGGAAGCGCTGGACTTCGAAGCGCGCGATATCCTGCTCGTGGATCTTGCCGAAGTTGTGATTGATCCGCGTCACTTCCATGAAGTGACCGCTCGGATCGACCATCTTCCACCACGCCAGGTTGTCGAGCGCGGTGCCCCACAGCACGGCCTTCTTGCCGCCTGCATTCATCGCGATGTTGCCGCCGATGCACGAGGCCTCGGCTGAGGTCGGGTCGACGGCGAAGACGCGGCCGGCGGCTGAAGCCGCTTCCGAAACGCGCGCCGTGACGACGCCGGCGCTGGTACGGATCGTCGCGTACGGCTGCGCGCAGCCGGGTAAAACCATCTCCTCGACGGCGCCGATGGTGATCAGTTTTTCGGTGTTGATGACCACCGACAGCGGCGTCAGCGGCACGGCGCCGCCGGTGTAGCCGGTGCCGCCGCCGCGCGGGATGATGGTCAGGCCGAGTTCGATGCAGTCGCGCACGAGCGCAGCCATTTCCTCTTCGGTATCCGGGTAGAGGACGACGAAGGGGTATTCGATGCGCCAGTCGGTGGCGTCGGTGACGTGCGAGACGCGGGCCAGGCCGTCGAAGGCGATGTTGTCCTTGCGCGTATGTCTGGCGAGCGTCTTCTTGACCTTGGCACGCAATGTCGCGGTATCGTCGAAATGGCGCTCGAAGCGGTTGACGGCGGATTGCGCCGCGTCGAACAGTTTCAGCACCTTGGCGTTGCCCTGGCGGCGCTTGTCGATCTCGCCCAGGCGATGACGCAGCGCCTGGACCAGCGCGTTGCGTCGGTCGCGGTTGGCGAGCAGGTCGTCTTCGAGATAGGGATTGCGCTGGACGACCCAGATGTCGCCGAGCACTTCGTAGAGCATGCGCGCCGACCGGCCGGTGACGCGTTCGCTGCGCAGTTCGTCGAGAATCGCCCAGTTTTCCGCGCCAAGCAGGCGAATTACGATTTCGCGGTCGGAAAACGAAGTGTAGTTATACGGAATTTCGCGCAGGCGGGCGTTCATGAGTGGTCCGGGGAGCTTCCAAAAGAAGGATTTTAGCTTATCGCAGTGCAACACTGCAGCGGGGAATGGACAGCCCGACTTGCGGAAGGTTTCCCCTGCGTTGAAACCCGTGTAGATTGCAGCTTGCCCTGAATTTCCGGGCGTCATTTTTGTGACATAGTTCCTCGACCGGGGAGTTGTGATTGATGTTTAATCAGCGCCGACAATAATATTGATTTCTCGTGACTTCCTCTGATTCAGTCCCGATTCCGCCCGCCAGCGTGGAAACCCACAACTTCGTCGCCGATTTGCGCGAGGATTTGCTGCATCACGACCCCTTGCTGTCCTGTCTGGTCGAACTGACCCGTCTGCACGGCCGCCCCAGTACGCGCGCCGCCCTGTCGGCCGGTTTGCCGCTCGAAAAGGGCTGTCTCACCCCTTCCTTGTTTGCCCGCGCCGCGACGCGTGCCGGACTGTCGAGCAAAATCGTCCGTCGTTCCCTTGATGCGATCGACAACGCCCTGTTGCCGGTCATCCTGCTGCTCAAGGCCGATCAGGCCTGCGTTCTGCTCGGCTGGGATGAGGCCGGCAACATGGCGCGTCTGCTCTTTCCGGAGACCGGGCAGGGCGAGGTATTGCTGTCGCGTGCCGAACTCGCCGAACGCTATGTCGGCATTGCCCTCTTTGCCCGGCCGCGTTTCAGCTTCGATGCGCGTACGCCGGAAGTGGGCAAGGTTGCCGAACGGCACTGGTTCTGGGGCGCGCTGATCGAACAGAAACCGGTGTACCGCGACGTGATCGGTGCGGCGTTGCTGATCAATCTGTTCGCGCTGGTCATGCCGCTGTTTTCGATGAACGTGTATGACCGCGTGGTCCCCAACAACGCCACCGATACGCTGTGGATGCTGGCGCTCGGCGTGTCGCTGGTGATCGGCATGGACTACGTGATGCGCCTGTTGCGCGGTCATTTCGTCGATCTGGCCAGCGCGCGCATCGACGTCAAACTCTCGGCGCTGATCATGGAGCGTGTTCTGGGAATGCGCCTCGAAGCGCGCCCGGCATCGGTCGGCTCGTTCGCATCGAACCTGCGCTCGTTCGAATCGGTGCGCGATTTCATCGCCTCGGCGACCGTCACGGCGCTGATCGATTTTCCGTTTGCGCTGATCTTCCTGCTGGTGATTGCCTGGATTTCCTGGCCGCTGGTCTTTGTGCCGATCGTCGGTCTGATCGTCGGCCTGATCTACGCTTATGTCATCCAGCACAAGATGCACGAGCTGTCGGAGACGACTTACCGCGCTTCAGCACAGCGCAATGCGACGCTGATCGAGAGCCTGACGGCGCTGGAAACGATCAAGACGCAGGGCGCCGAAGGGGTGGTCCAGAACAAATGGGAGCGGACCAGCGCGTACCTCGCGCGCACCGGCGCGCAATTGCGCTTGCTGTCGGCGTCGGCGACCAACGGCGCGGCGGCGATCACGCAGGTGGTCAATGTCGTTCTGGTGATCGCCGGCGTTTATCTGATCCAGGAGCGCCTGCTGACGATGGGCGGGCTGATCGCCGCGACCATGCTCGGCGGGCGCGCCATCGCGCCGCTCGGACAGGCGGTCGGTCTGCTCATGCAGTTCCAGAACGCACGGATGTCGCTGTCCACGCTCGACAAGCTGATGGAGCAACCGGTCGAGCGCCCGGACGCGGCGGCCTTCATCCATCGTCCCGAGCTGCAGGGCGAGATCGAATTCCGCAACGTCTCGTTCAGCTACCCCGGCCAGGGCGAGGCGGCGTTGCAGAATATTTCGCTGCGCATCGCGCCGGGCGAGCACGTCGTCGTGATTGGCCGCACCGGTTCCGGCAAGACCACGCTGCAGAAGCTGATGCTCGGGCTGTACCAGCCGAGCGACGGCGTCGTGCGCATCGACGGCATCGACCTGCGCCAGCTCGACCCGGCCGATCTGCGGCGCAACGTCGGTTTTGTCGGGCAGGACGCGACGCTTTTCTACGGCACCTTGCGCGAGAACATTTCGATCGGCGCGCCTTACGCCGACGACTCGGCGATCGTCGCTGCGGCCGAGGTGGCCGGGCTGACGCAGTTCGTCAACCGTCATCCGAAAGGCTTCGACATGCTGATCGGCGAGCGTGGCGAATCGCTCTCCGGCGGCCAGCGGCAGGAAGTGGCGATTGCCCGCGCCGTGCTGATGGACCCGCCGG
>Ga0207952_1001369_pt1 | contig 10479 bp, 5 predicted proteins | sample SubbioR12Aug_8Ca_FD_184831 | JGI IMG/M metagenome (GOLD analysis project Ga0207952, IMG submission 184831) | Serpentinite rock and fluid subsurface biosphere microbial communities from McLaughlin Reserve, California, USA - CR12Aug_8Ca (SPAdes) | ecosystem: Environmental > Terrestrial > Deep...
GCGGCTCGCGCGCGTCAGGTTCACGGCATAGCGCGCCACGGCATCCGCCACGGGGACGCGGCGCACCAGCGCCTGGAAGTCGCGCACATCCTGGCCTGTGAGCGCGTGCTTGAACTGCTGGTTCATCGTGGCAGTGGTGCGCGTCACCACGAGGACTTCGTCGTCCTCGTTGAGGTAGTCCATCACAATGTGGAACATGAACCGGTCGAGCTGCGCTTCGGGCAGCGGATAGGTGCCCTCGAGCTCGATCGGATTCTGCGTCGCGAAAACGTGGAAGGGCGGCTCGAGCGGGTATGTCTTCCCCTGCACCGTCACACGCTTTTCCTGCATGGCCTCGAGCAGCGCGGCCTGCGTCTTGGGCGGGGTGCGGTTGATTTCGTCGGCGAGGACGATGTTGGCGAAAATCGGTCCCGGTGTGAAGATCAGCCGCCGACGCCCGGTCTCGGGGTCTTCGTTGATGATGTCCGTGCCCGTGATGTCGCTCGGCATCAGGTCCGGTGTGAACTGGATGCGTGAAAACTTCAGGTCGAGCACCTGCGAGATCGTGTTGATCAGCAGGGTCTTGGCGAGCCCCGGCACGCCGACGATGAGGCTGTTGCCCCCGGCGAAGAGCGAGAGCAGCACCTGCTCAATCACCGTTTCCTGGCCGACGATGAGCTTGTGCAGCTCGGTCGTGACCTGGTCCACGCCAACTTTGAGGCGGTCGGCGAGGGCGAGGTCGGCCTGGGATTCGAGAGCGGGGTTGGTCATGGAGTGCGGTAGTGACTGTGAGAAAGGGAACTGCGATTAGTGGGTTCAGTGCGTCAACGCGTAGATCCAGAAGTTCACGCCGAGCTTGAACGCCTCGTTCGAGACATCCACCGGCACGAACCCCTGCCCGGACCACTGCCAGGATTCGCCAACGTCCTGCCCGTAGCCGGCAAGCACAATCAGGCGCTTCTTGGGGTCGTTCTTCTCGAAGTAGCCATAGAACGCTCCACCCTGCGCCCCTCCTCCACCGCCGCTGAACCCGCGGCGGATTCGGTTCATATCGACCTTGAAGAACGAGTCGAAGATGGGCTCGGTTCCCGTAAGCTGGATCGGCCGCAGGTCGGGTAGCACGCGCGACATCACCGACTCGAAGTTGTTCCAGGCTTCAAAGGGAAAGTCGTCCACGATCATGAACCCGCCCTTGCGCAGGTAGCTGCTCAATCCCTGCGTCTCTGCTGGATTGGGGAACCAGCCGCCCGGCTCCGAGAGATAGGCGATGGGGTACTTGCCGAGCTGCGGATCGTCGAGCGCCACGATGGCGCCGCCAATCTGCTGCCCGAAGTTGGTGAAGGGCCGCATCGTCGTGATCTCGCGCAGGATCTTCATCAGGTGCACTTCGGCGTCGGGGTAGTCGTGTGACCAGCCCGGGCCCTCGCGCCCCGAGAAATAGCCGTAGCCGCGATACTTGATCCGGGCGAAAGTCACCCGACCGTCATACAGCGGATTACCGCGAAAATCGGGCGGCGTGAAGAATTCGTTCGGATCTCCGAGCGAGCCGAATCCAAAGCCGCGATCGCCGCGCGGAAACCGTCCGCCGCGCTGGGCATCGGCAATTGTTGGAATCGCGACGAGCAGCGCCAACGCGAGCCCAACCCCCCAACCCCCAACTCTCAACTGAGAAACTCCGAACCCTGAACGCTGAACTCTCAACTCGCTATTCACGGCGTCCTCCCGTCGACAATCGCCAGCAGCAAGTCCTGCGCCTTCTCGAAGTTCGGTGCGTCCTCGAGCGCGCGGAGCACCGCGCGCTTGGCCTTGGGCGTGTCACCGGCCGCGCGATACGCCAGCGCGAGCTGATAGAGCGCCTCGGGCTTGTCCACCGGATCCAGCGCCACGAGCGCCTCGCGTTCCCGCACCCGAACCGTGTGGTTCTTCTGTGCTTCGGCGAGGGTGGCCAGCGATTCGTGAAGATCCGGCGGGAACGGGTTGATGAACACCGCCCGCTCCATGGCCTCCATCGCCAGAGCCGTGTCGCGCGCTGCCATGGCAAGCGCTGCGAGCTGCTTGTTGGCGTCGAAGGCCGATTCGTCCGCCACCGTCACCACCTTCAGCATCCTCATGGCGTTGGCACTGTCGCCGCGCTCCATATACAGCTTGGCGAGCCCGGCGGCCGGCGACTCCTCCCCGCCGTACTCCGGGAACAGTGCGTGCGCGCGTTCCAGGATTTCAATGGCTTCTTCGCGCTGACCGCCGCGCAGCAGCGCAATGGCGGCCAACATCTGGTGGCGGTAGCTGCCCTTCTGCTCGTTCGCCTTGGCGCGCAACTCGGCCGAGGTCATTCCGGCCGCGTACTCGGGCGCTTCGATGGCCAGCGCCGCAAGCGGCCCGGCGAATCGTTCACGCATGTAGGCATCAAAACGCCGGTCGAATGCGGCAGCGTTGATGCCGAAGACCTTCTGGAACGCCTCGTCGGTCGTGCGGCCGGCGCGGTATTCAACCAGGAGGGCTGCAAGCGCCTTCTCCCCCCAATCGCGTACGATCAGGTCGCAGACCAGGGACGCCTGGTAATACGAGTGGCCGATCTGCTCGGGATACGCGGGTCGCATGAAGCCATCATTGAGCCGGCTCACCGGCGCGAGTTTTCCTTGCCGCAGTGCGTCGAGAAATACCGGGCCAACGCCGGCCCCCCAGCCGGGCCGCACCTGGTGCTCCTCCCACACGCTCAGCCCCTCGGAGAGCCAGCGCGGCACGCGGTGGTCCGTCGCTCCCAGCGTGAACGTGTGGGCGAGTTCGTGCCACACCGTTGACGCCCAGTTGAACGGCCCGGCGTCCTTGGCTGCGGGCGAGTCAAAGGCCAGCGTCGTGCCGAAGCTCACACCAAGGGCGCCCAGCCCAGCGAGTCCCACCGTGCGCACCGAGAAGTCCGCGTGGCTGCGATACACCTCAACCCGGATCGGCGCTGGCGGCGTGTAGCCGTAGCGCGTCTGAAAGCGCGAATACGCACGCTCGACGATGTCGCCCAGATACACCGACATCAGCGCCGACTCGCTCTTCTCCACCATGAACTCGGCGTGCTCGCTCTTGATGGTGTCGTAATTCTTGAAGGTGTCGAGCAGGTCGAGCGTGTTCTTCACCCAGACGTCGTAGGGATCGCCCTTGAACGACGCATCCAGTGCGGCCTTGCCCTCGGCAATCTTGCCGAGGCGCAGCAGGTTCATCCCGAGCACCGAACGCGCTTCCCATTCCATGGAATCAAGGGCGATCGCCTGACGGGCGAAGTCCGAGGCCACCGCGTACCGACGCACGCGCGCGGCGGCTTCGGCCATCGTGACGAAGAACGCCCCGTCTACCGGGTTGATCGCGAGCGCACGACCCTTGGCTTCGGCAAACCCTGCGCTGTCACCGGCGAGAAAGCGCGCCGCGGCAAGGATCGCGATCGCGTCGGCGCTGGCCGGATTGAATCGGAGTGCACGCTCTGCTTCGCGCGCGGCATCGGCGTAGCGCTCTACATCCAGGAGTCCCTTGGCGAGCATGACCCGGGCGGGCACGTACTCCGGACTGACCGCGAGAGCGACGCCGAGGAGAGAATCCGCTCCCGGCTGGCCGTCGAACACTGCGCGCGCCGCCGACGCCACCAGCGCCTGCGGATGCGAGGCGTTGATCTCGCGAACCTGATCCAGCGTGGACTGCGCTTCTGCGCCGTTGTACTTGGCCAGGAAGAGTTCGCCAAGCGCAATCTGGGCATCGATATTGGCCGGATCGAGCGAGACGGCACGATCGAAAGCCTTCAGGGCATCCTTGAAGAGCTCGGGATTCGTCGGACCGAGTTCGCGCACTGCGATGGCGACGGCAACCATCTCTTCGCTGTTCAACCGCTCGGCGCCGGCGTTATAGACGTCGATAAACCGGTCGAATCTCCGGTTGGCCACATCACGCTGCCCACGCGCCTGCGCAATCAACGCGAGGTTGATCGAGGCGGTGAGACTGTCTGAGGCGTGCATGGCCACCGCGCGCGAGTACGCCGAGTCCGCTGCCGCCAACTTTCCGCGCGCGCGCAGGACGTCGCCGAGGGCGGTCAGTACTTCCTGCCCCCCGGGCAGCGCCGCCGCCGCCCGCGCAATACGCTCTGCGTCGTCGTATTTGCTGAGCAACGCATTGGTGCGCGCGAGGTACGCCTGCGCGCGCATCCAGAGCGGGTCCGTGCGGGGAACCTTCTCGAGGAATGCCATGGCCTCGGCATACCGGCCGGTGGCCAGGGCAAGGCGCGCATCCGCCACCGACTGTGGCGCCGGAATCTGACGCTCCTCGACCTGAACGCGGCGCTGCGCGCCGAGTTCTGCCGCTCCGAATAGTCCAGTCGCCAGCAACACAATCCACCCCGCGCGGCGCCCGTCCCCCCAGGTCCCTCCACGTCCCGTAGTTCCCCGTTTGGCCACACGTCCCGTGGTTCCCCGTTTCATCATGGCCTCCCCTCCGCCATCCTGATTTCCCGGGACTTGCGGGCGAGCGCCACCAGCGCCCGCTCGAGATCGGTTTCATATGCCGCGAGTTCCATCTTGGGTTTCAGCGCCCGCAGCGAATCCACCGTTCCCTCGAGGTCGAACTTCTCCAGATACAGCGCGGCCACCCTCGCGTCGGTGCCCGCTGCGACTGCGCGAGCGTCGAAGAAGAATCGACGGGCCAGCAGACCCTGCCCCGCGCGCCCGGTCGGCTCTGCCGTGCCCTGCTTGCTGCCGTTGTCATCCAACTGGGCGTGCTCGGTCTGCAACTTGCTGGCGTCGTCGTAGATGCGTTTGGTCTCACGCGCCGCAAACGTGAAGGCTTCCAGCAACGACACGCGTCGATCCTTGTCGGTGTCTGCCACATCTCGCGCGAACGCCGCCACGAACTGTTCGGCGAAGCGGGATTCGTTGCGCTCGAACGACGTCTTGGTGGCCGTGATCACCACGCGCCCGGGCGCGGCGAGAATCGGCAACATGTCGCCGCTGCCGCTCGAGAGGTTGACGAGCGCCACGCGTTGTTCGGGGAAGCTCTCCACCATTCGCTTGATGTCCAGCGCGGTGAGGTCAGGCCCCGGCAGGCTGATGCGTGACTCCTCCTGTGCTCCGGATCCATGCCCGATGAACACGAGTGCCACCTGCTCACCCGCCTTGGCGCGCGCCTTGATGGCCGCCACTTCGCGCTCGACCGCCACGCGCGTTGACTGACCGCGATACCGCGGCTCGCTGGCCTTCCGCGTGGAATCCTCGCCAAGCCAGACGATATTGGCCTCTGCGACTCCGAATCGGGAGCGCAGCGCAGCGGTCAATTCGCCACCCAACCGCTGGAATCGCTCCGAAAACTTCGGCTCGCCGCCCAGCCCGGTGACAACCAACACATGCGTCTGCGCGCGCGCAGGGGCCCACCAGAGCGCGACGAGCAACAGCGCGGCCGACACCCGCGAGAGGATTCGCCTCATGCCAGACCCCGCATCTTTCGATATCCCCACTCGGCCGAGACCAGCGCAACGAGGAGTATGAAGATGATGGGCATGTCCCAGAGGTCCATTTCGTTTATGACCGTCACACCCCGCTTGGTCATCGCGATGTCTTCCGGCAGCGTGCCCACCGTCGCCGGCGTGTAGAACCGACCGCCCGTTTCGTCCGCGATGCGCTGCAGGAAGGGCCGCCGCATTTCGGCGAGTGTGTATTCGGCATCCAGCTGGGCGACACGCACATATGTGGTATCGGTCACCGCGCCGGCGCTGGTCGTTGCCGTCACCTGGATCTTGTGTACGCCTTCCTCGGACGGCGCAAAGCTCGCGCGGTACTCACCGTCGCGGTCCACGGCCCAGTCGAGCGTGAGGGGCTGGCGCCCGCCAGAGGGTGCAATCACTTGCGCGGCGACCTGTGCGTCGTTGAGCCGTTCATAAGCGCTGTCCACGACCACGGTGCGCAGCTGCACGGGCGAGCGCGGGTTCACCTGATCGGGCGTGGCGCGCGATTCCACGCGCGTCGGTACATCGCTCGTGAGCCAGCGCAGCAGCTGTCGCCAGAAGATGTCGAACGATTCATCCTCGACGGCGATGTCCGTGCTCATCTTCCACTGCCAGTCATCCTGCACCGGGAACGCGACGGCCAGTCCGCGTCCGAAGCGTTGGTACGCAAGAATCGGTTGCTCGTAACGGAGCGCTGTCTCGCCCGGGTCGCCGGCCCTGCCACCGGTCGGAACAACACCGCTCAGCAGCACGACAGCGCCGGGCTTCACGCTCCGGATCCGGTTCACCGTGGTCAGTGCCGGCATCGTCTTCCACTTGTCCACCGTGGGTACGCGCGCCGTTCCGATCTGCGTGACGGCGTGGCCCACGCCCGCCGGCGTGAGCACGGCCTTGAGGTCGGCGAAGAACGTCGCACTGTCGGCGACAGCGGGTCCTTCGACAACAACCGGCATGGCTTCGGCCAGCGGAGTTCCCGCAAAGCCACCCTCGGAAAACGCCTTGCGTCCGCCAATCTGCAGCAGGCCGCCGCCCCGCACGCTTACGAAATCCGCGAGCATGCGCAGTTGGTCGTTGGAAAAGGCGCTCGCTTCAATGCTGCCGAGGATCACCGCGCGGTATTTGTAAAGTTCAGCGCGCGTCTTGGGGAAGCCGCCAATCAGCTCGTCGCCGCTATCCACGTTGAGGCGGAGAAACTTCCCTTCCGCAGTGCGCTGCAGGACAACCACCTGCAGGTTGGAGTCCGCATCAACTGCCGCGCGAATGAACCGCACTTCGTACCGCGGCTCACCCTCGATGTAGAGAATTTTCTCCCGCGCTTTGCGCACCTCCACCATGGCGGTCTGCGCATTGTTTTCCACGACCTGCTCGCGTTCCTGCACCGGAATGCGGAAGGTCAGGACCCGCGGGCCCGCGTCGCTGAGTCGCGCCGTGACGCGGACCGGCGCCGCATCGGACCCCGGCGGCATCAGGATTTGCGTGCGCGCCACGATCCGGCCGTCGTCCTCAACGATCAGCGGCACGGTGGCGCCGTCGAATCCGCGCTGGCGTACCACCACGTCGGCCACCAGCGTGCTTCCCGACAACAGGCGGCGCGGGGCTTCAACGCGCTGCACCTCGATGTCTCGGGCGAACTGCTCTGCGCCCACGCCGACTGTAAAGACCGGAACGCCGCGCGCGCGAAGGGCCAGCAGCGCGTCGTTGGCCTCCATCAGCGAGTTGTCCGCGCCGTCGGACACCACTACGAGACCCGAGACGGGGACCGCCTCGAGGTCGGCCCGGGCGCCACTCACGGCATCGACCAGCCGCGTTTCGCGCTGGTCGTATGTGAGCGAACCGGCGCTGTCCGTGCGCGTCGACGACGTGCCGAACCGGAAGAGTCGGACCTGGAATCGCTCGCGCAGGCGCTTAATGAGTTCCGATTGTTCACCCAGCGTATCGCGGACGAAGTCGGCACGGGTCCGGAGCGCTTCTCCCGTACCACGATCGGCGATGCGCATACTGCGCGAGTCGTCGAGCAACACACCGACGAAATTGCGCCTCGGTACGGCCTCGGAGAGCAGCAGCATCGGGCGGAACAGGCAGGCAGCCAGCACCAGGAGCGCCGCCACGCGAAGCGCGGTGAGGATCACCCGGTCGCGCGGCGAGCTCTTGCCCCGGACCCGGAAGTAGGTGAACAACGCGGGCACCGCGAGCGCGACCACAAACAGCACGATGACGACTGCCGCCACGGGCGCGCCCACCGTGAGGTCTCCCTGTTCGAAGACCGCCGGCCGGTACTTGAAGAGGAACTCGAAGAGCGCGCCGAACACGAGGTGAGTAGCGGGACCGGGTTGCGGAGTGAGACGTCTGACAGGGCTCCGCGTTCAGGGACGGGTGCCGCTGGCGCTGCAACTATATAGAGTACCCCTTTCTCCCCCTCTTTGTTGAGACCCTGTTCAGGGCTTGGACAACCGCATTTTGGACCAGGCGACAATGGTCGCGCACGACTTGCCGACCATCCGAAACTCTCCCGGCGTGTCGGTCGCCGAGGCATACGCTTCGACGGCACCAATCGTGTGCACCGGAAAGGCCGTGTCGAGATCACCGGCCGACATCTGATGAAACGCCACGCGATCGACAAAAATGTTCACGCAGCCCGACTGCCCACCCAGCCCGCCGCCACCGCGCGTGGATTCGATGACCGAGCCCAGGCCGGAGTTCACGACGCGAAACCCGTTCATCATCCGAAACAGGTCGGTAAACCGCCCGGCCTGATGTTTTGCGATGTCCTCTGGGGTCAAAAAGTTGCTTCGCACACCCATCATGCGCCGTTCGGTGAACCCGATCTTCTTCAGCCCGGCATCTGCATTGGCGGTAATGGTCACCGGCGCCAGGGCCCGAATCCCGGCAGCGAGCGCCACACTGATGGTCTGGGGATCGTCTTTTCGGAGATGGACCGTTCGATACGCGGGTGCGAACCCGATCTTCCGCACGACCGCATTGGTGGTTCCCGATGGTAGATCGCCCAGCGAGAAGCGGCCATCCTCGCCGGTCAGCGCAATGGCCGTTCCCCCTTCGATCGCGACCTGCACATCGCGTAGCGGTCGTCCCGCCACATCGGTCACGCGGCCCAGCAGCAACGCCGATCCCCGGACGCCCGAATCCGACTTCACCGCCGAACCCATGAGGAAGCTGGCCGTGGTGAGGTCGGCAGCCTTTGGCTGAACCGTGAACTCCGAGGTGGCATTTGCTCCGACCGCAGCCTGCACCGTACCCGAATAGGTCTCGGGCAGTCCGCAGATGACATACAGGCCGTCCTCGCGAGAGCGCGCGTTCCGCACCCGCTGCAGCGCCGTGCCCGACGCGGGGTCGGAGTACACCAGCGACACGAGTGCCCCGGCCACCGGCTTGCCGTCATCGGCTCCGTCCACTCGTCCCACGAGCATTGCGGAGCCCGTCACGACGCCACCGCGCGGGCAGATGACTTCGCGTACGCGCGAGAGCGCCGGCGTCGAGAAGCCGATTTCCTCGATCTTGTCGGCCCCCACCGGAATCACTGCCGAAGTCAGGGTAATGCCCAGGGTATCCAGCAACGGGTGCCGGACCACGAGTTGCGCGGTACCCGGTGGTACGCTGTCGAGGCGGAAAACACCGTCCCGGTTGGTCGGAGCGCCCTTGGGCGAGCCCACGAGCACCACCGTGGCTCCGCTGAGCGGACCGCCGCGCAGCGAATCGTCCACAACGCCAATGATCGCCGCGTACCCGGGCAGCGGCGGACGCCGCAGCGCCGCCGCGTCCTGCCCGGCCGCCATCGCCGGCGCGGCGACCAGGAAGAGCGCCGCCGCAATGCGCAAGGCGCGCAGGGGCATCAGGCTACGGCTTGTATAGAGCCGGCCGCTTTTCCCGGTTGGCGAGGTCGAGGACAACGTCGCCGATGTATCGCGTGATACGGGCATAATGCGGATAGTCGATGTACTGCGGCTCATCGGTCAGTTGATGGTAGTCGGCGTGGAGCCCCGTGAAGAAAAACGCGATGGGAATATTGAATCGCGCATAGTTCGCATGGTCGCTGCGCCCATAGATGTTGTTATACCCCGGCCACGTCGTGGTGGAATCGAATCGGTAGTCCAGACGGAACGGCGCCGGCTGCTTCAGGTTGTTGGCGATAACGGCCTGTCCCACGTCCTGCGACAGGCGCTGGGAGCCCACCACCGCGAGATAGTCGTCGCCGCCGCCGGGAATGTCCGCGACGCGGCCACGACCGATCATGTCGAGGTTGATCTGCGCCACGATCGAATCGCGTGGCACGGTGGGATGCGTCGTGAACCAGGCCGACCCAAGCAGGCCGGCCTCCTCGCCATTGTTCCAGACCAGCAACAGCGAGCGCTTCGGCTTCACGGGCATCGCCATCACCGCTTCCGCAATCTCGAGCAGCGCCATTGAGCCCGAACCATCGTCGTCGGCGCCGTTGCGAATGGAATCCGGGCGCGGCGGTCGGATCTTGCGGACGCTATCCAGATTGAGCTTGATGCTTGCCAGTTGCTCGGCCGTCGCGGGGCGCAGTTCACCGCTGGCGTTCATGAACGCCTGACGCGCCGCATTGAACATCTGGAGCGAGTCGTGGTCCACGGGGTTCCGGTCAAACCCGACATGGTCGGGATGCGCACCGATCGCCACGAATGAGGTCTTGAGCTTGGGATCGCTGCCACGGATGATGCCGACAACGTTGCGCCCCCACTGTCCGACCGGTGTTTCGACGTGGTCGAGTCTGGCCACCACCGAGCCGAGCGAAGTGCCCGGGCGCGCGGCATCGAGTGAGCCGCCGAGCAGCAGATCGGCCGCCGCGCGCGTCACACGGAGCTGCGCGGGTCCGGGCGGTGGAGGAGCGGGCTGCGGCTGCGAGTTCTGCGGACTGATTGCGCCCTGCGGAACAACCAACGTGCCTGCGGGATTCTCAGCGATGAATGCGCGCTGCGCGGGCCTCACACCGTCGAGGTTGACGCTGATGATTCCCGCCGCGCCGGCAATCCGCTGCGCGTACACCTGCGCAGCGC
>Ga0207952_1001370_pt1 | contig 10476 bp, 22 predicted proteins | sample SubbioR12Aug_8Ca_FD_184831 | JGI IMG/M metagenome (GOLD analysis project Ga0207952, IMG submission 184831) | Serpentinite rock and fluid subsurface biosphere microbial communities from McLaughlin Reserve, California, USA - CR12Aug_8Ca (SPAdes) | ecosystem: Environmental > Terrestrial > Deep...
CTATCGCTTCCGCCTCGCTGTCGAAGGTGCCGAGATATTCCTGGCCTCCTTCGATGCTCAGCGAGGCGGTGAAGCGGTAGTGCGGGGTGCGCTTGATGGTTGCCCCCTGCATTGGATTACGCCGCCGCTACGGCGAGCGCTGCTTGCCCCAAGGGAAGGTCAGCGAGGTCGCCAAGTTTGAGTCTGATCGCGTCGAAATCGTTCTGGTACGACTCGTCCAGCTCGTCGCGAACCGCCGCCGTCTTCCGCTCAAGCTCGCGCGTCTTGACGACCGCCTTGAGCGCGCGCACCGGAATGTCGGCGTCCTTGGCTTCGCCGTAGACGCTCTTGATGTCTTCGCGGAGCGCCTTGCAGTCGTTCATGTATTCGGCGCGAAGGGTTGCGAGGTCTCCGTGCAGATTCTCGATGCGGTCCACGAAGCCCGTTGCGTTGTCCATATTCGTGCCTGCTGCTTTAGCCATATGTTTTCTCCTATTGGTTGATTGCCGGGGGCGCGCTGATTTTGCCGCCTTCATGCCCCGCGTTCCCGCGGACCAGCTTCCCGTCGGCATCAGCGCTCTCTTTCTCAGTGGGATGCCCCGGCTCACCCCGGAGGGAGTCGGGAAGCTGGGAAATCTTGCGCGGCCTCCATCCGTTGAAGGCGCGTTGTGAATGAGCGTCGCAATATGGCGAGCCATCGGCATGCGGACGGCCGCAGTACATGCCTGAGATTGGCCAACGGCAGTGACGACGCTCAAGGTCGACGAAGCTGACGCGCTGATCTGGCGCCGGGTCGCTCGCGTCGGGGGCGGGGTCTACAACGCCGTCCAAAGGCTTGGGCGTGTTGCCGAAATGGAAATCGAAGAACTGTGCCTTGTCGCTCGGTCTCGTCCGGTCGCTGCATCTTGGCTTGCGGACGATGAACTTAGGCTGAGAAGAGTGCAGCGGGCCACCCTCCGGGGAGATGGAGGGGGCGGCGTGGCCCGCTGCGTTCGCGGCACAAGGGCGGCGCGCGAACTGGAAATTCGGTCGTTGGGACGCTGGCCTTCGCGCCATCGATGAGCGGCGATGGTTGCTTCTGTCGGCCAGGTTTAGGCGGTGCGCTTTCCCGATGACGGCAGACCTCTGGGTCGAGTCGCCGAGGATGCGTCCGGCAATTTCGCTGGCGCTCAGCCCCTCAGCCCAAAGGCGCTTCAGCTTTTCGACCTTCTGCGGATCATCCCAAACGCTGCTCATCGGCCCCGCGCCTCCAGCGCATCAATCTTGTCCGCCGTTCTCACGCACCACGCGGCGAGGATTGCGGATCGTCGCGCGCATCGCCTCAATAGCTGGGCGATAAAAGTCCGCATCGCTTGCATTCATGGCCTCCATGAGGGACGCAAAGCGTGCCTCGATCTCGGCGTCTCGCGCGGTGTCGGCAGCCGCATTACTTTCCTGCCAGCGCTCGAACGCCGTCTTGATTGCTAGGAACACTCTTGCTCCCGCCCTTCCCCTCCAGGCTCGCTCGACACGAGAGAAGGGATTCTCAAGCCCATGCTCGCCTAGGCGGGAAGCGGCACGGAGCTGTTTGGATTTGGCGTTGTCGCGCGGCTCGTACGGCTTGGCCGCCTCGAACACGAGAAGCTGCGCCTCAAAGGCAACATCAAGCATCGCGCGTCTCCGCGTTGCGTTCGTCCGAGAAATTGGTCGGTGGCGTCCGGTAATTGGACTCATTGGGGAATGCTCCTTTGCTATGGTCGCTCTCGATTTGGAGCGACGAAGCAAGGAGCGCTGATTTGCGAGCGGGACCGGCCAACGCAAAACCTGCGACCAGTCCCGCCCCGACGCATCCCGATGGCGAAGGCGCGTCGATCTCGATGAATTTCGGTGCTGCTGGAAACAGCATCGGTTTAGCCCTTTCCCGGACGCGGGTTTCATGGCCCCCGTCCTTGACAGAGAGCCCGGGTCACACCGCACGCCCCCGCGCACGGCCCGGGCTCTTCCACCACACTGTTACGGAGCCGCTCGTTCCGGCTGGTACTGAGTTCGGTCGAGCGGCAAATCATTCGAGAAGGCGCTGTAGATCGTGCCGGCGAAGATGGTGCCGACGACCAAAGCGAGAAGGATGAGAAGATGGTCGAGTGCGTGATTGCTCATGCCGCAACCTCTGGTAAGATGTAGCGATGGGGGGAATACAACCGCACGAATTCGAGACGTTCTGGCTGCTCATTCAGTCCGGGCAAATCCCGGATGAAGAGGTTCCCAGGCTCTTGGCCGACAACCCGGAGTTCGCTAGGTGGTACCGGGAGCGGCAGGCGCTTCATCATGCCGAGGCCCCGGTGTTTTTGACTGCGGCTTGAGCGTTAATCCGATGGCTGAGCATGTTGCACTGCGGCAACTCTGCGCGCCCAAGCTTTGTGCAGTTGCTCAAATTCCGAACTGCCTGTTGCCCTTGCGCCATTGTGACGCTTTTATGGCAAGGCGATTGGGGCCGATCGCCAACAGATCGGGGGTCACGATGGGAAAGCACGAGTGGGACTACATCGAAATGCCTGGGCTGCAAGACAAGCTGGTCATGGGGCTTGCCGACACCAAGTATCTCGGCAGCGGGCTTGTGGGGGTGCGCCTGTTCGGCGAACAGAACGTGCGGGAGAGCTGGCGCCTGATTTGCGCGAAGCTCCATTTCCCGGTTGATGTCGGCCTTGGAATGAACGCCGAGGCTAGGGCTGCCTTCGCTGCCATCCATAAGCAGCTCAACCCTTTCCGGGTAGTTAGCCAGGTGATGCTGTGCTTTATGGCGGCGGGCTAGGCTCAAAGCATCGCCTCCGTAGGGAGGCCGGTGAGCTTCGTGATCTTGGGGATAAAGCGCCGTGCAGGGCGTCTGTCCCCATTCTCCCAGCGGGCAATCGTCACACGCGTCACGCCGAGGCGGAGCGCCAAATCCCCTTGAGTTAGGGGCGGATTTTGGTTCGCCCTAAAGAGTTTTAGTTCCGATAGCGGTCGGCGCATGCAGCTCTTGTAACCGAATTAGTTACAGTCTGCAAGCGCTTTCTGTCACCACCTTGGGGACAGACTGTAACCGTTTCGGAGGCTAAGCTTGGGCATGGTCGATGAAATCGACGAAATCCACAGCGGGAAGCAGCCGCATTATTATATTCGCGAGCATGTCGCCGCGAGCCCGCTGAACGATACGCAGATCGCACTCCGCATGGGGCTGCAAAGCCGCAAGGCGATCAGCGACTACAAGAGGTATCCCCACAAGCTCAAGCCACAGGTGCTGGCAGCCCTCTGCGAAGCCCTGTATGGCCATACCAGCTACCTAGTGTTCACCCGCCTCCCCGGCGCGAAACCCCGCCCCAGCCTCGACGCTGAGGCCCAGGGGCTGGATGACGAGGACTTTAACCGAGTCCTCGATATGGCGCGCCGCTTCAAGGCCCAAGCTTCCTAAAACCTGTGTGTAACTATTTTGGTTACGATCCTGCTTGACAGGCGTCACCATAACGGTTACATATGTCTCACGCTCATCGCTCCTCCAAGCAGCGGCGGGCGTGCCCTCCTTGGGCGTTTCCTCCTTAGCTACTGCCGGGGCGCGAATGCCCCGGACCTTTTCAGAGGGGCGAGCGATGACGTTGCAAGAGATCAAGGAGATTGCGGAGAGCCCGGACTCGACATTGGAGCAGGTGCTCGAAGCATTGGCGGAAATGGCGAGGCTCAATGCGGCGCTCGACGCCATCACCGAAATGAGCCCGACGCGGCACTGAATCCTGATCAGCGGGTCCCTAGCGGCCCGCTGTTCTGTTTTCAGGAGGATGGAAGATGAGCAAGACAGAGTTCATCAAGCTAAATGCAGAGCGATATGCAAAGGCAGCCGAGGTGGCGGCGCGTGTCATCCTCATGGACAATAGGTTCATTGGGCTTGACGGACTCCGCAAGCCTTGCATCGAGCGGGCCGCGCTGATCGCGCTCGGGATGCCGAACTTTCCCAACAAGCCGCTCGCTGACATTGCCGTCACTGACCCCGAGCTTTCGCGCGAGCTGAATACGCTCATTGAGCGAGCCGCCGGGGCCGCGAAAGAAAAGATCGAACAAGCCGCCTAACCCCCCTCGGGGAGAGGAAGCATGGAGAGAACGATGGGCAACATAATTGAAAAGTTGATGGCCATCCACGATCACGATTGGCGAGTCAGCCATCTAGCAAACACGAGCGATACGGCGAAAGAAGCCGCTGATTGCATCTCCGATCTTCTGGAGGCCGCGAAGAAGGTTCTCGCGGGACTTAACGCCCGAATCGACAACGCGCCGCTCCATGCGGTCCCCGTCTTTGATGGCATCGCCGAGCTTCACGCAGCAATTCACAAAGCCGAGTCCACCTAACCAGTTTTGCCTAGCCTAGTAAGCCGTGCGTATCACCGTCTCCCTCCAAAGTCCCGGCAGCTTCTCAATGAGTGGCTGTCGGGACAGGGGATGAAAGGAAGAAACGATGGAATACGATAGCGCAGCCGACACGCTCCGGCACATTAAGCGAGTCAACGAGCTACTGACACAAATGGCCGTCGAGCTTTTGGGGCGCGGCAGCGTTCACGACGACTCGAAGCTAGGGCCTGATGAGAAGCCTCTGTTCGATGAGATGACGCCCAAGAATACAAAGCTTCTTTGGCGGCATTGGGCGGCTAGGCTGGTAGCACGTCGGGACAACGGGGAAACGAGGAAAGAGAAGATGAGCATGGATGCAGTGGACCGGACGGAGGCTCTGCGTTTATCGGGCTATATCTCCCAAATAGCTAGGTCCGATTACGCGGAACCAGACCCCAGTACAGGACGTGCCTTCGAACCGCAGGGTGAGCAGCTCATGCTCGCATCAGCGATGCTCGATATGTTCGCTACGCAATTGCCCTCCGATGTTATTCGGCTCGTAATTGCCGCGCGGAAAGTTGCCTTCGAAGACCAAAGCCAAGAAGCGTTGCGAGAATTGGACGCCGCGAGCGAAGCGTTTGCGGATCGCATCCCGTGGGAGGACGAGCCGACAGATGCACTAGAGAACGCTGCCCTCCCTGTCGGGGAGCCTGAGCAATGAGCGGGGTGAAGCTGACGCCACTGACAGCAGTGCAGCGGGAATGTTTACTGGAACTACGCGCCTGCCCTAAAGGGAACGTGGGCCCGCAATCTCAGCGGGTCAAAAGCTGCCCGCTCGACGCACACTCTTCAAGCTCTGCGAAAGCTCGGGCTCGTTGCTGGCGAGAAGATTGGCGACAACCCGCAGTCTCAATATTGGTGGCAAATCAGTGACGCCGGCCGCGCCGCCCTCCAGCGTGAGGACGTGAGCCATGAATAAGCACCAGCGCGATTTCAATTCAGACCGCGCCGCCGCGATGCGCGAAGCAGACAGGCTTGCCTTCGAGCGGATCGGCGAAATTCTGAATCGCTATCGCTCCGGCGCATACGAGCAAGGCACCTGCCGATATTGCGAACGGTCAGTGCCGGTCTACGAGCTTAATCAGCGTGGGATTTGCGAACGCTGCGAAATGGAGGGGCCATGAACCACATATTTTTCCTGTTGCAGGCGTTGGTGTTCATGCTGGCCAGCCTGCTTGACTCGCTTCGCGCGGGGGCAAAGCAATGATCCGCTTCCCCGAATATTCCTGCAATCAGCTTCACGCGCTGATCCGCGATGCCTTCAGGGAACTGGCGAAGCGCCGGATTGAGTTCGCCATTGCGCTGCAAAGATACGAACTCGCGGACATTCTCAAGGACGAGATCGGCTATCGGGACTCCAGCTTGGAAATTGCCAGCAAGGATGAGGCCGATCCCTACAGCGTGGTCAATGGCGGCAAAGGAGAGGCGGCGTGAGCACCCTCAAAGGCATAGGCTTGCTGCTCTGCGCGATGTTCGTTGGCGCGATGGCGAGCGAGGCCCTCTACGCCGCAGACGTGTTGTGGTCAGACGACTCAAGCGTCATGCTCACCGTTCAGAAAGGGCCGTACATGACCATCGCTGACGACCGCGAATTCGTTGTCTACGACGATGACGGCAGCGAGTTGGTGCGGATCAACCCGAACAAGAACACGGCATATTTCGGCAAGCGGTACAGCCCGCAAGGCGCAGCTCGCGCCTTCTGGGATGTATTGGCCTACGCCGTTCCGTGTGAAGCAAAATGACCCTCGAAATCGCCCGCGCCCGCCGCAAGGTACGAGAAGAACAGGAGTCGCAGATGAAGAACGAAGTCGCTGTTGCTGAGCGAGGGATGCTTCCGGCCGATCCGGTGTTGCAGATGATCGCCGACGCCGCGCGTGATCCGAACGTCGATGTCGAGAAGATGCGTGCGTTGCTCGATATGAAGCGGGAGGTCTCGCGCGAGCAGGCCGAGCAACGCTTTAACGCTGCCATGAACGAGGTCCAGGCGAAGATCAGGCCGATTGCCGCCGACGCGAGCAACCCGTCGACCAAGAGCAAATACGCCTCCTATCTCGCGCTCGATAAGGTGCTCCGCCCGATCTACACGGCCGCGGGCTTCTCGATCAGCTACGACACCGACGCCTCGCCAATCGGCGCCGACCATATTCGCGTGCTCGCCTACGTCTCGTGCGCCGGCCACACCCGAACCTATCATGTCGACATGCCTGCCGACGGCAAGGGAGCCAAGGGCGGCGACGTGATGACCAAGACGCACGCCGCCGGTTCGGCGATGCGCTACGGGATGCGCTACCTGCTCAATCTGATCTGGAACCTTGCCATCGGCGACGATGACGACGACGGCAACGCCGCCTCGGCAGAGCCGATCACGAGCGACCAGGCGAAAGAACTTGAGGCGCTGATCGGCGAGACAGGGACCAAGCTCGACCTGTTTCTCGGCTGGCTCAAGGTCGACGCGCTTGCTGGCATCCCGGCCAAGCACTTCGCCCGCGCAAAGGCCGAACTTGAAGCCAAGAAGAAGGCTAAGGGCAATGCCGCCTGAGATCATAAATTGCGAGCAGGGCAGCGAGGAATGGTTTGCCGCGCGCATGGGCATCCCGACCGCGAGCATGTTCGCGACCATCATGGCGAAAGGCAGAGACGGCGGCACCAGCCGGACGCGCAAGGACTACATGCGCAAGCTCGCCGGGGAGATTGTCTGGGGCATCCCTATGGAGAACTGGACGGGGCCACACCACGAGCGCGGCAAGATCATGGAGGAGGAGGCGCGCAACTACTATGCCGCCTTCAAGGCCGAAGTCGATCTGGCGCAGGTTGGCTTCATCAAGAACCACGATACCGGCTGCTCGCCCGACTCGCTCGTCGGCGCTGACGGGATGCTGGAGATCAAAACCGCCTTCCCGCACCTGATTATCGAAATGATCGAGCGCGACGGCTTCCCGCCGGAGCACAAGGCGCAATGTCAAGGTGGCTTGTGGGTTGCCGAGCGAGACTGGATTGAGATCGTCGTCTACTGGCCCGGCGCTACGCCGTTCGTGAAACGCGCCTATCGCGACGAGGACTATATCGGCGATTTGCAGAATGCGGTCGAACAGTTCAACACGGAGCTTGCTGTCCTCGTTGCGCGCGTGCGCCGCTACGGCCAGCCATCGACGCTCACCGCCGATCTTCGAGCCTCTGTGGAAGCGGCATGACCGACGCCCCGATCAACATGACATGGGATGGTGAGGCGATGAAGCCGGCCAGCCCGTATTGGGCGAAGAAAGCCGACCAGAGATTCGTCATCGGCCAACGCTACATGATCGAGGAGCGCCTTGAGCGTTCGGCCAAGAGTCATCAGCACTATTTTGCCTCGCTGCATGAGGCGTGGATGAACCTGCCGGAGAGTGAGGCGCCGCGCTTCCCGACGGTCGAGCACCTGCGCAAGTTCGCTCTGATCAAAACGGGGCACTACGACAGCGAATCGCTCGTGCTGCCGAGCCATGACGATGCTCTGCGCGTGGCGTCGTTCGTGCGCCGCGACGATTTCACCATCGTGGTCGTCAGCGAGAACCTCGTTGTTCGCTACACCGCTAAGTCGCAAAGCGCGCGCGCCATGGACAAGGGCGAGTTCCAGAAAAGCAAGGACGATGTTCTCGCGTTCGCCTGGGGACTGTGCGGCGTCGATCCAGCGACCGGCAACGCCAATGCAGGGCAGGCCGCGTAGATGAACCGCAAGCAGATCAAGTCCATCGAGCAGCAAGAGCGCGAGTGGCATCGCGAGGTCCGCGCTCGCATGGACGATCTGATCGCCAGCGGCATGGCAGAGCAGGAAGCCTTCGACCGTGCATGGGTCGATTGCGGCGGGCTGATCTATACCGATGTAGAGCTTGCGGCCATGAAGGCGAGGGCCGAGGGATGACCCGCCGCCGCTACACCAAACGGCAGATCGTGGGCTTCTGGGAAGCTGCACACGGCAATTGCTGGCGTTGCGGGAGGAAGATCGAGGGCAAGCCAACGCCCGTATACGGCGTCGATTGGGAGCTTGGGCACGTCGGCGCCGCGCATTGGGCAGGTGGAGATGAGGTCGCGCCGGAGCATATGTCGTGCAATCGCGACGATGCGAAGAAGCAGTCCGCGGCCGCGGCGAAGTCTGTCCGCATCCGAGCGCGGGACATCGGCATCAAGCGTGCGCCGCGGCATGTCGTTCCCGGCTCGAAGGCCAGCAAGTGGAAGAAGCAATACAACCGCGCCACACAGCGTTTCGAGACGGTGCTGCGATGAGCCGATATGCAGAATATACCCGCGTGCCGGTGTCGCAAACTCGCAACGAGATTGAGCGCACGCTTGAGCGCTACGGTGCCGATCAGTTCCTCTATGGGCACGAAAGCGGTAGGGCTGTCGTCGGCTTCCGCATGAACAAGCGCCAGGTCAAGATCATATTGGCGCTGCCGAAGGGCGATAGCGACAAGGACCAGAAAGAGGTCCGCCGCCTGTGGCGTTCACTCGCCATGATCATCAAGGCGAAACTTGAGGCCGTGGCATCCGGCGTGTCGATCTTTGACGACGAGTTCATGCCGTACATCGTCTTGCCGAGCGGCGAGACCGTTGGTCAGTTCATGCGGCCGCAGATCGACCAAGCATATTTGAACGGCACCATGCCGAAACTTCTTCCGGGGCCGTCATGATGCTCTCCGCTTGTCGTGTCAACGAGACGGGAAAGAGATGAACGACGACTGACCCGCCAGCACCAATGGCGCGTCAAGCTGGAGGAGGATTTGAGAGGGCAGCTAGTGGCTCAAGACAAGTTGATATTCGGGCTTCGCATCACCCTTAGCCAAGGCGGGGAGAGAGACAGATGAGCACCAGCGCCAAAGTGCAAGTGATGCTTGAAATCGAAAGCGGCTCATCGTGGGGCGACAAATGCCAACTCGACCAAGTTTATAAGCAAGGCCGCGAGGGCGCGATTGGATTTCTGCTTAAGCTCATCACAGAGCACGGCGATGGCCGCATCCGCGTTATCGGGGAAGCAAAGGTCATAGCAGTGACAACCTCCGAGGACAAGCCATGACCGATCCCCGGCAAACAGAGTTAGCATCGCTGACGGAACGCGATACGTTTGAGGAATGGGCTGAACGGGACAGCCGCCGTCTTGAGCCACAAGATTACGAAGAGAGGCTTCCCAAGAATTACCACTATTACGCCTGTGAGAGCACAAACAATGCCTACATTGGATGGTGCGCCCGCGCCCAAGCTGCGCCTAGCAAGAGCGATGCTACGGGAGAGGACGAACCGCACAGAGACGATAGGTTAAAGCCCTGCCCTTTCTGTGGTTGCTTGGCTTGGCTTCATAACTCACGCAAAGACGAATGGCGCGTGGAATGTGAAGGCTCGTGCCACGCCATGACGTGTTGGTGGCACTCTGAGCAAGACGCCATCGAGTATTGGAACGCTCGCCCCCCCACCCCCACAGAGAGCCGGGAGGGTGACGCGGGAGGCCCACAACATTCCCCGCAAGGCGATGCTGGCGAGTGCGACTGTGCAATTCCATCGCGTAAGGACTGCCCGGAGCCCAAACCTAAAGGCTGCTACTACGCCCCCTCTCCCCTAGAGCCACAGGAGGACGGGGAGTTAGTGCGCCGTGCTGTTGCAATCGCAACCGACAAGGAATTTCCTGAACCACGCGCCGTCCTCATCCTTGAACTTGTCGAAACCATCCAATCCCTACGCAGCGAGGTCGAGCGGGGAAAGAGCGAGATACGGAGGCTATGGGAACGTCTAGCGGATAAAGTCGATGTTGCTGCCATCCTCCGCGCAGACAATGCCGCCTTGCGGATGGCGCTGGAGATGGAGGAGGGAACAAGTGAGACTTAAGGACAAGGACATTGAGCGGTTTTGGGGCCTGGTAAGTAAGACAGGTGGATGCTGGCTCTGGATGCTGCCGCCGAACTCACGGGGCTACGGAAAGTTTGCCGCTAGTGGTGACACACATGCGGCGCACCGTGTCTCTTATTTCTTGAGCAACGGCGCCCTCCCGAAAGGAGCCTTTGTTTGCCATAGCTGTGACAACCCGATCTGCGTAAATCCAGATCACCTGTTCGTTGGGTCGCACAAAGACAACATGGCAGA
>Ga0207952_1001371_pt1 | contig 10459 bp, 9 predicted proteins | sample SubbioR12Aug_8Ca_FD_184831 | JGI IMG/M metagenome (GOLD analysis project Ga0207952, IMG submission 184831) | Serpentinite rock and fluid subsurface biosphere microbial communities from McLaughlin Reserve, California, USA - CR12Aug_8Ca (SPAdes) | ecosystem: Environmental > Terrestrial > Deep...
CGGCGCGGGTAAATCCAGCCTGTTCGCGCTGGTCAAGAACGAACTGCATTTGGACGAAGGCGATTTTTCGATGCCGCCGGGACTGGAAATCGCCCACGTTGCTCAGGAAACGCCAGCCGTTTCCAGCTCCGCGATAGATTATGTCATTGACGGCGACCGGCAATTAAGGCGCTTGCAAGCCCAATTGCTCGCCGCCGAACAGGCCGACGACGGCTTGAAACAGGCCGAATTGCATGCGGCCTTGGATACCATCGGCGGTTACAGCGCACAAGCCAGGGCCTCGCGGCTGATGAACGGTTTGGGTTTTAGCTCCGATCAGGAAGCCAATCCGGTCAACTCGTTTTCCGGCGGCTGGCGCATGCGGCTTAATCTGGCTCAGGCCTTGATGTGCCGCTCGGAGGTATTGTTGCTGGACGAGCCGACCAACCATCTGGATCTGGATGCGGTGATCTGGCTGCAAGACTGGCTGTGCAAATACCCCGGCACCTTGTTGCTGATTTCCCATGACCGGGATTTCCTCGACACCATCACCGACCATATCGTGCATATCGAGCAGAATAAGGCCGAAATTTATACCGGCAATTATTCGGCTTTCGAACGGATGCGCGCCGAAAAACTGGCGCAACAGCAGTCATCTTATTTGAAGCAGCAGCGGGAAATCGCCCATATGCAGAGCTTTGTCGACCGCTTCAAGGCGCAAGCGACCAAAGCCCGGCAAGCGCAAAGCCGGATCAAGGCCCTGGAGCGCATGGAGCTGATTGCGATGGCGCATGTCGATTCACCGTTCGATTTCAGTTTTGCCAAGCCGGGGAAAATGCCTAATCCCTTATTAACGCTGGATAAGGTCGATATTGGCTACGGGCAAACCTGCGTGATTAAGCAGGCGGGCTTGTCGATATCGCCGGGCGACCGTATCGGGTTGCTCGGACCCAATGGCGCGGGTAAATCCAGCCTGATTAAAGTGCTGGCAGGCGATATGCTGCCGTTATCCGGTACCAGAAATGAAGCGGAAGCGTTAAAAGTCGGCTATTTTGCCCAGCACCAATTGGAGCAGTTGCGCCTCGATGAAACTCCGTTGTGGCACTTGCAGCAGCTGGACAAGCAGGCGACCGAGAAGGATTTGCGCAACTTCCTGGGCGGTTTCGATTTTCGCGGCGACAAGGTGCTGGAAGCGGTCAAACCCTTTTCCGGCGGCGAAAAGGCGCGTTTGGTTTTGGCGCTGTTGGTTTATCAGAATCCGAACCTATTGCTGCTGGATGAGCCGACCAACCATCTGGATCTGGAAATGCGCCATGCCTTGAGCGTGGCTTTGCAGGACTATGAAGGCGCTATCGTGGTGGTCTCGCATGACCGGCATTTGCTGCGCTCGGTGACCGATCAGTTATTATTGGTGTCAGGCGGTAAAGTACAGCCCTTCGATGGCGACCTTGACGATTATCGCGTGTGGCTGACGGAGCAGAAAAAAGGCGACGAAAAAATCGTTGTTGATAGTGTGCAAACGGTATCGCGTAAAGATCAGCGTAAGCTTGATGCGGAACGCAGGCAAAAGCATAAGCCTTTATTCGATGCCCTGAAAAAAGCAGAGATCGCCGTTGAGAAATATCATAATGAACAGCGGCAACTGGAACATCAATTAGCCGATCCCGCCATTTATGCCGAATCCGAAAAGGAGCAATTAAAAAAGCTGATGGAGCGGAAAGTAAAAATCGATAAGGCGCTGGATGACGCAGAAGCAGCCTGGATGGAGGCTGAAGAAAAGATCGAAGCGGCTAAATAAAATGATGTAGGGGCGACCGGCCGGTCGCCCGTTGACAGGAAAAATCATGCTTGAAATCATAAAACTGTTATTTGATATTTGCCTGTTTAAAAAAGGCCCTCAGGATTTACCGCCATCCGCAGGGTTGTTGTGGATGTTGGTCATCGTTGATGTCAGCGTCAGTTTTTTAATGCTAAGTATCCGTACAGATTGGCTTAACTCGCTATTACAGGCTATTGTCGGAGCCTTGCTGATTGTCGGATTCAGCTGGCTCATGTTATATGTAGCCCGAAAGCGGGAGCGGTTCAATCAAACGACTATCGCCTTGCTGGGTATCGATGCGTTGATCAGTTTTTTTGCGCTGCCGGGCATGGCCTCGATGATGATCGGAACCGGCGCTTTATTGGCGTTTATTATAACGATAGCGTTAATGATTTGGCATTGGGCGGTTACCGGGCATATCATTCGCAATGCGCTGGGACAAGGCTGGGCTTTTAGTTTAGGCTTGGCATTTTTATACATACTGGGATCTTATCAGGTGATGGCTTTATTAAATCCCCACTAACTCCATTTGCAAAGGGGGGTAGGTGGAGTTTTTCGGCGTTTAAATAGGAGGAATCATGGAAAGCTATAAACATATATTACTGGCGGCTGACTTTTCCGAGCACGGCGTGGACGTTGCCGACAGGGCAAAAGATTTGGCCGAGAAATATCAGGCAAAATTGAGCGTTGTACATGTGATGGACAATTTGCTGATTACCGATGCGGCTTATGGTTCGACCATTCCTTTTGATCTTGATTTAACCGCCGAGTTAATGGCGATGGCAAAAAAGAGATTGACCGCTCTGGCTGAAAAGCTGAGTATTGCTGAAGACTGTCGGTGGATGGAAACGGGTAGCCCTAAATTGGAAATAATCAGGGTTGCTGAAGAAAACAAGGTGGATTTAATCGTGGTCGGCTCGCATGGTCGGCATGGCTTCGCCCTGTTGCTGGGTTCGACCGCAAACGGAGTGCTGCATCACGCGCTGTGTGATGTTTTGGCTGTACGTTTACACGATGATTGATCTTGGTTTGAGATTAGGCTGTGGCGGCATTGTTGTGTCCACGGGGATTAAAGGACGCCAATGGGCGTCCTACTTTTAAAAGGCAAATGATAAATGATTGGACAGATTGAAACTTATGATCCCGACGCGCAAACCGGGACAATAAAAGGTGAGGGGGCGTTGTTTACGTTTCATTTAGAGGATTGGGTTGCAGACGTACCGCCCGATGAGGGTGATGACGTTAACTTTGACTCTGAAGGAACCATTGCGAACAACATTACACTGGTGGGCGCGTATCTGGAGCCGCCTAAAGCCGTTAAATACAAATACCTGGCTGCCGCGCTGGCGTTATTTTTGGGCTGGACAGGCGTACATCGGCTTTATCTGGGCTTTTACCGGCTGGCCTTCATGCAGATAACCTTGACGGTAATACTTTACGTAACCGGACTGCCCGGATTTGCTGCACTCTGGGGTTTTATAGAAGGCGTTCTGCTTTTTGGCGGGCAGATCAATCAGGATGCCAAAGGCCGCCCTTTAAAATAGCTTTTTCATAAATGGAAGACAAAAAAAAGCCCTTGCGAGCATTCGCAAGGGCTTTTTTTAAATCCGGTTACCCTTATTTAGGATAAACATTAGCAGCGGTTAAGCCTTTTGGACCTGATTCGATGTCAAAAGTGACCGTGTCGCCTTCGGTCAGCGTTTTAAAACCCTCGCCCTGAATAACTGAATGATGAACAAAAACATCTTCGCCGCCATCAGCAGGTGCAATAAAACCAAAACCCTTCGTGTTGTTAAACCACTTTACAGTGCCTGTTGCCATTTTGAAACTCCTAAAATAAAAACTTACGGTTAACACAGAACTACAACATTGATAACCGGACAACCTAACCATTTAGGAATCCCTTAACTCAACATCTGTTTTCTGACGCGGGGTATTGTACTGTTTTTTGTATGATACTGTCATCAGCAGATTTGATTACAGATATTGCCCTGAGAAAGAGTTTGGATTGGACTGCGGGCGGCGGAGAAAAATAAACGCATCTGCCCGGAATCAGCTGTTGCAGTAAATCCTACGGCCTAGCACAACAACTCTTAAATAGAGAGCTGTTCGCCTGTTATAATTAACGTCTTTTTAGACGCATTAAGACAAGGGCTAGTTTTTATGAATTGGGGATACACTTTTTCCGGCTTTGCCGTAGGAATTTTGGTGGGACTAACCGGCGTAGGCGGCGGTTCGCTGATGACGCCATTGCTGGTGTTCCTGTTCGGATTCAAACCTGCCGTTGCGGTGGGTACCGACCTTTTGTTTGCCGCCATCACCAAAACCGGCGGTGTGTGGGTGCATCACAACAAACACAGTTCGGTAGATTGGAGAATCGTCGGCTGGCTGGCGCTGGGCAGCATCCCTTTTGCGCTGGCGACCCTGTTTGTACTTAACCATTTAAGCTCAATCGGCAAGGAAACCTCGGGCGCGATTACTTTCACGCTGGGTATCGCGCTGCTGCTGACCGCCTGTTCGCTGATAGTGCGCAGCATATTATTAAGCCGGGCGGCAAAACTTGAGCCTATTGATGATGAGCATAGCACTCCCGAAAATGCCGGCCGCTTCAAGCATCTGCAAATACCGGCCACCGTATTGATCGGTGCTGCGCTGGGCATATTGGTGACGCTATCGTCGGTGGGCGCAGGTGCTTTGGGTACTGTCGCGCTGCTGTTTCTGTACCCCAGAATGACCACGCTGAAAATTGTCGGCACTGATTTGGCCCACGCCATTCCGCTCACGGCGGTTGCCGGGCTGGGGCATCTTAGCCTGGGTAACGTGGATCTGGTTTTATTGGGCAGTCTGCTGATCGGCTCTTTGCCGGGCATCTGGATCGGCAGCCATTTAAGCGCACGGATTCCTGAACGGTTTTTACGGCCGATTTTGGCCTGTATCCTGATGTTGATCGGGCTTAAATTTGTGTTGCAATAAAGGCGGGTAAAAACTACATTTTATGTTTCGCCGAAAATAAAGAGGATCAGAGCATGACTGAAAATATCCGTCCACCGCTGCCGCCCTTCACTGCCGAAACCGCAGCGCAAAAAGTACGTGCCGCCGAAAATGCCTGGAATACCCATAACCCGGAAAAAATAGCGTTGGCTTATACTGTTGATAGCCAATGGCGTAACCGGGCCCAGTTCCTTACCGGTCGTGAGCAGATTGTGCGGTTTTTGCAGCAAAAATGGGCCAAGGAACTGGACTACCGCCTTATAAAAGAGTTGTGGGCTTTTCACGATGCGCGTATTGCCGTGCGTTTTGCCTATGAATGGCATGACGACTCGGGCAACTGGTTCCGCTCTTACGGCAATGAAAACTGGGAATTTGACCAGAACGGCCTGATGAAGCGCCGCATAGCCAGCATCAACGACTTGCCGATAGCCGAGACGGAACGGAAATTTCATTGGCCGTTGGGAGCTAGGCCTGACGACCACCCTGGGCTGTCCGAACTGGGATTTTGAGGTTATTTAGAGCATAAAATGAGTTTGGCGCCAGTTGATTTGTCTGTAATAGGGCTTATAGTTTAAACAAGGAGCAGCATAAGTTCGCTGTTGTCATAACTGAAAAATCAACAGGAGGTGCGTTATGAATGAAAGCTCGACTAATCAACCTGATGCCGAAAGATTGCAGTCATTAAAAAAACTGGCAACGGCCGTGTATCTGTGCCAGGTGCTGGCTTTCGCCTTTGCCGGTGTGCCCTTGCTGGTGGGGGTGGTTATCAATTTTATGAGGCGGGATGAAGTAAAGGGAACTTGGCTGGAATCCCACTTTGACTGGCAGATCAAGACCGTTTGGGTCGCGCTGGCGGGCGTGGCGTTGTCTGGATTGACGTTTGAGTTGGGTGTCGGACTTTTTATTCTGATTGCAACCATCGTGCTGCTGGTCTACAGAATCGTAATCGGATGGAATGCGTTGAATTCTGACCGGCCGGTTAAGGAGTAATTAGTTCTACTTTGTCAGATTCCATAAACACACAATCCAAGATCGTCATTCCGGCAGGGATTCACGTCAGGCTATCCTGCCTGACGCCCTTCGGGTTAATGCAAATCTGTTCCAGACAGATTTGTGCCGGAATCCAGGCTCCATGGATGGATTTAAGCTTACCATCCCTGGCACTGGATACCCGCTTCCCGGCGGGTATGACGAGCTTACGTATAATCTGACAAAGTAGAATTAGGCTAATGTTAAAAGCCGAGGGCTAAACGTAGTTTGGCCTGTCGGTGGGTTATCACCATGAGAGCGAAAATAATAGCCTCTTAAAGTAGTGTTTATTTAATCATTCCTTCATGTTCCCTTCATGTTCTTGTCGTTATACTTGCCATTTGTAACCCTATTCGTTGTTTATGTATATGACCAGCAAAAAAAACTTCAGCCTTAAAAAGCCGGTTCTGCCGATCGTTTTGGTATTTGGATTAATACCGCTTAGCGGCTGTCAGACGTTGTCGTCACTTTTCCCCGAGGAAGAAAAAACGGTAACCATCGAGCTTCCTGAGCCTCAACCGGAAACCGTAGTCACCCACGAATTCGAGCTGACTGACGGTGACGGCATGGTCGGCACGATTGCCGCAATCGATACCCGCGAAAATGATGTGCTGCCGGATATTGCCCGGCATTTCGGCCTGGGCTACAACGACATCAGCATAGCCAATTCCACAGTCTCCCCCTGGACGCCCAAGCCGGGCAGCCACGTGGTGTTGCCTGTGCAATTTATCCTTCCCGATTCGCCGCATAAAGGCATAGCCCTGAATCTGGCGAATATGCGGCTGTTTTTTTATCCAAAAAAACAGCCTGACAAGGTCTACACCTATCCGGTCGGCATTGGTCGCCAGGGATGGAATACGCCGATGGGGCTGACCAGCATCGTTGCCAAAGATGCCAATCCAAGCTGGTACGTCCCCGAATCCATTCACCGCGAACACGCCGAGAAAGGCGATTCATTACCCAAGGTAGTCGGCTCCGGTCCCGACAACCCGCTGGGACTTTATGCGATGCGCCTGGGTATTCCCGGTTATTTAATCCACGGCACCAACAAACCCTACGGGATTGGCATGCAGATCAGTCATGGCTGTGTGCAGCTGTATCCGGAGGACATTGAAGTGCTGTTCAAAAAAGCCACGGTCGGGATGCCGGTGCGTATCATCCATCAACCCTACCTGACCGCCTGGCATCAGGATATGCTCTATCTTGAAGCGCATGAGCCCTTGCCAAAATGGGCCAAGGATAAAGCCAAGCTGAAAAAACAGGTCGTAAAGCAATTGCATGAAATCAGCGCCAAAAAAAGTGCGGCAGTCGATTGGGACAAAGTCGAACGGATCCTCCAGCGTTCAGACGGCATTCCCACGCCGATACTGGTGCAAAGCCCGGATGTGGCGGAAATATCGGCAAACGCCCTGCAGCTGAAACATCCCGGGCAGTTTTACGACCAGCCCGTCGCCGGGGAGTTAAAAGACAGCGACTGGGCCATTTTGGTGGCCAGCTTTAATGACGAAACAAAGGCGCAGCAACTGGCAACCATGTTGAATCATCAGGGGCCGATCATTCCTGCCCGCAAAATTCAAAAAGACGATGCCTTTCAAGTTATCGCCGGGCCTTTCAAGAACAAAACGGAAATGAAAGCCGCCGCAAAACGCATCAAAATGGATTTTGAAATTGATGGCGAGCCGCTAAAGCCCCGTTTAACTGCGGTGAATTAAGGAAATAGACCCGATGCGCGCCCTACAGGATCTATGTTTTATCCGGTTTTCTCTAGGGGTAGCGTGAAGTAAAAAGTAGTGCCTTTTTCAAGTTTGCTATTGAAATGTAAAGTACCTTTATGGGCTTCGATAAGTGAGCGGCTGATGGACAGTCCCATGCCCATGCCGTTTGCTTTGGTGGTGTAAAAAGGCATCGCCATTTTTTGTTGTTGGTCTTTATCAAGCCCCGGCCCATTATCCTTTACCCTGACCTGTATGGCATTATTGGGAATCAAACGACTATGGATGGTTAAATGGGGTTGTTTTTCTGCGGATGAATTTTTTAAGGCATCAATACTATTCCTGATCAGGTTTATGATGACCTGTTCAATTTGTACATGATCGACATGAACCGGAGGCAGGTTTTTTTCAAGTTCAACTGTTAGCTTTATGTCGCTTTGTTTAAGATCCGCTATACACAGGTCGACAGCATTATGAATCAGTTGGTTGATGTCGGCGCTTGAATTATTAGTTTTCTGCGATTTAATAAACTCCCTCATGCGGTGAATTATATTTCCCGCTTTTAAAGCCTGTTGCTGAGTTTTAGTTATGATCTCGCTGAGCTTTAGCAGGTCAGGATTTTCAGCTTTGATAAGGTTTAAACTGACTTGCGCATAGGTGGCAATTGCAGACAGGGGCTGGTTGATTTCGTGAGCAATGCCGGAAGCCATTTCACCCATCAGCCCAAAACGGGTGACATGGGCGAGTTTATCCAGATGTTCCTTGTCGTTCTGTTCCCGGCGTTTGCGCTTGCTAATATCGCGCACAATATGAGTAAAATAGTGGGCACCATCAATGGTAAACTCCGCTATGGATAGATCCAGAGGCACCACTGAACCGTTTTTGTGTATACCCTCAATTTCCTGAATTTGACCGGCAGACTGTAATGCAGGGGGGGAACTATAACGCGGCGATAACGGTATGAGTTTGCTGATACTGCAACCCACCAACTGTTCCGGTTTATAGCCGAAAATAGTTTCTACTGCGGCATTAGCGGAAACGATGATGTTGGACATGTCAATAGAGATAATACCTTCCACTGACGCATTAAAAATGGCGTTAAGTTTGGCCTCAATTTGTTTGAGCTGGGTAATGTCGTGCATTACCACCAAGTGCTCACCCGCAAAACCGTGATGAATCTCAGCGGCAGTCGCTAATACGGTTTTAACACTGTTGTTCTTGCAGCGAATAGCGAGCTCCAAAGGCGGAAAATCGGTCTGTTCCTGTTTGGCCTTTTCCAGCGCAGTGTGCCAGGTAGCCTCGACCCAGTGCCGATAATCCTGGTCAGGGTAGGCTTTCAGCCGCCAGTCTGCCAGGGTGGGAATATCATCTGTGTCGTAACCAAAAGTTTGCACAAACGCCGGATTCAGGAAGGTAGTGTTCGACTGCCGATCATACAACGCCATCGGTACGGGGCTAACCTTAATAATCGAACGGAGTTTTGCCTCACTGGCTTTTAGTTCATCTTCCATTTGTTTGCGCTCGGTGATGTCCTGCGCACTCCCCACCAGGCGTAGCGGGATGTTCAAATTATTGCATTGCAATCCTCCGCTGCCACGGATAAAACGAACGCTGCCGTCCGGCAGCATAATACGATAATCTATTTCTGGCGGCTCTTTCCCCTTTATGCAGTCACTGGCCCACATGTGCATCGAGGCACGATCATCGGGGTGGATCAGATTGATAAAAGCTTTTAAGGAGTGTTCAAATGATTCTGGAGCAACACCAAAAATTCGATACATTTCTTCAGACCAGCTAATGAAATCGGTCGCCAAATTCATAGACCAACTGCCGATATGGGCGATACGTTGCGACTCGGACAACATCTGCTCTTTGTCCTTCAACAGTTGCTGCGCCTGTTTACGTTCGGTAAGATCATGGACAGAGGCGCTAAACGAATAGCTGCCATTTTGTTTCAGCGTGCCCAGCGTCAGCTCCATTGGAAATTCCGTACCATCCGCACGCAAGCCTGTAATCTCCATGCGTTTGTAAATAATGTTTGATGTATCGGTCATCTTGTATTGCGATGCGCCTTGCCGACATCTTTCACGATAAGCAGGAGGAACGATTAACTCCGCCATTTCGCGCCCTAATGCCTGCTCGCTGGAGTAACCGAAAATACGTTCGGCTTGGGCATTCCAGGCTGTTATATTGCCGTTATGATCCATGCTGATGATTCCATCCAGCGCTGAATCCATCAGCAGCTGCGTGCAAGCGATATTTTTCTGTAATTTGGCAACACCTAGCGCTCCCACTGCTGTTTTTCTTTGTTGTATCTTTTCGTCCAGAAGTGCAGCATGGGGTAAAGGCAAGGCGCGGGGGATAATCCATGGCATCAGCATGGCAATGGCGACCGGAAGAATCGTCGTAAAGGCTTTAAGCAGGCCGTCCAGCCAGTATAAAGGGATCGAGATCGTGACAGCCGATAATAAATGCAGGGTGCCGCAAGCGACAATAAAGCCGTTAAACAAGGCAGCCTGCCACGGATGGGGCGAATTTTTAGGTTGTCGGATAAAATTGACGAGCATCTGCGGAATGGAATAATAGGCGACCGTGATCAGCAGATCTGTGGCCACATCTAGCCAAAGCAATAAGCGGCTGCATGACGAGCAATAGCCCTGAGGTATAAGGTCTTTAATATCCAAAAAGTCAATGAGTAGCTGCATTGGTCAGGTGTAGGTTGAGATGGGTTTTTGAAATCAGTGGCAGTTTGTTTTGTAGGTATAAGCTGACGTTTTTTACATTAGCACAATTAATATATAAACAAAATACGCACTAACTACTACTATAAAGCCGTACTTCCTAGTTCTACTTTGTCAGATTATACGTAAGCTCGTCATACCCGCCGGGAAGCGGGTATCCAGTGCCATGGATGGTAAGCTTAAATCCA
>Ga0207952_1001372_pt1 | contig 10454 bp, 7 predicted proteins | sample SubbioR12Aug_8Ca_FD_184831 | JGI IMG/M metagenome (GOLD analysis project Ga0207952, IMG submission 184831) | Serpentinite rock and fluid subsurface biosphere microbial communities from McLaughlin Reserve, California, USA - CR12Aug_8Ca (SPAdes) | ecosystem: Environmental > Terrestrial > Deep...
TTTGTTTTTCCATTTTTTACGAGACGAATGCTTTCGCATGCATGGCATTGATGTATCTTTGTTATCATAATATTAGGTGAACAAAGATACGAAATTTAATTTATGTCAACTCAATTTTGACACTACCAACAGTTAGATAGTTTTGCACTCTACATTTTGAAACCGATTAACGATGGATATTATTCGGTGATAGATACAGCACTTGCAACGCGCAATTACAAGGTAGATAATGCCGCAGTGTTAGCAAAGAAACCGTATGCAGTAACATTGCTCGGCGAGAAGTCTATGGCAATGGTGATGCAAACGATTGGAGCGAAATCGAAAGTCTTTACGCTGGAAGGAAATAATAATGAAATACCTCATTCGGTTTCATTGCAACAAAACTACCCCAATCCGTTTAATCCGAGCACAGCAATTAGCTTTCAGCTGTCAGCAATCAGCAAGGTAACTCTGAAGATATACAACGTGTTGGGACAAGAAGTCGCAACACTTTTGAATAACGAAACAATGAGTGAAGGCGAACACGAAGTAACATTTGATGCGAACGGATTAACGAGCGGCGTGTATTTTTATCGAATTGCTATAGCGCAAGAGGGTATCTTGCGTTACAGTGAAACGAAGAAACTTTTGCTGATGAAGTAGGACAAGAATTATACTTGTCCTAGAATAAAACCATCAAGAGCTCAAGACTCTTGAAGGTTTTTTTATTATCAACAAATAGAAAATCAATTTTTTAAAACACAAAAGACACTAAGATTTTTCTCAGTGTCTTTTGTGTTAAAAATCTCTACTTACTCTTATCCGGATACTTCGGTGGTTTTGCAAGTTCGTGCGGCGTAGTGTTCAATTGTTCCAAAATTGTTTCAATTGCTTTGTTCAACTGTTCATCTTCACCGGAAAATTCTTTTGCCGGGTCATTATCTACAACAATATCGGGGTCAACGCCGTGTCCTTCCATAATCCATTCTTTTCCTTCGGTGTCGTAACGGGAAAATTCCGGCTTGTTCAAAAATCCACCGTCGAGTAATGGAAGCGTTCCGCGAATTCCGACAACGCCGCCCCACGAACGTTTGCCAATCAGTTTTCCCATTTTATATTTTCTGAAACGATACGGAAAAATATCTCCATCGCTGGCAGAAAATTCATCGAGTAACAAAACTTTCGGACCGAAATGCATTGCATCGGGATTGGTGTTCGGAACAGTGTTTCGCGCAATATCAATCATCGCAAGTTCGCGTTTCAGTCGCTCGGTAATTTGTCCCGAAACATTTCCTCCGCCATTTCCTCTGTCGTCAATTACCAACGCTTGCTTTGTAAGTTGGGGATAATAATATTTCACAAACTGATTCAAACCGTTCGTTCCCATATCGGGAATGTGAATGTAACCGACTTTTCCATTCGTTGCTTTGGAAACTTTTTCGATATTCGTATTCACCCAATCTAAATAATACAAACCTTTCTCATCGCCAATCGGAATGACAATCGTTTCGTGCGCGCCATCTTCACTTGCTTTTGAATTTACTTTCAACGTAACTTGTTTTCCAACCGTATTCACAAGCGAAGCAAATATATCATTCATCTCTTTCGTGGATTTTCCATTCACGGAAATAATGTAATCGCCTTCATCAACTTTCACGCCGATTTCCGTCAGCGGCGAGCGAACTCCGTTTTCCCAATTTTGTCCTTTGAATATTTTCTTGATGCGATAATATTTTGAAGAAGCATCACGTTCAATTTTTGCGCCGAGCAATCCCGTTTTTACGCGTTCCGGTTTTGCATATTCGCCGCCGCCAACGTATGTGTGTCCGGTGTTTAATTCGCCAATCACTTCGCCGATGATGTATGTTAAATCCATTCTATTGTTCACGGATTTCACGAGCGGTGCATAATTATCACGAACTTTTTTCCAATCAACGCCGTGCATATTCGGGTCGAAATAAAAATCGCGCATTTGCCGCCAACATTCATTATAGATTTGATTCCATTCCGCTTGCTTATCGAGCGTAACTTTCATATCGGAAAGATTGAGTTTGTCCTTCATTTCAATTTTTGCAGAAGGCAAATCAATAATCGCAAACGAGCCATCCAAACCAACCAACATTTTCTTTCCGTCCGTCGAAATTTCATAACTGCCGAAATCACCGAGTTCCGTTTCTTTTTGTTTTTCTAAATCATAAAGAAACAATTTCGATTTTTCATCTTTGCTTCCGTTGCGAACATAAAATAATTTTCCTTCAAGCGCAGTGATGTTACGGTAATTCGCTGCGGAAATCGGAAGAACCGCAATTCTTTCTTTCAATCCGTTCACATCAACTTTCACGTCAACTTTTTTCTCCGAAAGGAGTCCTTTGGACTTCTCGTCTTTTTTATCATCCTTCTTTTTGTCATCGGATTTCTCATCCTTTTTCTCGTCCGATTTTATTTTCACTTCATCACTCTTTGGTTCGAACGGAGATTTTGTGTCTTTCGATAACGTTAAGAAATAAATTTTCTGCATATCGAAATACGAATAGTTAAATTCCGTGTTGCTCGAAATCGGATTGAAACTTCTATCGGAAACGAAGAATAAATATTTTCCATCATTGCTGAATGTCGGATTCGACGAACTAAACCAACTGTCCGTTGCTTCAATTGTTTCCTTTGATTCCAGCGAATACAAATAAATTTTTGTGAGAACATCAACTTCCGGTTTTCCGTACGCAATCCATTTGCTATCCGGCGACCAATTGTAATCGGAAATTTCAAACGCATCGGCTTTTGCAACTTCGGTAATATTTTTTGATTCGACATCAACAAAATATAATTTCTGTTTTCTATCCGCCCACATTATTTTTTTGCTGTCCGGCGACCATGTGATTTGATATTTATAATTATCGCCGTTCATTGTAATACGTTGTGCAGGGGAATTTCCATCTTGCGCTTCCACCCAAATTTCATCTTCACCGCTTGCATCGGAAATGTATGCAATCCATTTTCCATCCGGCGACCATTTTGAACTTCGCTCGTGAACGCCCGGAGTTGCAGTGAGATTGCGCGTATTTCCATATTTTGCCGGAACAGTGAACACATCGCCGCGCGCTCCAAACAATGCGCGATTCCCTTCGGGAGAGATTTCATAGTTCGATATACTTTTTGAAACATCAACTAACTTGCTTCTGCCGTTTGCAAAATCTTCTTCAATTTCTATCAAAACCTTTTCGTATTTATCCGTTGCTAAATCCAAGCGATAAATGTAACCCCCGTTTTCAAACACAATTGCATTATCGCCGAGCGAAGGAAATTTTACATCGTAATCTTTGAAGTCGGTAATTTTCTTCGTCTGCTTTGTTGCAACATCGTAACAGAACAAATTCAAACGGCTGTCTCTATCGGAATTGTAATAAATTTTATTTTCTTTTGTCCACATGGGCATATAATCTTGTGCATCGTTGCTCGTAATCGTTTCGGTTTTCTTCGTATCAAAATCATAAATGGAAATTTCATCTGCTTGTCCTCCGCGATAGCGTTTCCACGTGCGAAATTCACGGAAGATTCTGTTGTACACCAGTTTCTTTTTGTCGGGAGAAAATGAACACCAGCCGCCGCGCGGTAATGGAAGTTGTTCGGGAATTCCTCCGTCAACATTTGCGTAAAATAATTGTCCTTTCCAATCATTAAAAGAAATCATCCGCGAACGATAAACAATTGTTTGAGCATCGCGCCACGTCATTACAATATTATTCGGTCCCATTCTATCGGAAACATCGTCGCGGTCAAGTGTTGCGGTGTACGTAAGTCGTTTCGGAATTCCGCCTTCGCTCGGCATCAAATAGACTTCCGTGTTGCCATCGTATTGCCCGGTGAACGCAAGTTGTTTTCCATCGGGAGAAAATTTCGCAAACATTTCGTAACCGATATCGTTGGTAAGTTTTCGCGCAACGCCGCCGTTTGATGCAGCCGTGTACAAATCTCCCGCATACGAAAACACAATTTGATTTCCGTGTATTGCGGGAAAGCGAAAGAGTCGGTCAATGGGTTGAGACGTTAATTCACTTGGAATTAGTGAAATTATTGAAATGAGAATGGAGAGGAGTTTGAGTTTCATTATTTATTGTATGCTGATAGTTAGAAAAAAATTATACGAAGAAAATATTTAGTTAGACTTGAAGACAAATAATTTCGTTGTAGTGATTTTACAAAAATGCGACGTTAAAATACGAAAGGAAATAAGAAAGGGCAACGAGATGAAAAAATAAAAAAGGCGAAACCAAAATTGGAATCGCCAGAAATATTCGTAGAATAAAACGTTTGTTACTCAAAAACCTTTTCAACTTTCGTTTCAAATCCCTTCACTGCTTCGGAAGAAATCTTTTGTCCCACGGAATATATTCCTTTTCGCGCATACTTTTTATTCTTCAAAACAAATTGTTCGATGGTCTTTTCGTCAACATCAACCAGCCAATATTCAAGAACACCGGACTTTTCATACAGAGATTTCTTGATTGTTCTGTCGCGAGTTTCAGTTGTTTCGGAAAGTATTTCAACAAGCAAATCCGGCGCGCCAATAATTCGTTTTGCAATAATTTCCTTTCGTTCGTTGGAAATAAAAATAATATCCGGCTGCACGATATCCGTCATACTCAACGTTACATCCATCGGAGCAGTAACAACTTCTCCAAGTTTATTTTTTCGAACATAACTTGTGAGAAGAAAACTTAAATTGGCTTGAATATGTTGATGAAAAAAAATAGGTGATGGTGACATAAAGGCTTCTCCATTGATAATTTCATATCTAAAACCGTCGTCGGGAAAGATAAGATAATCCTCGTACGTGTATCGTTTCTTCGGAAGAGAAATTGTTACTATCCTTCTCGCCGTTGTTCGCGGGCGTTGTAATGTTGCTTGCATAATATTTTCGTTTTGAAATTCGGGGAAAAGTTACTTAAACAATAAGAAGAATTCAAATGAATGTTGGTGGAACAGACATTCCTGTCTGTTGTTTTTTCTTGACGACATGAATGTCTGTCCTACCAATCTATTACTTCGTATAAAACTCAATCACTTTCTCAATCGCGGCTGAACACACCGGGTCAAAGTCAATTACACTCAACGTGAACATTCTGCAATCAATCGCAGGACGAAACATTCCTTTGCTCACATATCCTGCTCCTTCAAACGCTCCGACTTTCCCAACATACTTTGACGTTTTCAAAATTTCTTGTTCGCGGTCGTAAAGCGGTTTGCGTTTGTCGTAATAATCCGGCGCGAGTCGATCGAGTTTGCCGCGTTCTTTTTCCAAACTATCGTATTCCGCTTTTTCCCACATTGTTGGAATCGGCGTTTCTTCCTCAACAAAGTTTTTCCATTTCAATGTTTCGCGGTTTGTGTTCGGCGTTACGTTCGGCTCCCACGGTTCTGTTCCTTTCGGATAAAAATCGTTGTAGGAAACTTGCGACGAATAATATTCATCCGCAAGTCCACCAAACGAATGTCCGAACTCGTGCACGTACACATAATCCATTTGCCATTCCATTCCCGCTTTATCCGTTTTCGTGAAACACGTGGTGTACAAATTGTAAATTCCGCCGCCGCCGTATCTGTCATCGTTCACAAGAATCGTAATGAAGTCATACGGAACGCTTCCCGCAATATCGCGCATCGCTTTGTTTTCTTCCGTGAGAACGTAACGCGCAGAGCCGAAGAAATCATATTTAGTTCCAAGCGCAGTGTTTTTCCAGATATTTTTTCCCGGTTTATCAATTCCCGATTCTTCTGAAATGACTTCAATCGCTCGCACGTTGAAATCATTTTTATGTTCTTTGAATGGATGCGCTTTGAATATTTCATTCGCAAAGTGCTTTGCATCTTTTTCAAATTTTTGCAAATCATTTTTTGTATAACCATCGCCGAGAATAAGCAAATCAACTTTGTTTTCCGGTTTGCCGTTATTCAGTAAGTCAAGCACTTTAAAATTATTGTTTCGTTTTTCCCGATTGATTTCGTTTGAATTGTTCGGGTCAATAACGCAAGAAAAAATTTCTCTAAACGACATCATCTCTCCGTTGCCGACGAATTTATCGCGGCGAGAAATTGTCAGTTGAATTTTATTTTTCGGAAACGGCAATCGCACACTTTCGTGAAATGTTCTCCATACGCCGTTCACTGCTTCATCGGTTGTGCTCCATTCAAAAAAAATGGAAGAGAAACCGCGCGACAAAATAAGTTGATTCGTTTCAACATCAAATACTTTCCCAAGGTATTCCCCGAAGTTTAAATTATCAACGAGATTGGTTTTGCTTCCGCTCCACTCACTTTCTTCATAGACTTTGTCAAGCGAAATTGTTTCTTGTCCCTTCGTTCCCGTGTGAAAATAATCCACACGCATTGTTGATGTGGTGAAATATTTTTCAAATTGTTGAGAGAAAATTGATTCGCTTGGCATTATTGAAATTATTGTAAGGAGGATGAGGAGTTTCTGTTTCATAAGTAATTGGTTGTTTGTTATTTGTAAAATTAATCTTATAAATTCTCTAAATGTTTATATCGCCAAATAAGGAGATTATTTTTTTAGGAGATTTCGGTCCCTTTTTTATCCGTGCGAAAAAAAATGCAAGTTATATGCTCAATCTAAAATGTAAAATTATCCAATCGCTTTCCGCACAAATCCATCCGCGTTTTTCAAAAGTTCAACCGCTTTCTTTCGCGTTACAATTTTCTTGTTCATTACGATTGCAACTTTTACATTTCCATTTGCAGAATTGAGGAGCAGTTCCGCTTCGCCGTACGTAATAGTTAACACATTCATCAAGATTTTTTTCGCCCGTTCAGTAAGTTTGTTGCTTTTCAGTTGCAAATCAATCATCATATTTTCATACACTTTTCCCAAACGGATGAACGATGCAGTAGTGAGCATATTCAATACCATTTTTTGCGCTGTTCCGCTTTTCATTCTCGTTGAGCCGGAAATTACTTCCGCGCCAACATCAACACAAATTGCAACATCAACATTTTTATGAAGTGTAGAAAATTGCCGTTGCGAGTAAACGTGGTGCGGATTTGTTGTGAGAAAAATTGTTTTTGCGCCAACTTCTTTCGCGTACTGAATTGCTGCGCCAACATACGGCGTGCGAATACTTGCGGCTATTCCACAGACAACATCGTTCGCAGAAACTTTTTTCGCCCGTAAATCTTTTTGCGCTTGTTCTTCGTTGTCTTCCACACCTTCGATGGATTGCACGATTGCTTTTTTCCCTCCGGCAATAATTCCCTGCACCATTTCCTTTTTGGTTCCAAAGGTTGGCGGACATTCTGTCGCATCAAGAATTCCTAATCTTCCGCTTGTTCCTGCACCGACATAAAAAAGTCTTCCGTTATTTTTCAGTGAATGAACAACGAGATTTACCGCCTTCGTAATATTCGGAATTTCATTCCCCACAGCATTGGCAACGGTTTTATCTTCTTCGTTGATGATGTGAAGAATGGTAGGAACAGAAGCAACATCAATTTTCATCGAACGTTCATTGCGATGCTCTGTTTGAAGTGTGCTGAGTTGATGGAAAATTTTATTCACGGTTGTTTTTCTACGTTAAACGGAGTGAAATTCGGTGTGCAAATTAGGAAATGAATGGATAAATACAAAGCGTTACTATTTCCCGATGTTATACACAAGAATTTCATTCAATGATTTGCGATGAATATCGGGAACAACGGCATCGTTTGCAGGATAACCGACGGGAAGAAGAAGAAACGGTTTTTCATTTTTCGGACGCTGTAAAATTTGATTCAAAAAATTCATCGGACTTGGCGTGTGCGTGAGCGCAACAAGTCCCGCGTTATGAATTGCCGCGAGTAAAAATCCCGTTGCAATACCGACCGATTCTTTCACGTAATAATTTTTTGTTTGTTTGGTATCTTCAATGTTGTAGTCAACTTGAAAAATAACAATGAGATACGGCGCGATTTCCAAAAACTCTTTGTGCCAATCGGTGCCGAGCGGTTCCAAATCGTTGAGCCATTCTTCCGGCATTCGTCGCTCATAACTTTCTCTTTCCTCTTTCTCTGCTGCGATACGAATTTCCTTTTTTAACGCAACATCACTCACAACAACAAATTTCCACGGTTGTTTATTCGCTCCCGATGGCGCAGTTCCGGCTGTCCGTAGTAGTGTTTCGATGAGTTCTTTTGAAACAGGTGTATCTGAAAACTTACGAACTGAACGGCGTGTATTACATTGGTCGTAAAAAGTTTTGGCTCGATGAATTTGTTCTTCGGGCTTTAACGGCTGGAATTGCAGAGGGAGGAATTTGTATTCTTTCATAACTGATTCAAAAATTCTCACTTAAAATAGAAAGCAAATTCGTAAAATAAAAAACGACAATCCTCTATTTTTCCATCAAAATAATTTTCCTACTTTTTGCCGTCGAAATGATCCTTTAAGCAATCAACAATATCATAAACAACTACATCACTTGCAAATCTCGATTTGATTGTTGACGGTGTAGAAATTCTTAGGCGCGCGACTGAAGAACTTAAACTTCGGCCAATTGATATTCCTTGAAGCGAGGTTCCAAAACACCATTATCAAGTAACAAATAATATTCGAACAATGGAATTAACTGATTTTTTCAATTTTCATTTAACAGGAAACCAAAAAGAAGCGATTAAAAAAATCGACGCGTTTCTCGGAGATGATTCATTTTGTTTTCTTCTCAAAGGTTATGCGGGAACTGGTAAAACTTTTTTGATAAAAGGTCTTTCGGATTTTTTAGCTAACAGAAAAACACAATTTGTTTTAATGGCACCTACTGGTCGTGCAGCAATGGTTATTGCGAACAAAACAAAACGAAATGCAAGCACAATTCACAAAGCCATCTATGCGATGAGTGACTTACTTGAGTATACTGATAAAGATGATGAGGGAAATGAAACATTCAAATTTTTCTATCCTTTAAAGAATAACTACGACAATGATGATACAATTTACATCGTTGACGAATCTTCAATGATTTCAAATAATTTTTCTGCCGCTGAGTTTTTTAGATTTGGTTCAGGTTTCCTATTAAAAGATTTAATACACTATGTGGGCTCAACTCCAGCAATTAAAAGAAAAATAATATTTATTGGGGATCCGGCTCAATTACCGCCAGTGAGTTCGAATAATTCGCCCGCACTTGATAAAAGTTATCTCGAAAAAGAATTTGGTATAAAATCAAAAGAATATGAATTGACAGAAGTTTTTAGGCACGGAACGAATAGTGGAATTCTTGATAACGCAACAAAAATACGAGAAAGCATCAAACAGAATATTTACAATCAAATAGAAATTCAAAGTGCGACGGATGTGATTCCGGTTATTCACGAAAAAATTTTAGAGCAATACTTAAATGCAACAAATAATATAATTGACGATGAAACAACAATTATTGCATATTCTAATCGTGCTGTAAAATTTTATAACGAGATGATACGCAAACATTTTTTTGCAGGAAACAGAAAAATTTGCATTGGAGATAAAATAATGATTGTACATAATAATTACGCCAATGGTATCGTATTACTAAACGGAGACTTCGGCATTGTACTCAAAGTAGATAATCCAGAACCAACCCGTTTTATAAAATTGGGAAGAAAGTCAGCGGAAATAGTTTCTCTAAACTTTATTAACTTGGTGATTCGCTTTCAAGATGTTGATGGAATAATACACGACCTAAATTGTAAAGCATTTGAAGATTTATTGTATTCGACTGAGAGAGATTTATCTTCAGCACAAATGAGAGCGTTACTAATTGATTTTAACGAACGGAATAAAAATCTAAAGCATAAAACACCAGAATACAAGCAAGCGCTTAAAGTCGATCCATACTTTAATTGTTTACGACTAAAATTTGGTTATGCAATTACATGCCATAAAGCTCAGGGCGGAGAGTGGAAAAATGCTTTTGTAGATTTTTCTACTTCGATGGGTTATTTCAACTCTTCATATTTCCATTGGGCATACACTGCGTTGACAAGAGCAAAAGAAAAACTTTTCACAATAAACGAACCTCATTTGGGAATTGGAAGTTTATTAAAACCGTCTGCGGTAGCTTACAGCAGAGAAAAAGATAATGCTATTGTTTTACAATCGGAATTAGAAGAAATTGATATTCCATTTTCTTTTCCCGACAATGATATCTTTTTGAAAAATATTTATCTTGCAATTTTTGATATAATTAAAAATGAAACCATTGAGGTAGTAAATATTGTCCATAATAGTTATCAAGAAAAATATTATTTTTCAAGAGAACATGTTGTTATATGGTTTAATATATCTTATAATGCACATCATAAAATTACATCTATTCAGTTTGGTAGTGTCAAATACGAGTTGACATTTCATTGTTGTAATTAATGATAAACAACTTTGTTACTCCATAGTGCATATAGTCTGTCTTTGAAAACGATAATGTTCTCCGCACATATCGTGAAATTCTTTG
>Ga0207952_1001373_pt1 | contig 10451 bp, 6 predicted proteins | sample SubbioR12Aug_8Ca_FD_184831 | JGI IMG/M metagenome (GOLD analysis project Ga0207952, IMG submission 184831) | Serpentinite rock and fluid subsurface biosphere microbial communities from McLaughlin Reserve, California, USA - CR12Aug_8Ca (SPAdes) | ecosystem: Environmental > Terrestrial > Deep...
GATGACTTTGGCGATTTCTTTGGCGGTGGTCCAAGGATACAACCAGAGCAACGTGCTAGTGGCAGTGGGGTTATCATTACTGAAGATGGCTATATTGTAACCAACAACCATGTGATTGATGGTGCCGACGAAATTAATGTGACTCTAGCCAATAAAAAGTCTTACAAAGCCACTTTAGTAGGACAAGATCCCAACAGTGATTTGGCGGTCATTAAAATTGAAGGAAAAGCATTCCCTTATATTGTTTATGGCAATAGTGATGAAGCTAAATTAGGCCAATGGGTATTGGCCATTGGTTATCCATTTAGTTTAGATGTAACAGTAACTGCAGGTATCATTAGTGCAAAAGCAAGATCTATTGATATCAACGGAAGGCAGGGTGCAAATCCTGTGGAATCTTTTATACAAACTGATGCCGCAGTAAATCCTGGAAATAGTGGTGGTGCTTTAATTAATACCAACGGAGAATTAGTGGGCATCAATTCTGCTATTGCATCTCCTACTGGTTCTTATGCAGGTTACTCCTATGCTATACCGGTGAATATGGTTAAGAAAATTGTAACCGATATCGTAAAATTTGGTACAGTACAACGTGCATTTATTGGCATCAGTTATCCAAAAGAAAATTTAACCGACGAAGCCAAACGTGAATTAGAAAAAGAATTAGGCACTGCTTATAAAGAAGGAGAAGGTGTTTTGATTACTGATACACCGGCAGGTGGTGCGGCTGCAAGCGCAGGCTTAAAAAAAGGAGATATTATTACCAAAATTCAGGGAGTAGCTATTGCTACCGGACCAGAATTACAAGAGCAAGTTGCCCGTTACAAACCAGGTGATAAAGTAACGGTACAATACAAGCGTGCTGGAAAAGAAAACACCGTTACTATTACTTTAAAAAATAAAGCGGGCAACACCGATATCGTTAGAAACAGCAGCATCATAGAAAAACTAGGAGGTGAATTAGTGAACCTAGATAAAAAAATTGCAGCTGCAAATGATGTACCCGGTGGCGTAGTAGTTAAAAAAGTGGGAACAGGATTACTAAGTAAGAGTAGAATGGAAGATGGTTTTGTAATTACCGGAATCAACGGTAAAGAAATCATCAATTTAGATGAATTGAAAATTGCTTTGGCTAATATTAAATCTGGCACCATCCGAATTGATGGATTCTATCCAGGATTTGAAGGAAGATATACTTATCCACTTCAGGTTACAGAAGATTAGTCATATACGAATTGATTCAAAATAAAAAACCTTGCAACTAAATGTTGCAAGGTTTTTTTGTGCTGATTTTTATAATGCCATTATTATATTTTTTCATAAACCAAGTACTCCCCCGCTTGTAATTCAAAAGTCTCTTTTAAATTAAAATGAAAAGCTAAACCAGAAAAGATATTTCTGAATTCACCTTTTAGCCAATCGTGGTGAACATGTATCGTTAGTCTGTTATGAGCAGAAACATTCAGTAAAACCAATACAATATGATTGCCGCTTCTTCTAAAAAATGCCATTAATTCATTGTCTTTATCTGAAGGTAGAATAAACGATTCCCCTTTAAATATGGCAGGATTATTGGCACGCAATTTAGATAATATGCTATAAAAATCATGGAGCCGGTTGGGTTTGTTCCATTCGATTAAATCTTTGTCAAAAAATTTCAACCGTTTTTTGTTAGGACTTTCTTGACCACTATATATCATCGGCATCCCATGCCATGTAAAGGCAAATACAGCCCAGGCTAATGCAGCTACTCCATATTTTTCATATTCAGTTCCATTCCAACTATTCTCATCATGATTTGCGGTGAAAAATAATTTAATAGCCCCCCTAGGATATTGCGAATATGCATGCAATACATTTCTTACTTCATGCAATGTAGATAGCGCTTTTGCATACCTACCTGTTTCATGCATCCACCACCAAGAATAAGTAGCATCAAATACCTGGTGATAATCTTGTACTTCACATTCTGCGAGCCAGAATAATGGCTTAGTCAATTCACAACTTAATCTGGCCTGTTGCCAAAAATCAAGTGGAACTAAATGGGCCATATCGCACCTGAATCCATCAATATCAAAATCATTGACCCAATAACGCATGGCTTTAATTAATTCATGCCTCATTTCAGGCACTTCAAAATTTAAATCGATCACATCATGCCATCCATTTTTCTCGGTAAAATTTCCATCCGCATCTTTCATCATCCAATCAGGATGATCAATAGTCCAATGATGATCCCATCCGGTATGGTTAGCCACCCAATCAATGATGACTTTAAAGCCTAGGTCATGAGCGCGTTGAATTAATTGTTTAAAATCGGCCTTTGTTCCGAACTCAGGGTTAATATCTGTATAACTACTGCATGCATAATAGCTTCCTAAACTTCCTTGCATCTTGAGCTTACTGATTGGCGTTATGGGCATCAGCCATAATAAATTAACGCCCATGTCTTTTAGGCGTGGTAAATGTTCTGCAAACGCATTAAAAGTTCCTTCCGGTGTATATTGACGAATATTCACTTCGTACATCGTGGCAGTGTGTGCCCATGGCACAACATGAAAAGAAGACTTCATTTTTTAATTATCTAAATAGGAAGGTAAGTGTTTATCTTTTGAAAAAAGAAAAACAAGCACTTAACAATACAACAATTAAAGCACCTGCTACATTGAGCCATAAAAATCCAAGTCCTATGATATTATATTTATCTAAAAGGAATAATAAAATAACCAATAACTCACCTATTACGGCAGCCCTAAATACGGCAGTACCCCCAATCTTCTTCATATAAAAAGCAACCAAAAATATTCCCAGTATTACTCCATAAAATAAGGAACCCAACACATTTACTGCTTCAATTAGACTTCCCATTCCGGTTGCAAACTGTGCAGTAATAATGCAAAAGATACCCCAATAGAATGTGTACCATTTAGACAATCTATATTCTTTTAAGTCTTGAGCAACCGAGTCACTCAATTTCTCTTTCTTAGTAAACCGCTGATGAAAATCAACCATCGTACAAGAAGCCAATGAGTTTAATGCTGCTGCAATTGAACCCCAAGCAGCTAAGAAAATAATAGCAATTAATAACCCTACTAAGCCACTGGGCAAAAAGTCTACCACAAATCGCAAGAATATATAGTTGGTATCATTGGTATCAGAACCTGGTACGGCTTTTTTAATAACAGCTTTATACTCATTTTTAATGACCGTTAATTTAGCTGCGCCTTTAGCAACACTGTCTTTAATTGCAGTTGTTGGTTGCAAAACATACAATTTACTATGGGCTTGCTGTGTAGCTTGTTGATCATTAAAACGATACTTTATTTGTTCTAATGAATCTTTGTAGGGCGTTAGCATAGCTTTGTCTTCCGCAGCCTTATTAAAGAATACTGGAGAAGGATTGAACTGATAAAAGGTGAATAACAAAGCTCCTAATAGAAGTATTAAAAATTGCATAGGCACTTTAACCAACCCATTCATCAATAAGCCAATTTTACTTTCTTGTTCAGATTTAGCAGTTAAATACCTTCCAACTTGAGACTGGTCAGTTCCAAAATAAGACAATGCTAAAAAGAATCCACCAATAATACCGCTGATTAAATTATAACGATCCTTCCAATCAAACCCATTTTCTGTAAATCCTGTCGTAATTACATTCATTTTTCCTGCTGCACCACTTACTGCAAGCGCTTCACTAAATCCAACATTCTCAGGCAAATTAGATACAATTAAATAACCTGCAATAAACATCCCTATGAAAATGATAATCAATTGCAACTGTTGGGTATAGGCAACCGCTTTTGCTCCACCCGAAACAGTATAAACAATTAACATTCCTCCCATCACAATATTGGTATAAAAAATATCCCACCCCATTAATGATGATAAAATGATAGAGGGTGCATAGATGCTAATACCTGTTGAAAGGCCTCTAGATAATAGAAACAATGAGGAAGTAAACACCCTTGTTTTTAAATCGAACCGTTGCTCTAAAAATTCGTAAGCAGTAATTACTTTTAACTTGCTAAATAATGGAACAAAAGTGATACACAAAACCACCATGGCTATTGGAATTCCAAAGTAATATTGAACAAATCGCATTCCATCTGTAAATGCTTGTCCCGGTGCCGATAAAAAAGTAATCGCACTAGCTTGGGTGCCCATAATACTCAACAATACAATATACCAAGGCATATTTCGGTTACTTAAAAAATAACCTTCCATGTCTTTGCTGGTTCTGCTCTTGTAAACCCCATAAGCAATGATGCCCGTAAGCGTGAGAATTAAAATGACCCAATCAGCTGTTCTCATTTAAATAAGTTTGTAAACCAATCAAAAAAAAGTATTTGGGCCAATAAAACCAGTAACACAAAAATGTACCAGCTTTTCCATGACTTAAATATTGGTATTTTCTCTTTCATCTTTTTGATTTAGAACTAAGTAAACCACCCCCTAGTAATCCTAAAGCTAATCCAATTAACAATCCTGCTTTTACGTTTTTTAAAAATAAGCCAATGACCACTCCTATAATCACTAACATAAAAAAACTTATTTTTTTTCTTGGTTGCATAACTTATTTATTGGGAGCCATTGATACCAAATTAGCTAATAATTTATAGCTGCCAGCTACTCCCGCAGGCAATTGCCTGAACAATACTAAACTCACATAAGTAAAATTGCCTTTCCCATATTTTGTAGTTACTAAACTACCGTTTGTGGGTTTGTCATTCGTATCATTCATTTGCAATATTGATTCATAAGGTGCTTTAACAGGCTCCATCTGATAGGTACTTCTTTCTTGCACCCAATTATCAAAGTCTTTATCTACAATTTTATTGGGGAAATTTAATATCGGATGATTTAATTGTAGCATTTGAACAGGTGCCTTTTCTTCGGTAACCCGTATATTAGACATGGCAAAATCATAAGGTCCAACTTTTACTCTTTTGTTGCCAACCAAGTTACTTTTTAAATACTGAACAATCAAATGCCCCCCTTGCTGAATATACCGATTGATTACTTCATTCTTATTGGTCAACCATTCATGAATATTATATGCCCTTATACCTACTACAATAACATCATATGCAGCTAATTTAGTTTCAACAATATCTGATTCAGATAAAAACTCAACTGTATGTCCTAATTGCAATAGCGCTTCTGGCACTTTATCTCCGGCACCAACAATATATCCAACACGCTTAGGGATAGATTGAATTGGTTCGTGTATCACTCTTGCTTGATCTTTATATAAGTAATTGATAGAAGGAATATGGTCGTATTTAATGGTTTTAAGTAATTGGTCGTAAGCATAATTTTTCCCGTTAATAGTAAATTTTATTTCTGCATTAATATTTTCCGGTTTTTGCTTTACTAAAGCTGTATTTAAATTAACTGCAAATGGATAAATATTCCCAGCTATAAAATTCATTGTAGAATCTTTAGAATAAAGAAATTTCTCTCCTTCTTTCAAGCTAATAGTAACTGGAATATTAGACAAAGTGAAATTGGTTTTAAATTGTAACAATAAAGCTGGAGTAGAAAGATTTTTTTTGTTAGGCGTTTGTACATTGGTAAGCAACACATTTTTATCTAATTCTACAACAACACGCGGAATTACATTTAGTGGCTGAAAAATTTCTCCTCTCACCAAATCTACTAACTTGAATTGAATAGGCTTATCTACAACAAACTCAATTCCATTTAAAGAAAATATAAACTGTGCAGTAAAAGGCGGAAGTGAATTAGCCCTTCCAATAAACTGATAATTAGACACATCAAAAGTACCCATATCTTTCATTGGCGCTGCCAACCAATATGGCTGAGAAACAGGCTGATCTTCAGAAATAGAATAAGCATAATTAATTGAATAATTAGTATTGTTTTGCAATGTCTTATTGATGCTAGTATCGTACCCAACACTATTATTAGAAAGGAGTTTTATTCTACTTAATTGTATAGATGCATCACTTCGTTTATTTACTAGAAATTGTATGCCCAATTTTTCTCCAGGTACTGCATACTCTGATTCAGTTGTAGCTTCAACGACTATTCCAGAACAGGCTATTATGAGTGATTCAATTTCTTTAAGCTTTTGCTCTTTCCAAATTCCATTATACGAAAGGGCTTTAATTTGTTGATGTAATTTTACTAATTCAGTAATTGATTGTGCTGGTTGTACAAAATTAAATTGTTGAATAATTTGCTGAATTGATTGTTCAATGGCTTTACCAGCATTTGGAATACGACTCCAATCAGTTGCAACTCCTTCCATTAAACTATTTTTTGCGGTATCTCCTGCAATTGTAGTAAAGTATTCAAATACTGGTCCTTTTCTTCTTGGTCTTCCTTCGCCCTGACTCTTATGCATACTTCTTGCTTCTCCTCCTACTTCGCCATAACTTTGGCCAAGGAATGGATTAAAAACACCTGCATCAATTTTCAGTTGATTTTCATTGGTAGTATTTGCACCTCCAAAATTAAATGTATTCCAAAGCAATCTTTTGGCTTGCCAAACACTTACTCCTTGAGTTAACTGTTCAGGAAATTGATTGGGGTCAGCAGCTGCAGTAAAAGCCTCTATAGATAAAACAGCAGAAGAAGCGTGGTGTCCATGACCAGCTCTTGCGTCTGGTGGGAATCGGTTGATAATAATATCTGGCTGAAATTTTCGAATAACCCAAACCATATCTGCTAATACTTTTCTTCTATCCCAATATTGAAGTGTTTCATTGGCTGTTTTGCTGAACCCAAATTCATAAGCACTGGTGAAATATTGTTCAGCGCCATCTATTTGACGAGCTGCCAATAATTCTTGTGTTCTAATTAACCCTAATTCAACTCCTTGCTCAGGTCCAATTAAATTTTGGCCGCCATCTCCTCTTGTTAAACTTAAATAAGCTGTTCTATATTTTTTCTCTCTTGCTAAATAAGGAAGCAAACTATTGTTTTCGTCGTCTGGATGAGCTGCAATATAAAGTACACTTCCTAACACTTGCAATTTTTGTAGTTGTTGAAAAATGGCAGCACTTCCATTCAATTCTGGATTTTGTGCCGTTAATTTAATTGGAGCAATTATTGAAATCCCAACAAAAAAGAGAACAATTAATGAACGCATTGCAGTCTTAATTAGCATATTCAAGCATTTATCGTTTTAACGAAGATAGCTATAGTTGGCTTTGTGGGTTTTACCATTTAAAAAAAACATGATGAGTATCATATTGGGAAATATATCTACTCATATTTGATAAAATAGCTGAAAAATAACTTTGTTCAAAATTTAAAGAAATATGAAAAAGATTATTGCAGTTACCTTGTTTGCAGCATTAAGTTTTTCGGCTAATGCACAGAAAAAAGGATTACAAGGCATCACATTTGCCACATCACAATTTGGTTATACCCAAACTAAAACGGGCACCACTAAAAGCACTAATTTTACCCTATTACCTATTATTGGAACTTTTGTGTCTCCATCGGTTGCAATTGGCGCGGGTATTGGAACTTTAAATATTAAATCGGTGAATGGAGCAACCACCACTGCTAATACAGGATTATTCGTTTTTCAACCTTTGGTTAGAAAATATTGGAACGTAGCAGGAAGTATGTACTTTTTTGGACAATTAGCCGCACCTTTTATTAGCGGAAAAGAAAAACAAAGTGAATTAAAAGTTAGTCAGTTTGGCTTGGCTGCTTCTGGCGGCTTAGACATGATTTTAGGGAAACATTTTAGTGTAGAGTTTTCCTACAATTTAGCCAACTTTTCTGTAACCACTTTAACTCCTAAAACTGGCAATAAAACAACAGTTACCGACTTTTCACTTGCACATGTTGCGAATGTAGAAAATGTATACAATGGGGCATTAGGTGGTAGCAATCCTACCCTAACTACTCCTTTGTCATTTGGGTTCAAATTTTTGTTTTAGCTTCTACTCAATCAATCATATCTAACCGGTCAATTTAACTTGACCGGTTTTTTTATTTCAAAAGGTCTAGTTTATATGCAACAACCAATCAACAAAATGGCTCTACTATCTGTAAACATGGTTAATTTGCACACGAACCCAATAACTTATACTTAATGATGTACCACTTTGGTAATTGGAATACAAAAATCATATTAAAACTTTTGGCTACTGTTTTATTTTTTTTGGTGGGAATTGCGGAAACATTTGGACAGAATAGACAAAAAATACCCATTGATGGTAATAGATGGTACCAATTAACGAATGTTGAAAGGGGATTACAACAATTATTTGATGGAGACCTTTTTACGGCTGTAGATGCCCAATTTGATAAAATAATTCCTTTACACGAATCTTATTACCCCCTTTTAAAGGGTGAATCAATGGTTATTGATAGTATTCGTTTTTATGATTGGAATGGAATCAGTACCAAGCCATTTACACTTTACATAATAGATAGTAATTGGAATAGAAAAGCAATTGCTTCTTTTGACGGGTCAAAATATGATCGTTGGGTTGGCCCTTACCCAGAGCGTCCTGATATTATTAAATTAGATGTTGCTGCAAGAAATATTATGTACTTAATGATTATTGCTGAAAATGATTTCCCTTCTGAAATTGAATGCTATGGTTATTATACTCCGCCAGCAGCAACTACCCCTGTTTTAAAAAGAAAAATCCCACTATCAAACTTGTTAGGAGTTAACGGATACGAATGGAATTTTTCGGATCCACTTACAGACCCATTTATTATTGACCCAAAAAGATTAAATGCAGTAAAATCATTCAGTGGATTTAGACATTATTTAGATTGGCAAAAATTAGAATACAAGCAAGGAAGCTATACATATAGCCCTACTAGAAGTGGTAGCTGGAACTATGATGCTATTTACGAAACTTGTTTAAAAGAAGGCATCACCGTTTTGGCCTGTTTAAAAACCCTTCCAGATTGGATGCTTAATTCTTATCCAGACAGTTTGAAAGACTTAGAAAATAATCCTGTTTTTTATGGTAAAAATTTAAATGATCCTGCATCTTATATTGATCAAGCCAAATTAGCATTTCAGTTTGCCGCTAGGTATGGAAAAAATAAAACAGTAGATCAACAATTATTGAATGTGTATGATACTGCCCGCTGGACAGGGGATGAAATAAACCAAGTAAAAGTAGGTCTTGGACTAATTGAATATATAGAATGCGAAAACGAAAGAGATAAATGGTGGAAGGGAAGAAAAGCATATCAAACTGGAAGAGAATATGCAGCCAATTTATCTGCATTTTATGATGGTCATAAAAACACCTTGGGTATTGGTGTGGGTGTTAAAAACGCTGATAGCAGTATGAAAGTAGTGATGGCAGGCGTTGCCTTAGCCACAACCGATTATTTCAGGGGAATGATAGATTGGTGCAAGGAATTTAGGGGATATAAACCCGATGGAAGCGTTAATATTTGTTGGGATATCATCAATTATCATTTGTACACCAATAGCAGTAACTTAAATAGAGCCATAGCACCCGAATTAAAGTCTAGTAATACCAATGCTGACTCCATTGCAAAAGCATTTATACAATCAGCTGCAATTTATTTGAATAATATGCCGGTTTGGGTAACTGAAACAGGTTTTGATATCAATCCCAAAAGCCCCAACAAAGCCATTGCTATTGGCAATAAAACAGTTTTACAAACCCAAGCTGATTGGATTTTAAGAACCGCACTTTTATATTCCAGAAATGGTATCATGAAACAATTTTTTTACCAATTGGAAGATGATACTCCAGACTCTGAACAACTATATGCTACGAGTGGCCTATATGGAGATCAATTAAAACCTAGACCAGCTGCTGATTTTATTAGGCAAACAAACCATTTATTTGGATCTTATTATTATAATCAAACTTTAAATACAGATCCTATTGTAGATCAATATGTACTAAACGACACGAGCTACATATATGTGGTGTATGTACCTGATGAAAAAGGCAGAACCGAACTATTTACTCTAGACCTAGGAAATGCGGATTCGGCTTACTTATATAGCCCCATTGCTGGAATGGAGAATATGCAATTGAGTAAATTAAAAACAACGAATGGTAAAGTGATTGTTACTGCAACTGAAACTCCTTTGTTTGTAAAAGGAGTTGGTTTTATAAGCCAACTTCCAAATGCATCAACAGGAATAAAGGTTTTCCCTAATCCAGTTAAAAATACCCTGACCATTCAGGGATTACATAGTGGAATCAATCAGCAAGTAACGATCTTTAATTCTTTGGGGAAAACCATCACAAGAGGAACAACGGCAAGTAATACTTATCAGGTAAATACGGGTTCGTTAGCTGCCGGCATTTATTATGTTGAAATCAGGAATAACCAACAAAAGCAAACCTTTCCTTTTATCAAAACAAACTAGAAAGCCCTAAAATGCAAAATGCCACATTGAAGTGGCATTTGCGGACCGGACGGGACTCGAACCCGCGACCTCCGCCGTGACA
>Ga0207952_1001374_pt1 | contig 10434 bp, 19 predicted proteins | sample SubbioR12Aug_8Ca_FD_184831 | JGI IMG/M metagenome (GOLD analysis project Ga0207952, IMG submission 184831) | Serpentinite rock and fluid subsurface biosphere microbial communities from McLaughlin Reserve, California, USA - CR12Aug_8Ca (SPAdes) | ecosystem: Environmental > Terrestrial > Deep...
GGTGAAATTTCCAGCGATAAAAAGCACAAAAATAAAGAGGAAAAGGCGCAAGAGCGATATAAATTAATTTCGGAGGCGAAATAAATAGATAAATAAAATTAAGTATTTATTAATTTTAATGGTTCGATTTTTTCCCCTATTTAATAAATAATTAAATATCTGAATAAAGGAAAAAATAATGTCAGACCTAATAAGCGCAATATCAGAAACAATTAATAATCAAAATTCAATTTCAGATTTTATTAATGCTTCAAAACCGGCCGCAAATCAAATAAATGAGCCACCTCCGGAAAAGCGCGGACGCGGTAGACCAAAAGGTTCATTTAAAAATAATAAAAAAAGCGCGGAAAAATCATTTATTCCGGAGGGTGAAATAAAACAATTAATTCCAGAGGCTGCGGGAAACCCCGATTTATTGGCTGATATTAATAAAAAGGCTATTCAGCGCAAAAATGCGGCGGCTGGGGCAACTGTTTTAATCCAGACAACCGGAATGATGGTGTCCGGAGAAGATGGAAAAATGGATAAGGACGAATTTTCTTCAATGCAGGAAAATTTCGACCGTTATTTTGAAATAAAGAATATTTCTGATTTCCCGCCCGGAATTTCCTTGGGGCTTTCGCTCGGCGCTTATTATGTGCGGGTCTTGACCACGGAAAAAACCCGCCCGAAAATATCATTATTTTTCGCATGGGTTAAAAATAAATATTATTCCCTGAAAAAGCAAAAAAATAAACCATCGCCACTGTCGGAAACGGCAAAGGTTGGCGCATAGTTTAATTGTCGGCATGACCGAGTCCGGAAAATCTACGCTGGCAAGGCGTATGGTTGCCGGATATAAAACGGAGGGTTTACACACCCTCATTCTTGACCCTCTGGATGACCCCGCATGGTATAATGCTGGCGCAAGTTACTTAACGACTGATGGCGACAAATTCCTTGAGATCGTTTTTAAGTCAAGAAAATGTGCAATTTTCGTAGACGAAAGCGGCGAGGCTATCGGTCGTTACGGCGGCGCAATGAAAAAACTTGCTACGCGCTCACGGCATTACGGCCACAACGCTCATTTTATTTCGCAGCGTGCCGTAGATATTGACAAAACAATCCGAGACCAATGCACATATTTATTTTGTTTTCGTGTTTCACGCGGAGATGCGGAAACGCTGGCAAATGAATACGGCTATGAAGAATTACTAGAATGTTCAAGACTTAACCAGGGAGAGTTTATAAAATGCGGTCGATTTCTGAAACCAAAAAAAATCAGGCTTTTTTAATAGCCTTGCGTGAACGGCGAGAAAAAATGCGTATCCCTCAAAAGGTTTTGGCGTATGAGCTTGGAATATCGACGGTCGCGTACAGCTATATTGAGCGCGGGTCAACAGATTTAAAATTAGATATTTTTAAATTTCTTTGCAAACGACTGAATTTAAAAGCAGAAAACTTTTTAATCTAAAAAACTTAATTCTGTTCGCTTTAAAAATCAAAAAACCTTGGCATACGATAGGGCTTGACGGAATGTCATGTTTCAACCCTAACCGAGGTTTAAAAATGCAAGCTGCAATCAAATCTTTGGCCTTCTCTGCTGCGGGTGTCGCCCTCGGCCTCTGGCTCTATGATGCTTTCAAAAGGGCGTAACTGATGCCTTTCTTCAAAGTTTCATTCATTACCGTCACCTCAGTCATTGTCGGCATGATCGCCCTCGGTGCGGGGCTTAATTTCGCCGGGCGGGGCAATATGGGGGCTGCCTTTCAGAAGGCCGCCCAGTATGTAACCAACGGATACGGAGTATAGCAAAATGATTAAAACCCATCACGTTCACGAAAGTCGCACGCTCACCACGGCCACCGACAGCACATTCCAAATCCCTATTTGGGGCACAATCCACAACCTCATGCTCCGATTCGCAACGGCGGCTGGCGCTGACGCTGCCGAAGCTGACATGCGCTCGGAACTCGGCAATATCCGGGTTTCCCTGGGCGGTAGGGATATTATCAACGCCTCCGTGACCCGGCTGCTTGACCTTTACGAAGCGCTCGGCAATAACGTAGGTGTTCCGGCTGCTGTCGCCGGCACGCTGGAACTCAACCTCGGGAGGCTGCTTTACACCGACCCAGTTGCCCGTGACCTGTTTGCAATCGGTACGTCTGGTCTTACTCCTATCCAGATCACCATTACTGCTGGAACTCTGGCAAATATTGCCTCGGCACAAGCCTTCACGACCCGCGACAACCGCGAACTGCCGCTCGGCGCGCATTGCAAGTTTATAAACTTCCCGATCAGCTTCAATGCTACCGGCGACCATACTGTTGACACCCTGCCGCGTGACCTGAACAGCGCTTATGTCATGGTCATGGCAGAGGACGGCGCTGCTGGCACGATCACCTTCGGCGAAGTGCGCCGGAACAGCGTGACCATTCAGGAGCGCCTGCCCTCGGCAATCAATCGCCTGAAACTGTCGAATGACCGTTTCGCGCAGCCGACCGGCTACTACGTTTATGGATTCACGGATGGCAAATTCCTCGACAATCTGCCGATGCAAGGCACAACCGACCTGCGCTTCATCCAGACGTTCTCGGTTGCTCCTGGTGCTGCTGGCTACAACATGGCGGCGCTGACCATCGTCAACCTTCCGCAGCAAACGGCGGCTTAATGAGAGAGGGTAGTTTTCATGGCTACTTCAACAGGTACAACGATATTCGACCCCTTCTTTGATATTTTTCAAAAGGGCGTCGATGTTGCCGGTTCGGGTCTTGAGAAATATACCTCATTTCTTGAAGCCAAATCCGCGCTGCTGATAAAAAAGAAACAGGAAAACAGAACGGAGCAGACACAACTTCCCTCCGCGCCCTCGCCGTTTTATCTCAGCGGGAATATTCCAACTATCGCGCTGAATGTAGGCGCGGCGGCTGCTGTCGCCCTGGCAATCGTCTTTATCTGGAAGGCAGTTAAATGACATGGCCGGTTTTACTCCAATTGAGGCAAATTTATCGGGAACAACTGATTTAAGCAGTTTTGCCAGTGCTGACACGCGCAGCGCAACAGGCTTAAAAAAATTCGGTAACGTCATTATTTCAAATGGCGGGATTGGATGGATAGGAACGGCAGCATTGATCGGAATGACAATTTATATTCTGTGGAGAAAATAAATGTCATTGTTCGGCGGGTCTAAAACAAGCGTAAAAAACACGACAAATGAATATCTCGCGCAACTGACATCTACCCGCAGCGCCTCCGGCACTGTCGGGGATGTTGTGCAGGGTGAGGATGTTAGTCTCATAAGCGTGCAGGAATTTTCACCGGAAGTCGCCGGGGCTTATAATGACCTGATTAATCTGGCCGGGCAGGGTATCGATGTTGCCGAGAATATCGCCTCTAAAGCTATCAGCGCCGGGGAAGATGTTGCTTATCTCGGCACAGAAATAGGCCAATCCGGGCTTGATACAGGGGCATATTTCGCCAAGCAAGGCATTGAGGCGGGTGCGGCTCTTGCCTCGCGTGGCGCTGACCTTGCGGAAGGCAGCTATGAGGCGGGGGCTTATCTCGCTGAAAAAGGTTTTGATGCAGGGGCATATTTTGCGCGGCAGGGTCTTGAGGCCGGGGAGTCCTTTGCCTCTCGCGGCTACGAACTGGCTTATGAAGGTCTGCAAGCGGCTAAAAACGCGCTGGCGAAGGTCGGGGAAACGAGCGCCCAGGCGCTCTCGGCGGTATCGCAGCGTTTTGAAACGTCAGAGCAGCCACAAGTCGCCATGATAAAAGAGGTCATGCCACTGATTATCGTGCTGGCGGCGGGTATCAGCCTTTACATGATCGTGAGGAAATAAATGGCAATATCCTCAAGCTTCTTGAATACGGTTTTTCCTGATCTCGGTGTGCATATCGATGCTCCATGCGGCTTTACTGTCACCCCTGTTGCTAAATCAGCAAATAGTGATGGTTCGGTGGAAACGGCTGGCGCTCAGTCACCCGCGAAGAAAATAATTATCGGTGCGGCAATCGCCGTGGCAGCAGCGTTCATTTATATGAAGGTGAAATAATGGTGGATGTTTTTGTCGGCAAAGACCCTATCCAAAACCCGTATAGGGAATTTACCTATGTTATCCCGGCAAGTGGTCAGCAGGAAATTTTATACGCTCATTCTTATTTCCGCATAATGTCTCTTTCTGCTGCTGGTAGCGTAGCGGTGCGCTGGGGTCAATCTGGAAGTCAAAGCAGCGTTATCGGTTCAGGGATTGGGATTGAACTTCCAGAGGCTGTTGACCGCGTTACGCTGATAAATCTCGGCGGCGCTGATGTAACTATAACTGTTGCTTTGTCAATGGGGCGTGTGTCTGATGACCGCCTGAACGTGTCGGGCACTTTGTCTACCTCTGTAATTTCACCGACTACGGCGGTGGATACGGCAGATGTCGCGGTGCTGACGCTGGCAACAACTCTTGTTGCCGCGACTAATGCGAACACACAGCAAGTTATAATTTCAAATCTTGCAGCCAACGGAACGTCTATCCGTGTCGGTACAGTATCGGCGGGGGCGGCGCGTGGTGTTGAAATTCAAAGCGGTGCAACTATCGTTCTTGACTGTTCGGCGAATATTTATGTGTATAACCCAAGCGCGGCGACAATCAATATCGGCGTGCTGTTTTTGAGGACGTAAAAACATGAAAAAAATTATTGGCCTGTTTTCTCTGGTTTTGATGCTGAATTTTATTTCTGGCTCATTCGCCAGTAGCGTAAATGACGGTATTCAAGGCGCTAATATTCAGGGTTTTACTTCAAGCGGTACTTGGTACAAACCGGCACTAAATCCTGGTCGGAAGGTTATAGTTGAATGTTGGGGTGGTGGGGCGTCCGGTGGTACTGGCGCAACGAATGGCGGCGGCGGCGGCGGCGGCGGGTCTTATAATGCGAAAGTTTATTCCCTTTCTCAGCTTTCTTCTACGGTAACAGTCACAATCGGAGCGGGGGGCGTGGCGCAGGCCGGGGTAAGCGCGGTCGGTAATATCGGCGGTAATACTACCTTCGGCTCTTATCTGACAGCTTATGGCGGCGCTGGCGGATCTGGTCATGCGACAGTATCGGGCGGCGGCGGCGGCGGTGGAAATGGTGGTGCTGGCGTTGCTTCGGCGTCTACCAATAACGGCGGCAACGGCGGCGACTCCACGCCGGGCGCGGGGGATGGAGGTATAGGGGCAACATCTGCGGCAAAACCGGCTGCTGCTGCTTATGGCGGCGGGGGCGGGGGCGGTTATGGCGGCAGCACGCTTGGATTGGGTGGAGATAGCGTATTCGGCGGCGGCGGAGGAGGTGCAGTAGCAAGTGTTGCAGGAAAAGGGGGCGGCGGGTTTTCTATATGGGGAGGCGGCGGCGGCGGAGCTGGGGCGGCGACTGGAGCCGGGCATGGCGGGGGTGGGAGCGTTTATGGTGGTGTCGGCGGGGCGGGAGCTAGTGACGCCGTAAACGGTACGGCTGGCACTCAACCGGGAGGCGGCGGCGGTGGGGCGGAAGATGGAAGCTCCGGCGCCGGTGGTGCTGGGATGTGCCTTGTTACCGTATATTGAAAAATGGGAAATGCGAAATATATCATAGGGGCTGGCATGGTGGCGGCGTTTCTACTTTGGAAGGGTGCTGAAAAAGCAAAGATAATGCCAAATCCAGAGCCGGACAGGATAGATGCTGATTGGGTGCGAAAACAGGCAACGGCGTTGCGCGGTGAATTTTCGTCTGGTGTTGACGTTTTGCTGGTCATGGCGATGGTGAAAGCGGAAAGCAATTTCGACCCTGCAGCGGAACGCAAGGAATATTCTATTTTTAATCCTCTCTCGCTTTTTAAAACGGGTGACGCTTCAATCGGCCTGATGCAACTGCTGACTTCTACCGCGCTCGATATGTACAACAAAGGCTATAAAAAATTCGGCGTGCCTACAATCGAAAAGCTGAAAACGCCTCCGGCGAATATTTATTTCGGCATGGCCTTTATCGACTGGCTGCAAAACCGCGCCAAAAGAAATGACCGGAAGTATTCACCTGCGATAATTGCCGAATGGTACAATGGCGGCTACGGGAATTCCAACATCATGACCAGGGCGCACTCCGCAAAGGTCATGAAATATTATAACGAATATTTGCAACTGTACGGGAGATAAAAAAATGCCTTATTTTTTCACGGCGCTAGGGGCTGGAATTGCTACTTTGTGGGGAGGCGTAAAACAAGCCTTCGGCATTGGCGCGCCGCCGCAGAATGAAGGCATTACGCCGACAAAGGTGATTATCTATGGCGGCGCGGCTCTTTCCCTGTACCTGATATTGAAGAAAAACAAGCTGGTGTAAAATGCTCGAAACGATTTTCGCATCACTGATTTCAGGCGGGGCAACAGGCCTGATTGTTGTCGCCACAATGAAGGCCGATATACGCTGGCTGAAACACATTCTCGCTGAACACGCTGAACGCCTGTCTTTTATTGAAAGGAATATCTGATGGAAACCAAAAAAGGCTATAAAACGACAGAATTCTGGCTGACTACGCTTGGCTCTATCTTGACCTTGCTTAATCAGTCTGGCGCTCTCGGTACGCCGCTTCCTATTGAGCCGATCATGGCTGTGCTCGGCTCGATTTCCGCTTACACAATGTCGCGCAGCTTTACAAAGAAGGATAAAAAATAATGACAAAAACCTATCATCAGGAACGTGCAGAAAAATTGCTGAAACGGGCGTCAGAGCAATTCCCGACTGACAGTAAGGAATATAAGGCCGTAGCGGAAAATTTCGGGGCTGCTCCAGCACCGGAGAAGGCTGCCGCAGCGCCGGCTGGCGAACAGAAGCCAAAAGCGCCGGCGAAGAAACGGAACAAGCGCAAGAAAAAGAAGGCGTGCAAAGCGCCTCAACACACTTAAAAGCGGGGCTGACCCTCCCGCGCTATGAGAACACCCGGCAACCCCTCTTTGCCGGGTGTTTTTCTATGGCGCTGGGGAAGGGGGCGGGGAGAGCTTACGACGCTTACGGAGCCGGGCGCGGTCACAGGGGCGCATGGAGCCGTGGAGGTATTCGCCAACGGCGCGGGAAACTGTGTTTGTGTGGACATGCAAACAAGCGGCGATTTCATAATTATTATATCCGGCCTTTATACGGCGCAGGATAAATTCATTCCGTTCCTCACGCGCCGCCCGGTCACGGTTCCGGACAAAAATCTTCCACCATCCCATGACCGTATGCTCTTGAAGGTGCAAATCACGGGCGGCGGCGGCCACGGCGCTTTCGATGCTGTTATACCCTTTGTCCAGATAGGCCAAAACTACCTTGTAGGACGCCGCCAGGTCGTCAACCCGGTCTTTGCTCTGCTTCTCCATCAATTCGATGCTACGGAGCCTCTGGGCGCGTTGCTGGAAGCTTTCGGCCACGCGGGTGTAGTATTTCGCCAGAGATTGCAGATCAGCCCATGACAGGCCGTTTAATTCGCCGGGGCAGTATGTTTCGGGTTCTTTATATTCCATTTTTTTGTTCCTCCCATTTATAGGGGGCAAAATGCAGTAAATTGGCTGTATGCACGTTGAAGTAGTTGGATATTCTTTTCCACAACCTCATGAAGAATTTGAGTGATAATGTATATTTATGGTTTAACAATAGGTTAGTGTTCTCTGTTGAAGCAAAAGCATTTCCGGCATTTAATGACAGCGCCGAAAAAATGATAATCAAAACTGTAAGTACACCTTTAAGTTTATTCATTAACTCTTTATAAAGCATCTGGGTTTTGTCTTTTGATTTCCAAATATTTAATTCACAAATGGCAATATCTGCGCGCATTTCCGCAAAAGTTGCTAAATTAATCATTGTTTCTTGGCTGGGAAAGGTTTTTTCTGTTTCCCAACCACTTACAGCGTTTGGGGCTAATTTAAGAGCTTTACTAAGTTCTCTATTGGAGCGAGTGCCTAAAAATAATTTAGCTCTTTCAATGTAATAGTCGATATTTCTAATATCTTCATTTTCATTAAAATAAAGAGCAGGGGAAGCCAAAAATAGGCTTTCCATTTCAGCAACAAAAGTTTCTCGCCAAAATTTATATTCCGGGGTGCTTTGTTTGTATGGATTGTCATTAATATTTCCGTCATCTGAATTTGCCCTTTTTATGGCGTGTCCGATGAAATCACCATTAAACGTAATGCTGCCGTTATTGTCGCCAATGATTGTGTATTTTGCTTCGCCCATTTTTCTCTCCCGATTCCATAAAATTATGCGGTACGTATCGTATAGCATTTACTGTTGACATGAGTCAAAAAGTTTTTAATGGTATGGGGTACGTACCACAATGCAGTTTTGCACAAATAAGCTAAAAAGGGGTTAATAACATGAGTTTTTCCGTGATCGCCTTGACAGGAGCTTCACGGTTTTAGGGCAGGAGCCAGCGCGATTAACCCCCGCGCTGGCTTCTTTGCTTTCGTCCTGCCCTAAAAACTATCCCTGTCCCTGCGCGGAGCGCGTAGGTGTTTCAACCTTAAAACAACGGAGAAAAAACTATGATTAACAAACTGAAAGAAGATGGACAGGGCGGCTTGACCGGTATGATCGTAACACTCGAACACAACCTGAAGATAAACCTTAAGCAATGCGTAGCCAGAACGCCGGACAGCCCGGCTTTTGAGATTTTCGCAGTTGGCAAGGGTGCCATTGAAATCAAGGTCGGCGCGGCGTGGGAGAAAAAAACCAAAGCCGGGGAAGTCTTTTATTCACTCACGATTGATGATGTCAGCTTCAATGAAACGCTGAATGTTACAGCCTTTAAAGGCGAGGGCTTCGGCGTCTATGACATTGTTTGGCAGCGTCCACGCCAACAAAATAAATTGGCAGCCTAAAACTTACAGCCGGGGGCGGTGAAACGCTCCCGGCTTTTTTATTTCGAGAAAAAAAATGATCAGAATTACTTGCACCTGGACACCAGACAAAAACGAAGAAACAACGATTAGTTTATCGGAAGATTTTATAAAATCTGATCCTTTAACAAAATTGGATTTTGTTCAGGATATTGTCGGAGAAATTAACGAGCTTTACGGACTTTGCTTTGATGAATTTCAGGCAAGTTTTAAAAATAGAATACTCTCTAATTTACAGAAACAATCATCTAAAGACAGTGAAAAACCGCACACCCCCACCGTCTAATAGGGGGTGTGCCAACCCGAAGGGGTCTTGAAATCGTGCGATTAATTCCGAATATCAATATTGAGGGTCAGGCTGGATATGCCAAGCTTCTAGGCCACAATTTTGACAGCGTTCAGGAATGTTATGATTTATTCATGCCAATCAAGGTAGCGGATCGGTTGGACATAGCACAAAAGGCCGCTAATGAGAAATTTGACGGCGAACAAGCCGAAACTATCCAGTTTGGCGGTGAGAATTTTCAAATATGGTGTGGCGGCGCAACCGGGGGGATTAAATGGGTAATTGAGAATGATGATTTTCAATTATTTTTTAACAGTCCGATCACAAAATATGGAGAGGTAAAAAAATGGGGGGTCGGCGTCCGGTATAAATCGGCGGGGCTTTGGGAATATGGGATAATTTTTTTAAAACAGCGCGTAATGGCCGTTTTATTTCAAGAGGGGTTTTCCCTGCTGAACGGCGATAATGAAATAAATGACAACGTGGAATTTATTAAAAGCTGGCAACGGGTCAATCGGGTGGATTATGCCTTCGATTTTTACAGTGAAAAATTTTCATTTGAAATGAAAAATCAGCGCCTTGTAGAAAATTTAATCTTACCTTCCGGAGTGAAATATATGACGGTTGGAACGTCAACAACAACTGAAACGCTGACAGCCGGAATGAATAGAAAAGGCGCGCAAATTCAAATTTACGATAAAGGAAAAGAAATCACTGAAGCATCCGGTAAAATCTGGATGTTTAAAGTATGGGAAAAAAACGGATTTATTAAACCGGAAGATGGAAAGGCCAAAAATGTTTGGCGCTTAGAAATTCGTTTTGGAAAAGGTTTCATTCAAGATCGTGGTGCGCTTTGTTTTGAAGAATTTAACGGAAAATTGCAAAATAAATTATGCGAAGCAATTTTTAAACGGCGGTTGGCGGTGCCGGACGGAAGGAAACACCGGGAGGATTGGGATTTACACCCAATTTTCGCGGAAGCGTACAGGGCAACGGATATGGCCGGGAAATATGCCCCAATTGGGCGGCAACAAACCCAAAAAGCTGAAGAATTATATTTAATGCTCGGAAAACAAATAAAAGGAATAGGCCGATCTATGGATGTTTTAAAAAACGGTGAATATCATGACGAAAGCGCAAAAACCAATTTAATTAAATTAAGCGGTGAAATTTCCAGCGATAAAAAGCACAAAAATAAAGAGGAAAAGGCGCAAGAGCGATATAAATTAATTTCGGAGGCGAAATAAATAGATAAATAAAATTAAGTATTTATTAATTTTAATGGTTCGA
>Ga0207952_1001375_pt1 | contig 10417 bp, 11 predicted proteins | sample SubbioR12Aug_8Ca_FD_184831 | JGI IMG/M metagenome (GOLD analysis project Ga0207952, IMG submission 184831) | Serpentinite rock and fluid subsurface biosphere microbial communities from McLaughlin Reserve, California, USA - CR12Aug_8Ca (SPAdes) | ecosystem: Environmental > Terrestrial > Deep...
AGCTGATGGTTATCATTATTTACAACTCATCCCTGCTCCATACAGAGAGATGTACAACAAAAAAACAAAGGAGCGGCGTTTCCTCCCAGAGCTAAAGCACTGGGTTTCCACGCCGTCAATAGGATGAAAGAATATGAATTGATCGTCATTGGAACCGGCCCAGCTGGGGAAAAAGCCTCTGTGAAAGCGGCCTATTTTGGCCATCGCGTTGCCATCATCGAAAAGGAATCTCTCTTTGGCGGTGCTGAGGTCGTGACAGGAACTCTTCCTTCCAAAACGCTTAAAGAAACTGCTCTTTTCTTTAGTGGAAAGCATGAAAAAGGGCTATTTGGCATCGACCGCGACCTTCAAAGACAGGTATCGATTCAAGATTTCATGTACCGCAAAAATCTCATTACCTCCTCAGAAGCTAAAGAAGTTCGAGACAATCTTCTTCGGCATAAAGTAGATATTTATCAAGGGATCGCATCCTTTGAAGACGCCCATACTCTACGTGTTGGACCTCCAGCCGATACCCTAATTAGGGGGGAGTATATCCTCATTGCTACAGGATCTTACCCTTTCCACCCTTCTCATATTCCCTTCGATAAAAAACGGGTGCACGATTCCGACTCTATTCTTCAAATTACTCGCTTTCCCACTTCGCTCTGCGTGCTTGGAGCTGGGGTGATTGGTTGCGAATATGCAACGATTTTCTCCACAGTAGGCGCCAAGGTCTACCTTGTTAACGATAAAAAAGACATTCTCCCTCACATCGATGAAGAAATCTCCTCTGACCTCGTTCGTCAAATGCACGAATCTAATATCGATATCCTTTTTAACGAATCGGTCAAACACATTGAAGTTCCAGAAGATGAAGGCAAACCATTAAAGGTTTTTTTGGCCAGTGGCAGAACCCTTGAAGTGGACATGTTCCTCTTTGCTGCAGGAAGAAGCGGTAATGTCAGTGCTCTTGGATTGGAAAAACTTGGGATTACAGTGGATTCAAGACAGGCGATTAAAGTGGACTCTGCCTACCGAACCACTGTTCCCCATATCTTTGCTGCGGGGGATGTCATCGGGTTTCCGGCTCTTGCTAGCACTAGTATGGAACAAGGTAGGTTAGCTGTAGCGAATATGTTTAAAACAAAAGATTTAGAACAGCTCCCCATTGTTCTTCCATATGGCATTTATACAATTCCTGAAGTGTCTATGGTGGGAATTACAGAACAACAAGCCAAAGCAAAACAGCTGCCTTATATGACTGGTAAGGCACGTTATGCCGACATGCCTCGCGGCAAAATTATGGGTGCTGATGACGGATTTTTAAAACTTGTCTTCGAAACACCCAGTCTTATTATCAAAGGCGTCCATGTGATCGGCTTCATTGCAACGGAGTTGATTCACTTCGCTATTCACCTGATTGAAGAAGAAAAAACGCTCTATTATCTCATCGAGCATGTCTATAACTACCCAACATTACACGACCTCTATAAATATGCCGCTTATGATGGTCTTAGCAATGTTTCTGGTCATAAAGTCAAATCTTGAGAGACTGGCCAAGAAATCTGTTATTGAAGACTTGGCCGAAATCTCTTCTTTAGAAGCTGTACTAAAACCTGGGTTCGTCGCTTTTGTGGATTATTTTGGCTGTTTTTCGACTCCAAAATTGGGAGGCTATATACCTTTGTCGATATTGCCCCCAATCATTTGGATCGAAAAAACAGCCAAAATAATCCCTAAAATCGACAGAACTTTAGATTTTAAACAGGCTCTTAGGAGATACTCCTGGGCTATGAAGACCCAATAATTTTTTAGCGCTTTGAAAAATTTTTTTCTTATAACTCTCGTCAGGCTATATCGTTGTTTCTTTAGACGCCGTTCTAAAGACCGTTTCGAACGGTTTCTTATCGTTTCAACAACAGGACTAGGTGACACTCTATGGGCAACTCCAGCCCTTCGCGCCCTACGATACCAATTCCCTTCCGCTTATATCGCCATCCTGACAAGTCCTCTTGGTTCCGCCGTCCTTAAAAATAATCCTTATATCGATGAATCGTTCTTAATGACTGACCCTGCTTTACCTTCATTAATCAAGCTCTATCCTGTACTTAAGCAACGCATGATTGATACAGTCCTTATCTTCCATAGCTCCCAACGCCCCATCCTCCCCTTCTGCCATTGGCTAGGAGCTAATGACATCATCGGCACGGAAACCCTTCATAAAGGGTTAGACTGTCTCTTAACAAAAAAAACACCTCATAAAACTGAACATGAAATTTCAAGAAGACTTGCCATCGTTGCAGAAGTGGGGGCTCAGCCCCAGGGGCAAACTATGGAAGTGTTCATTGCGGAAAAAGACGAGTATTCCGTAGATGCCTTCCTTAAGAAAAAAGAAATCCCCAGCTATCTTCCCATGATCGGCCTTCACCCGGGTGCTAAAGATCTTTTCAAACAATGGCCCCCTGAAGAATTCATCAAAATAGGAAAACGTCTTACAGAAGAGCTCGGATATCAAATCCTCATAACTGGGAACGCAGATGAAGAGCTCCTTGTTAGTAAAATAGCTCAAGGAATTCCACGTGCTATTGCCATTTGCGGACAATTAACTATTCATGAACTAGCTGCATTACAAAAACGGCTGCATTTACTCATTACTAATGATACTGGGCCCATGCACCTTGCTGCCGCCATGGGAACACCTCTTTTAGCTCTGTTTTGTCCAACCAATCCAACTCTTTGCGGGCCTATTTCCAACGGAAAATTAGAGCAGATCATTATGAGTCCCACTTGTACCCCTTGTCTTAAAAAACAGTGCCGAGAACCTTTCTGTATGTTGCAAATCAGTTCTACTGAAGTTTATGCAAAAGCTGTCTCTCTCCTCAATCCCTGCCTCTGAAGAATGATTCCTCCGCAAATAATGAAAAAGAGTAGCCTGCCAGCTTGCATGGTAAAAAAATAATTATCAAACCATCCAATAAGAAGAACCGTCACTAAAATGGCATGAAATGGTGAAAGCGGAAATTCTTTCACCCCTTTAAGAAGACAGAAAAGAAAAAGAATGAACAGCACTAGATTGGGAATCCCAGTTTCTGCTGCAAGCAAGTAGTAGATATTATGGACTGGCAAATGCTGAGCAAGCTGTTGATCTTTGATTAAAAACCGATCCATCTTCTTAACAAAACTACTAAATCCTACACCTTTGAAAGGATTGCTCCGGATCATTTTTTCGGCAACTTCTTGGAAAATCACTCTCCCACTATCCAGATTCAAATTTTCAACGATCTGCATCGAAAACTGTGTGATGTTAGAGGTTTTTTTGAGACGTAATCGAGATGCAATCTCTCCATGAAAGCAAAGCCCACATAGCACGCCGGCTAATGTAATCACTGCAACTATTGGTCTTAAGTGCACCCATCTTTCTTTAATCGTTCCTTGAGAGTGATGGAATAACTGCATCAACCAAATCACCACTCCTATGATGCTCGCTATCCAAGCCGAACGTGAATACGTCGTCACTAAAGCTAAAGACTCAAGACACAAACTCACGACCAAAAAGCTCCTAACGAAAAAAGAGGGGTTTTGCCAAAATAGCGCACAAGTCGTCAGCATGGAAACCACCAAACACCCACCCAACGCATTGGGATGATCGAAATTCCCATAAGAACGCACTATAAGAGTTTGAGAATACTCGATAATAGCGCTACCAGGAATCTCTACTCCAAATGCTCTTTCTCCCAACCATCTTAATCCAAGGTCTCCTTGCATGAGATATTGTGTAAGCGCCCATACAGCTTCAACCGTTCCAAGAACAGTCAGTCCAACAATAAGGATTTGGAGCAGTTTTTTGGGATTGACCCAAGTGGAGGAAAAAGAAAAAAAGAAAAAAAGAAAGCTCGCTGTAGTGAATTTAAGATATTCCCCTGCCATCGTCGATGTCACATTGGCCGAAAAAGCTATGGAAAGACGAATAGCGATGAGAATTCCCAATAGAAGTAACGATTCTTTAGATCGAATCCATGCCTCCTTAAATAAGAGAAAAGCAAAAGCAACACAAAGATCTGTGACTACTAACCTACCCCAAAAAAACCACTCTGAACCCCTCAAAGGACGTAGAAGAACGTTCACTATCGGCGGCATCAGAAAAACAAATGCCAATGTGAACACGAGTAAAATGGAGCGTCGGTGCTGATGGATAACCTTAATCACTAGATCCTTGAGAAAGTATTATTTACAAAGTCTATAACCTGTTATACCTTGAATTTTGAGGGTTCATCGATAATAAAAAAGAGAAAATATGCTAAAGTACCCTCAGTCGAATGCTCGAAAATATGTAGCAATGGAAGATAAAACACCATGATTCGTTCTCTCACTACTCTCAAAAAGCTCTTTTTCTTTTTTCCCTTTCTTCTTCTTTTGGTTGCATGCCAAAGCAACATGGTGATCATCAATAATGTTGAAGAGCGAGAAGCTAATGAGATTGTCGTGTTTCTTGCCAGTCGCAATATCGCTGCTATGAAAGTTGCTTCCTCAGGAGGTGGTCCAACTGGAGGCGGAGGCCCCCCTTCTCTTCTCTTTAATATTGCTGTTGACACGACTAGAGCCACTGAAGCAATGGCTCTCCTTAACCAAAATGGACTTCCCCGTATTAAAGGCACGAATCTGCTTGAGTTATTTGCCAAACAGGGATTGATGTCCTCTGATAAAGAAGAGACCATTCGTTACCAGGCAGGTCTAGCTGCGGAACTCGCTGGCATGATCCGCAAAATCGATGGTATTATCGATGCTGAAGTTGAGTTAGCCTTTCCTCCTCCGGATACAGGCATCGGCGGTGGAAACCAGCCAAAACAAAAAGTCTCTGCGTCTGTCTATGTAAAACACCAAGGCGTTTTGGATGATCCAAACAGCCACCTTGTCACCAAAATTAAGCGGCTTGTCTCAGCTAGTGTTACAGGTCTTGATATCAATGATGTCACCGTGATCCCAGATCGGGCACGCTTTGCTGAAATTACACTAGACTCTAAAGCGGATTCTCTTGCTGCAAATCCTAAAGAATATGTGAGTATCTGGTCGATTGTAATGAATAAACAGTCAGCGAGTAAGTTTCGCTTTCTTTTTTTCACATTGACCTTTGCCTTTCTTGTTTTTGCCATCATGGCCGGTTGGTTAATCTGGAAATTTTATCCTATTCTACGCAAGCAAGGCGGTTGGAGGCAGTTACTAGACCCTAAGCCCATGAAAGAGCGAGAGAACCCACCCAGGGAGGATGAATAATGTCCGCTCTGGCACAGCTTACCTGTAAGGCTTTCCTTGGGCGCCAATCTCCTATAGAACAACAGCGGCTTCTCTCCTTTCTATCTACGACAGAACGTCAGCAATTACTTACTCTTGAGACTGAGACTTCCTCATGGATTGATGAACCCCCCAAAATGGAGACTACATTAGATAGAATTCATTCTTCTTGGATTGCCCCATATCTTCAATCTTTAAGCTCCCAAGAAATCGGGCTCTATCTGGCTTCTCTTCAACCTTCACAAGCGACAGTTCTTAAGGCCCCTTTGCATTATATGCGTCCCTTACCCCCTCTTTCCTCTTTAGGTAAAATGTTTCTGCGTACCGACCTTTTGACTAAAGTGATCGGAGATACGGATTTGTTGCCTATCGACACCCTTCCCTCCTCGCAGCTTTTACCTTTGCTGCAACTTTCATTTCGGGATATCGTTCATCTGGCCTATCTTTTAGGATTGCGGGATTTGGGTCATTATTTACGTCTTATCATCGATAAGACGATATTAAAAAATGTTGAGAAAGTCCTTTCTTCCGCTGATTGGCAAATAGCACATCGTTTTGCAACAAAGAAGGACCCCCTTGCAGCAGGCAGAGGAAGTTTTGCCTCTTGGCAAGGAGAACCTGAAAAACTACGTAATTTTATTGAACAACGAGGAATCAATCGACTCGCTAAAGCATTATTCGGAGAACATCCCTCTTTCATTTGGTACATCACGCATCTTCTAGATGTACAAAGAGCCAGGTTTTTTAATAAGCTGTGCATCGATGTCTCTTCGCAGGAAACCCAGAACCTTCTCAAAGAGCAGGTCCTAGAGACCATAAACATGATGACTGAACGACTAGAAGCTTAAGAGCAATCATCCATGCGTTTTTTTTCATTGATCTATCAAGGTGACGTACATCCCTCCAATGGGGATAAAGTAATCCCAGCGGAAGAATTCAGTACTCTAATGACAGCGCAAGAGCTTCTTGAGAAAGCTAAAGAAGATGCTGCCCATTTTAGAGAGGACCTAGAGAAAGAAGCCAATTCTCTACGGGATTTGGCTAAAGAAGAGGGCTTTCAAAGCGGGCTAGAGAACTTTAATGATAAATTACTATGGTTTGACCGAGAAATCAAAGCACTCCGTCTTGAGCTCCAAAATCAAATCCTTCCTCTTGCTCTTAAAGCTGCTCGTAAAATCGTTGCGAATGAATTGAAAACACATCCTGAGACCATTGTTGAAATTGTCATCCAAGCATTGACCCCTGTTCTTCAAAGCAAACAAATTACCATCCTGGTCAATAAAGTGGATCGCGAGACATTAGAAGCAGCAAAACCTCGATTTCGCGATATCCTGGATCAAGTAGACAGCTTCACCATCCTCGATAGACCCGATATTTCTCCAGGTGGTTGTGTCATCGAGACAGAATCAGGGATCATCAATGCTACCATCGAAAATCAATGGCGCGCTCTCGAGTCCGCTTTTGCGCGTTATATGAAACTTTCATAGGCCCTTCATGAACCTCCATACGATCACTGTACATTTTGTTTCCCGTCGAAGCCTCCTTTCGTTGTGGAGGTCTCTATGCTGCCCATTTTCTATCCAAAGAACCCTATGGATATTCGGCTTCTTTCTCTGTATACTCTCGCTACAAAGTCTAGTGGCCCAAGGCGAACCTGCTGCCCCGCAAATCATCCCTCCCTCAATAGAGGCTTTAGCTACTGGTGCGGAATCTTCCACTGTAGGGACAGAAAACCAAGCCGCTCCTAGTATTCTCACAGAACTTACCGTACTAGCAGGGCTTTCCCTTCTTCCTTTTGCGATCATGTTGCTCACCTCCTATATGAAGATCGTTATCGTGCTATCTCTTTTACGTAATGCCCTTGGCGTGCAGCAGTCTCCGCCTAATCAGGTACTCAATGGAATTGCTCTTCTCATGACGATCTATGTGATGTTTCCCACCGGGCTAGCGATGTTTAAAGCAGGAGAAGAATCCTTGATGAAGCACCCTCCTCCTACGATGTTTTCCAACGAAGGTGCAGGATATATTGTAGACGTTGTGAACACATCAAAGGAACCTCTGCGAGATTTCCTCCAGCGCAACTCCATTGGTCAACACACAAGAAGTTTCTACCAATTGGCCTATAAATCCTTTCCGGAGCCTTTTCGCAGTGAACTACAACCCACCGATTTTATTGTCATTGTCCCATCATTCATTACGTCTCAACTGAAATCGGCTTTTGAAATTGGTGTTCTGGTTTATTTACCCTTTTTTGTCATCGATCTTGTGACTTCAAACATCCTTCTTGCAATGGGGATGATGATGCTTTCACCTCTGACGATTGCCCTCCCTTTAAAATTACTCTTACTCGTCATGGTCGATGGATGGACGCTCATTATCCAAGGACTTGTGCTCACGTTTCGTTGATCTTTAGGAGATCTCTATGTATTCAGCCGAAATCTATCAGCTCTCCTACCAAGCGCTTCTTTTGATTTTACTTCTTTCTGGTCCCCCCATTATCATCAGTATGGTCGTGGGATTATTCGTTGCTATTTTTCAAGCTGCAACGCAAATTCAAGAACAAACGCTCTCTTTTACCGTAAAACTTGTCGCTGTTATCCTGACGATTATTGCAATGGGCGGTTGGCTAGGTGCTCAAATTTTACAATTCACCAATACGATTTTTATGAATTTTTCCAGATGGACGTATTAAGTCCCGGAGGTGACTACCTCAAGTTTTTTACTAGCATTCCCGGTTTAACCCCGATGGCGCTGTTTTCTATCGCCATGTTAGGATTGTTTAGGATAGCACCTATCGTCTCCATCGCACCCTTTCTAGGCTCCAAATTACCAGGTCCGGCAAAGATTGGCTTTGCCATGACCCTCACAGTCTTGTTGCTCCCTCAGATGATCGCCTCTAGCCATTTAACGCTTGCCTTTAACCTCCAGTTTATTGGCTATTCCATTAAAGAACTTTTGATCGGGGTTATTTTTGCCATCTTATCTTCTATTCCATTCTATATCGTCCAGGCCACTGGTGTGATCATCGACTTTCAACGTGGATCTTCTGCCATGCAAGCCACCGATCCCTTATTACAAGCACAGGTATCACCTATTGGAATCCTCTACAACTATCTTCTCGTAGTGATCTTTTTCCAGATGAGCGGTCCCTTTCTTTTTATTGATATGTTGATGCAATCTTTCGCAATCATTCCTGTCGATGGTTTCTTCTCGAGCAATTTTTTCTCTCCTGAATTACCTTTTTGGCAAATGATGGCAGGACTTCTGACTAAGTTTACACTTCTCGCTGTACAATTTTCCGCTCCATCACTTGTTGCTATGTTTATGGCAGATCTATTTCTCGGCATCGCCAATCGCTTAGCTCCTAACGTCCAAATCGCCTTCTTGGGCATGTCGATTAAATCTCTCTTGGGACTTGTCCTACTTTGGGCTGGATGGTTTTTTGTTCTGCAACAAATGGCAAACCAAACGGCTCTATTTTTCCAAGATATCGTACAAGTGTTACCTTCTTTGCGCACATAATCAACTAGACGCTCTTAAAAAAAATCACCCCTACAGATACCCTAAAACGTATTTTTTATTACTCCATTGAGAGATCCTATTTTTTTATTGACCCTAAATATCACTAAAAATTAGATTGAGTTTAATCACAGGCACTTTTTCTTTTAAAAGTGTCAGAGACGATGTAAAAATGCAGTATACTGATCCAAACCCAGGGAGATCTTTTATGGATTGGAACCGAAAAAAAATGTGGCCCGCAGTAGCTACATCTCTTGTAGCTCTTACAAGTTTGCTAAACGCTGCAGAAGAAACGCAAATGCGTAATCTTGAAAACCGCGTCAGCGCCCTCGAGCAACGTAAAGGCTCTAATGGGATGATCAATCCTCCAGCACGTCCCGTTGTTAGAGATGGTGTTGGTCTGTCCCTCCAAGGCGATGTGATCCTCTGGCAAGCTAGTGAAAGCGGCATGACTTATGCTGTACAGAACTTTCCTGATACACAGAATCCTACTGCCATTACTTTCCTCAACAATGGTAAAGCAAAAAATCCACATGGCGAATGGGATTGGGGTTTTAAACTAGCTGCTGGCTATGATATGCCACATGATGGTTGGGATCTCTTCCTACAATGGACCCGTTTTTATACCGACAACAATGAACACGGAACATCTGCTCCAACTAATGGAACGATTTTCCCCTCTTTCACTAACGGCTCCTTGCTAACTACGGGAGGCGGCCCTGGAGCGGCTACAACAGGGTTCGCTGCGGTGAGCGCCCACTGGCGTTTACACTTAAACCTCCTCGATCTCGAACTTGGCAGAGAGTTTTATGTCAGTAAGTGGCTCACTCTCCGTCCACACGCCGGTTTGAGAAATGCTTGGATTGATCAGCATTTGAATTGCACGTACACTAACGGATCACTTGCTGATGGCAGCAGTGCCGTTCTCACAAATCAAAATATAGCTGTTCACATGAAGAACAACTATTGGGGTATGGGTATCCGTGGCGGTCTTGATGGCAACTGGGGCCTTGGTGGTGGGTTTAGCTTGTTCAGCGACTTGGCTGCAGCCCTCTTGCTCGGACATTTTGATGTGTCCCAGACAGAGACATCTCCTACTACAACCGCGACCAATGCTTCCGGTCGTTTAGGGTATAGCAACCATTTCCGTGCGACTAGAGTCACTCTAGACATGGCAATGGGAGTGCGTTACGAGCACCTTTTCTCTGATGATCGTTATGGATTCATGCTGCAATTGGGTTGGGAACAACATCTGTTCTTTAGCCAAAACCAACTGGCCAGATTCTTTGGGGGCGGTGCAGCCAATGCTACAGTCACTGGCGCTGCTGGTGCAAACGTAGTCGGTCAAGGAGACCTCAGCACACAGGGTGTGACTCTTTCTGCGAAGTTTGATTTCTAATCAAACCTCCTCTTTAAGAGTTGAAGTAATGAGGCCTGGGTGTATCACCCAGGCCTTTTATATTTCTATGCAACATACCAAAGTTTAGCCTCTGATCGAGGCTATTTTGGCTTAATACCAAACGCAACAAATAACTTCATATTTGAGCCGCGTCAAAGCGCCGAAAATCGGCGATCGTAAACGGCATTGTATTGCATTAATACTATGCTGTTTATGATCGTCAATTTG
>Ga0207952_1001376_pt1 | contig 10414 bp, 8 predicted proteins | sample SubbioR12Aug_8Ca_FD_184831 | JGI IMG/M metagenome (GOLD analysis project Ga0207952, IMG submission 184831) | Serpentinite rock and fluid subsurface biosphere microbial communities from McLaughlin Reserve, California, USA - CR12Aug_8Ca (SPAdes) | ecosystem: Environmental > Terrestrial > Deep...
CTTGTTTGTACAGGCCGACTCGGGGACGCTGTTTCTTGATGAGGTTGCAGAATTGCCTTTGGAAATACAACCTAAACTGCTCCAGGCGCTGGAATCGGGAAAAATTCGTGCGCTGGGCGATATTCAGGAAACAGCTGTCAATATACGCTTGATTGCCGCCACCCATCAGCGGTTGGAGCAGAGAATCAACGAACGCCAGTTCCGCGCCGATCTTTACCATCGCCTAAATGTTATCAATCTGGAAATACCGCCTTTGCGAGAGCGGAAGGAAGATATGGACGAGTTGGTTAATGTGTTGAGCCGACAAATCAGCGTACGTCTCGGTAAAGCTATGCCGGTTAATATTTCGGCGGAGGTTTTACGATGGGTTCGCGCTTACCATTGGCCTGGTAATGTACGTGAACTTTCCAATACTCTGGAGCGGGCTATCGCACTAACGGAACATGATACTCTGTTGCTGGAAGATCTGGCGCAAGCCTCGCGGTTACCGGAAAAAGAAGATTTTTTGCAAAATGCCATGACAAAGGGTTGGGCGCTGGAAGATCTGGAGTTTGCCTACATTCGCCATGTGCTGGATGTGACTGGCGGCAACAAAATTCAAGCTGCGCGGATTCTCGGGATGGATCGAAGTACTTTATATCGAAAGCTGGGGTAAATTTCGATGCAGCCCGCTGAAATAAGCTGCCAGATTCATGCATTCATTGAATTGTGGCGAAAATTAAACAACAAGTTGTTAATTATTATTTAATAGCTTAGCATTGCTCTCATGTTTACAACACTACGCAAATTTACCGTTATCTTTCTGGCGATGCTGCAACTAATTGCACCGTTGGTGCATGCGCATGCCGGGGAGAAGGATTCAGACTTTGGACTGCATGTTCACGGTCTTGAAATGCATGGTGTTGAGCATGATACTCTTGTGTCTCATGCAGTAAGTTATGATTTCAGTTCTGGTCGCATCGGTTCCCGACCGATTGCGACACTTCCGCCATCCTTGGCAGTCGAAGGAATCATAGTCGGCATTGATGACGGAATGAAAAATAAGCAAGTTAATGCCGTTGCGGATTCTAATAACAGTCACTATCTGCATCAACAGGCTCCGGTATTTAACGCCGCAATCTCCCCTTTCGACATTAACTTTTCTCCGCAATCGCAGCAGTTTGTCTGCCGTTTGTTTATTCCCTCGCTATCCCCTCGCGCGCCTCCTGCCCAATAAGCTTTCTTTCGTTTCGTAGAAACGTGATTTATCGCGTCTTTACATTAACGCGGTCAAAACCGCATTGAGCTTACGCCTAATCTTAGTGACAAATCGTATACTTTTGTAAAACTTGGTAGCCTTTGATTAGCAAGGGGGCTGCCGTTTCAAAACTGTACATTTTCAAAACAAGATGGGAATAGAATAACGGTGGCACAAAATGAGCTACACAATAATCAAGATTATTATCACCAGCCTGCTTATCGTGGCGATATCGGAGCTATCGAAACGAAGTTCATTGCTTGGCGCCTTATTAGCCTCGTTGCCGATCATATCCGTTTTAGCGATGCTCTGGCTTTACATTGATACCAAAGATGTTGCGAAAGTGTCTGATTTGGCGGCCAGTGTTTTTTGGTTAGTCATCCCCTCCCTGGCTTTTTTTATCAGCTTACCTGTTTTGCTAAAGAAGGGGCTTAATTTTTATCTGAGCATGGGACTTTCAATGTCAGTGACGGCAGGTTGTTATTTTTTAATGATCGCACTATTGGCGCGCTATGGCATTAAGTTATAGGCATCGAACCAACATGAATAGTAAACCCTATTTTTTAATTTCCATTCTTTCTGAGAATGGGGGGCAGGATGATACCATGTTGTCTTTTTATTTACTCCAAAGCCTCGCCGGCAACGGTAAGAGGCGGCTCACACCATGAACATCAGTCTCATTTTAATTTTGATCGTTATCAACGGCATTTTCGCCATGTCGGAAATAGCGGTTGTTTCTTCCAGAAAAGCACGCCTGCAAAAACTGGTTACAGAGCGGCGCTTGGGTGCCGATGCGGCGCTCAAACTGCACGACGAACCTGCCCGCTTTCTTTCTACCGTTCAAGTGGGTATTACTTCAGTCGGAATTTTGAGCGGCGCGTTGGGTGAAGAGGCGTTGACGGAACCTTTATATCAACAGCTTTTGCAACTGCCGTATCTCGCGCCCTACGCAGAAACTATTGCCTTGGTATCGACGGTGGTTTTGATCACTTATTTTTCCGTAGTCGTGGGCGAACTTGTTCCCAAACGCCTGGCTTTGCTTCGCCCGGAAAGCATTGCGGTGGTGATCGCCCGGCCTATGAAGGGCTTAGCTGTGATTGCCAGTCCTGTGGTCTGGTTGCTGTCGTCTTCCAGCAATCTGTTGCTCCGCATCATGGGGGCGCATCGCCCGAAACAGGCATCGGTTACCGATGAAGAAATCAAGTTATTGATGGAAATCGGTTCTGAAACCGGCGTTTTTCACGCCAGCGAAAGCAAGCTGGTTGCCAATGTGATGAGATTGGACGATCAACATGTCGGCTCAATTATGACGCCGCTCAAAGAGATGTTTGCTATCGATCTGGCAGACGAAGATAGCGAGGTTCGCGATAAAATCGCCACCGGTTCACACTCACGGGTGGTGATTTGCAGGGATGGTTTGGAAAACGTCTTAGGGATATTGCATCGTGGCGATTTGGTAAAAATGGTCATGAGCGGCTCCGAGATTAATATTGAAACAGCGCTACGTCCGCCGGTGTATGTACCGGATTCGATGACGCTCTCACATCTGTTGGAATATTTTCGGGAAGTACGTGCCGACTTTGCCTTGATCGTCAACGAATATGGCGACCTGAAAGGACTGGTGACTCTGGGCGACTTGCTCGCCGCCATTGTCGGCGACCTTCCGACAGCGGAATCGGAATTAGACCCTGACATCGTGCAGCGAGATGACGGTTCATGGTTGGTGGATGGGGGCTTATCGATGGCGCGGCTCAAATCGGTTGTCGGCATGAACTGCCTTTTTCCCAGCGAATCGGCTAAGGCTTATAACACCATCGGCGGCTTTATCCTGTTTCATCTGGAAAGAGTCCCGCGCGTGGCGGACGGTTTTGAATACGGCGGCTGGCGTTTTGAAGTAGTGGATATTGACGGAACGAGGATTGATAAAGTTTTGATTTCATGCAAAGCGGAGGGGAGTTCTGTTCATTGACCTCGTAAAGCTATAGACATCGAAGCAACATTATTCCAAATAAATTGAAACAGGATTTTTAACTATGACACCAGCAATACAGCGACCGGCTTGGCTTATTAGCTTGCCGTTCTTTTTACTTCTCCTAAGCCCCAGTGTCTTTGCCCATGGCGTTGATGCGAATACCGAACGTTTTTTAGTGGCAAACCAAGGCGTAGCCATAGGGCCGTTTCTTTATATAGGCGCCAAGCACATGCTGACCGGATACGATCACCTGCTTTTTTTAGTGGGCGTGATTTTCTTTCTGTTCCGCACCCGGGATGTGTTGGTTTATGTCAGCTTGTTCACCTTGGGGCATAGCTTGACGCTATTGTTCGGCGTGTTGAACAACATGGCGGTTAATGTTTTTCTTATCGATGCCATTATTGGGCTTTCCATTGTCTACAAAGGCTTCGATAACCTGGACGGTTTTCACCGATTGTTCGGTTTTCAACCGAATACAAAAATCGCTGTGATGGTTTTCGGCTTGTTTCATGGCTTTGGACTCGCCACCAAATTGCAGGATTTTTCACTGCCTCAAGCGGAGTTATGGAAAAATTTATTGGCCTTCAATGTCGGGGTGGAGATAGGCCAGTTTGTTGCCTTGCTGTTTATCTTGATTGCGCTCGATTTCTGGCGCAGACACAAGAGTTTTTATACCTTTTCAACGGCCGCCAATACGCTTTTAATGACGGGCGGTTTGATTCTGTTCGGTTACCAGATAACCGGCTATTTAATTAACGGATAAACTTATGAATGACATCAACACTCCCGTTCAATCACTAAAATCTCTGATCATAGCCAGCTCTTTTGCAATGCTATTAGCCACCATTATTTTAATATCGGCTGTACTGCCGGCAGAATACGGTATCGACCCAACCGGAATGGGAAAAATGATGGGATTAACTGTTTTATCGGCGCAAACAAAAGCAACGAGTCAGCCCCTCGCCATCACTTGCCCGGTTCTGCCGCCGCAAACCGCTGAAGTAAGCGATCGGAATCAAAAACAGGCCGCTAATCAAGCCACCGGCTCGACCGAAGCCGCTCAAAAGGAACAACTGCCCCAGTGGCAGGATTCGGTCAAAATAACGGTTCCTGCCGGAGAGGGCCTGGAATATAAATTCCATCTGGTGAAAGGCGCATCGCTGGAATACTCATGGGCTACTGACGGGGCCAAACTCCATTTTGATTTCCATGCCGAACCCCAGGGTGATAAGACCGGCTACTTCAAAAGCTTTAAAGAAAGCACAGATAATCAATCCAACGGTACTTTGACGGCCCCTTTCGAAGGCCCTCACGGCTGGTACTGGGAAAACAAAACCCGATCTCCCGTGACTATCATCTTGAACACCAAAGGCCCCTATCGGATTTTAGGTTTAATGTAATGGCGTATGTCGTAACAATATATGTGCAGTCGCAAATTACCGTATCTTGATTTTATAGGTTCGGCAGTAGAGCTTATATTGTTTTTCTTATCGTTTATGTATAGCGCGGTGATAAAACCGCATCGAGTTTGACCTATGTTTTTTTTGAACCTTCCCAGAAGGCTCATTCCCAAGTTCCTGCTTGGGAATATTGTTTTTTTAGCGACGATAACACTCAGTTTTGCCGATGTGACACATGTTGTCGAACATCATGACCCGATTGAAAGCGATGTGACTTTGAGTTTATCTAAAGTCGTTGACTTAACGCTGGAGAAATACCCCGATGAAACCTGGCTTAAATCGCTGGAAGAAGAAGCGGCGGCTATAGGGCAACGCGGCGACAGTTGGACATCCGGTGCGTCGCAAGCGGGACTTCGTTTCCAGGAAGCGACCAGCGGCACCTTGCATTATATTGACGGCACGGTGCAAGTGCCGTTATGGAATTTAGGCCAGCGAGATGCGGAACAGCGATTAGCAAAGCTGGCGGAAAGCAACGCGATGTCGCAATCCGATGCGGTTAAGTTGCGGGTCGCGGGGCTGGTAAGGAATGCTTTATGGAATATTGCGCTGGCAAACTTAAGTTATGAACAGGCGAAAATCGAGCTTGCGATTACCGATCAGTTATTGGCTAAAGTGCAGCGGCGCGTCGAGTTGGGCGATTTACCCAGAGCCGATTTCTTGTTGGCGCAAACCGAGTCGCTGCAAAAGCGTTCAGTGTTGACTCAAGCGGAAGCGGAATTAATGCATGCCCGTAAACGGTATGCCAGCATCACGCAAATGACTAAAATCCCTGGTGAGTATCAGGAGAAACTGGCGGACACCCAGAAAATCCAGCAAAACCATCCGGCCTTAGTGGCGGTTAACAGCCAGATCGAACGCAAGCAGGCGGAACTCAGTGCAATTAAGTTAGTGGGTTCCGGCCAGACCAATGTGGCGGTCGGCATCAACAGCGACCGGTTCACCAATGATCCTCGAAGCAACCAAACGGAAAGCTTCAACATCGGCGTGACCGTTCCTTTCGGCGGCAGCGCGCATCTGGCGCCACATGTTGCGGCGATTAATGTCGAATTAAATAAACTGCTTGCAGAACGCGAACAAATGAACCGCGATTTGGAACAGGCGCATCATGAGGCTGAACATAATCTGGAGGTTAATCGGGTCGAACTGGGCATTGCCGATGAATTAAAGCAGGTTGCCGAAGAACATTTAAAAATGACAGATTTAAGCTTTTCGGTGGGGGAAATTAACCTGATGGATTTGTTAAAAATCCAGTCCAGAACCCAGCAAGCAGTGTTAAATGCCAAGCAACGGGCGGTCATGCTGCAGCGCGACATAGCACTTTATAACCAGGCTGTAGGAGTTATGCCATGAGACTATTTTTTGTAAAGCGGGCAGGAGCGAGGGAACCAGGAAATAAGCATAAATGTGGGGGCGACTTCAGTCGCCCGGTCAGTAAGCAACCGACTGATCAATGGGCGACTGAAGTCGCCCCCACATCAGCAGTCATTTTATCTAATCCGCTTAACTTGATGGAAGTGGCCCGGAACGCGGTAATGCTGTTGCAATCTTTGTTATTGTTAAGTGTATTCAGTTTAAATGTGGAGGCAGCTGAAAACAGCATTCAAATTTCACAGGAAAACATTAATAACCTGGATGTAAAACTAGGCAAAATGGAACCCGTCACACAAATTCCGGTGTTATCCGCTCCGGCTAAAGTGGTGATCCCGCCGACGCAGGAATATATAGTCAGTGCATCGCAGGCCGGCGTGATCGATAAGCTGAATGTCGCGATAGGCGATAACGTCGTAAAAGGGCAGGTCTTGGCCCAGCTCAACAGTCCAGACCTGCTGACATTGCAGCGGGAATACCTGAAAGCGGGCGCGGCACAGCAAGCGTCCTTGATTAACTTTAACCGGGACAAGAAGCTGCTGGAAGAGGGCGTGATTCCCGATCGACGCTGGCAGGAAACCAGCAGCCAGTATCATTCCGCTGTTTCTGAGACTGATGAACACAAGCAATTGCTGGAAATTGCCGGCATGACTTCCGGCGAGGTTGGTCAGCTTGCCAAAACGCACCGCTTAACCCGCCAGCTGAATGTCCGTGCGCCGATTGCCGCAGTGGTGCTGGAGCGTTTAGCCGTCGCGGGAACTCGCATAGATATGATGGCGCCATTATACCGCATCGCCAATCTGGATGAGCTTTGGCTGGAAATTGCCATTCCGCAGGAACGCATGAGCAGCATTAAAATAGGTGATAGGGTAGTGGTTGAAAATTCGGAAGTTACTGCAAAAATCACTTTGCTAGGACAAAGCGTTAGCCCGGAAAACCAGACCATTCTGGCAAGAGCGGTGGTAGGTTGGGTTGATGCTTTTCCAACCCAACATTTACCTACACTACGCCCCGGACAACGACTCAACACCCGGATTATCCAGTCCAGCGACAAGGCAACTTTTAAAGTCCCCAATACGGCTATTGCCCAGAACGAAGGCAAAGCCTTCATTTTTATCCGCAATCAGCAGGGATTTTCGGTTAGCCCTATCACCGTAGTCGGCAAGCAGGGCGACGAGTCGATTATCAGCGGCGAGCTTACCGGCAACGAACAAATCGCCGTCAAAGGCGCGGTTGCGCTCAAAGCGAACTGGCTGGGGCTGGGGAGTGACGAGTAATGACAAACCTGATTCGCTTTGCGCTGGGTCAGCGGCTGCTGATGATGTTGCTGGTCGGGCTGCTGGCAGGGGGCGGCTATTGGGCGTTTAAAAACATCCCGATTGACGCCTTTCCCGAAGTGTCGCCGACCCAGGTCAAGGTGATCGTCAAAGCGCCCGGCATGACCCCGGAAGAAGTTGAAGCCAGAATCACTGCGCCGATCGAGGTCGAGCTGCTGGGTATTCCGCATCAAACCATGTTGCGATCTATCGCTAAATACGCGCTTACCGACATTACCGTCGATTTTGAAGAAAGTACGGATATTTACTGGGCGCGCCAGCAGATTGCCGAACGCTTGAATACGATGTGGGGGAATTTGCCTGCGGGCGTCGAAGGCGGCATTGCGCCGATGACCACGCCTTTAGGCGAAATGTTTATGTTCACCGTGGAAGGCGGGGGTTTAAGTCTAATGGAACGCCGCAGTTTATTGGACTGGGTGATCCGTCCTGCACTGCGCACGGTATCCGGCGTTGCCGACGTCAATTCTCTGGGAGGCCTGGTCAGGAGTTTTGAGGTCGTACCCGATAATATCCGGCTATCGGCCAGAGGCATCAGCATGGCTCAACTGACGGCCGCCTTGCAAAATAATAATCGCAATGACGGCGCAGGACGGATGACCGACGGCGAAGAAGCCTTGATAGTCCGTGCCGAAGGCCGCATCAAAACCCTGGACGATGTCGGCATCATCGTGGTCGATAACAAAAACGGCATCCCCATTACCGTCGGCGATGTCGCCACCATCAAAATCGGCGCTTTGACCCGCTACGGCGCGGTCAGCAAAAACGGCGAGGGGGAAGCCGCCACCGGACTGGTGCTGAGTTTGCGCGGCGCTAACGCCCGGCAGACCATTGCCGGGATAGAGAAAAAATTGGCCGAAATCAGCCCCGGTTTCCCTAAAGGCGTCGAAGCCAAGGTTTTTTACAATCGCGGCGATCTGGTGGACAAGGCGGTGGACACGGTTCTGCATGCGCTGCTCGAAGCCATCGTGCTGGTTGTTATCCTGCTGATTTTATTTCTGGGTAATTTGCGCGCCGCATTGGTCGTCGCGCTGGCCTTGCCGCTGGCAGCGTTGTTCACCTTTATTTTGATGAACACCATGGGCATGTCGGCCAACCTGATGAGCTTGGGTGGCCTTGCCATTGCGATCGGCATGCTGGTCGATGCGGCCGTGGTGGTGGTGGAAAACCTGATCACCCATCTGGCGCACACCGAAAAAGCCCGGCGGCTGCCGCGGCTACATGTTATTTACCGGGCCACCCGCGAGGTCGCCCAACCGGTGGTGTCCGGCATTTTGATCATCATTATCGTGTTTTTACCGTTGCTGACCCTGCAAGGGCTGGAAGGCAAGTTATTTACCCCGATGGCCTTAACCATCGTGTTTGCGCTCAGCGGTTCGCTGGTGTTGTCGCTGACGGTGATCCCTGTGATCGCCTCTTATTTGTTGAAAGAGGTGTCGCACGAAGAACCCTGGTTGCCGAGGCAGATACAAAAACTTTATCAGCCCGCTTTAGCTTGGTGTCTGGCTAACAGCAAAAAGGTATTCATCGCGGCAGGGTCGCTATTGGCCGTGACCGTGCTGGTATTTACCCAGATCGGCAGCACTTTTATGTCGACCATGGACGAAGGCGACATCATCATCGCGATGCTGGAAAAATTGCCGTCGATTACCCTGGAGCAATCCGTGGCCTTGGATCTCCAGGTGCAAAAAAACCTGCTTAAGAATATTCCGGAAATCATCGATATAGTCGCCAGAGTCGGCACCGACGAGTTGGGGCTTGATCCGATGAGCCTGAACGATACCGACACCTTTTTAATACTCAAGCCTAAAAAGCAATGGCGGATGGACAGCAAGGAACAATTGCGGGATGAGATACGGAAAGTCATGGCGCAAACACCGGGCATCGCCTTTCAGTTTACCCAGCCGATAGAAATGCGCGTTTCGGAAATGCTGACCGGAACGCGCGGCGATGTGGCCGTTAAATTATTCGGCACCGACCTTGCCGTGTTAAATGAAAAAGCTAAACAGATTGAAGAGGTATTGAAACACATAACCGGCGCCAGCGACGTGATCGCCAAGCAAAATGAAGGGATGCAGTTTTTGCAGCTGACCATCGATAAATCGGCGGCCGGGCGCCTAGGCCTGGACAGCGACAGCATCGAAACGCTGCTGCGGGCGCAGATCGAAGGCTTGAAGCTGGGAATAGTTCAGGAAGGCATTAAGCGCACGCCGCTGATTTTACGCGGCGACAGCAATACCTCAAATTTCGACAACCTGCAAATCGCGTTGCCGGATGGCGGGCATGTGCCGGTCACGGCGGTTGCCAAAATAGAAAAAGCGGAAGGCGTAGTGTCGGTGGGCAGGGAACACGGCCAGCGCTTTGTGGTCATTACCAGCAACGTGCTGAACCGGGACTTGGTCAGTTTTGTCGATGAGGCCCGCAAAACAGTTGCGGAACAAGTCGATTTGCCTACAGGTTACACCGTTGAATTCGGCGGCCAGTTTGAAAACCAGCAACGCGCTGCGGCGACATTGTCGCTGGTCGTTCCGATTTCGTTAGGGCTGATTTTCCTGTTACTGTTTTCAACGTTCGGCTCGGTTCGCCAAGCGGTATTGGTGCTATCCAATATCCCGCTGGCGATGGTCGGCGGCGTGTTTGCGTTATGGTTATCCGGCGAGTATTTATCGGTACCGGCATCGGTCGGCTTTATCGCGCTGCTGGGGATTGCCGTGCTGAATGGCGTGGTCATGGTCAGTTATTTTAACCAGCTGATTGCAACCGGCATGGATTTGGTTAAAGTGGTGCTGTTAGGTTCCTCCCGGCGTTTGCGCCCGGTGTTGATGACTGCCAGCATTGCGGCATTCGGCCTGATTCCGTTGCTGTTTGCAACCGGGCCGGGGTCTGAAATTCAACGGCCCCTGGCTATCGTGGTGATAGGCGGTTTGGTGTCATCGACCTTTTTGACCTTATTTTTGTTGCCGATTCTGTTTAAATTATTTGGACTGCCGAAGGAGGCGAAGCTTTGAACAGCAAGGAATATTTAGTCACGCTCAACGTGCCA
>Ga0207952_1001377_pt1 | contig 10409 bp, 8 predicted proteins | sample SubbioR12Aug_8Ca_FD_184831 | JGI IMG/M metagenome (GOLD analysis project Ga0207952, IMG submission 184831) | Serpentinite rock and fluid subsurface biosphere microbial communities from McLaughlin Reserve, California, USA - CR12Aug_8Ca (SPAdes) | ecosystem: Environmental > Terrestrial > Deep...
GATTAATCTTCGTATTCGTAAGTTGAATCTGTGTAGTAGCTTGAGAAATCTGTACATCCAAAGATGCAATGGCATTCTTAAGCGAAGTCCCCTGCTGTGCAAGTTGCGAAGCCTGAGCATTACTAGCGTTAATCTCTTGTTGTAGCTGGGCTGATCGTGCTCGAAGCTCAGCTACAGATTCGGCTGCTGTCTGGCGGGTAGATACAAAAGGTGCCGAAATAAAACCAAATAGAAGCAGTCCTATAAAAAGGCCAGTTAAATTACGAGACATAAATCGACTTCTTTTATTTTGTTTCATCGTTTTTATTTTGGTATATTTACCGTCTTTTATTATACGCTTATGGATAAATCGATGCAAGAGCCCTCCTTTTGCACGTCTTAAAGTAGTAGTTCTATTTGAAAGATGTTTTAGTTTCGGATAATTTAAGACTCTTCTTTGCTATTTAGCTGAGTCGGAGTGAGGACAAGCTACATGCCTGCTGAATAGTCTATTGTAGCACAAATAATCTACCAACGCTTAAGCTTTAGGTATTTCTCCATCGCAAGCGCACTAGAGAAGATTCCCACTAACACTCCTACCAGAATGGTTCCCACATAAACTGCGACTGCAACAGATGGACTCGTAAAGAAATTGTATGTGTCAGCAAACTCTTCTTGGTTGGCAATCTTTGAGCCAATAGACAAGATAATCGAGTAGACAGCTGTTGCTGCAACAATACCAGCCACAACCCCGTATATCGTTGTTTCTACCAAAAATGGACCACGGATATACCCTGGCGTAGCGCCAATTAGTTTCATATTTCGAATTTCTTCACTTCGTGTAAAGATTGCGATTCGAATGGTATTAAAGATAATCAAGATTGAGATAATCGTAAATATACTAGCGGCAAAGATACTTGCAGTAGTAATAAATTTTTGAGCGGAAGCTGCTCGCTCAATAGTTTTTCTAGCATCAGTTCGCCCTAACGTAATACTGTCTACCACATCTTTATATTGGTCTTGGTTGGCAATTGTTTCTATCTCGTTAAGTTTACTCAAATCCTTTACGCTCACTTCATACGAAGCTGGTAGTGTATCCCCTCCCAACAGTGTGAGCCCTTCCAAGAGTTGCGTGTCGTTTTTGAAGCTACTTGTAAATCGCTCCTGGGCAGTGTCCTTTGATACAAAGTCGATGCTTTCTACTTCTGGATTGGTCACAATTGCCTTCTCAAGCTCTTTAGTTTTGTTTTTATCAGCACCATCTTTTAGATATATAGAAACTTTGAGATTCTTCGATAGCTCATTGATTGCGTTGTTGGCTGTTACATTCAGAACAACCGTAGACAAAATAATAACCAAAGCAACCAGCATGACAGCTACAGCTGCAAGACTAAGCCAGGCATTTCGAAAAACGTTATGAGCGCCAGTCCTCACAATTCGGAAGAACGTAATCATTTCGTGCTTAAAATCAAATTCCCGTTTCACTCTTTGTATGCTCCCCCCGCCTTGTCGCTGACGATTCTACCCTTTTCTATGCGAATCACTCGCCGTTTCAAACGATTTACCACTTCTTGGTTGTGGGTTGTGAGCAGCACGGTTGTGCCATAACGATTAATTTTTTCTAGCACTCGAATAACATCCCAGGCATGCTTGGGGTCGAGGTTGCCAGTAGGCTCATCGGCAATTAAAATCTTTGGCTGCCGCACCACGGCTCTGGCGATAGCCACACGTTGGCGCTCTCCACCAGATAGCTCACTCGGATAATTATTCTCTTTCCCTTTTAGGCCCACAATATTAAGAACTTTCGGCACAGTATGCTGGATCTCTCGGTTGCTCATGCCAACAATCTCGAGCGCAAACGCTACGTTTTCAAATACAGTCTTATTGGAAAGTAATTTGAAGTCTTGGAAGACCACACCAATTTTTCGGCGCAATTGAGGAATGTTGCGATCTTTTAGCTTGTCATAATCAATACCGCCAACAATAATCTTACCACTGGTCGGACGCTCTTCACGAGTTAACAACTTAAGTAGTGTGGATTTACCCGCTCCAGAAGGACCGATAATAATCACGAACTCTTTTGGCTCAACATGAAGATTGATGCGCTCTAGCGCAGCCTCGCCTTTTTTAACGTATGCCTTACTTACCCGGTCCAACAGAATCATATATAAGCATTATAGCAAACCCGCCTTACAGATAACAGATCACGCTTATGGTTGCATCCTTTCCGGGCTTTGGCATACTGATTAGTAAATAAGGAGACTATATGTCAGAGATTTTAGAGAATGAACAAATGCTCGCAGAAAATGCATATCCAGGAAGAGGGATAATACAAGGCCTGAGCCCTGATGCAGAGAGTGCTATTCAGCTGTACTGGCTTATGGGCCGAAGTGAGGGTTCCAGAAATAGAGTAATCGAGGGAGTAGCCGACGCTGTTTGGACTGCACCTTTTGAAGAGATCCCGGGCGAAGATCATAGCCTCACTATTTATAACGCCATGCGAGGAAATAGAGTTCGAGAATTGAGCGAAGAATATGATGCTAATTTTCATATTGTTTCTAATGGTCATCAAACAGATCCTATATTTGAGAGAGTTTCCAATGAAAAAGATCTATTAGGGCGTGTTAGAGCATTTGGGAGGGCTCTTCTAAATTGGGCCTACGAACCTGATAAGCCAAACTTTACTCCACGGATCTCCGGGATGATATACAGCCAAGGGGCATTTACTACGAGCATACTATCGATTGTGAAACGTGCGTCAGAATATGGAGAGATCGGTAGATCACTACATACCGTCGATCTTATCGATCAGCATTATACTAAGGGCATTGAGGGCGTCGGGAAATGCGTTCATACTTACGACGGGGACGGAGACCCAATTCCTTCCTTCTCTGCTGAGCCCTATACTGTTGGGCTCGAGCAAACTGCACAGGAAAATGCCGAGAAATACGCAGAAATTTTAGCTGGAGAAAACTTCGTAAGTCTTGTTGCTAAAGCTATCCCGTTGGACGGCTCCCAACCAACATTCAGCATCATCAACAAAAATCAAAAATAGATTTTACGTAATTTGGTGTTTGGCGTTTGCTTCGATAAGTGAAGCTAAATCTCCGTCGAGAACTTTATCGACATCTGCTGTTTCGTATTTGGTTCGTAAGTCTTTTACCTGTTTATACGGATGAAGTACGTAGTTGCGAATTTGACTTCCCCACTCGTTAGCTTGGCTGGGGCCTTTTAGCTCGGCAATTGTTTCTTTGTGTTGCTCTATCTGCAGAGCTGCTAATTTTGAGCGCAAAATGGTCAGAGCTGTTTCTTTGTTTTGAATTTGCGATCGCTCGTTTTGGATACTAACGGTAATGTTTGTCGGCAAGTGCGTAACACGTACGGCAGAGTCGGTAGTATTTACACTTTGTCCACCGTGACCACCAGCCCGAAATACATCGATCCGCAAATCTTTATCGTCCAGCGGCACTTGCTCGGGTTTATCAATTTCTGGCAGCACCTCAACTTTGGCAAAGCTAGTTTGGCGCAAGTTGTCTGAGTTAAAGGGACTAAGTCGCACTAAACGATGCACTCCATTTTCGCCCTTTAATTTTCCGTAGGCCAAATTTCCTTTTACTTCGAGTGTAGCGCTTTTAATCCCAGCTTCGTCACCAGCTGATTCATCGAGCAAAGCAACTTTGTAGCCCTCTTTTTCACCGTAGCGGGTGTACATACGAAGCATCATCTGCGCCCAATCCTGGGCGTCGGTACCACCTGCTCCTGCGTAGAAATTAAGAATTGCATTGCCATGGTCGTATGGGCCACTGTAGGCCAATTCTTTTTGTTGTGCTTCAAACTTTTTACGCAAAGTTTTCATCTGCGTTTCAATTTCGGGGCGTAACGATTCATCATTCAAGCCAACAAGTTCTTGCATATCCGTTGCAGCTGCCTGCAAATCTTCCCACGGTGCTATTTGCTGCTCTAGAGCCGCAATTTTCTGCATGGTCGCCTGCGCAGCTTGGTTGTCTTGCCAGAAATCTGATGCTTCGGACTCGTTCTTTAGTGTAGCCAGTTCTTTTTTCTTGCTAGCAATATCAAGAGCCTTGATTGCATCTGCAATCTGTCCTGCTTGTTCATCTGCAATATTCTTGAGATCCTGCATTTGCATATCTAGATTATACCTTCCTTCGGGAGGTAGCTGTTCAGTTATTTTGCCAAAGTTGGCTAAGCTGAGAATGAAGTTCTTCAATATTATTGCCAGAACGACCGCCTAGCACACCCAAGCCCCACGAGCCTTCTTCAAACAAGAGGTTGGCGCCTTCCACAATGTCTTTTTTTGTAACTGCCTTGATGCGGTCTGGAATAAGATTGTAGTCTTCAATATGATCATCGTAAAAATATCGGCTCATATACCCGTACGCTAAACCGCTAACTGTCTGAGCACTGCGCTGAAAGCGACCTATACTATACTGTTTAGCCGCATTAATGTCCTCGGCTGTGAGATCACCCGCCAAAACTTTTTTGAGTTCGTTAATAATAATATCAAAAAGTGCCTGGGCGTTATCTGGGCGCACCTGAGCACCAAACCACCAGTTGGTAAAGTCATTCCCCCAGCCCACACCAGAGCTCATCCCATACACCAAACCTCGCTCTCTGGCAGTACCCAAAATTCGAGAATACAAGGTGCCGGTAAGCGTGGTGTCGACTAAATTAAGTGCATCCCTTAGGGGCTCGCTGAGTTTTTCATCTCGGAATGTATCAAAGTAAAAATAATGATTCTTAACACTATTGTTTGGGATATATAGCGGCTGGCGTAAACCTTTTGGCTTATAGACGGGAGGCATCTTTCGGCCCCTCCCCTTGGGAAGATTCATGTTTCCTAACACTTCTTTTAATTGTGCTCTTCGGGCTGGCGTAATTTTGCCAGCTACAATAAAGCGCATATTGCTTGTGGTATGCGTTGATTTGTAGTGCTCCTGTGTATCAGCTACAGTAACGTTTTTAAGAAGTTTTAATCGGTTTTGATATGTTGTCGCCCGAAAACCATAGGCTTCACGTAGCGACAGATTAAGTCTTTGGAAATGGTTGTTAGCTCGAGAAGATAGCTCTTCCCTAACATTACCCATCTCTGCACGAAATTCATCTTCTAAAAAAAGTGGCTGGGTAATAGCTAAAACCATGCAATCAAGTATCCGTTGCCACTCGATATCTGCACACTCTGCCTCGTATGTTACATCGTTTACACTTGTACTTGCATTGGAATACGCACCATTTTTTTCAAACTCTGCTTGGAAGTCTCGTGCTCTTGGGAAGTCCTTGTTTGCCCCAAGCAATAAGTGCTCCATAACATGCGGGGTTTCCCATTTTTTTTCAGTGACCAAAAATTCTCCGGCCCTGAAACTAATCTGAAAGCTCATCACACTAGCATCGGGCACATCGATCAGAAGCCCCCTTGCACCATTATCTAGAACAAGCTCCTTAACTGTATGTCTCATTTATTTCTTACGTCTTTTTTTAGCCTTTTTCTTGTTTTGGCGTTCGGCTTTTCGGGCTTTCTTAATCTTTTTCTTTTTTTGCGCTACCTGCGCTTGTTCTTGGTTGGAACTTACAAAATCGGTTTCTTCAAATTCCTCCAGATCGATAATCTTGTCTGCATTATCTACCGAACTTCGGGCTGCTCGGGTTAGCTCGGTTTCTACAGGATTATCAATCTCGGCTTGCGTGACAGGACGAGCATGGAACAGAGACTGCACCACATCATGGCGTAGGCTACGTTGCATCTCTTCAAAGATACGTTGTGATTGGGTTCGATATTCTACCAAAGGATCACGTTGACCCACACCCATCCAGTGAATGCCCTCCCTCAGGTGATCCATATTCTCAAGGTGCTGCATCCAGTAGTTGTCGAGTGTTTGCAAATATACGTCTCGTTCAACTTTTCGTAAGATTTCTTCGCCAAAACGTTTTTCTTGATCTTTATAGAGCTTATCAATTGCTTTGGTAAGCTCGGTCTCAAACTGATCAGCTGGAAGATCAAATAATGTATCTATCGTTTTGTCGCTTAGGGGAAAGTGTCGCTTTAGAACATCTTCAAATTCTGGCGTAAGACTAGATGGTGAATTTACCATATCGTGAACCTGACTATGCACAAAGTCTGTCACCCGTCGACTAATATCTGCCTGGTGTAAAATTTCTTTACGCATACTGTACGTTGCTCGCCTATGACGATTCATCACGTCATCGTATTGAACCACGTTCTTACGAGTGTCAAAGTTAAAGCCTTCTACCTTCTTCTGAGCACCTTCTAAACTCTTGCTAATCACTCGGTTTTGAATTGGCGTATCTTCGTTAACTTTAAGCCTATCCATAACTCGCATAATTCGCTCACCACCAAAGATTCGCATCAGGTCATCTTCGCAACTTACGAAGAACTGTGTTGTACCAGGATCACCCTGACGCCCCGAACGTCCACGTAATTGATTATCTACTCGTCTTGATTCGTGTCTTTCACTACCAAGCACAAACAGACCACCAGCTTTCTTAGCGTCTTTGTCTAGCACGATGTCAGTACCACGACCAGCGATGTTTGTCGCTAGCGTTACCGCACCCTTCTGCCCAGCTTTTGCGATAATTGCTGCTTCTTTTTCGTTATTTTTAGCATTAAGTACTTGGTGTGGAATCTTGGCATTTTTAAGAAGCTTGGTCAGCAATTCGTTCTTTTCAATCGATGCCGTACCAACAAGAACCGGCTGTCCTTTTTTGTGTAGACGGCCAATTTCTTTAATTATCGCTCGGAATTTTGCAGTTTCGGTTTTGTAAATTCGATCTGACAAATCATCCCGAACCAACTGTTTGTTAGACGGAATCTCAAGTACATCAAGCTTATAAATCTGGTGAAATTCTTCTGCTTCGGTTGCTGCAGTACCGGTCATTCCAGATAGTTTTTCGTACAAACGGAAGTAGTTCTGGAAACTAATGGTCGCTAGTGTTTGTGATTCTTCTTGAATCTCCACACCTTCTTTTGCTTCAATAGCCTGGTGAAGACCTTCGTTATAACGTCGCCCTTTTAGCAAACGCCCTGTGTGTTCGTCGACAATTACTACTTCGCCGTCTTTAGTAACAACGTAGTCTTTGTCTCTGTTAAACAACCCTTGTGCACGAAGTGCTTGCTCGAGGTGATAAATGGTTCGAATGTTCGTAGTTGCGTACAGATTATCAATACCCAAAATCTTTTCGACTTTATCAATTCCCTTTTCTGTAATTGCGATCTGTTTGCGTTTTTCGTCAACCTCATAATGTTCGTCACGTTTTAGATTTCGAACTACTTTCGAAAACTGCTCGTAGTGTTCGCCACTTGCGGTTGATGGAGCCGAGATAATTAGCGGTGTTCTGGCCTCATCGATCAGAATCGAGTCAACCTCGTCGACGATAGCAAAGTTAAGCTCTCGTTGTCGCAGTTGATCAACTTCTCTGACCATGTTGTCACGAAGATAATCAAATCCAAATTCGTTGTTTGTGCCGTACGTAACATCTGCATTGTAGGCTTCTTGACGAGTACATGGCTTTAGATGTTTCATGCGAGGGTCGTCGTGGTCTTTATTTACAAATTCTGGGTCATATAGATACGATTGATCTGGGATAATTATCCCTGTTGTAAGCCCCAAGAAATGGTAAACTTCTGCCATCCAGCCAGCATCACGCTGCGCTAGATAATCGTTAACCGTAACAACATGGACACCCTTGCCTGTTAGCCCGTTCAAATACACAGGCGCTGTAGCAACTAGCGTCTTACCCTCACCTGTTTTCATTTCGGCGATACTGCCCATGTGCAGAGCCATACCACCTACCAGCTGCACGTCAAAGTGACGCATGCCAAGTTTTCGCCTGGAAGATTCCCTAACAATCGCAAAAGCATCCGGCAAGATTTTATCGAGAGATTCTTTTTCTAAACGTTTCTTTAGTTCGTCAGTCTGGCTAGCCAGAACTTTGTCTGACATTTTTTTATATTTTGGCTCGAGGTCATTAATACTAGCTACACGTTTTTGTAGCTTCTTTACCATCCGCATTTGCGGATCACCAAGCACACGTTTCAGAACCTTTTTCATAAGTATTTAAAATATCCCCGAATTAAACTTCTACATATTATAGCGTGTTTATGAGTTCTTTGTAAGATGTACCTACCTTCGTTTTAGGTACGAAATAACTTTGTGATGAAACTGAGGGCCCCCATGCTTTTCTTTGTATTTTTTAAGTTGAGTCTTTAGTTTTGCTTCAGCTTCATCAATAGCTGCTTCTGGGCTTAGGCCTCGAGCCTTAGTAGTTAATTGTGTATGTGGCAAGTACATAATAACTTCGCACTCATGACTTAATTTTTGTTTAGATTTTACTTCCTTCAGTTTCACTTCAACGTGCTGTGAGGAACGAGCATTCTTTGGAACATACTTATCTAGTCCACCAATTTTAGTTTTTACATAATTCTCGGTTTTGTCTGTTAATTTTGTATGTATGCCACTGATTTCTAGCTTCTGGATCATATTTTGTCCTTACTTATATATGGCTGGAGTGCTTTTGGAATCACTACATCTCCAGACTTGTCTTGATGATTTTCGATTAAGGCAATGGCAATTCGGCTAAACGCCATCGCTGTACCATTGAGTGTATGCACTAGCTCAGGCTTACCTTCTTCGTTGCGATAACGGATCTTTAGCCTGCGAGCTTGATAATCTGTCACGTTCGAGCAACTCATAAGCTCTCGGTATGTTCCTCCAACCGGGCTCCAATATTCGATATCAAACTTTTTGTACGCTGGCGCACCCAGATCTCCTGCTGCAATTCGCACCATTTGATATGGAATTTCGAGGCTCGCACATAGCTCTTCCTCAATCTCCACTAGCTTATCGTGCCACTTTGGACTTTCCTCTGGCTTGCAGAATACATACATCTCAACTTTGTTAAATTGATGCACCCGGAATAATCCTTTACTGTGCTTGCCGTAGGCCCCTGCCTCTTTACGATACGCTGGACTCAAACCAACATAGAGTAGCGGCAAATCCTTTGCTTCTAATATTTCTCCAGCGTGATAGCCGGTAATTGGGATCTCCGCAGTTGCGATGAGACTAAGGTCTTCGCCTTCAATCGTATAGATCTGATCTTCCTCGCCTTTTGGAGAAAAACCTGTACCATTGGCTGTTTTTTCGTTCACCATATGCGGCACCGTAATAGGGGTAAATCCGTGTTTAAGTGCAATGCTCATTGCTAGCTGGATACAAGCCAGCTCTAGTTCTACCAAAGGGCCTTTGGTGTAATAAAATTTAGCACCGGCTACCTTAGCTCCACGTTCGAAGTCTAAGTATCCTTTTGTTTCGCCCCAAGTCAGGTGATCTTTTACCTCTTTTTTATTAGCTTCGCCCACGTGCTTTATAGGCTTATTGGCATCTTCACCGCCAAGTGGTGTGTCTTCTGGGAAAACATTCGGTATTTTTTCGAGCTCTTCCTGATAACTTGTAGCTGTTTCCTGCAACGTTACTTCAATAGCTTCAAGCTCCTCACGAAGCTTGCGCCCTTTTTCTATTACCTCATCAGACGGTTTTTGGCCTTTATTTTGTGCAGTGAGTTCATTTCTCTTAGATCGAAGCTCGTCAATCTGAGCAAGCAAGCTACGTCGTGACTCGTCTCTCTCAAGAAGCCTTTTGATATTAACTTCTATACCTTTCTGCTTCGCTTTTTCGGCGACCAGTTCTGGGTTCTCACGAATAAAATCAATACTCAACATACTATTATTATACCCTTTTATTTAAGTGTTTCAGCGTTAATTCTGTTCGGGCTCGAGCGTAGGTACAATGCTCGCAAGGTCCGCCCATTACACTTACCCCGACTTCTGGCATTTCCCCTTCTAGGCATTCCTTCATTTTTAGTAACGTAGGCTCTACCCAAGAATCATCGCCTTTATGCGGGAAGACATTGGTGCGAAACTCTACTATGTTCTTGAAGTGCTCTTTGCTAGCGTCACCGTTGGCATAAACAAAATATCCAGTATCGCTGACCTTAAAACCGTTTTGGCGAAGCAGCCATTGATACACTTCCATCTGTCGACGATAGGTGTCTTGCCAGCCGCCCACAGGGCCTAGATCGGTAATCTCCCCAGTTTTCGCTGTAGCCTTGTAATCCACTACTATCAATTCACCTGCAGGATTTACCCATACATCATCGACTGCCCCAAAAACCAGGAGATTTGTCGGCTCATGCAGCGCTTGTACTCCAGTAAAATTAGCTCTCCACTTATCTAGGTCTTTATGTGCATAGGGCTTGGCATCAATACCAAAGTCTTTTTGCAAAGGATGCTGCTCGTCTTTTTTCCGATATGCATCAAACTCTTTTTTAAAGAGTTCGTCGATCGCTTTGTTGATATTAAACGGCGGCGAGCTAGGCTTGGTGATCTTCAGCCGCCGATC
>Ga0207952_1001379_pt1 | contig 10399 bp, 18 predicted proteins | sample SubbioR12Aug_8Ca_FD_184831 | JGI IMG/M metagenome (GOLD analysis project Ga0207952, IMG submission 184831) | Serpentinite rock and fluid subsurface biosphere microbial communities from McLaughlin Reserve, California, USA - CR12Aug_8Ca (SPAdes) | ecosystem: Environmental > Terrestrial > Deep...
AAATGGCGCAGTGACTTGGTCCACCAAGTAGTAGAAGGTATGCGTTCAAACAAGCGTGCTGGTACTGCTGATACCAAAGGCCGAGGAGAAGTCAGTGGTGGTGGTAAGAAGCCATGGAAACAAAAAGGTACGGGTAGAGCTCGTCACGGATCTTCTCGAAGTCCAATCTGGGTTGGTGGTGGTGTAACTCACGGTCCACTCGCTGAGAAGAACTACAAGAAGAAAATTTCAAAGAAAATGCGAGCCCAGGCACTGTTCTCTGTGCTATCCCGAAAATTCAAAGATGGAGAAGTACTCTTTGTAGATACTTTAACATTGAGTAAAATCAAGACCAAAGATGCAGTTACTGTTGTAGAAAAATTAGCCAAAGCATCTGGTTGGAAAGATTTAGCAACTGCAAAAAAGACCAAGGCTCTAGTGGCATTACACACCAGAAGCGAGAGTGCTGAAAAGAGTTACCGAAACATTCCTGCACTAGAGACTTCTTTTATAAAGAATCTAAATCCGCTTGAAGTTTTAAATCACAAATACTTAATAATTGAAAATCCAGAGGAGTCAGTGAAATTCCTTGACACTCGAGGCGTATAAATATGGCTAAAGAAAAGAAAACAAAAGAAAAGACCAAGGCAAAGAAAGATGAAAAGAAAGCATTAACGCTTCCATTACTTTCTCCTAGAGTTACCGAAAAAGCTTCCATGCTTGCTGAAGGGAATATATACACCTTCAATGTACACCGAGACGCCAACAAGAGTGAAGTAGCCAAAGCTGTTTTTGCTAGTTTCAAAGTAAAACCAGTACGAGTTAACATCCTTTCAATCAAAAAGAAAGCTGTAAAAGTTCGTGGCAAAATAGGTGTCCGTGGTGGTGGACGCAAGGCAGTTGTTTATTTAAAGAAAGGGGATAAAATCGAAGTTGCCTAATTTAATACAAGAATATGAAAAAATACCGACCAACAAGTAAATCACGTCGAAATATGACCACAGTTACATACCGTGGTGTTATTACCAAGTCAAAACCCGAAAAGTCTTTGACTTCAGGATTCAAGCGCGGTGTGGGCCGAAATAATGCTGGCCGTATTACTACTCGCCACAAAGGTTCTGGCCACAAGCGCCTGTTCCGAGAAGTAGACTTCCTCTACGACAAATTCGACATTCCAGCCAAGATCACCAGTGTTGAATACGATCCAAACCGAAGTGGATTTATCGGTCTCGCAGTATACCGCGACGGTGAAAAGCGTTATGTTGTGGTACCAAAATCAATCCGTCCAGGTAATACTTTCATTGTTTCAGAGAAGGCTGATTTGAATCCAGGTAACCGAATGATGCTCAAGAACATACCCGTAGGTACTTTTGTCTACAATATCGAACTAAAGCCTAAAGGCGGTGCCAAGATTGCCCGTTCTGCAGGTATCGCAGCTCAAGTAGTAGCAAACGCTGAAGGGTACACCAACATAAAAATGCCATCAACCGAAGTACGCAAGGTAAACGAAAATTGTTTTGCTTCAATCGGTAACGTTTCCAACGAAGAACATCATCTTGAAAACTTGGGTAAGGCTGGACGTTCTAGATGGAAGGGAATTCGTCCTACTGTTCGTGGTTCTGCTATGAACCCAGTTGACCACCCATACGGTGGAGGTGAAGGCCGACAAGGACGAGGTACCAAGCGCCCAAAGACTATGTGGGGCAAGGTTACCGGAGGACGAAAGACACGATCTCCAAAGAAATATTCAAACGTATTCATCGTATCTCGCAGAAAAGTTGGCAAGAAGAAATAAAAATAAAAAAGGAAGTCAAAAAAGACGGAAGCAAGGCTTCTGTCTTTTTTGTTGACTTTATGCGCGAGGTGGTTGTAAAATTAGGCTATTACTATATTTAAATAAAATAAACATATGTCAGATTTTGAAAACCCTAGTGCGCCTAGACAGAATGCAGCAATAGAAGAGCAAGATTTTAAGTTTCCACAAGGACTCGCAAAATTTCTTCAAGACATTGAAGATCCGATTTTGGGAGCAGCTTTTATCTTTAGAAGTACGCCGAAAACTAAAGATTATAACTTTAATGGTATACCTCAGGGTCCAGAAAGAGCTAATTTGGAAAAACTGTTAAAGGATCTCCATATTGCAAAGGCAGAATTTGCTATTTCTGGAGTTTCTGAAGAAGAAGCACGTACTAACTATTTAAATGCTTATTATTCCTATATAACGAAACATCAATAATAAATAAAAATAAAACTTCAAAAAATCCCCTTAACCCAGTAGGTCATTCTACTGAATGAGGGGATTTTTTGTGTTTAAAAGTAATAAATATTTGACATTCAATAGAAATTTGCTAATATGGGCAAAAGCTCGGTTAGAGCTTTTTGTTTACTTAATTATGACCAGATCAATAAAAAAAGGACCATACGTTGACCCACGAGTATTGAAGAAGATAGTCGGCAAGACTCCGCTTCAGACTCCACCAATTAAGACTTGGATTCGGGCTAGCCAAATCTCTCCAGAGATGGTTGGTTTTACTTTTGCTGTATATAACGGCAAGAACTTTATCGAAGTTTTAATAACCGAAGACATGATCGGTCACCGTCTGGGCGAATTTTCACCAACCAAGAAATTTATCAAACACGGAGGTAAAATGCAGAAAGAGCTTGAACAGAAGAAGAAAGAGTCTGAAATAGCTCAAGCTAAGGCTGCTTCTACTACAACCGCAACAGCTGCTACCGCTAAGAAAAAATAAAAGATGAAAGCTTATCTCAAAAATTACAGACAGTCTCCACGTAAAGTACGATTGGTTGCGAGCTTGGTAACAGGGAAAAAAGTTTCCGATGCTATTGTGGCGCTTGAATTTTTGCCAAAGCGAGCAAGCCTACCAATAAAGAAATTACTTCTTTCAGCATTGGCTAATGCCAAAGCCCAAGGCAAGGATGAAGCCGGACTTTTCATCAAAGAACTTCGAGTAGACAAGGGAATCGTTATGAAGCGTATGATGCCTCGTGCTATGGGACGAGGTGCTAGAATCAACAAGCGTACCAGTCATGTAAATGTATTACTTGCCGAAAGAACTGCTAAATTACCGAAAGCTAAAAAAGGAGCTAAAAAAGAAAAAACTGAAGTCAAGAAAGAAATTAAAAGTAGTAGTAAAGCGAAAAAGCCTGCTAAAGCTTCCGCGAGCAAGTAATTATGTCTAAAATCGTTCACCCATATGCACATAGGTTGGTAATACTAAGAGACTGGAAATCCAGATGGTTTGCTGATACCAAAAAATATGTCACTTATCTAAAAGGGGACGTGTTGCTCCGTGAATGGTTAGAAAAGAAACTCCGTGGGCTTTATGTGTCTTCAATTGAAATCGAACGAAATCGCAAGATGACTCGTTTTATTCTGAAAACATCACGACCAGGAATGCTCATCGGTCGTTCAGGTGAAGGTGCCACAAAACTCAAGGAGGAAATATTGAAAAAGATGGACAAACTAGGTTTGCCAAAAGGAGAAGATTTCAAGCTAGAAGTAGTAGAAGTAACTAATCCAGAATCTGACGCCTCTATCGTAGCCTACATGGTTGCAGAGGGCTTGGAGAAGCGTATGCCGTACCGTAGAGTCATGAAACAGACAGTTGAGAAGGTGATGGCCACCCAAGGCGTAGAAGGAGTACGTATAGTGCTCTCTGGACGACTTGGTGGTGCTGAAATTGCCCGAACTGAAGAGTTGAAGCGTGGTTCCATTCCACTTCAGACTTTCCGAGCCGACATCGATTTTAAAAGAGAAAGAGCTGTCCTTTCCTATGGTACTATCGGTATCAAGGTTTGGATTTATCGAGGTAAGATTTTTGCCAAGAAAGAAGGCGTAACACAATAATCCCATGTTAATTCCTAAAAAAGTAAAATTCAGAAAGTGGCAGAGCGGTCGTTCAAAAACGAAGTTGACTACTCCTGAGACCAGGGGCACCAAGGTTTCTTTTGGATCTTTTGGACTCAAAGCTTTGTCTGGTGCACGAGTTAAATCAAACCAGATTGAATCTGCTCGAAAAGTTATTTCTCGAACACTTACCAAGACCGGCAAATACTGGGTTCGTATTTTTCCAGACCGACCCTATACACAGAAGGCAGCACAGGTAGGTATGGGTAAAGGTAAGGGTGATCCACAAGGTTATGTTTTTGAAGTACAGCCAGGACGAGTTATATTTGAAGTTGATGGTGTAGACGCAGTAACCGCTCACGAAGCATTACGCAAAGCCGGCAGTAAGCTACCGATCAAGGCCAAAGTTATCGCTCGTATAAACAAATAATATTTATGCCAAAGAAAAAAGTAGAAAAAGAAAATAGTAAGGTAAAAGGTACACTCGAAGGAGTGGTTGTATCCAACAAGATGCAAAAGACTATTGTCGTGGAAGTTTCCCGTTTCGTAAAGCACCCAAAGTATGGTAAATACTACCAGATCAGTAAGAGCTACAAAGCGCACGATGAGGAGAACAAGCATAAAGTTGGAGAAAGAGTCTCCATAGTACCAACCCGACCTATTTCCAAAGATAAAAGATTTAAAGTTGTAGAATAATATTATGATTCAACACGGAACATTAGTTAAAATAACAGATAACTCAGGCGGAACATTGGGCCAAGTTTTCAAAGTGCTCGGTTCTTCCAAGAAGCGTTATGCTGGTTTGGGTGAGAAGGTTATCATCGCTGTTAAAATCGCTACTCCTCGTAAAGCAGTCAAAAAGAAGGATGTGCATCAAGCAGTGGTAGTACGGACTCGCAGTGCTTACAGGCGTAAGGACGGTTCATACATCAGATTTGATGACAACGCTGTAGTATTGCTCGAAAAAGGCAAACTTGATCCAAAAGCAGGACGTGTCTTCGGTCCAATTCCACGTGAACTTTCTGAAAAAGGTTACCAAAAAATAGTTTCTTTGGCACCAGAAGTGATTTAACAAATTAGACGTCGGACATCTGGGATTCTTGGTGTCCGACGTCTGGAACAAAATAAAAAAATGAAATTCAAAAAAGGAGACAACGTAATAGTGACAACCGGTAAGGACAAAGGTAAGAAGGGAACAATTACCCGGACTATCCCTGATAAAAACAAGGTGGTAGTTGAAGGTCTCAATCTCATCAAGAAGCATCAGCGTCCACGTAAATCTGGCGAAAAGGGTAGCATCATTACCATGGCTATGCCGATCAATGTTTCAAATGTTATGGCAGTAGATCCAAAAACCGGAAAGCCTTCTCGTATAGGTTATAAAATGGTCGGGGATAAAAAAGTTAGGATCGCAAAGAAAAGCGGTCAGGAAATATAAAACAACAACATGGCATACCAAACAGTAAAAGAAAAAGAAGTAATGGCCTACAGCGTAATGAAAGACGCTTTTGGTTACAAAAATAAAATGTCTGCTCCACATCTTGTAAAAGTTGTGTTAAATGTCGGTACTGGTACCTACATGAAAAAGGACAAAAACCGAAATACCGAAATAGCAAAACGCCTAGCCAAGATAACCGGCCAGAAGCCAGCACTCCGTGGTGCCAAGAAATCCATTGCAACATTCAAAATCAGACAAGGTGACCCAGTAGGTATAGTGGTAACACTTCGTGGTTCCCAGATGTATGGTTTCTTGGAGAAGCTTTTCAACGTAGCATTGCCTAGAACCAAGGACTTCCGAGGGCTCAACAAGACTGCGGTAGACAACATCGGTAATCTGACCATCGGTATCAAAGAACACACCATTTTTCCAGAAACAGCAGATGAGGACATAAAGGACGTTTTCGGCTTGGCTATGACATTAGTGTCTACTGCTAAGAACAAAAAAGAAGCTACTACTTTCTTTGAGACACTAGGTGTGCCTTTCAAGAAAGAGGATGCCCGAAAATAGTTTGACATTATCAGGAATTTTGTTAGTATAAGGCCCAAGGTAATAGTTTTTGCTTAATCCGTTTTTCTCCTCCGACGCTCTGGTGTCCAGAGGATCGGAGAAAAAAAACGAGATATTGCAAAATAGAATACCTAATATTATTTACATATGGCAAAAACATCAGTCATCGCACGATCGCAAAAGAAACCAAAGTTTTCTACCCGAACAAAAAACAGGTGTTTTCGTTGTGGCCGAGGTAAGGGATTTATGAGAGACTTCAGTTTGTGCAGAATTTGCTTCCGCGAACAAGCCAACGAAGGTAATTTGCCTGGAGTCAGGAAGTCTAGCTGGTAATCAATAAAAATATGGATAAAATATCAAACATGATAATATCGATAAAGAACGCTGGAGCACGCGGACACGAGTCAACTTCAGTACCTTTCTCGAAACTAAAAAATGCTATCGCTCTCTGCCTCGTCAAAGAAGGTTATTTGTCTTATGCAGAGAAAAAAGTAAAGAAAGGCAAAAACGAACTTGAACTAGGACTTATTTACCACGAAGGTGGCCGACCAAAGATTTCACACGTAGAACGTATATCCAAGTCTTCCCGCCGAGTTTATTTCGGTATGAAAGATATCAACAAGGTTCGCTCAGGTACTGGTCTTTTGGTGCTTTCAACTCCAAAGGGAATATTGAGTGGAGGAGTGGCCCGCAAAGAACAAGTCGGAGGAGAAGCATTATTTAAAATTTGGTAAATCATCATCATGTCAAGAATTGGAAAAAAAGAAATAAAGATACCAAATGGATTTAAAGTTGCGATGGACGCAGGTGTTTTGACAGTCACAGGTCCAAAGGGCTCAATCAAGAAAATTTTTCGAGATGACATCGCCATCACTATCACCCCAGAGTTGATAACACTAGCCACCAAGAGAAACGACAAATTTTCAAAGGCTCTATGGGGTACCTATGCATCACACATCATGAACATGATTGCCGGCGTAGAGAATCCATATCAGAAGAAGCTAATCCTAGAAGGAGTCGGTTTCAAATCAGAAGTAAAAGGCAAGGACTTACACTTGGCTCTAGGCTTCTCTCATCCGGTAGTGGTATCAATACCAGAAGGACTCACTGTAACCGCAGAGAAAAATAACATCACCGTTGTCGGAATAGACAAAGAACTAGTAGGTTCATTTACCGCAGCCCTTCGTGCAAAAAAGAAGCCAGAACCATACAAGGGTAAAGGTTTCCGTTACCACGACGAAGTAATAAGACGTAAACAAGGCAAGAAAACAGCCTAAGAAATAACACGCCATGCAAAACAAAGTATCAAAAAGATTACGTTTAAAGAATAAAATCCGATCAAAAGTTTCAGGAGTTTCTTTGCGCCCTCGCTTGTCTGTTTTCAGATCAAACAAATTCATTTATGCGCAAATCATAGACGACACCAAAGGCAAAACCCTAGTCTCAGCAAGTGATGTAAAAGTAGAAAAAGGTACTAAACTAGAAAGAGCAAAAGCTGTAGGAGAAAATGTTGCCAAGCTAGCAATCGCAGCAAAAATAAACGAAGTTGTTTTCGATAGAAACGGTTTCAAATACACTGGCCGAATCAAGTTAGTAGCAGATGCCGCTCGTGCTGCCGGATTAAAATTTTAATAATTTAGTATGGATAAAAAAGACGGAAAAAAGAATAATCACAAAGCTTCCTTCGCAAGACCGAAGCCTGAGTTTGACCAAAAGATTGTAAGCATCAGACGAGTTACTCGTGTGGTTGCTGGTGGCCGACGATTTTCTTTTTCAGTAGCGCTTGTAGCAGGAGATAGGAAAGGTGGTGTAGGACTCGGACTAGGTAAAGCCGGAGACACTTCACTTGCTATCAACAAAGCCCTTCGTGATGCAAAGAAAAACATGATCAAGCTTAATCTGACCAAGACTCAATCCATTCCACACGAAGTTTACGCCAAATTTGGAAGTTCCAAGATTTTGATTATGCCGAACAAAGGACGAGGACTAGTAGCTGGAACAGTTATCCGTGATATCCTAAAGTTGGCTGGAGTTCGCGATATAACCGCCAAGGTTTTGGGTGGTACAAAAAACAAACTAAACAACTCAAAAGCAGTTATGGAGGCGCTCAAGGAAGTAGCTACTAAATACGAGAAGACAGTGAAACCTTTGAGTGATGTTCCCGCAAAGACTTTGGCTGAAAGTGAGGCTAGTAATTAATTTTTTTACACTATGCAAATCAACGAACTAAAAAGAGTACATAAGAACAAAAAAGACCGGCTTATCGGTCGTGGTGGAAAGCACGCCAAGACTTCTGGTCGTGGTGGTAAAGGCCAAACTGCTCGTGCTGGAAACAAGCGCCGACCCGAACTTCGCGATATAATTAAGAAACTACCAAAACTCCGAGGTTACCGTTTTAACTCTAGGATCGGGGACAAGGTGGTAGAAGCCAAACCCGAAGAGAAGTTCAGTGAAATTAGAAAGAGAACTGGTATGAAGGGTGGCAAAATAGTCATCAAAAAGTAATGCAAAATTTTTGGGGTAAAATTAAATTAATTTGGACCGATGTGTCGCTACGCAAGCGAGTTTTCTTTGTGCTCGGCTTCCTTATTATCTTTCGCCTTCTATCCGCTATTCCAGTACCAGGTATCGATACTGCCCAGTTGAATCGCTTCCTAACCAACAATCAATTTTTTGGTATTTTAAATCTGTTTTCCGGTGGTGGTCTTTCTACTCTTTCTATAATAATGCTTGGTGTTGGACCATACATCACAAGTTCCATCATCATGCAGCTTCTCACCGTCATGGTCCCATCCTTAAAGCGTATGTACCACGAAGAAGGGGAGCTTGGACGCAAGAAATTTACTCAATACTCTAGAATGATAACTGTGCCTTTGGCCGCTATTCAGGGCTACAGTTTGCTCATGATTTTAACGAACCAAGGAATTTTAGCTAACCTGACAGCTTTTGAGCAGGTGACTAATCTCATCATGATCATTGCTGGTTCAATATTGGTGATGTGGATCGGGGAACTTATGTCAGAGTTTGGCATTGGTAACGGAGTATCCATCATCATATTTGCCGGTATTGTGGCTGCTTTGCCTTCGCAAGTTGCCCAACTCATCTTTACCTTTGACGTTTCCCAAATCCCACTTTACATAGCTTTCGTTGTTGTTGGACTTTTGGTGGTAGCGGGTGTGGTTGTAGTGACTGAAGCCGAGCGACCAATACAGGTTACCTATGCCAAGCGCGTACGTGGTAACAAGATGTATGGTGGTGGTTCAACCTATGTTCCACTTCGAGTGAACATGGCCGGTGTTATGCCGATCATCTTTGCTCTGTCTATACTTCTTTTCCCAACCATGATCGGAGGTGCTCTTACCAACGCAAGCAACCCAACCATAGCCAAGATTGGTGCGGCTCTAGCAGGCTTTTCTCAAACCTCACTTCTTTACGGCATACTGTACTTTATTTTGGTGTTTGTGTTTACTTATTTCTATACAGCTGTTACTTTCGATCCACAAGCCTTGTCAGAGAATTTGCAGAAAAACGGAGCTTTCGTTCCTGGAATTCGTCCTGGTGCTTCAACCGCTAGTTATATTTCAAAAGTATTAAGTCGCATTACTCTACTCGGTGCAGTTTTCCTGGGTTTCATTGCGGTGTTGCCTATAATCATGCAGAGTGTGACTGGTATTGCTTCACTTGCGCTTGGTGGTACAGCGCTCCTCATCGTAGTTTCTGTAGTACTTGATTTGATCAAAAAGATCGACGCTCAAGTCTCAATGCGGGAATACTAACACGAAAAAATAGCTAAATATTTTCTCGTTACGTACTAAAGTTGCCTCGCTCGAAAATATTTAGCTATTTTTTCTAAATTTCTCTATCTCTTTTAGAATATCTTTATGCACTTTAGCGACTGGTTGGTTGCCGTTTATTACGCGCATGATGCCTAGTTTCTGGTAGTACTTTACGGTTTTACCTACTTGGTCTTTGTGCCATTTTATTCTAGTTGCTATTAGCTTTTTTTCATCTAGAACTTTGTAGATTTCACTGACATTGCTAGCCTTACGGGCAAAGGATCGTTTATAGACCTCTTTGTCCGGTAATTTGATATAGAAAGCCAGCAGCTTTTCCCTCTTCTCTCCAACTACTAATTTCTTTATCAGCTGGGCTTCAGGTTTCAATCTGCCCCCTAGGAATAGGAGGTTTTTGTTTTTCGGTTGCTTTTTGATTTCTTTAACCAAGAATTGCTGGAGCAGTACAGTAGGCAGGGGGTGACCTTTCCCGGTCGTTCGTCTGGCCCAGTCGCCATTCTTGCTTTTTTCTTTCAATAATTTCCGGCTATAGACTCCAGTCTCTACTAATTGTAGGGGGAATTTCTTGGTCAGTAGAGCGGTCTGGGTATCTTTGCCAGAAGCTATCATGCCCAGTAGAACGATGTTGAAATCAAGTTTTTTCATGCCTAATTAAAGCATATTTTTTTGAAAAATTCACCCCTGAAGTCAATTTGATTTTAGCGTTCAAATCCTGTATTGTAGAGAGCGTATGGAAAAATCTAAAACCTT
>Ga0207952_1001380_pt1 | contig 10395 bp, 10 predicted proteins | sample SubbioR12Aug_8Ca_FD_184831 | JGI IMG/M metagenome (GOLD analysis project Ga0207952, IMG submission 184831) | Serpentinite rock and fluid subsurface biosphere microbial communities from McLaughlin Reserve, California, USA - CR12Aug_8Ca (SPAdes) | ecosystem: Environmental > Terrestrial > Deep...
AACCTCTGAGTGGGTAGGCCCCAAAGGGGCCGTACCCTTAACTCTGAGTCTGTGGAGAGGGTGAGAATGCTCGCAATGGAAAGCCCGATGCTACGCAAGCTGCGCATCTCAGCGCCCCCTCCAAGCGAGCGCGAAGTCGAGGAGACGCGCAAAGCGCTATCCGAGGGCCTGGACATCTGCCGTCAGGAAGGCAACCCACAGCCTTCCCTGAAGGCTCTCATCTGGCGCCTGCTGCAAGACGCAGCGGAGACATTGGCGAGGCTCCCGGACAAAGAGCGGGTGTGGCTGCTATCGAGCGACCGGGTGATTTGGCCGGAGCTGGCGCGACCGAGCGAAGATAATCGCGCCGTCGAATGGGAGACAGCCATGGAACAGCTTGCAGGCGTGCGCTCGCCAGACACGCCGGCCGTGCGCCTGATGGTGTCCGATCCGTCGGCACCGAGGCGCATGCTCACCGTTCTCGGCTGGCTCAAATGCGTGCGCGGCCGCACACCGCAACGCATCAAGCGTGACAAGCTCGTGGTGCTCGCGCTGGCGCAAGGCCAATCCTATCGCGCGGTGCGGCGATATATGGGAAAAGCGTGTCGCGACTCAGCTATACTTGCAGTCAAAAGCAAGGTTTTGTCACAGATGGTCGAAATGTTGGTGAAGGCGCATGTCTGAGACACAACGCATCATAGAGAAAGCACGAGAAGTGTGTGTAGCGGAGGGTGCAGAAAATCCTCCGCTTCGCAGCTTAATATGGCGTGCGCTGCAAGCCGCTGCCGAGGATATTGAGAGTAAGATTTCGCTTGAAGATCGCTTTGCTTTGCTTGGCTGCACATCTACGGCGTGGCCCGGCGTGCGCAAACAAGCGGAGAGGAATGGGATAGGCCCAGAATTTTTGACGGTCATCGGCTGGCTGCAACACGTCACCGGCCGCGCTCCAGCGATAACGCACAAGTACCGCCGCATCGTTTTCTCGCTCGCCCATGGGCAGCCCGTGGCGAGCGTGCGCGCCGCCTTCGCCCCGGAAATGACCGACGGCGGCATTGGAGGCGTCAAGAGCAGGGCGCTCCGCCAGATCGAGGACTGGATACTTGTGGCCTGCCCGGAGCAATCGACAGAGCCATCGCCTGAGATAGAACAGCTGCCCGGCGTCGAGGACATCTCGCACTTGGTCAAGAAGCGTTGCGGTGTCTATTTCCTGTTCCGCAAGGGGCAACTGTTTTACATCGGCCAGAGCGGCGATATTGTCGCTCGCGTCCTTCAGCACGCCAAGTACGGAGCTGGGATATTTGATCGCGTGCTGTTCGTTCCGGTGCCGAGAGACGATCTATTGCGCGTCGAAGCTGAGATGATCGAGAGGTTCAAGCCTGAGCGCAATCTAGTGCGGCCCAAAGTTGCTTGATAGTTCCTGCGTCGGCATGTATAAGGATTCGCACAATGATTGAACAATTGCGCCCGAGCGGGGAGACCTGCGTCGGGCGTTTTCTTTTTGGAGGATCAAACCATGCCTTGTGGCGGCAAGCCAAAGCCCAAAGGCGGCAAGCCTAAGCCGAAGTGACCGATGGCAGCGAAACGCGGAAGACAGCCTGGCGTCATCCTCACCGACGAGCACAGGCTTAAAATCAAGAACTCGAATATCCTCAGTTGCTTGATCGAGCACGCCCAAGGCGCGAGAGAAATGACCGCGAGCCAAGTGCAGGCAGGCATCGCGCTGTTGCGCAAGGTCCTGCCTGATCTCAGCGCAGTCGAGCTTTCCGGCGTGGTGCAGCTAGAGCACGAGGATCGCGTAGCGCAGATGGAACGCGATGCAGCCGAATATACAGAAGCCGGTGGAGCTGTTCCGCCGACTATCAACTGATCTAGGGCTTTACGCCTGGGTTTGCCTAAAGATCAGACCAAAACGCGGAGCGCTCGCACCGCTTAAGCTGAACGCCACGCAGCGCCATCTGCATGGCAGGCTCGAAGGGCAGAAAGAGCGCACCGGCAAGGTCCGTGCGCTAGTGCTCAAAGGCAGGCAGACAGGCGTATCCACCTATGTCGGGGCGAGGCTCTATCACGCCGTCACCAACCGCACCGGGTGCAAGGCGCGCATCCTGACACATCTGCAGGACGCGACAGACAATCTGTTCGGCATCGTGCAACGCTTCGATGAGCACTGCCCGGAAGAGATGCGCCCGCACGCCGCTGCATCAAACGCCAAGGAGATTTACTTCGACCGGCTCGACAGCGGCTATCTCGTGGCCACGGCCGGCTCCAAAGAGGTTGGCCGCTCTGACACCATACAGCTCTTCCATGGGTCCGAGGTGGCATTCTGGCCAAACGCAGAGAGCCATATCGAAGGCATCGGCCAGGCCATCGCCGACGCGCCGGGAACGGAGAGCATTCTGGAGAGCACGGCCAACGGCATCGGCAATCTGTTCTATGCGCTGTGGAGTGCGGCCGAGCGTGGGGAGAGCGAGTACGAGGCGATATTCCTGCCGTGGTTCATGCATGAGGAGTACCGCTCGGCGCTCGATCCCAAGTGGCGAGAGCCGGAAGAATTTGCCCTGTACCGCCAAGCGCACGGGCTAAGCGCCGAGCAAGTCTATTGGGCTTGGCTCAAGAACCGCGAACTGGCCGTGACCATCATGGGAGACCCGGATCGGCTGTGCTGGAAATTCCGTCAGGAATATCCCGCTACGGCGGCAGAGGCGTTCCAGATGTCAGGCGATGAGAGTTTCATCCCGATAGACCGGGTGGCCAAGGCACGGCATGCCACAGTTACAGGTTATGGCCCGCTGATCCTGGGGGTGGACCCGGCGCGTGGCGGCAAGGACAAGACGGGGATCATCGACAGACAAGGGCGCAGGCTCGGGGCGCACGTCTTCGAGCGGATCGACAGCGACGACCTGATGCACATTGCGGGCGTGGTCGTGCGGCACATCCAGAAGCTGAAGCCGCTGGGGCTCAAGAAGGTGGTGATCGATGTCACCGGCCTAGGCGCTGGTGTCTATGACCGCCTTGTGGAGCTTGGCTATAACGAAATTGTGGAAGGCGTGAACTTCGGCGCCAAGGCTCTTGAGCCGGATCGCTACGTCAATCGTCGGGCCGAGATGTGGGATCGCAAGCGGCAATGGTACGACGACCCCGCCGAAGTCCAGGTGCCGGACAAGGACGAGTTTCAGAAGGACGAATGCTCGGTGATCGTCGGTAAGGGCGCTACCAAGTTCGACAGCTCCGGCAGGCTAGTGCTTGAGAGCAAGGACCACATCCGCGAGCGCATGAATCTCTCGCCCGACCTTGGCGATGCCGCGGCACTCACCTTCGCGCTCGATTTAAACCAGGTTGCGGTAGAGGTGAGCGTGGGCAGGCCGATGGGCCAGAGCGCATGGCTCGCATCGTAGAATAATTATCCGCACCCTTCCGAGCGGAGAGAAATGATTTTCTAACAGGCGGGCCAATGTCCAAGATCGCTCTCTCGCTCAGAACTGGCGATGTCAGGTTCGAGATGAGGGCAGGGCGCGCACGCTCCGAAATCTTCTACGGCCGCGCCACCTTCGAGTTCGGCGTGCCCGACATTCCAGCCGCTGCGCTTCTAGCCGAAGACGGCACGCCTATCCTCACCGAGGACGGCGACTACATTCTAACCGAATAGCCCCAAGGACAATTTGATGAGATTTCTGAGGCTAGCGCTTCTGGCGCTCGGCGTTGCTATTGCATGTCCGGTCCAAGCGCAGAAAATTTCAGAGATGCCCGCCGGCTCGGCCCTAACAGGCGACGAGCTTGCTCCGTTCGTCCAGTCCGGGTCCACGGTCAAGATCACTGCCGGTCAGATCAGGGCGTTCAATTACAACGGAGCACTGGCCGACAACGAAGTGCCGAGAGCGCATAGCACTCAAGGTGCGCTGCAAAGCAGCGGAGTCACGGTCGATGATGATGGGAATGTCACCGCCACAGGGTATTTTGTTGGTGTCCTTCCTGGATACGACATCGAGCAATGCGGCGCGGTCGCTGGGGATTCAAGTGCGGGCGTCAAGACTGCGAATGCTGCGGCAATCGTAGCGTGTTGGAATGACCATCAAGACCTCTACGTCCCGGCTGGGGTGTTTTATACAGATGCCGTTACGGCACCGTCCAATGCCAGGTCCATTTCGGGAGTTGATTCATATACGTCCATCATCCGCGGTACGATCACTACCGGTTCTTTGCTAACGCAGTCGAATGCCGTTCCATTCAACGTTGAGAAGATCGGATTTGAACTACCGAACGATGATGATAGCTACACCGCAATAGCTATTAACGTCTCGAATGTTACGAGCGGGCATATTGCGTGGAATAGATTCAATGCCCCGCAGGCGGTAACCGCCAATCCGCTATCTAATTTTCGGATTGAGAAGAACATCATTGAGGCGTGGCACGTTAGAGCGTTCAACATATTTAACGGTACAAACATCAAGATTGATGACAACGACATTCGCGATTACACATCCGTTAATGTGCCGACTGCTAGTGTCCTTCAAGGCATCTCACATACAATTGGCATCTCGAAATGCGATGGCCTGTCTATTAGTGGGAACACATTCGGGAAGGTCGCTGCACTAGCTATACAACTATCCGGTGCGCGCCGTGCCAAGATCAATGACAATAAGGTTCTAAAGGCCAAATTTGGTGAGAAGCTAGCAATTTCGGGAGGCGCAGCTTACGACAGCTTCAACATCGAGGTAGCTGACAATATCTTCGACTGGTCAGTGGAGGCCGATGCCGAGGATTTCGCCTTTGATATTCAGGCTGACACCGATGGCGACATTTACAACGTCTTGTTTAGCAATAATACCTTCATCCGGTCAGGGTACGGTGCGTTCGTTGGTCAGTTTGGTGGCGGTACAGGCACGATCTCTGCCATCACTCTCGATGGCAACACGTTCCGCGATATTGGAACTGGGATAGCCCTTACCGGGGCGGCGGCATGGTTTGGCGCGGCGCTTCAGGTCGAAGCTGGGGTTTCTGCTCTAACCTTCTCGAATAACCACATGACCGACACCACGGGGTCCATGACCGCATGGGTGTGGAACGTGTCGGCGGGAAGCACTGTTGTCGCTTTTGGGAACTCGGGCACGGCGGGAACAACCTCAAACTATGTGCTTCAAGCCAACGACCGCGTGCTAGACCACTCCAAGGTTTACCAGAATAGCACGTCAACCAGTCCTGCCTTCACTATTGAGCAGGACAGTACGGGGGACGCGCAACTCCAATGGCTCCTTACAGGAGGACAGGCGTGGATCGCCGGGATTGACAATTCCGATAGCGATAAGTTTAAGCTCTCATCGGCAGATGACGGGTTCGCGGCCCCTTGGTTGGGGATTACTCCCGCTGGGGCGGTTACCTGGGGCTCTGGCAACTTCACCACTGAAACCTATTCTGGCGCTGGCGCTATTGATATGACGTGGAACTATGCCACGTCTAATACTGCCATTCTTACGCAAAGCGATGCGGGGGCGGCGGGTCCAGTCTTCCGTGGCTTTCATAATAGTGCCTCACCAGCAGCAAGTGACGTAGTGTTTGCTTTTGAGGGGTACGGGAAAGATAGCGCGGGGAACGACCAACTATATGGGCGCATGTCTTTTAATATAACTGATACCACCGCTGGATCGGAGGACGGAACTTTTACATTAAACGGCGTGCTGAATGGCGCACAAGACTCCTCGCTTTCTGTAGGAAATGGCATAGTTGTCAGGTTTAACCTCCTGCCATTTTCTAACAACTCCGTTCCGATTGGCTCTACCACCTTGCAATTTGCCGACCTCTTTCTTGCCGAGGGCGGGGTCATAAATTTCGACAACGGAGACGCGACTATCACCCAAACCGGTAACTCCGTTGCTGTTGCTGGCGGCCTACTCGCCACCCCGTCTCACGCCCTCACTATCGCTACCGGCGCAGTCACGGCAACGCAGAGCTACGCGGTCATTGATACAGAATCTGCCGGCGCCTCAGACGACTTGGATACCATCAATGGCGGGGTATCGGGTGCGATCCTTTACGTCAGCGCCGCCAACGCCGCTCGCACCGTGGTCATAAAAGACGGAACGGGAAACATCCAAGGCCCAGGCGACTGCACCTTGGACAACGACCAAGACATTGCCCAGCTTCTCTACAATTCAACCCTTAGCGCGTGGCTTGTCGTCGCGTGCGGAAACAACGGAGCTTAACGAATGGGACTTGCAACAATCGCTCTTGCCCTTCTCTTGCCTGCCATCGCCGTAGCACAGGATATTTCGTCCGCGACCGTTGATCAGCTCGAAGCTGAACTGACCGAGAAGCGCACAGCGGAGAAACTAGCTCCGGTCAATGAGGCCAAGGCCGAGGAACTGGCGTGGCTCAAGATCACCTTCTCGACCGACAAGAGCGGGGAGGGAAGGGTCGGTAACGAAGCCATCGACGGCGCTGAGGTCACGCTGACCCCAGACGATCCTGAGTTCGCCAAGGTTCTCGCCGAGGCGCTGAAGGCGGCAGGGCGGAAGGCCGAATAACGTGGCAATCGTTCGCGGCGCCACGATCTTCTTTAAGAACATCGAATTTTACGACGAGGAAGACGTGGTCTTTGTGGCCTCGGCCGCGACGCTCCATCTCAATTACCCGCTCGGCAACAGCTTCGAGGAGGCAGATGTGACGCTCACCCTGGCTGGCGGTAAGTGGTCCGGGTCGTGGGACTCAGGCATCGCCGATCCTGGTGTAGTCGAGGGGCACATGGAAGGCACCAACGGCACGATCATCGCCGCCAAGGACTTCAAGTTCAAGCTGACCGCAAATCGGGCCAACGAGCGCGACGAAACCGATGCCTGACACCAACGACGATCTGCTCAAGGAGGCCAAGAAGCGCCTGGAAGCGGCATGGGAGCACGACAAGGAGAATCGCGACGAGGCGATCCATGATCTGCGGTTTCTCGCCGGAGACCAATGGCCCGAGGACATCCGCCAGCAACGAGAGACGCAAGGCAGGCCGTGCCTCACGCTGGACCATTTGACCCAGTACAAAAATCAGGTGGTGAATGACATCCGCCAAGCCAAGATCGGCATCAAGGCGGTCGGCGTGGACGACGAGACCGATCCCGAGCTCGCTGAGATTTACACCGGCATCATGCGCGACGTGCAGCACCAGAACTCGGCGCAGCACGTCTATTCGCAAGCGGCAGACGGGGCGGTGAGCTGCGGCATCGGCCACTTTCGCTTCGATACCGCCTACGCCAACGAGCAGACGTTCGAGCAAGAGATCAAGATCAAGAACATTCCCTATCCGCTGGCGGTGTATTGGGACCCAGCCTCGGTGCTGCCCGACCGCTCCGACGCGATGTGGTGCTTCGTCGTAGACTTCATGCCGATGATCACCTTCGAGGACCGCTACCCGAAGGCGCACAAGGCCGATATCGACGTTCCGGGTGATTATGCCGGGTCTTTCAGATGGGCCACCAGGGAAGGCGTGCTCATTGCTGAGTACTGGTGCAAGAAGCCGCGCAAGAAGCGGATCGCTGGTTTCGAGGACGGCTCGACGCTCGACATCACCGATATCCCCGAAGACATTCTCGCCATGCTTCCGCCGATCACGCAGGAGCGGGAGGCCGAGGGCTTCAAGGTCGAGCAGGCGCTGATCACCGGCATGGAGGTGCTCGACGGCCCGAACAAATGGGCCGGCAGTCACATCCCGATCATCCCGATTGTCGGGACCGAAGTCTGCCTGGAGAAGAAGACGGTCCGCATGGGGCTGATCCGCCTCGCGCGAGACGGGCAGCAGCTCTACAACTACTGGCGCTCAGCCGCGGCTGAATTGATTGCGCTCGCGCCCAAGGCCAAGTGGCTGGTGACGGCGAAGCAGATTCAGGGCCGGACGGCGGAATGGGACAAGATGCACTTGTCGCCCAAGCCGTATGCGGTCTACACGCCGGACGAGAAGGCACAGCAGACAGCCCCGCAGCTTGTGCCGCCACCTGAGCCTCCCGCCGCGATATGGCAGGAAGCAGCCTTGGTCGTTGACGACATCAAAGCGTCAATGGGCATGTACGACGCCTCTGTCGGCGCCAAGTCGAACGAGACGAGTGGCGTGGCCATCCGCCAAAGGCAGCAAGAGGGCGACGTTTCGACCTATCATTTCTCGGACAATCTGACCCGCTCTTTGGAGCACGCCGGCAAGGTGATGATCGACCTGATCGGCAAGGTGTATGATTCGGAGCGCGCCGTTCGCATCATGGGCGAGGACGACCAGCACGAATATATCAGGATCAACACCGCGGCGATGGACGTTGACGGAACGCCAGTCCTGCTCAACGACCTGTCGCAAGGCAGGTTCGACGTGCGGGTGTCGATTGGTCCGAGCTATACGACGCAGCGGCTCGAAGCGGCAGACTCGATGCTAGAATACATCAAGGCGGACCCGCAAGCCGTTCCGTTCATCCGTGACAAGATCGTCAAGAACCTCGATTGGCCTGGTGCCGACGAGATAGCCGAGCGGCTTAAGCGCACCATTCCGGCTGAGGTTCTAGGGGAGGATGCGCCGCAACAGCAACCCGATCCGGTGAACGAGCTTGCCGTCAAGGAAGCCGGCGCCAAGGTCGCCGAGACCGAGGGCAAGGCCAGGAAGGTCCACGCCGAGGCCGACACCACGGAAATGGAGAATGCGGTGATGGAGCGGCAGGTCGCCTCCTTCGGCATCCCGCCGCCCGATCATTTGCTTACCCCGCCTCCAACACCTGGAGGCTCACCGGCTCCGCAAGGAGGCCCGACCCCGCCCCAACCCGGCGGGGTTTCTGGTTTTTAAGGAGACATGCATTGTCTAACGAACTCGTCCAGACGGAGGACGTAACGTCCGTCACGCCAACGGCAGAAACCGAGAAGCCGGTTGCGGATGCAACACAGACCGGAGACGCGGCGGCGAAAGCCACTGACGCGGGCGAAGCGGAGCCCGGTAAAAAAACCGATGAAGATGCGAAAGACGACAAGCCCAAGCCGAAGAGTCGCGCTCAGGAGCGCATCGAGGAGCTTTCTCGACGGGACCGCAACAATCGCAGGACCATTGCGCGTCTCAATCAGGAGCTTGGCAAGCTGAAGGCCGAAAATCCTCCTTCCGAGGAGGACTACGCTAATCCCGCCGACTATCAGCGCGACACGTTCAAGCGGGCAACCCGCGAGGCATCGCTGGAAAGCCAGTTCAGTGGCGTGCGCTCTGAAATCGACGCGCTTGAAGCCGAGAAGGTCCAAGCGTGGCAGGATGTAGCCGAGGAGGCGCGGGGCGCCATGCCTGATTTCGATCAGGTGGTGTTCAATCCTGCACTCCCGATCAACACGGTCATGCGCGACCTGTTGCTCGAAGCCGCCGAACCGGCGCGACTGGCCTACTACCTGGGGAAGAATCCCAGGGACGCTCATCGCATCTCGCAAATGCCGCCCATGGAGGCGGCAAGAGAGCTTGGCCGGCTGGAAATGCGCGTCGCGCCTCCAGCGGTCAAACGAATGTCATCCGCGCCCAAGCCGGTGCAAACCGTCTCCGCGAAAGCGGGCGGAGCCTCGGCGCGCGATCTCGGCGACCTGGCCAAGGCGGACGACGCCACGGCCTTCGTTCAAGAGATGCGCCGGAGAGAAGCGGCGAAGGGCGCCTGATCCCGAAAGGGGTAAGGACAAATGACTCAGACAGTGTTGACAGCGGATGTGGTTGCCGCGCGGGCAATCGACATCCTCGAAAACAATCTCGTGATGGCCAAGAAGGTCTATCGGGATTACGAAGGCGAATACGCCAAGAACGTCAACGGCTTCAAAAAGGGTGCAACCATCCGCATCCGCAAGCCCACGGACTTCGTGGTTCGTGAAGGCGAAGTGGTTGACATGCAGGAAGTGATCGAGGGCTACACCAACGTCACCGTCGACAAGGTGCGTGGCGTGGACTTCGAGTTCTCCGCAACCGACATGACCCTCAGCATCGATAACGAGGACCTGAACGACCGGATTTTCAAGCCGGCCATGATTCAGCTCGCCAACCGGATCGATTCCGATATCGCCGCCCTCTACAAGGACGTGTGGAACTGGGTCGGAACGCCTGGAGCCGAGGTCAATTCCTACTCGGACTTTGCCCTTGGGCCAAAGCGTCTGGACAATAGCGCTGCAATGAAGGAAGGGCGAGCCGCATTGCTCAGCCCTGACGACCATTGGGGCCTGTTGGGCACGCAGACTGGATTGTTCATCCAGGATGCGGCCAAAGGCGCCTACCGTGAAGGCTCTCTCGGCAAGATCGGCGGCGTGGACACGTATATGAGCCAGAACGTGCAAACGCACACCGCTGGCACGCGTGACAACACCACGCCTCTCGCAGACGCAGCGGCCGGCAATGGCGTTCTCTCGACCACCTACGATTCGGTCAAGAACACCGGAACCATGGTGCTTTCGTCT
>Ga0207952_1001381_pt1 | contig 10386 bp, 11 predicted proteins | sample SubbioR12Aug_8Ca_FD_184831 | JGI IMG/M metagenome (GOLD analysis project Ga0207952, IMG submission 184831) | Serpentinite rock and fluid subsurface biosphere microbial communities from McLaughlin Reserve, California, USA - CR12Aug_8Ca (SPAdes) | ecosystem: Environmental > Terrestrial > Deep...
ATGCCATTTGGCCCCCGGCCACAATACTTCATCACACTGATGCTCATCATCGGTCTGTTCGCCTCATGGCTGGGCACGATGTGCTGGAACCAGGCCAGCCAGCGCCTGCCTACCAACCTGGCTGGGCAGCTCATTGTGTTTGAGACGCTGGCCGCGCTGGCCTATGCATTCATACTGAGCAAGCGCATGCCAGAACCCATGGTTTTGCTGGGCATCATTCTATTGATTGTTGGTGTCGTCACTGCTCTGCGTGTAAAACCTCAAGCTGTTCACTAGGAGTTTGCTTCACTCATTCTGCTGGTCGCTCATCCCTGGAAATAGGGTATACCACTGAACAATTGTGTTGATTCAGAGTCAACAATCTTCTTTGTGTATTTACCGGATTTGAAGGATGCTTGTCCATGCAGGAAAATATAAACAGCAGAAATGCAGGAATTGACTCTTTACGTGGGCTTGCAATTTTGCTGGTCTTGCTTTTGCATTTCTCACTTGGACTTGGCCTGAAAGACAGTCCACTGGGTAATTTGCTTGGGCCAGATTTATTGCGCGCTATCGTATTGAATGGCAATTATGGTGTCACCATCTTCTTCACCATATCCGGGTATCTGATCACGTCTAATTCACTCAAGCGCTGGGGCAGCCTGGAAAAAATCGACTGGCGTGAATTTTATCTGTTGCGGGTTGCCCGCATCATGCCGCCATTATTGTTGGCACTATTCATCATCGTTACTCTAGGTAGTTTGGGTGTGTCGCATTTTGATAATGCAGACAATGGCAATCAACTACCTGCCTCCTATTTCTTCATTGCTGCAGGGTCGGTGCTGACGTTCTGGCACAACGTCCTCATGCAGTCGACCGGCTATTTTAATTATTGCCTCAATATTTACTGGTCATTGTCTGTCGAAGAGATGTTTTACCTTTGCTTGCCTTTGTTGTGTATTACCCTGCGTAAACAAAGCCTGTTTGTTTTACTCTGTCTGGGCTTGATCGCGTATGCGCCTTTCTATCGCAGCCAACATTTGAAGAACGAAATTGAATACATGTATGCCTATTTCGCCTGTTTTGATGCTATTGCCATAGGCTGCCTGACTGCATTGCTGATGCAAAAAATCGAGCTGAGTAAAACTGCCGCAATTTGCTTGCGCTGGTTTGCCATGCTGGCTTTGGCGACTGTTTATTTGCGCGGCATAGGTGGGCATGAAATAGAAGGCTTTACCCTGATGTCTCTATGCAGTGCCGCTTTCCTGTTGGCGACAAAACAGCCATCTCAGCAAGGCTGGGGCATTCGCAAAGGAATGGCGTGGCTCGGCTGGATGGGCAGGCATAGTTATGAGCTGTATCTTTTCCATATCATCGTGCTGGCAGTCATGCGCAATGTCGTCAGCAAGAAAGAATTGTCATATGAAATGCGTCTACCTTGCCTGTTTTTGTTTCTGCTACTAAGTTCCTTACTGGCTGCTCTGGTGGCTCGATATGTCGCTGAGCCAGCAAATAATTATTTGCGTAAAAAAGCCAAAAAATCACATCCCGGTTTACAAACTGCGCAATAAAAAACAGATGCTGGTTCAAAGCTGAACCAGCATCTGTCATCTTCCTTGATGAACTAATTATGCGATTTAGTTCATACGGATAAAGGCAAAATCAGAAAGCGTAATTGACAGTGCTGATCAACAATGGATTGGTTTTCTTTTTTGCCAAAGGACTATCACCAGCATCGCCCATTACTTGTGATACGCCTACGGCACTGCGTACTGACCAGTTTTTATCTATCACGTGTGTCCACGCTACGTTAGCAGTAGCCTGTGAGAAGCCCGCTTTTACCGAGTATGCCTTGTAGCCTGAATTGGCACTTTGTGTCGGGGTTACACCAAAATAAGTCTGGTTGTATTTGGCATCGCCATACGTCAGATTGCCGCCGATTTCAACTTTGTCTGCAGCCGTCTGGAATACTGGAGCTGCCAGACCAAAGGTATAGGCATTGCCGTTTTCCCTGTGAGACAGTGCCAGGTTGGCGTTAAAGCTGGCTTTGATGCCAGGACCAAATGACGTGTCTGCGTGCAGATTTGCAGTTGCAGAACCAGAAATGTTGCCCATGCCTTTCAAATCATCGGAACTGAACAAAGATTTTGAATCGCGTGAGTCTTCACGGCCAGTACGGTAACCAAGTGCTGCGCTGAGAGAAAAATTATCTACTTTCGTACCAAAGCCGACGCCGCGCATGGTACTGGCAAAGAAGCCGTTTTTGTTTTGGTATTCGCCATAGATCGCAGGGCCAAAGCGATTTTTCTTCGCGCCTATATATTCAGGTGCATAAAATACGCCAGCACCAACTACCGCTGTGGACTCAGGTTCTGGTGCTGTCTTGTCTTGGGCTTGAGCCGAAAACGACATGGCCATCAAGCTGGAGAAAGCAATAGCTGTTAGTTTAAAAATGTGTTTCATGGTGATCCTTTAAGCGATTAATCAATGTAAGCTAAACAGTCCAGAGCGGCACTTTTTGCCGCACAACTACTCTCCGGCGGAGAGCTCGGAACGAAGTCTCGCAAAGATAAAAAAACTATGCCAATAGAAAATCGCAGGCCCCGTATGCTTGAACAGGAAGTATCGATATTTGATACTTATTGATGTTTTGATGGGTGAGTTGCTAAACTCAATTGATGGCAATGTTGATGTATTGCCTAATGTGGACCTGCCAAATGCATTTACTTGTTATATCTGTCAGGGTTCAATTTATACATAAGAGGAGGGGCAGTGATCCAGTATGCATGTCAAATTGCATTCTGGTTCGTCGCTCGGGGAGGGGCGAGGGTGGGGTCTGGCACCTGCTGTCTGGGTGAGCAGCAGGATATGTGATAACTGATTAATTTGATTGACCGGATTTTTGATGATTCGCAATATGCATCTGCAATGCCAGTTTTAACTGGTTTGGTTCATCGACATAGAGGTAAATTTTTTGCACATCAGTCTTTTGCAATTGAAAATGCCACATCTGTAGATGAGCATCTGCATGCATACTGATGACAAGATTTGGCTTGTCATAGGGGCTAAGTAAGATGGAACCCTTTGGGTAATCGAACTTCTTCCACGATGGCTGATTGCCATCCACAGCAAAATTCTCGCAGGCAGAGATGACCATGTAAGGTATCTTGCCCATGCTTCTGCTGCCCAGTTTCAGATGCAAGGCGTCTTCAGCCAGGATATGGCAGCTATGCCTGATCCAGTAGCGGTCACCCAGTATCCAGACCAGTGAGTAGGCAGTCAGTGCCAACAAGGCGCAATGCACCAGCACGCGTGCGTGCGCATCCGGAGTCATGATGGCCACCATCAGTGCCGAGAAGGGAATTTCCGTGGCAAGGCCAATTAACACAACAAGAAAGATCGTGCCGTATGTGCTCTTGTTCCAAAAGCCAAATTGCTGACCAGCGACGGGAACTGCTGGTGTTTTCCTCGATAGCCAATACCAGCATCCCTGCCACATGCTTCTTTCCAGGCGTAGGAAGGCGGGAAATTCCGGCGGGGACAATGCAGCCAGGCTTTGCATCCAGTTTGCACCCTGTTGCCTCAAGCTCTTTACACGACGAAATGCTGCTGGTGCTTCCAGCATGTCTTTCAATACGATCAGGGACAATAGTGTGACCAGAACGGATTTTTTGAGCAAGACTATGCTTTCACGCGATGTGAATGCTGCTTGCAGAAATGCGCTGGCAAGAAAAATCATCGCCAATATTTTAAGAAAACTGAACCAGCTGATTTCTGTCAGTTGGTTTTTAAAAGTAGAAATGCAATGTTGCATGAGTAGTCCCGGTGACGTTAAGCATTTATCCCAGAAAATATGCCTGTATTTACCTGCGCATTCAAGGTTTTGTACTGGTGATCTTGTTCAGGTAAAACGTGCCATCTATGCGTTCATACCATTGTGCTCCAGCTTCAGGCAACTCAAATAATCCTTGTGGCAAATAAGAACTCAGTGCTGCCTGCATGCTCACGTCCTGTTTCAGGTTTGCTGGCAACTTGCGCCAGTCAGTGAAATTATAAGGGCCGGGCTGACGTTCCAGATGGTTTTCTATGGTTTTGGAGGGGAAGCTTAATACGGGCGTGTTTTGATCATTGAAGAAATTATAGTAACTACCCTTGTTGCCGGTGAAGTGTACGACATAGACCTGGTCTTTGAACTGCCTGCTGATCACATGACCAAGATTGCCATGCAGTGGCAAGCCAGTGCGGTTCAAATGAACGAAATGGCCCCAGACGATGATTTTCTGGTCAGGGTATCTTTGCGTTATCAGGGACAGTAAGTTTTCACCCATGACAGCGCTACGGTGTTCATGCCTGTGACCCCAATAACGTTGCGCCTGATCTTCCATGCTGATGATCAGACGTTGCCAGAAATACTGGTCACTGGAAGAAAAAGCGGCTTTCAATTTCTCGATAAATTGAAAATATTGTTCCTGAACGCCGCTGTCCGGTGCAGTGCGGTTCATGCTGAATAACTGCCGATTGAGTTCTGCAAACTGGCTCCAGTAAGCATCATTGCTCAGTTTGCTATTACCAGTCTTGTCCAGTTCTTTTTGTAAATCACTGACCAGGTGCTGCCGCGCATATAGCCCTGTATGCTGGCTATCCATACCGGATAATATCAAGGGGAATTTTCCCTGTTTTTGCGTTTGCAGATAATCGAATAAACCCTGCATGGCCGGGCTGTTGGCGTACAGGTAAAAGACATTGCCCGGCGCTTGGGTGCGTATGCTGTTTGCCGCATCGGCAGTGCGCCAGATGCGGTCAACATCATATAAGCCACTTTCCAGAGCCAGCACCTGATAGCCGTGTTTCTCATGCAGATACCTTACTAGTCTGGCCTTGAGTGCAAAGACATTTTCTTCACCATGGCTTTGCTCATCCAGCATGACAATGCGGCTATCCTTGATGGCTGCACCAAAAGCCGCAAGGTCAGCATAATCGTCATTAGTCTTATTGTCCGAAACTGCATGGGTATTATTACTGAGCCAGGCATCCCATGCTGGTGATCTGGTTTGTGCAATAGCAGAGGGTAGCGTGAGGGGGAGGGCGAGCAGCAGCCCGCATATCCAGGTTTGATGATTCATAGGCGTGCGTTTGCTAGTTGTTTTGTTTGCGTGGATTTATTTGCCCAGCATGCGTCTCAGGGTTGCGTCCCTGTCGATGAAATGGTGCTTGCACGCACCTGCCAGATGCAAAAGTATGGCTGCAATCAAAAGATAGGCGCTTGCCTGATGCAGGCTTGCGCCTGCCTTTGCCCAGAATTCGCTATACGCCAGCACTTCTGCCGGGTTGCCAGGTATGTGTTGTGCAGGCACCAGGACCAGTCCAAATATGCCGAAACCATGGCCGCTGGCACCGGAAAATAACATGCCGCTGAGGGGCAGGGCTATCGTGCCCGTGATTAATCCCCATTTGATGATTTTCGCAGTGACTTGCTCCAACCGGGAATACTCGGCCACTGCTGCGGGCCAGCCGTTCTTTACGCGCCAGATCACACGTAATATGGCAGCAACCAGTACCAGCACTCCCAGGGATTTATGAACTGGATACAAAGCCCAGGCTTCAGCCCTGGTCATATACAAGCCCACTGCACATAAACCAATGATGAGTATGGCAATAACCCAGTGCAGGGAAATACTCAGCTTGCTGAGGCTGTTTGCTTTGTCCATCATGTCATTGACCCATCAGATTAAAGAATGATGGACCACATGCAGATAAGGAAGTTTCAACGCAAATAACAAACAGTACAAATTAATGTACTTATTTCGCTATGACTTCCCTGACCTGGATAACATTGCCTTCGGGATCATGCCCATCACAGATGCGGCAATGCTGGAATTCCCATTCGTAGTTGGCGGCATCTATATGGCCGCCCAGGCTGGCCGCCATGTCTCTTGCTTTGCTGATGCTGGTCACTGGCAGCATCAATTTGATGGCAGTTTCTCCACGCCTTGCGGGGGGATTGGCAATCTCGAAAGTGCTGGCTATCTGTGCTGGTATGGCATGGATGACCAACTGGAAATGCGGTAATTCCAATATCGTATAGTTGTCTTCTGCATGCGTAGCGATTGACTGCAAAAGCTGTTCATAAAAACAGCTGACTTTACTCAAATCCTTGGCATAGATGACTGCGCCTGGGGTAGCTAGGTGGGACATGATCTTCCTTTGCTTTTAGATGCACGAGGGGAAACTTTGCCAATAGCTTGAAAATAATGCCAAGTTGGCAACGAGATATTTCCATTCTAGTCATTCTTTTTGCTGCTGCCTGAGATTCTCGTATTTTCACAGCTGTAGCCATGATCAAACTCACAATATTACAATTTTTACATAAATTGGCTTTCTATTCTGCGTTACCATAGGCAATCATGACGAACTCTGGGGTGAAAAGCCGATTGCGGTTTATAATTTCAGCTGTTACAACTTTAACGCGCATTTTTTTGTCACTGACGTGGTCAACTTTTTCCGGAACCAAGTCGGGCAAATAAAGTCTTAAGGACTATGAATCAGGTTTCCCAGCAAGCACATCCGGATTTTCATCAGCATCAGACAGGGCAATTGCGATCCATCGCACTAGCCGCCCTTGTGCATGTTATTTTATTAAGTTTTTTGTGGGTAGGTGTGAGCTGGCAAAATAAGGCCACCAATGAAACCGAGGCAGAGCTTTGGGATATGACCACCCGCGAAGCTGCTCCCAAGCCTGTTCCCGTACCTGAACCCATTATAGAAGAAAAGCCGAAAGAACCAGTCCCGGTCAAGGAAGAAATGCGTCAGGAAGACCCTGAAATCGTCCTGGCACAGGAAAAAAAGCGTAAATTGCTAGAAAAGAAAAAAGAAGAAGAGCATAAGCGCGAACTGGCCGAGAAAAAACGCAAGGAAGAGCAGCAAGAGAAACTTGCCGAGCAAAAACGCAAGGAAGAAAAGCTGGTTCAGGAAGCGGTAGAGAAAAAGAAATTGCTGGCCAAGGAAAAAGAAAAGACCGATAAGCTGTTTAAAGATGAGCTGGATCGCGGTAGAAAACAGCTTGCAAACGCTGGTAGCGGCGGGAATGGCGCTGCTGAAAAATCTACAGGAAATAACCGTGGTGACCCGAGTTATGCTGCCAAGTTGTCAAGTATTGTCAAGACAAATACAAGCTACACTGGAACAGCTCTCGGCAATCCGCAAGTCGAATATTCAATTTCACTATTGCCAGATGGATCACTCCGTGGTGCAATACGCAAAATTAAATCTTCTGGGGATCTTGCCTTTGATGAAGCTGTGGCGAGGGCAATTGAACGTTCAGCGCCTTTTCCCAAGGATAAATCGGGCCAGGTTCCTGCGAATTTTACATTGACGCAAAAAATGAAAGAAGAGTAAATAGCAATGATGTCGACTTTGAAAAAAATAGCAGTTAATGCAAGTCTGGCTGCCATAGCTAGCCTTGCTGTGGTTGCTTCAGTTAATGCCCAGCTTCATGTTGAAGTTGCTGGCGTAGGTTCCAACCAGATCCCCATCGCTATCGCTGGTTTTACCGACGAAGCCTTGACGCCTCAGCAAGTCACCAGCATCATCAAGGACGATCTGACACGCAGTGGCTACTTCAAGATCATAGATGCCAATGTCGTGCTCAATGAAAACGCTGTGGTTAACTTCGGCGACTGGAAATCAAAAGGGGCGGATGCACTGGTAGTCGGTAGTGTGCAGAGCCTGGCTGATGGTCGTTTTGATGTACGCTATAAATTGCTGGATACTGTCAAGTCCAGCACCTTATCCGGTTTTTCCGTGACTGCACCACCAGCCAATGTACGTCTGACGGCGCACAGGATTGCTGATGACATCTATGAGAAACTGACTGGCGTGCGCGGCATATTTTCCACTCGCATCGCTTATGTGACCAAGGCTGGCTCTGAATACCGTCTGGAAGTTGCGGATGCTGACGGTGAGGGTACCAAGATCGCCTTGCGTTCTTCCGAGCCTATTATTTCCCCTGCCTGGTCACCAGATGGTACCAAGGTTGCCTATGTGTCCTTTGAAAAGCGCAAGCCGGTGATTCTGGTGCAAAACCTCATCACAGGTGAAAGAACTGAGATTGCCAATTTCAAGGGTAATAATTCTGCACCAGCATGGTCACCAGATGGCAGCAAGCTGGCAGTGGCATTGTCGCGCGATGGCCAGACCCAGATTTTTACTGTGAATGCCAATGGCGGCAATCTGCAAAAACTGACTTCCAGTTCTGCCATCGATACTGAGCCGCAATTTTCAGCGGATGGCAAGTCGATTTACTTCCTCAGTGACCGTGGCGGCAACCCGCAAATTTATAGAATGAGTGCAGGCGGAGGTGATGCTACGCGCGTTACTTTTGGCGGCACTTATAATATCACTCCAAGAATATCCCCCGATGGCAAGACTTTGGCTTATATTTCACGTCGCGATGGCAAATTCCAGTTATATGTACTGGATTTGGCCAGCGGCCAGGAATTAAGGCTGTCTGACACTACCAAGGACGAGTCACCGAGCTTTTCACCAAATGGACGTTACATTATGTATGCAACCGAGTCCGGCCGCCGCGGCTCGCTCGCTGTAGTGTCCATTGATGGCAAGGTGAAACAGAAATTGACGGTCCAGGCCGGAGATATTCGGGAGCCCACCTGGGGTCCCTTCATGAAATAAGCAGTATTGACTATTTGCTTAACTAATTGCTTATCTATTTTAATCAGGAGAGAAAATGCGTTTTACATCCCAATCCAAAACCCTGGCAATGTTGATTTCCAGCGTCGTTTTGATGACAGCCTGCGCTTCCAAAGTGCCTCTGGAAGACAAAAAGGTTGAAGATAAATCCACCAACACCACAGCAACTACACAGACTGACACTAATTCAGTCAAGCAAGTGACTGCAGTTGTTGATCCTTTGACCCAAGGTGCACTGGCAAAACGTAGTGTCTATTTCGACTATGACAGCTATGCTGTAAAAGAAGAATTCAAGCCAGTAGTTGAAGCGCACGCTAAATATCTGGTGACAAACAAAAACCGCAACATTCTGATTCAAGGTAATACCGATGAACGCGGTGGCCGTGAATACAATCTGGCACTGGGCCAAAAACGTGCAGAAGCAGTACGCAAGTCCCTGACTTTGCTGGGTGTATCTGACGCACAAATTGAAGCTGTTTCTTTGGGTAAAGAAAAACCAAAGGCAACAGGCAGTGACGAAGCTTCCTGGGCAGAAAATCGTCGTTCCGACATTCTGTACAAGTAATCTCGTGTTTGAAAGCCTCGTTTGAGGCTTTCTTTGCATTTGGCGCTACATCTTTGTGTCCTTGATGTAGCGCGTATCCATTTTTTCAGATTGCCATGAAACTCAATTCTTTACGCACTACCTTTCTTGCTGCCGCACTGTCCTGTGCATTTTTGCCATCCATGGCATCTGCCGGTATTTTTGATGATGATGAGGCACGTAAAGCCATTCTGGACTTGCGGGCAAAAGTGGATGCAGTGAATACCAAGCTCGATTCCAAACTGGAAACCAAGGCTGATAAAAGCACGGCCCTGACACTGGCAAATGAAAATGAATTGCTGCGTGCAGAAATCGCCAAGCTGCGTGGCCAGATAGAAGTGCTGACTAACGATCTGGCGAATGCACAAAAGCGCCAGCAAGATTTTTATGTGGACCTTGATAATCGAGTCCGCAAGCTTGAGCCCAAACGCGTTACCGTTGATGGACAGGAAGCGACCGTAGACGTCAGCGAGCAGCGCTCCTATGATGCTGCCATGGCCTTGTTCAAGGCGGGCGACTACAAGTCGGCTGCACCAGCATTCTCCAGCTTCCTCATGAATAACCCGCAGTCGGCATTTGCCGGGTCTGCACAATACTGGCTGGGTTTCTCTTATTTTGCCCAGCGTGACTTCCGCAATACCATTTTGAATATGCAGCAAGTAGTGAAAAACTACCCTGATCATCCCAAGGCTCCTGACGCCTTGTTGAATATCGCCTCCTGCCATATCGAATTGAAAGAGAAACCAGCTGCTAAAAAAGTCCTGGAAAGCGTGCTGGCCAAGTATCCTGATACTGAAGCTGCACAGGCTGCCAAGAACCGTCTGGCTGCACTGAAATAAGAGTCCGGAGAATGCCGTTCTCCCCTTAATCTGGCAGCGGCGTTGACATCGGGCCCGAAATCTCATATAATCTTTGTCTTCGGGTCGTTAGCTCAGCTGGTAGAGCAGCGGACTTTTAATCCGTTGGTCGCAGGTTCGAATCCCGCACGGCCTACCACGAATACGAAAGACTTAGGTCACTTTACTAAGTCTTTAAATTTTTTAGCAGTTTGCAACAAGTTTTGGGTCGTTAGCTCAGCTGGTAGAGCAGCGGACTTTTAATCCGTTGGTCGCAGGTTC